>Ga0307981_1002069_pt1 | contig 16819 bp, 15 predicted proteins | sample OrgLakmetagen987_FD_201849 | JGI IMG/M metagenome (GOLD analysis project Ga0307981, IMG submission 201849) | Saline water microbial communities from Organic Lake, Antarctica - #987 | ecosystem: Environmental > Aquatic > Non-marine Saline and Alkaline > Saline | place: Antarctica: Organic Lake... | reverse complement strand
TTATCATTCATCCCTTTCATTGCATCTCGGAGGATGCTCGTCATTGCTCCGCTCTTTCTTATCGGCAAGTTGCCGATCGTGACTATCGAGTCCCAGAAGTGATCGATCGTCATTCTTTCACAGACAGTATCATAAGTACTGTCGGAGTATATGTACCAGTACTGTAAGTTTAGAAAGTATAAATAAGCTGCCCGATTTTTAAAAGAAAGTTACCCAAAATGAGATTGAGCGCGAACTCCGAAAAAAAGATCCAAAAAGATCGTTTCGTTCTCATCTCATAGCAGGCTTCGCTAGAGTACCTTATTATCGAAGGACGAAGAACACCTTGCCATTAACCTTTGCAGCTTGTTGCTCAGTCTCTCTATCTCACTCTTTATCATCGTCATCATGTCTAGCAAAGTCATTGCCGATTCGGCGCTCCGTGCGGCCGTTCACTTGCGTTCTGCCAATCTGCCCGAAAAGCTCGCCAAGTCGAGCGCTGCGCTATTTTCCGCCTACAGCGGCCCCAAGCAGACGCTTCCCGATCTCGCCTATGATTACGGAGCTCTGGAACCCGCCATTTCCACTGAAACCATGACCATTCATCACAGCAAGCACCACAACACGTACGTTACCAATCTCAATGCGGCCATGGAAAAGCTAGATACCGCTGTCAGTACCGGAGATGTTTCTGGAATTATCGCCTTGCAGGGAGCCATCAAGTTCAATGGTGGTGGACACTTGAACCACACGCTCTTTTGGGAAAACTTGACACCCAACGCTGCTGACCCCAGTGCGGCTCTGCAGTCGAGTATCGCTGACAGCTTTGGCGACTTTGAAGCCATGAAGTCGGAACTGTCGGCCAAGACTGTCGCCGTACAGGGTTCGGGCTGGGGGTGGCTCGGATACAACAAGAGTACCGGCCGTATCGAGGTTGCCACGTGTGGAAACCAGGATCCCTTGCAGGCAACGACGGGCTTGGTTCCCTTGCTGGGCATTGACGTTTGGGAGCACGCCTACTACGTGGACTATCGCAACGTGCGTCCCGACTATGTAAAATCAATTTTTGGTGTCATTGATTGGACGACTGTGGAGGCTCGTCTCGCTGCCGCCAAAATGTAAGAGCATGATTGGAGGCTTTCGTGTTGCATCAATTGGTAGCGTAGCGAGGAGGCTAGCTAGCCGGCAGGCTGGCTGGCTAACTAGTAGTATAGAGTACTTACAGTCTCGTTAACCTTTGTATTCTACAGCACCTCGTTTATTAGCCTAGCCCTTAGCTACTAGCCCTTCACCTTTTGTACAATTGCTCAACGGACTCCCAACGGCGCTCGGAAGATGATTCTGCGCGATGAACGATAGGTATATCTAGATTGTGCAAGCTGTGCGGTATGTACGACAGTGAGAGGGTTTCTATAGATACAAGTTACGCTCACTTCTTTTGCTTCTTCTTCTCCCTAAACTTGTCTTGCTTGCCTTCGGCACGGTATTGACGCTTCTTGTTAATCTTTCGAGCTTCGGCCATGGCTTCAACTTTTTTGGCATTCTTCCTCGCTTTTTCGACCTTGCGCTCGGCATTCCTAGTTTTGCGAATAGACACCTTTTCTTTGCGAATCGTATTCAGCGCTTGCATAAAGGTGACCTTCTTGCGCTCGTCGGACTCCATCACAACGGCTCGTTTGGCAATGTACCCCTTGTTCTTGCGCTTCGTTTCGTTCTTGGGCTTACTCGCGTACGGAATTGCTTCTTCAAGTCGCTTGGGGACGTTGAGCTTTTTGAAACTGCGTTCGGGGCGTTCAATGGGTTTGTAAATCGAATCCGGCTTGACCTCAATGGGCGTATTGGTTTCGAGCTGAAGTTGCGCTCTAGGCTTTACTCCACGCCACCCTTCCAGCCCTTCTCGGGACAAGTGATTGGTGACGGGATTGTAGTACTGCTTAATGTCGACTGGCATCCAGGTCCGGCAAAAGATGACATCCGATAGGAGAATCTTGTCTTCGAACGTTGCACGGAATGTGCCAGGTTGGCCCTCGCGAAGCGCCTTCTTGATTTGTCCACGGATACCACTGACCGTCTTGATGCTGGCGCCTTCGAATCGGCTCACCTCCAAATCGCTATTGAACATGCCAGTGATAAAGGCCGTGTTCTTGTAGATCTTGGACGGAGTACCCACCAGCTTGAGCTTCTTGACGACAGGAAAGGAGGCGTCCACCTCCAAGACGACACCAGTTGCCGCAATGCGGAATCCAGCAACGTTACCAGTCATGCGCTGAATGGCAAGGACACCAGTATTCGGCGGAGCCTGTGGTCCGTAGAACGTGGCGAGACAATGCATATGCTCTGGAGTGTACTTGAGGTACCGATTACGTCCATTCTGATCGTCGGTGGAAAAGACAGGGACGCTCTGAAAGCGTCGCCATCCAACCGAAAACACTAGTGGATCGTTACACTTGAGAATCTTCCTGTGCCAACGATGTTTCTTAAGGCGAATACGCGTCAGTCCCATATTAGTTTCTTGTGGTGTCAAACCACCAAGTACCAATGGCATGTTGGGGTCGAAGGACGAAAGGAAATCTGCTGGGATGCCATCAATCTTGATGCGACAGTAGATCCCTTGTCGAAACCCTTCGTGGCGTAAGCGCGATCTCTCGCCCTCTTCACCGAACTCTTCACGATTCCTTGCAAGACGTGCCTCCTTTTCGCGCTTTAGTGCCTCCATGTATTCTTTCTCAACCGATTCTTCATTTTCTTCGCCATCGCCGTCGTCCTCTTTCTCGCCATCGTAGTCCCTGTTGAAGTTAATCTTCTGGTTGGCTTTCTTATTGGCGTAGAATGCCCTTTTCTCTTCGTCGGTCATGTTCTCTGTGAGCTCGTCGTCGTCTTCATCTGCGTCATCTTCGACTTCAACGCCGTCAGATGCGCCAAACTTCTCTCCTGTCTCGAGATCCTCAAAAGCTCCAGAGTCTTCTTCGGGATCGGCCTTATCCGCATCCCAGTCACCAGTAACAAATTTGTTGCGAATGGATTCGATTAAGCAGTCGTCCCCTTCCTCCAACCAAGGATTCATGTCGAAATCAATATCAGCAGATTCGCCAGTCAAAAACCGCGAAGAATCGGCTTCGCCCAACGCAAGCGACTGCAGGGCGGCTCTGTCCTTTGAAGGACCGCGCTTGCTTGGTTTCTTACTACCAGCTTTCTTCAGTTTGAAGAACTCGTCGTCCTCATCCGAAGAGTTACCTTCTTCCTCTTCGGTAACCACAGATGAGTTTTTCTTTCCGTAAATCATGTCCTGTAGATTCAGCGTCCCCGATTCGCGGTCCAAGAAAGACTGTCTTGCACGTTCGGTAATATCAGACTTCCAACGAGATCCAGTCCCAGTAGTATGCCTAGGAGCTTGGTCCTCTGCATCATGTTCGGACTCTTCTTCATCTTCACTATCATCCTCGCTGCTTTCGCTTGCTTCGTTGGACGACCTACTATCTTGGCTCATATTATCATCGTCTCCCAATTCGTCACTACCGTGACCCCCTTTAGGCATGAGACGACGCGTAAGTAGGCTGTTTTCTGCTTCATGAACGCCTCCATTGTCACGGTTGTCTTCAGCATCACTTTCGTCGTCGTCGTCCTCTTCGCTGCTACTTTCCGAGCCAGCTTCTACAGCTTTGCTTCCCTTGAAAATACGCAATGAAGACTTTTCCATCTTCTCATCCACTCCCATGCGTACATCTTGAAGGTTTTTAAGCATACCGGCCGGTGCATCGGAGTCGTAGTCTGGCTCTTCAACGTCGTCGTCGTCGTCATCATCGTCTTGTTCGTCATCACTCTCTCTGTTCTTATCGGTAATCGCTAGATTCTCCTTCTTTGTGTAGTTGGCACGTCCAATATCAATGTAGACTGCATCCTTATCAAAGGATACAGCTCCGACATTGGAAAGTGGGGCAAACAGAAGCGAGTCTTTCTTGTTCAAAGTCTTTCGCTCCTCGTCATTCCCGGGTATCGGACAGGGGTCGGGCAAGACACTAACGTCGGACATATTATAATCACCCACGCCTATCAAATGAACTTTCATGGCAGGCTTTAGATGGGTTCCACGGACGTAACCATACAAGACTACACTCCGTTCACAGTCTGGATTCTTGTCGACTTCGTTCGGATCCGTTACATCTTCATGACGGTCAACGAGCACATATGGATGCGTGTTTCGCCAAACGAGCGGACGAAACTGTAAAGTAACAGACAGAGCAATAATGTTAGAGTGCAGCAGGCAAGCAAGCAAGAAACGTTGGATTGGATCCGGTTCATTAGCATTCAGAGTCGCTGATTTGAACAGCAAACGTCCTCGACATTATTTTGTTCCGACAGAAGTCACCAAAGTTTTATGTCTCATCACTATGCATACATCTTACATTCACTGACTCTGTAGGTGGTCAGCAAAGCACAAGCAAGCAACAAAAGAAACATACCTTGACTCGAGAGACAAACAGACGCAACTGCTTGACTTCATTTTTCAAGTACTTGCCATTGACGACACCTGAAAAGTAAAACATTTTGGCACCATCGTAAATCTCTGTCCAAAAGCGGTGCTTCAGCAGTTTCTTGGTCTTGCGCAGATTCTTGGCAGTGCGGAATTGATCCAAATGCGTGAAAACGCCCATGACTTTTGGGAATCCGTGTTGTTGCAGTATATTCAAGAACTCGAACGTTTCCATTTCAAAGCCAAACTTGGCGTCGACGCACAACAAGACCAGATCGGCAATCTTGGCGCAATCCAACATGGCAGCCGTATCGTTGGGACATTCCAAGAGAGTGATGCGTTTGTTTTTGCCAGTAACGACAGTGATTGGACCTGTAATAGTGGTGAGATTGTGGTTGGTGTAGAGTTTGACCAAGGATCGAATCAAGGTCGATTTTCCCACGCCCGAGGGACCCATGACTACCACGAGACTGGGTGGAGTTTCGTGGAGAGTAGCAGTTCGCCGATCGTTCAACGGCACGAGTTCTTTCTTTTGAGACCGATCTTGGTTTCTCTGCATGGTCCGCTTGGTCCGTCCAATGTTGGCGACGGAGAAAGCACGTGTATTTTGTTTTTGAACCCGGGTGCCCTCCTTCTTGGCCTTCAAGTCTTTCTTCGCTTCCTTGGCACCACGGCCGGCCTTGCGGTCCTTGTGGCCATGCTGATCCTGTTGGTCGTCACCCTCCATGCTTTAATCAGTGCTTGGTCGGGGGGACCAGGATCGTCGTCTTTATTGTGTGCGTTCACCAATAAGGGGAGTGTTGCGAAAGAACAAAAAACAAGGTCGGGAGGGAGAAAAAGCGTGGTGCTCGTTCGCCGTCCTAGTCTGTCCTCAACCCGTAAGTTGGCGCGCTTTTTCGGTCCAGGAAAGCAAACACGGTTAGATTACCGCGCGTGTTGCAACGGAAAAGTGTGGCTTAAATATCCCTAATTACTTACTCAAAAATGTCGACGAAAGAATTTGGATCGGCTGGCGCTGTGACCCGTTTGGAAGAGGAAGGAAAACGGGCTCGAATCGTTGCATCTGTTTTTAGGTTTTATGTATATGGGCATCATTCTTGTGCGCCTCTTACCCTCTCTCTATTTCCTAGAAGTACTCATACTCGTCGTCTCCAACCGACTCTCTCAAGGCCTCACAGTATGAACGATATGGCCACCGACTCGGCCTACGAGAACTGGTTGCAGCAGCCGTACGGTGCCCTTTTGCAGTCGCCCTCGGCATCTCCTGACGTCGTGGCAGAACAAGGAGGTCCACAGGCGACCGACCTCATGTTTGGTGGAACCACTGCGACTGATACTTCAAGAGATACCATGGACATTCTCGCTGCCGTTTTCTTTGTCGTGGCCGGAATCTGGCTCGTAATTGCCATGGTTTATTCGTGCATGATTCTCCTCTTTTTGAGGATGCGCGCTGCTGGAGAACTCGATTCCATTTACGAACCAGACTTTGGGCGCGTCTACTTTGGATGCGGCGATCGCTTTTATCTTCCGTTGGGTTGCATCTTTCGTCGGTACTTGCATCATTTGCAGCAGGAACAGCGCACGCGATCGGAATCTGGCAACCAAGCTGCCAGGTACATGACGACTGCGGAACGAAGAAGCGCCATGGAGGTGCTCTTGTTGGAGTCCACAGACAAGAATAAAGGCAAGGGCAAGAATGTCGGAACGTGTCGTAATGCGAGTGCCTCTGTGGTTGACAAGGAAACCGCTGATGTGCAAGTGCATGGGGACGATTCTTCTACCGAAGAACCCGTCTGTTTGATTTGTTTCGACGAGTTTACCGAACCCGACTCGGTCTTGCACTCGCAAACTTGCTCTCATGACTACCACAAGGACTGCATTATGGACTGGTTGCAACGACAAGGAACGAAAGAATGTCCGTGTTGTCGTGTACCCATGGTTTGCGAGGAAAAAGTGTGGGATATAGTTCAACAATTGCGCAAGGATCAGCGGCGACAGCAGCGACGTGAAAAGAGCTGGTTCCGACGAATTGGCAACAATGCAACGAAGGAAGGTACCGAGCAGAGGGAAACGGAACATTCCGAAGACAGTGACTACGACGATGTGATTATGGTGAGCCCGACGGATTCTACCGATGCCACGTCCCAAGAGGATGAGGATGAGGTTGTCGTGGATGTTTGAGAGTAGTACACAATACTCACTTGCAACATTCGTCACGCTCGCACTCGGTAGAGAGTCTCTTGGAGGGACGCACCAGCCCATCGGTCTTTGGCAGCGCTATGTACTGCATAGAAATTTTAAAAACCTCTAGAGATTGCCTGATTCATTCTAGCGTACAATGAACTAATTCCTGTACGGTAGCTGGCGTCCCATCTGGTTGCTACGTACTTAATACGCTACAAACTACGATACTCCGTCGTTGCCACTTTTGTAGGAATTACGACCGACTGACTCGGCGGCCTTCTCAAAGAACCAGCGAGGGTGATAAGTGATAACCAGCATGGTAGTTGTCTACTACGTACGCTGCTTCACTACGGTAGTAGCACATGAAAAGACACTACCATAGTGTGTTAGAAAGAAATAACTAGTAGGTTTACTCTTCTTCGTCGTCTTCGGCAAGCTCGGCGTTCTTGGCATCCTTCTTGGCCTGCACACGCGCCTTGCGCTCGTCCAGAGTCAACTTGGGTCTGCGCTTGAACGCCTTGTCGGGAGAGAACGCCTTCTTTTCACCGGCACTGGGGTCTTCACGGATCTTTCCGTGGACACCCTCGTACATCTCCTCCAAACCGTCAGCCTCAACTGAAGCAGCCAAGTAGGAAGCAAAGTGCTCCTTGTATTTCTGGTTATCTTCCTCGTCCAAGTATTCCATGTACTCCCCAACGTGTCCGCCAAAGATGCGCTCACGGTGCATGTCAGCATCGTATTCCTTGCCGTCACGATCGTAACCAGGGAATCGCTTTTCAGAGTGAGGAATATCCAAACCACCGTCAGCAGCTCCCTTGAGAGCACCAAAGATACGGCATCCAGTAGTGGTGGGCTTGCAGCCAACATCCAAGAGACAACGGAAGGGACGCTTGTCCTCATCAACTTCATCGACATAGTACTTCTTCTTGTCGTATTCCGTGGTAATGACTTCAGCGTCAACTTCAGTGTTTCCCTCATAAATATCGTCCAAGCCAACCTTTTGCAAAAGACGACGAGCACAGAGAAGACCGGTGCAGTAAGCAGCGGAGTAGTTCTTCAAACCGACAGTAAGTCCGTAACGGCCCAACTCGGTGGAGGTGGCCTGGGCAAGGATGCGATCACCATCGACAAGAGAGTAGGCAACCTGGCAGATAACCTTGCGGTTGGTGAAACGAACGACAAGACGGTACTTTGGGGACTGGTACTTGTTCTTGGCCTGGCATACGAGACGCTTGCGCTGACGGTAGTCCGTCTTACCCTCACGACGACGACGAAACTTGACCTGGTAGCGCGAAAAGTACGCCTTGGACTTTTGAACTCTGACGAAAACCTGTTGTTAAGAGAAGGAGAGAGTCTACGTTAGTATCATTGTATGAAACCTGTAATGGAAGAAAGGAGGCACAGGATACGTACCATGGTGACAGGGTCTATCTAGCAGCTAGTAGTGGTAGAGCTTGTTCAGGAAGCGACTTGCTTGGATGAGGCAACCGAAACGCTGGAAATTTGCTTTTAGTAGAAGCGGTAACCGGTACAACAGTGGTCGGACTGGTCGATCTCGCAAATTGTGCGATTGATGATTCCTCCGAGGTCTTTTGGCGCGAGACTGAATCATCGCAATCGACGATGGATACCGTATGAAACGGCAAAGGGCAAACAAACCGAGCAGCCAGGAGGTCCTCGACGAAAGGGCAACCAACAAGTACCATGGCGGAGCATTTCTTTGTCAAGATGACCAATGACATTCTGCAGGCGTCGGAGCAGTTGGCGAATCATCTCGAAGAAGGAATCACGGCAATCTTCAAGGGAGAGTCGACCGAGGCAAGCAGCGACACTGGTACTGGTGCCGGCTACGCAGCCGATGATGACGGCGAGGATCAATTTGAGGTTCTCGAAGAAGACCTTCGACACAATCCGCTTCAAGGTATCGCAGATAGCGTAGTTGGAGATATCATGGGAGGGCAGGTACGTGAACATACATATATATATATTACATTATTGGTATTGTGATTGTGTGTGCAAGATGCAAGAGCATTCTCTAACGAATCGTCTCGTTTCTTGAACGTTGATCTCACCCCACAGATTGGACCGCAGACACCAATGGAGAACATTCAAGCGTTCCGACAAGCCATTAGCTGGTCCGAACCTTTCATTTTGTGCTTGGTGGCCATTCAGCTCTTTATTTTTCTCTTTAGCATTTGGTCTTCGCATCGGGACCGAGGCCTCGCACCCCGCATGGTACTTATGCTGTCCATTGCCGGCTTGGTTCGAGGAGCCGAGTACATCAATCGTTGGGCTTCGCACAACTGGGAGAGCTTTGCGACACAAAATTACTTTGACGAACGAGGCATCTTTGTTTCCATCATGCTATGCGCTCCGTTACTGTTGGACAGTCTGGTCATGCTCTTGCTCTTTCTGCGTGAGGCCTCGCAGTTACTCATAGCAGTCAAGACGGCAGAATTGAAGAAGCAGAAAAAAGCGGCAAAAGAAGAAAGCACTACTGGTACAACCAAAAGACGATCCAAGAAAGACCAGTAAGCGACCGATTTGGCTGCCACGACAACTCTTTACACTGCGCTTCCATCACACGAAGCTACCTCTCTAGTAGCTCTGGTAGAATCTAAACTATTCAAATTACTTTGCTCTGGGTCTAGCTAGATACTCGAGCAACGGCAGGCTGGAGGAACAATAGCAAGATGCAAAGAGGCAAAACTCTGCACGACTGATGCCCGTGACTCACGCAAGACGATCTCGACGATGAGCCGAGAACCGAGGCGAAAGAGAAAAGAGAAGGAAGCACTTCACGAAAGGCATACGTGTGTCACCTAGCACTCCTATCTCACTGGTAGAACACTCAAGACAGACCATGAGCAGCAACAATGGAGAACCCGCATCAAAGCAGGGCATTGACATTCGGCAGGCACTGGACATTTTATCCGCGCGAAAATCCGAGGCCCATTCCCACACCGAAAACGGTGGTTGCCACCATCACGACGCCCCTGAGGAATCCAAATCCATGGGTCAAACGATCGATCTGAATAAGCCTGCTGAACCAGAAACCCCACCAGAAACGGTGGACCCAGATATGGAAGCTCAGCGACAACAGCTAGAGGAGGAACGAGCCAAGCGACGGATCGAAATCGAAGAGCAGTTGCAGTCCATGACTGTCAAGGAACTGATACAGGCCGTGACGGAAGCACAGCAAAAGCGAGTGACGACCTACAAAGATTACGACAAGTAAGTCGGACGCATCATTCAGTGCATCTGGGGATTTTAGTTCGTTACGCGCGAAGAACTGTATCTCACCGCTTCACCTCTTTCCTTTTGTCCAACAATAGAGGTCTGGATCTCGTCCTAAAGACGGGTAACATGACCAACTATCCGAACGTTTGCGCAGAAGCAACAGCTTCCTTCTCGGTTCTTAGTGATACCATTAACAGTATCCACAAAGTCATTGCCGAGACTCGCAACCGAAACGACTTGAAAGGCTTGTTGGACACTCTGCAAAAGCACGAAAAGGAAAAGTTGAGCCTCACGGCAGCCTTGCATCTCGACAAGATTCGGGAAAGTCAGGAGATCGGTGGAGATGAACGCATTCTTACCTTGTTACAGCAAGAAGTGGGTTCGTTGCAGACAAAGATTACCGCGTGCGTCGAAGAGATTAACGAAACGATCGAAGAGCTTCGATACGCCATGGCAGAGGAAGAGTAGGTCTATCAAAGCAACATGTTTTCTCAATATGCTATAGTCGTAATACTGTCCCTGGCTTTAGAAGAGGTCTGGCATATTTTCTTAATCGTACAGTAGCTACCGACCATCAACACTCTACTTCTACTGGTGCCGGTACCATTAGTCTAGTAGTCTAGCTATCATTGCTACCGTGAGTCTACGGTACGATTTGCTTGTGGATCACTACTTATTGGTGTTGGGGCAATCGGTTGTCACAACGACTCCAGTGACTGCCGTTGCAATATATAATCAAAATCAGTATTCAATTAAAAGTATACCTGGCGCCGAGCGCCGACGAACCTGGACGAAGGAGACGATCGAGCGAGATCTTGCAACTTGCAACTCTCGCTGGCACAAAGCAACGAATGAATCGATCGACAAGTCGACGTCCATTCCATCTCTTGTGTATCTCTTGCGAGCAGTTGTAGACAACCAAAGCTGCTACGTCTATTTGCATTTGATCCAAGTTACTTGAAACGGAAAAAGAATCCAGCGACACTAGCAAAAATGGTGAAAGATACAAAGATGACTGAAAAGGCCACGGAGGAGACTCCCAAGGACGATACCGATGAAGAGACTCCCGCTCCCATCATGCCTCCTCTCGAGGCGGCTGCCCATCGTCTCGAACGTCTCTTGGGTGGTGGTAGACTCGACAAGGATAGCATGCTTCACTCCTACACCAACCCGGCCAAAGTTGTCCGGCGATGGTTGGGAACCTCTTCGGGGGCTTCGACTGATGCCGCTGTTGAGGATATCTCGGCTGCTGCTGCCGCACTCTTGGACCCTGATGGCCCGTGTGCTCGTGGCCGCGAACTATTATGTGCTGGTGGAGCTGCCATGGAAGTGGATGCCGAGAAAACGGGAGCATTCCTTACCAAAGCGTCTGCTCGTGAAGTGGAGAGCTGGTTGATTAGTTTGGCCGTGCGCCTCTTGTACAAGGAAAAGAACTACCAAAAGGCCTTTGACTTGTCCCAGAAAGCTATTGATATTATCATGGCGCGTTTGGAAGAAGCCGCCTTGCACATTACTTCAGTTTCTGCTACTTCCACCTCGTCGCTCTTTCCTCTCTTGGCTCGCATGCTTCGTTGGAGGTCCTTGGTGGCGGAATCGTTGGCCAATCCAGCGCTTTCAGCAAGCCTTCGAGTGGACATGGCCAAGGCGCACAACATGGCTTCGTTGCGTCGCGATGTGGACTCGCAGGCAACCTTGCTCAACTGCATGCTCCGGGATCTTTTGCTAAACAAGCAAGGTACGTACGACTGGAGGCGCGTCTTGATTGTCCCGCTTGCGTCTTTGCATAGTCCTGTGGCTCACCTTGATTCTCTTTCTATTCACCAACCCAGTGGAGCAAGCACACAAGCTCCTTTCAAACTCGACCTTTCCGGATTCCGCGTCCAATAACCAGCTCTGCCGGCATTTGTACAACAGCGGACGCATCCAGTCGTTCCGGCTCGAGTACACGTCGGCCTTTTCCAATTTGAGCCAGGGCCTCCGTAAGGCACCCACCAATACTGGTCTTGGCTTTCGTATTGCGGCCCAGCGCCTCTTGGTTGTCGTGCAACTCTTGATGGGAGAAATCCCAGACCGTCACGTGTTTTTTACCGAGGGAATGAAGGTCGAGTTGAGTCCGTACTTGGCCATTACGCAGGCTGTGCGCCGGGGTGATTTGGCAGTATATACCAAGGTTGTCTCGCAGCACGCCGCTCGTTTGCAGCAGGATGATACCTACACGCTTATTTCGCGTTTGGCGCACCAAGTGGTCAAGGCAGGTTTGCGCAAGCTGCACATTAGTTACAGCCGTCTCTCTCTGCAGGATGTCGCCGACAGGTTGGGCCTCCCCAGCGCCAAGTCGGCCGAATTTGTTGTTGCCAAGGCGGTTCGCGACGGTGTGCTGGATGCTACTATTCATCACGAAGAAGGATACGTGCAGAGTCATGATTTGGTGGACGTGTACGCTACTAAGGAACCGGCCGAAGCCTTTCATCGTCGTATCGCATATTGCTTGACGACACACAATGACGCTGTGCGAGGTATGCGCTATCCACCAGACGAGTACAAGAAGCAGCTCGAGTCTAGCCGAGGTAACCGTCGAAAGCGAAAAGACGATAAGAGCGATGAAGAGAAGGCCCAAGAATTGGAAGATGAATACGATGAAGAGTACTAAACGAGAGTAAGAGTTCTTGAGCTGGCCCTGTTCTACATTACGTAAGCGTTTGCATGATAGTAAAGCATCATCATATGGTACAGCAGTCTACGATGAGTCATACATAGAGCGCATCTACCAGACATAGAGCTACTGTACGGTAAGTAGACTCTACATAAGTCTTTGTAGACAGCTGATCGTACGTAGCACAACGAAAGCAAATAGACTATTTAAATAGACCGCACGGAACACTACATTAGTGATTGCTACAACTACAGTACAACTGTTGGCAATGTAAAGGATAATTAACAATGTCTCTTGCAAGAGAGAAACGTATCTCGACTTGCAAAGTCGAAGCTGAACTCTCTACAGAGCATTGCAATAGGGAGGGGTACAGTCAGCTCTTTGAACTGACGAAAAAGGGTCTCGCCGCCACTTAGGGTGGGGATGGCGACTCAGATGGATGCTGCTGCGGCCCCATACTGGGACTGATGTGCACTCGCTTGTGTTGCACCTTTAACCGTTTGTTTCCAATCTGGAAACCATTCATTTGTTCAATAGCCGACTCGGCCGAGATGACGCTGTCGTACGAGACAAAGCCTAACGAGAGAGAGAGAGAGGCAGAAAGTTAGTGTAGACGCGATGAAGTAGGAGAGAGAGAGTTGCAACTTGCGCAAGCGCATAGGAACGCATTGCCAGACGTACCAAATCCCTTGCTTTCACCGGTATACTTGTCGACATAGACCTTAGCACTAATAACGTTTCCAAACGGGTTGAAGGCAGTCGCCAAGTCGGCGTCGGTCAGATCGTGCGGCAAGTGATAAACAAAAAGGTTCGCCCCAGCAGGACCTTCGCGAGGACGTGGATTCGGTTGGCGTACTGGTGCTTCCTGTCGGGCTTGAAACGCATACGGAGGAGGCGCGCCATACTGGTGGGGTGGATACATGTAGGGGTGCGGAGGCGGAGGATGGTGATGCGCGCCGTGTCCGGGGTAGCCACCTGGACCTGGATCATACTGCGGCTGGGGTTGCATAGGATATTGTGGGCCTGGACCGGGGTGGCCGTGGCCCGGCATTGGCATCGGAGGCGGACCTTGAGGTGGGTATACAGGGAAGCCTCCTGGGCCCATGGCAACCATCAACTCTTGTCTACGCACATTACGGATCTGACGCTGCTGTTTCTGGTGCTTGTTGTCCGCAAATTTAACGAGTAGAGGTCGAGCAGCTCCATCCATCATGACCTGACTGTTAAGAGTCTCAATGGCTTGGACGGCAGCTTCGCGATCGACGTATCTCAAGAACGCCGCGCACTTGCTCGTTCCGTCCGCATTTCGGATCATGTAGATCTCTCGAATCTCGCCGAACGGGGCAAAGAGCTCTCGGACTTCGTCTTCTTCAGCCTTGCGCGATAGCATTCCAATGAATAGCTTGTTCTCTGGTACTAATGCAAGAGAGAAATGCCATATAAGAGAAAGAAAGACGACAATAACAGCAAACAATGGCATACGAAATAATCGACACATACCTGATGGCTCTGCAGGCTTCACTTGCGCAGCTCTCCGGGCTCCAGGAAACGTAAACTTGTCGTGCAAGGCCTCTCGGGCACGTTCCGCATCGGCAGCGGTCCAGTAGGTCACAAAGGCACATCCACGGTGCAACCCAGAGTGCTTGTCACGAATGACGGCAACGTCTTTCAGAGGTCCAAAGGAATCAAAGGTTGGAAAGAGCTCTTCTTCACCCAAGGCTTTGGGAATCTGTTTATACGGTGAGAGCAAAAAAGTCAGTGAGTCATGGTCATTCGAACGAATGAGGCTCTCGAACGAATCAAGGCGTGGATGAATCTCTCATCAATGGCATAATATGCTCGTTTCGTCACGCGCCCTCAATGTGATCCCTGAAAGCGAAATACACACAAGAGGCCTCGTTTGAAAATTCGAAGCGAGACTAGTAGTCACAAGCAGCATTGTTCCATGGTCACATTTTGAATTTCTCGATGTACTCGCAAATCTCCCAGCGATTAGCAACCCTCCTAGCGACTAACAAGTCTCCTCGTTGCTGCTTACCTGTCCAACAAAGAGCTTGACGGGTTCCGCTTCATTGTCTTCCTCAGTCTCATCGTAGCCAACTTGTCCATTGTCGCCGGCTACAACTGCGGAATGATCATGATGATCAATATCAGCATACACTCGCTGCTCTTGAATTCCCAGCGCCTGGAACTGATTCTCGAGTCCAGTCGCCAAGCCTCCGTGCATTCCCTCGACAACTTCCGATACGTAGACTTGCCGAGGCGGTTGCTGAGCATCCTGCATCTGCTGTCGCTGAGGAACAAACTCTTGAGAAGAATGGCTAGCTTGAAAAGCATTCTCTGCGTTGCTCTCTTCAGCAGCGGCAGCAGCAGCCTTCTCCTGGTCACCACCTGGCAGCGGAGGCGCCACTTCTTGTTGCATTGTGATTCCAATGATCATAAACCTGAGCTACAATACAACAAAGCTCTACAGTACGTATGGCAACACCACTTCGTACAGCACGCACTCTCTTTTGACCTTTGGTCAACAAACAGTGTGTTTCGAATGTCCTTGTTAGGGACAACCACCGTTAACGTTGAACTTGCCCGGCTTGTTCTCGTGGTCCGCAATCAGAATTTCAAAAAGTTTCTGTTGGAAATGCGCGTGCAAGCGTTCAAACGGCCTGTCACGCGTTTTTATTTAGGGAGCTGAACATTGGCGCCATCGAAAAAAATCGATGTCAGGCCAGGTGGCCGGCATTTACTGTAGTCCTATAAGTCCCGGGTAAGTGTTCACGCGAGAGAATTTGCGTCGCACACGTTTTGTTTCGGCGCGAAAAACCTTGCGAAGGGAGATCGACGCATTAGACTAGCTAGGTCGGTTCATATTTAAGGTCGTCTCCAGGGAACGTCGCTTGTGTGAGTGCGATAGCGTGCTATAGCTTGCGTAGAAAGAGCGTTTGGCAGTTCTGGGGAAATACTTCTGGCGTCTCCTTCAAGAACGTCTAGAAAACTTCACGATCCACGATTCTCTACATAGCTCATAGTGCTTCGCAACACTGAACAGATTGTTTGCTCATAAATGGTGTAACTTGCAAACTGGGAGATATATCGGCCTGAAACGCCATTGCTTTCCGGCTCGGCCGCGACGTTTGGAGCACGTCTATAGGGTACGAAATCGAGACGAGCTGCCAGTTTCAGACATGTCTTACCTGATACGACTTGTGTTGGCTTCAATCGACAATCAACGCCAGGAACAGGAATAGTGTTGGAAGGAATTAGTCTACATGGCGTTTCATAGACTTAGACTTTAATTTGATTTTTTAGGGCTTACATTGTTTGGGTGGTGTGCTAGAATGGATAGTAAATCGGCCTACTCTACCGGTATACCGGATATGGACTACTAGTCTGTTCCGTATCTCATCCTCTTGATCGCGCCGATGATTGGTGTCTTCACAAAAACCGCAGTCCATATTCGTTGCGCCGGAACGACAGCACACCGCAAATCCGGAGAGCCTCTTGTCTACAGAGGCACAGCTGCTACTCCATTCAACCGAGCGAGGATAGTGGTCGCAAAGCTACGATACAGAGTATACCGGTTACCGAAATTGCTGCTTCTTTCATCCCTTCAACCGAATGAGAAACGATACGTAATCTTGCTTCTACGGCACCATGAGATCCCAAACATGGCTTCAGAGAAAAGTCCAGGTTCTTCTCGAAGTATTGTTGGGAATGTTTGCCTTTGCGTTTACGTCGTTTGACCAACAGGATACACATTCTCCTGGAGGCAAGGGATGGTTCGGCGGCGGCGGCGACGACAAGGACCTAACAGAATTCTTCAAACTCTTTGAGCTCACGTTCCAAGAAGCCCGTAAAAAGCCCCAAGAGACTCGTGTAGCACTCAAGAAGTCATGGAAGAAACTGAGTCTTCGGCACCATCCTGATCGAAATTAAAATAGTCAGTAATCCGTTTTAAAGTCGCAAGAAATCAATCACGCCTATGAGTTGTGCGAAATCGAACTAGATCGCGTCGAGGAAATAGAGCACGAGCCCGAACCGGAACCCGACAAAGACGAGACGACGAAACCACGTCGCGAGACAACGACTCCCAAAGAGCACAGCAAACAAGAAGAAGAACAATGCAGGAATGAAAAGAAACGAGAACGGCGTGCTCGGTGGGAAGCCGAGATGGAAGTGTTGATTCTAGGAGAATCTGATCACGCCTCGAACCTTCAATTCTCGGCTGTAGTGTGTCAGGACCCTCGGTAGTCTATCTATAAGAAGAGTCAATCAAACTGTTCTTACGATGGGAT
>Ga0307981_1002064_pt1 | contig 16859 bp, 15 predicted proteins | sample OrgLakmetagen987_FD_201849 | JGI IMG/M metagenome (GOLD analysis project Ga0307981, IMG submission 201849) | Saline water microbial communities from Organic Lake, Antarctica - #987 | ecosystem: Environmental > Aquatic > Non-marine Saline and Alkaline > Saline | place: Antarctica: Organic Lake... | reverse complement strand
GGTGAGGCGGGGCTCCTGAAAATCTGCTTTTTTGGCTTCGACACCATAAAATTACAGCTTTTCAGAACGTTACGCCACCCTCACCAACACCTCATGCATAATTCGGGTTAAGAGATTATAAAGAAATAGGGCGATTCGACCGTGTTGATCGAGCCTATTGCCGCGACAGCGCCGACCGGACATTTCCAATGATTTTCAATATCATACCGCGCGGCCATTTTTGTCAAAGTGCGTTCTTGGTTCTCAGACCCCAGCAAATTCCAAGGGTAAAAACGGCGCTGTCTTGTGGTTTGGGTGACCACGTCGGCTCGAAATCCGCGGAATGTTTGTAAGCAACCAATTTGGCACGACGGCGATCAGATCGTCCGGAAATCAGCAAAACTCAAGCTGATCGGGTCACCCATCGGATGACAAGGTGGCTGACATAAGGATGTCCAAAGTAAATCAACGCGATCGTCCCATTCGATAGGCTGAAACCAAAGATCTTTTCAACGCGATCAGCCCTTTGTGTCGATGGTCGGGGCACCGACAAGAACGGCCCAGACCTGTCACTCGCCATGGTGATGCTGTGCTGCGGCGGCCGCCCGCATTGCCGACATTCACTGTGTCAGCACAACTGATGGCTTGTGTGGCCTAAATCAGGCAAGCATCAGAACACTCCCAAGCTTAGACCGACGCCCATTGCCGCGCCGAGTTCGCGACAAGATTTCAATCTGTCGTCCGAAATGGTCTTCGGAGCAAGAATTTCTTCGGGTGTCTGCGCTTTTGTACAGACGATAAGTGGCTCTTGAACTTCGCGCAGGCGCCAGCCTTTTGCAATGCGTGCCGTTTGACGTGCTGCGTTTTCACCGTCGGAACCGGCGCACACCATCTGAGCATAGGGCCGACCTTCAATTCGACCCAGAACTGGATAGTAACACCGGTCGAAAAAGTCTTTCATGATGCCTGAAATTGCAGCGAGATTTTCGGGCGCGCAAAAAATGTAGCCATCGGCTGCAAGCAGGTCGTCCGGCTCTGCGTCGGCGGCGGATTTGAGTGTTGAACGAACTTCTTCTCGTGCTGCATGGAAAGCCGCCTCGGCCATTTGACGACTGCCGCCTGTTCGCGAATGATAGACAATGAGAAGCTGTACCATACTGGCGTAGCTTATCTTGCAGGTTCCGGTTGTCAAAGCGGGACGATCATAAATACGATAATGGGGTCTCGCTGTTCTTCTCGCCTGATCAGGCATCGTTGCATCTGATGTCGACTTTGGAAGCAGCGCCTGATCTGAGATAAGACGCGCCCCAAACCTGCCATTGAATGAAAGTTATGCCGCTGCCATGCCGCTCCCCCTAAAGCGGTTGTTGGGTGCCGGACGCGACCGAGCTGAGGGGCGATGTTTGAAGCCAATGACGATGGCGAACTATCCTCGCGATGCGAGCAGTCGGTCAAGTTCACGTTGCATGCTATCAACAAGGAGAGGGGACACTGCCGCTGGTGGTTTGCTGTTGTCCGGACCGTGCAGGCGCGTGTCGGCAAGCGGGGAGACGGGTTGGCCATCGATGTGAATTTCGTAGTGAAGATGTGGTGCCGTTGACGTGCCGGTCGATCCCACTCGGCCGATCTCTGTCCCGGCCGGGACGCCCTGGCCAACCCGTAATGCCTCGTTCAGAGCGCTCAGGTGAGCGTAGAGGGTGCTGATTCCGCCTTCATGTTCGATCTCGACCAAGCGCCCATAACCGCTGCGTTCGCCCATGAACGCGATTTTGCCTGATCGTGTTGTCTCGACGACCGCGCCTTGTGCGGCCGCGAAATCCACGCCGCTGTGCATCCGCATATACCCATGAACAGGATGCATCCGCGGGCCGAAAGCAGAGCTGAGACGTGCGCCACGGATCGGTTGGAGAAAGGTCTGCACAAGGTGACCATCCTTGAAAATCATGGATTGCCGTGAAGTATCATTCGGCCATATAAGCTCATAGCGGCCGTCGGCCAGATCAAGTTGCGCGAAATCTATGGTCGGCTCGCCGACCGCACGACCCTCAGATCGGTATTCCCGCCAAAGCAGACGAATGCGCTCACCGCCACTTAGAACTGTCCGTAGATCGAACACTCCGGCGAGGATCAACTCGAGGTCGGTCGCGAACCTGGTCGGAATGCCTGCATCATCCAATGCCTTATAGATGGAGCTTTCAATCGCTGTTTCACCCGCCCGTCGGATGCTATCAAGGTTAGGTGCCAGCCTTTGAACCGACGGTGTCGCACCGAAAGTCGCAAAAATAAGCGTCCCATCTTCGATTTCCAGCGTGGCAGTTCGGGGCAACCCATCCGGCGACATTGTCAGCTTGAGGTTATGTCCCGGTTTCAGAAGACGCAGGTCGTATTCGGACCCGATCGCACCGGTCACTTCGGTGCTTGCACCGGTATCGAGGCCGGCCTCGGCAAGAAGCCCCAAAAGACTGTCTCCAGTGTCTACGACTTGCGTCCAAGTCACGGTGTTATCGGCTGTGGTTGGGAAATCGGCACGCGCTGCAACTGGCGGAGCTGTCGCATCATCGGTTCCAAACGTAGCATCTGTCGACTCGTTACCACTTGGTAGAAGTGATGGTGCTGTGTCGGAAAGTTTGGCCTTGTCTCGGGGTTGCCTCTCCCGGTGCGTCGATACGACAAACGCGATGCCGCCGAAGACCAAAAGAGCTGTCCAGTATCTCAACCTCATCGTTTCTCCATCGTCCGCCGTTTTGCGTATGCCTTCAGACCTTGCACCAACAGGGGAAGTCCAGAGCTTACTGGTTGGTGAGACCGAATTTTGCAACGCAGATTGACCGACGTCGGCGTTGCACCGCGCAACAGTCGTGACAGCTGTTAAGCTGTCACACGGCTTAGCGCCTGCGGTGATACCAAATGCAGAGCTTCGGCCCATTCTCTCAAATTGGGGACACTGCGCCGAGAACCCTCAGCAATCGCCGGAGGATACGACTGCACTTCAGCAAGCGGTGAAGACGTTTGCTGCACTATATCCCGACCAACCCGATCTCGACCACCGACGGGCAGATAGTGCTGGACGCGGCCCTGTTCCATCAGGGTCAGAAGCCTGCTGTCGAGGTGGGCATCACGCTCACCCACAGCATTGACCTCTATCAAGTTCTGCCGGCTTTCAGAGCCGAGCGCCGTATTCGTCCGAAACCCCTTGGTTACATGTGGGATTACCCTGTGTACCTGATCCGGACGCTGCTCAGATACACAGTTTCAGTATCCAGAATTGATCCAAATCAATGCGCTGTTCCAATAGCACGTCATAGTGATTGAAGCGCACAAAAGGAACACCACCATGAAGAACGCAACAATTACCGTTATTCTCGGGGAAAACGCACAGCCCACAGATCTGGAAACGCTGAGCCGGACAGCCCTTGAAAGAAATATTCATTTGATCGTCTTGTTGTTGTCCGAATTGCCTCCCATCCCGGTATATTCCATGGGCATTGGTACGTTCAGCACTTATTCATTGCCTGAGAATTGGCAGGCTGATGTAGATCAGGCAAACTCCGCTCTGGAAGCGCAACGCGTCAAGATATCTCAATATCTGGTCGATCAGGGAGCAAGCGCTGAAGTAAGGGCCATATCCGGCGCGGCTCTGGGTATGCAAACCGCTGTGGCCCGTGCAGGCCTGACCTGTGACATCATCATGATCGGTGACGATCTGCGGTCGGATGAACGGCTGTTCAACGATATTGTTCACGCTGCTCTCTTCGACTCCTCGGCAGCGGTCATGCTGAACACAGTAGACGCCGCTGCGGCACTCAATCCCCAATCAGCCCTCGTGGCGTGGAAGGCAGGTATTCCCGCGGCACGAGCGGTCCGTGCGGCACTTCCGGTCCTGCGGGCCGCGCAGGACGTCACAGTCGCTCTTTTTGATCCAATATCGACCTCTTCGCAGGATGGCGAAAACCCAGGCTCCGACGTGGCCACCTGGCTAAATCATCAAGGATGCACCGTTGCGGTACAGGAGTATCCAAGCGGTGGACAGGAAATTGGAACCGGGATTATCAAGCGGGCCAGGGAAACGGCAGCAGACCTGATCGTCATGGGGGCGTATGACCATTCGCGCCTGCGCGAAAGGGTCTTTGGTGGCACCACCCGAACTTTGATCGAGCAACGCGACCGGCCTGTCCTGCTCTGTCATTAGGCGCACCCGATGCAGCACCACAAGAGAAGGCCGGTGCTATTGAGGTAAGTACGTTGATGAAGGTCAATTCAAAAAGCACTGCCTTCGAACATGGAGGTTTAGCAAATTCCTGGTTTCCCGGCAGATCACGATGATCATCAGAAACAATCAAAGGCGGCTTAACTAATGCGACCCTGTTTAACGGCCATCGTCAGTTTATCCTGCGTTCTCTTGTCAGCCTGTACAGAAGGATCCGTCCAAGAGTCTGATGGGCTTCGCAAAGGACACCTGATTTATGCAAAAGAATGCTCTGCCTGCCATGGTGTGCGTGGCGAAGGTGCGGGTTCGGCCTCATTGGGTTTAGGGGTGGTGCCGCCTGATTTGGCAGGTCTCAAGCAGCGAAACGATGGATATTTCCCTCGGGAGTTCGTCAGGCGGTTCATCATGGGACGTCTCGAGAAAGACGACCCCGCGTCTCCCATGCCCGATTTTTCGATGGTCGGACTGCGCCATGTTTACCCGAATGGGGGCGCAGACGGAGAGGTTTTGGAGACGGATTTCGCAAATCTGCTCGACTACCTCGAAGCGATCCAAGAGTAGGTTGGGGAGGGCGAAAGGTCAGAAATTTCCGTCATGAGGTTTTTTAGAACAAATGGTGGCGTAAACTGAACGACTACCGTGGTGCCGGCAGGACGCTCATTTTTGTTTGCAGGCGCGGCGAACAACCGGTTTCCACCCTTGGTGTCCACCCACAGGTACGGTCCAGACCGGCCATAGACCGAGGGTTCTGTCGCTGTGGTGCAGCAATTTGCCGAATGAACGGCGCATGCGGGCAGAGGATGGTTCAATTTGCCTACCTGTTTGATGTTACGAGCGTTTGGCATAGAGTGACAATGAAGCCTGCCCGATCGCAACAGCAAGGATACTCGAATGCAAATAGCTGTATTCAGCAGCAAACCTTACGATGAGCGCTACTTCGAGGCTGCGAACGCCCCCGGCTTTGACCTCGTGTTCCACGAAGCCCGCCTATCCGCCGAAACGGCGCGGCTGGTCCATGGCTCCGAGATCGTCTGCCCCTTTGTCAACGACCGGCTCGACAGCGCCACCATCGAAATACTCGCCACCCAAGGGGTGCGACTGATCGCATTGCGCTGCGCAGGGTTCAACAATGTCGACCTCTCTGCGGCGCAAACGCATGGCATCTCGGTCGCACGGGTTCCGGCCTATTCGCCCTACGCCGTTGCCGAGCACGCCGTGGCACTGGCGCTGACGCTCAATCGCAAGCTTCACCGGGCCTATAACCGCGTGCGCGAGGGCAATTTCGCTCTCGATGGGATGGTCGGCTTTGACATGCACGGAAAGACGGTCGGGATCGTCGGGACCGGCCAGATCGGAACTGTCGCGGCGCGCATCCTGTCAGGTTTCGGGTGTCGGGTGCTTGCGTTCGATCCGGTTGAAAACCCGGAATGCGTCGCGCTCGGGGTCCGCTACACCGATCTTCCGACGCTGTTCAGCGAAAGCGACATCATCTCGCTGCAATGCCCGCTGACCGACCGGACCCATCACCTGATTAATGGCGCGGCCATCGCGATGATGAAGCCGGGCGTGATGATCATCAACACCAGCCGCGGTGCGGTCGTCGACGCGCGTGCGCTGATCGACGGGCTGAAAAGCGGCCGCATCGGCAGCGTCGGGCTTGATGTTTATGAGGAAGAGGCCGATCTGTTTTTCTAGGATCGCTCGAGCTCGTTCATTGCCGATGACGTGTTCGCGCGGCTGATCAGCTTTCCGAATGTGCTGGTGACCGGCCATCAGGGGTTCTTTACACACGAGGCGCTGACGGCGATCGCGCAGACCACCATCGCCAACGTTTCGGCCTTTGCCGCGACAGGGCAACCTGTACATCCGGTCGAGCCCCCAGGCTGACCGTATGATCGGGTTTCTTACGGCCACAGCCAAGGTTTGCTTACCGCCGATCCTGTGTAAAAACGACGTGTTGCTAATGCAGAAAGTGGTATCGAACTCACGGCGCAGGCGCCTTGCTTATCAGGCTGGGCACAGGAGGGCGATGTGGTGGTTATAACCGAAACACGACCGTACAAAATTTACGTTCGCATCGAACGGGCCCCGTCATAGATTAGACTGCCATCGCCGAGCCCACCTAAAATACGTCGCTAACTACGTCGTTAAGGCCGTGCCTTAGCAAATCATCCGGAAAGCAGGCAAGCGCTCCCAACGGAGCGGTTACCGAGATCTAAGAGGATTTGCTCGGAATACCAAAATCAAGTGACCGGTTTTCATGAGTATATGCCAGCCTAACAACATAGCCTTGCAGCTCCAACGCTAGCCGGCCACATTCGCCCAGAACTCGGCCAGTGCGCTGTGTGGTGCCGAAAGATCAATGTCGAAGCCCATGTTCCGCATTCTTTGAACAGCAAGTTCATAGCATTGCGATAGGATGCCGTTAAGATCGTCTCGAGGTGAGAGGCTTTGGCACAGCTCGATCTCAACGTTTTCCAGGTTGAAACCTTCATCAACTGTCCGATAACTTTGGCAATAAAAGGCTACACCCTCAATCATTTTCGAGCATCATGCCATCTCGCTCACGCGGAATCCAGCAATTCGGGCTCGTTCCGGACCTGCGCTAAACGCCAAGGTTGGCGGAGCGGACAAAGCCGAAATTCCTTACTTTAAGTGGGAGGCCAGTTTCGGCAGTTTATCGTCATTGCTGCGATCAAAGCGAATGGGGAACCCTAAGGTTGACCGTAGCGTTTCCTTCCTGAAGGAGGGTTGCAGAATGACGTTCTTCCATAGCCTGTCCGCAGCGGGTTTCGCGGCTACCGCAATCAGCTATGGACCCGGGCGCATGGGGTTCGGCCTGTTCGTGCCGGAGTTCAAATCCGCCTTCTTGATGTCGTCCTCCACGGTCGGGCTGGTTTCAAGCCTTGGCTTTGTGGGTTTCTTTATCGGCCTCCTTATCGCGCAGTTTTTCCTGAACCGGAAGGGCCCGAAATTCCCGGTTCTCACTGGATTGACCGCAGCAACTATTGGCACAAGTATCATTGCGCTTGCGCCTAACGTAGCCGTCCTTGCGGTCGGCGTCTTCCTTGCGGCCTCAAGTGCCGGCTTCGCCTGGACGCCTTTCAACGACGCAGTCCACCGCAAGGTCCGGGACGTGGATCGACCCGTTGCGCTATCGCAGATCAGCACAGGAACCAGTGTGGGGATCGCGCTCGCGGGTACCTTGGCCTTGGCGATGGGGTTGGTGGAATTCGATTGGCGGTTCTGTTGGGCCGTCTTCGCCGGAGCAAGCGCATTGGCCTTGATCGGGAACTGGGCCGCATTGCGACAGGTTGAGAAATCACCCGAAGACGGGCCTCATAAGGGTGCACGAGATCTTCTGCATTTCGCGGCAATACCGCTCTTCGGGATCGCTTTCGCCTACGGCATTACCTCGGCGGTCTACATTTCCTTCGCCGCCGACCACTTCGCCCAAAAGGGCCTTCCCGGATTTTCTGATGGCGCGGTCTCGGCCCTCGTCTTCATCTTCTACGGGCTATTTGGCCTGACCGGCCTGCTCACGGACCGTGTGCGCGGTACGATTGGCCTGACCTGGCTCCTACGAGCGCTCCTTCTCGCCGCGGCGGCCTCGCTGGCCCTCGTGCCACTCATGTCGGGGAGCTGGTCGGGGCTGGTCTTCTCTGCGGGGCTGCAAGGGGTCAACGTCATGATGACAAGCGCAGTACTGGCCTTCTGGTCCGAACGCCTATTTCCGTCCTTTCCGTCGCTCGGCTTCACAGCTTCCCTCTTGGCCACTGCGGCGGGCAGCGTGATCGGTTCCGCCGTCGCCGGAATGGTTTCCGATGGCATTGGGCCCGAAGCGATGTTCTACGGAACCGCCGCCATACCATTAGCTGCCGCCGCGACCTTACGGGCCAGGTTTGTCGTGGAACGGCCAGTTGGCGTGTCGAAGACATGAGAATGGCATAGGGGAAATAGTGACCTTGCTTCATTTTCTTCCGAGAAATTTTGCGGCGAAGACAAGGTGATCGAACGTACGCGACCTAAGAGCAGACGTCGGTCTTAGCTGCTGCATCGGGCAGATTAGGCTGATCGTGTTGAAAAACTCTTTTGTTTCAGCCTATCGAATGGGACTAACGCGTTTATTTACTTTGGACATCCTTATGTCAGCCACCTTGTAATCCGATTGGTGACCCGATCGGCTTGAGTTTTGCGGATTTCCGGAGGTTTTGGGCGATTGCTGCGAGGGTGAGCTCATCTTGGGCGCCGCATGGCCCCCTCAATCCAAGCCTGCCCGGACTAAGGATGCGTTTGAGGGGAGCGAAGAGCATCTCGACTTTCTTTCGTTGGTTCGAGGCGGTTTGATTGAATGAACCGCCACGAGTTTACTGTAAGGTGATTTGTTCAAATCTTACGCAGCTTTTTGATCTTGGTTCACACTTTCATAGAATGCCTCCTGTACTTCTTGGGGCGGTACGTAGCCGATGGCACTGTCCAGTCGTTCTGGGTTGTACCAGCTGACCCAAGCCATGGTTTCCCATTCGATTTTGGCCACAGACTTCCAAGGCCCCATGAAGTTGATGACCAGGGTTTTGAACAAGCAAGAGTTTTTAAACACAAAGGGCGGCGAACTGTCGTGCGCTGCGGAACCGTGAATGTCGGCTCCGTGCTTCAATAACTTTCATCCAGTTTGGCGTGATCGTTCAAGACTGCGGATCGCCCACGCGTTATCTGCCGTTCAAACTATGAACGGGAGCCACTCATGTCCTTCATTCTTAACGGTCAAAGCCACGACATCCCGCCCGATTGGGCCGATGAGCCACTGCTGTTTCTGTTGCGCGAAAATTTTGCGTTGACGGGTGCGAAATTCGGCTGCGGAGTTGGCATTTGCGGGGCCTGCACGATCATTGTCGATGGAGTGCCCGCACGCGCCTGTATCATCCGGGCCGGCGATGTGGACGGCCTGAGCGTGCGAACGATTGAAGGGCTGGCCAAGGGCGATGTCCTGCATCCAGTGCAGCAAGCGTGGCTGGATCACGGGGTTGCGCAATGTGGATACTGTCAGGCAGGGCAAATCATGTCGGCGGTTGCGCTTCTGGAACAGGTGCCGGAACCTTCAACTGATGACATCGATGCGGCCATGGACGCAAACCTGTGCAGATGTGGCACCTATCCTCGGATACGTGCCGCGATCCTGTCTGCGGCGGAGCAGGTCTGATGCGCCGGCGCGCGTTTCTTGCGGCTGCGTCAGGGGGGCTGGTAGTGCTGATTGGTGCGGGGGGCGGTGTCTGGAGCCGGGTCCCGGTAATTCCCAAACGCCCCGATCCGGACGCTGGACAGGCGCTTGGCTGGATCGCGCACATGGATGGGCGTTTTACCCTGACCCTGCCGCGCGCCGAGATGGGTCAGAACATTGCGACCGCGCTGAAACAGATCGTCTGCACCGAACTTGGGGTCGAATGGGACACGGTCGATGTGGTGCTGCATACAACCGACATGCCGCGCGTCAAGGCAACAGTCGGCAGCGAATCTGTGATGCTGTTCGCCGAACCGTTGGCACAGGCCTGTGCCGCCTTGCGCGAGGCTTTGTCGGCGGGACATGTCGCAGGACAGGTCCGCGTCACTCCCCGGCCTAGGGCTGATCTGCGGGCCTTTCGCGCCGGTGGCCTGATCGGTTCCAGCCCCGAAATCACCCAAGGCCGCGGGATAGTCTTTGGCGCGCCGCTTTATGCCGCCGATGTTCGTTTGCCCGGGATGCTCTATGGCCGCGTGCTGCGTGCCCCCGCCTCGGTCGAGGTGCAGACTGGTCCCTTGCGCTGGAATCCTGACGCGGCCCGTGCGGTGTCGGGCTTTGTCGCGGTTGTCGAAGAATGCGGTCCGCCCATCGGACAGGCGCAGGGGCTTGGCATCATCGCCGACCGGCCCGGCACATTGGATGCCATTGCAGAGGCCCTGGCATTGGAGTGGTCCGTTGCAGGGCAGCATCCGCGTTCAGACATCGCGCGCGCCATCGACGTTGACGCAAGGCTGTCCACCGGTGCACTGCCGCATGTGGTTCTGGACGGTGCCCCTGACGACGGCCTTTGGGATGTCGACATGCGCCTCGATGTCCCCATGGCGGCCCATGGGCCGATCGAGCCGCGCGCGGCTGTGGCCTCATTGCAGGACGGTGCACTTCAGGTCTGGGCCGGAACGCAGGACGCCTTCTACATCCGCGACTTCATTGCCGATGCCTTCGGGCTGCCGGTCAAGACTGTCACCGTGCAATCCTGCCGGATCGGAGGGGCCTTTGGCGGCAAGACGATCTGCACGGTCGAGGCCGAGGCGGCTGCGTTGACGCTCGCGACGGGCAACCCCGTCAAGGTGCAGTGGACGCGCGCGCAGGAATACGCGCTCGGGTTCCATCGCCCGCCATCCTCGCACCGGATCAGGGCGCGTGTGGCGCAAGGCAGGATCACCGACTGGGATCATGCGCAGATGAGTTCGCACATCATGTTCACCGCCGCTGTCGTGCCGTCGTGGATGCAACGCGGCACCGACATGTTTGCGGGCGATGGTGGCGTGGCGCGCGGCATGGCGGCCCCATATGTGCTGGGCCGCGCCCGTGCGGCCTATGATACGGTGCGGCTGCCCGTGCATACCGGCCCATGGCGCGGGCTGGGCGCGGGACCGAACGCACTGGCCATCGAAAGCGCCATGCATGAGGCCGCACTGGTTGCTGGCATTGATCCGCTGGCGTTCCGTCTGGCCCATATCGCGGACCCGTTTCTGGCAGCGGTTCTTGTTCGGGCGGGCGAAATTGCGGCATGGGGTCACGTGCCAGCCCCGGTGCAGGGTCTGCGACTGGGGCGAGGCATCGCCTGTGGGACCTATAAGGACACCAGCCATGCGGCGGCGGTGGCCGATGTTGCCGTCGACAGCCAAGGGCGGGTGAGGGTCACGCAGATGTGGTGTGTCCATGACTGTGGGCTCGTCATCAACCCCGATCAGGTCCGCGCTCAATGCGAAGGCAATCTCATCTGGAGCCTTGGCATGGTGCTGAGCGACGATCTGCCCACCGCAGCCGGGCATGTCGCAGCCCAGACCTTTGCGGATGCCCCTATCCCGCGCATGTCTGATGTCCCACCCATCACCGTGGAACTGATCCAGAGCGACCGCCCGCCGCAAGGTGCGGGAGAAACCGCCATAGTTGTCGCGCCTGGCGCCATCGCCAATGCGATCCGAGCGGCGACAGGGCGGCGCCCGGTTCGCTTTCCGGTTCGGGCCGAGGATCTCGCGACATGAGGAAGCTGAATTCCGGCCAGTTTGATGACGCACAACCCATGTCATCTCGTTACCTGTTTGGGCGCGAGTGGCTGCGAGCGCCCCTGCGTGTCGGAGCCGTCGTCCCTTCAAGCGCAAGGCTTGCAGATGCCATGACGCAAGGGCTGACGTCGACATGTGGGCCTGTAGTCGAACTGGGTCCCGGCACTGGAGTATTCACGGCTGCACTGCTGCGACGCGGGATTTCCCCGGCACGATTAGCCGTGATAGAAGCGAGCGAAAACTTTGCCTGCGCTATGGCATGGCGCTTTTCACAGGTGGCGGTGATCCATGGGGATGCCGCGCGCGTCCGACACCTTTCGCCTTTTGGTCCCGGCGGTGTCGACTTGGTTATCTGCGGTCTGCCGCTGCTGTCGATGCCGCCGAGCAAGGTGCTACGGATCGTGGCGGGGTGCATGACGGTTCTGAAACCAGATGGGGAATTGCGCCTATTCACCTACGGACGGCGGTGCCCGATCCCGCCGACGATTTTTGCCCGTCTCGGTTTGGTGACCGAGCGCCGAACCTTCGTTCCTTTGAACATGCCACCCGCTTCGGTCTATGCTGCATTCCGAAAGGAACAGAGCGCATGACAAGAACAGTCGATGGAAGCGATTTTGCCTCGGCCGCGATGATGCGTCTGGTCGCTGCGGGGTTGTCCCGGCAGGGTATCTCTCTCCCGGTGCCGACATCCGCGACCGCGCATGTTCCACGCGTCGCCAAGCGAGATGTGCTTGGTGAAATCCTTGCAGCCCATGGCCCGCTGGCCATCCTGTCCATTGCAGACGCCGCGCGCGCGATGGCACCAGAACCCGTCGTGCAGGCCCTGACCTGTTCGAAGGACATGCCTGACCTCATGGACCGGTGGCACCGGCTGGAGCGGTTCAGCCACGGGCGACATACGATTGTAGCAGAGCAGCTTGGCGCAGACAGCTTTCGCCTGACGCATCAGGCCCGAGACGGTGGCCCGCCGCCAAGTCTGGCGGTAAGCCTGCTGGTGCTCGGTCTTCTCACGGTCCTGACCGAGATGATCGGATCTACAGGCGTGAAGCTTGCCAATGCGCAGGGCGAGGTCTGGCGCAACCATGGCAAGTGGCACCGCTTGGATGTGACGCCAAGGATCGGCAGCGTCATCCTGACAGCAACTGGCAAGCCCAGTGCCGCTGGGGAAACTGTCGAAGGTCTGGAACCCGACCCGGTTTCAAACCTGCGAAAGCGTCTGGTGGCTGATCCAGTGCGCCGCTGGACGGTTGCCAGTCTCGCCGCCGAAAACGGTGTCTCGCCCCGCACATTGCAGCGTCGCCTGACCGAGAGATCGATCTCCTTCTCTCGTCTTGTGGCAGAGGCAAGGGTCGAGGTTGCAGCAACTCAGCTGTGCAAGGCCGACGGTCCTTCGCTGGCAGAGATTGGCTTCATCGCCGGATTTGCAGATCAGGCTCATTTTGCACGCACGTTCAGCCGCGCTGTCGGTCGGACACCCAGCGGCTATCGTGCGGACTTTGGCCAGTAGTTTATAATAAGCCGGTTCACCCGCCTGCGCTGATCGCCGCGCCAAGCTTGCAGGATGACTGGCGGCCGTTGCGGCCACTCAGGCTGTGCTGACTGAACGGCGGCAAAAGGCCGTCGATGACCCGCCTGTCGGACCTTGCTCGGGCAATAATGCGCCCCATCTGAGGTCCGCAGAGAGCCGATCGCGGGCATTCTGCCTTCAAGGTTTTCTTGACTCTGCCGACGTTCAACTAAACTCTTGCATAATGGATAATCGGCACCCCGAGTATTTTGGCAATACGGATCAACAACGCCTTCAGATGCGTGCCGACTGTCTTTGGAAACTGTTACGAGACACGCCTGATTACGCGTGCCACGGTCGCGTTGTGGGGTTGGCAAATTATACCGAGCACAATCTCGAACAGCAGATAGCGCTCGCCCGTCTGCAAGGGGTCGCCCCAGTCGATGGGATGCCCCGGGAACATCTGGCTACGCGCCGTGCTGCATTAGAGGGGGCAGGCTTGATCACGGATGTCTACGACCACTGGGAAGGCTCGGTGGCCACGTTCGAAGCTGCCGATCAAATTCTTGCCAAGCGTGGCTTGCCCGCTGACCTTGAAGCCAGCGCGGTAGGTGCGGACACCTCGATTGAAGACTTGAAACTTCTCGACGGCCTCACGCAAAGCTGCGATGTCCTGCTTCCCATGGGGTCATTCCTGCGCGGTTTCGAACGGCCGAGCGTGTTCCTCTATGCGAAAGACCCTGAAGGACGTGTCGTCGGAGCAGCGGCGGCAGTCGCGCAATTCCACGACGCGCACGACAAGAAGAAGATGGTTTGGTGGGGAATGCTTTCGACAGATTCCAAGCGGCGTGGCGAGGGTGTCGCGCTGATATTGGGTGCCATGGTATTGCGCGACGTTCGACAAAAGCTGGGATTTTCCGAATGTTTCACCGGCATTCGCGCAGGCAATTTGCCTTCCGAGGCGCTTTGTTCGAAGCTCGCATTATTACGAACCAACACTGTTGATTTGCTCGCGATCAATCCGGGGTCGTTTGGCGGCGGCCAAATGACCAAGTGATCAGGGGGTGTCCGCTTTGGCCCGCATTATGTGAGTTTACTGATCACCCAATCTTGCATGAGCAGCGAATGTCTCCTCTGACGGGTAGTACCGCAGCATCATGGTAGCGTGGTGAATGGCCGCAATGGGCGGTGGTCTCAACAGGTGACACAGGACGGCGTGTTGGCGTTGCTGTCCATCATGTCAGGTCTCATTTCTTGGTGTTGGCAGTGGTATAGCAGGCGGTGACCACTTCTTATGCGGTCGCTTTGCAGACCTTGGAATTGACCGGATCAGGATTTCTGCGATCAGCAGATTTAGCACCCAAGCGAAGATCATCAGCGCGTCACGCAGGGGTCCCGTCGCCTCTGAGCCGATGACAATGATCCACGCGATGCCGACGACAGACTGGGTCGATGCGCCTTGACCGATAGCATAGGCCCGCACCATCGACGCGCTGTGATGGAAAACTTTGCGGGATCTGATTGCGATCACGGCCCAGATGATAAGTCCGATCATTGCCGTGCCCAAAACCATCCGTGCCCAATAAAGTGTTGGCCCCTGAAGTGCTTCGGAAAAGACATAGAAGTGCGTCATCCACAGACCAGTGAGCGCGGAAACACATCCTGCCACTGCGATCACTTGGCCGATGACGCGATGCGCCGCGGGTCGTTGACGTCGCAGACTTGGTAAGAACTGAAAAGCGCCGACGACGCAGAAAAGAATGCTGCTCAGGATGTGCAGAATAATAGGGAGCGGAGCAAGCAATGCCCGAGGGTTCTCTGGTGCGATCTGCGGTCCGCCTGCAAGCTCAAGAACCCGTATCAACCCGCCTACGACCGGAATGAACGAATAGACCAAGATGAGGCCCAGAACGACCCACTCGGATTTTCCGAGCCGCAATTTGGGGGCTTTTCGATTTGCAGTAATCATTGTGGCCGCCGCGCCCAAAAAGCAGTGCTCAGGAAGCCAGCATAGGAACCGGGCCGACGCGCCGTCCGTTCCCAGCGGCCTGAGATCGCGTCATATCGGCGGGCAAGGTCCGTCGTGGAAAGCGGACGCCTGCTTATGAGAATTTCCCAAGAGCCGATACGATGCATTGCCATAGGAATTGCCCTTTCCATCGCAGGGGTCTGAGATGGCCCGCGGCTCTTGTTTTCTATCTGCGTCATATCTTTTGCCTGCCTGAAGTGGGTCGTTGGCAACTTATAGAATGCAGATTGGCAATACGAAATTGCGCATCTCTCTTGGTCTGGTATACGTAGATAATGGAGTGGAAACGATCAGCTTTCGATTGGAATCAAGCACGGGCGTTTCTCGTTACCGCTGAGGAAGGGTCGCTATCCGCTGCTGCGCGGGCGCTTGGACTAACGCAACCAACGCTGAGCCGACAGGTCGCGGGCCTTGAAGTGGCGCTTGGTGTGACACTCTTTGAACGCACATCGCGCGCGCTTTTGTTGACGCAATCAGGCGTAGAATTGCTTGAACATTTTCGGATGATGGGTGATGCGGCGAACAGCATATCCCTTGCCGCAACAGGCCAATCCGAAGTCGTGACCGGACATGTGTTGATCTCTGCGACAGACCTGATGGCAACCCATTTCCTACCGCCTATCCTCAAGAAACTGCGCAAAACCGCGCCAGATCTTCAGATCGAGATTATCGCATCGAATGAGGTAAGCGATCTGCGCCGGCGTGAAGCAGACATCGCGATTCGTCATGGACGACCCAAAGACGAGGCCCTATTTGCAAAGCGGCTCAGGGACACAACAGCGCATCTTTTTGCGTCAAAGCAGTACCTCGACGAAGTTGGACGCCCCAAGACGCTCGCTGATCTTGAAAAGTTAAAGTTTGTCGGCTTCGACCAACCTGCAAGGCGGCTTGGTTTGATGGCATCACGTGGCGTGAATCTGACGACAGAAAATTTCAATTTTTCCACGTCGAGCGCCACACTAACGCTCGAACTTGTCCGGCAAGGTTTCGGGATTGGTATTCTCCCGATCGAGATCGGCGAGGTTTATTCAGAGCTCGAAAACCCATATTTGGCCTTTGAACCCATCAGTATTGAGACGTGGCTGGTGGCACACCGCGAGCTAAAAACAAATCTGCGCATCCGCGTGGTTTTTGATCTGCTGGCAGAAGGCATTGGATAGAAGCAATAGAGCTTGGTCTTCAGGTCGAGTCCTCAAAACCCGACACCAGCATTTTCAATCAACAAGCCTTGTGTTGCGCAGGCCTATAACCGTCCGCAGCATTTAAAGCGCGCGAGATGCAGTCATTTGAGCAGACGCAGAAATATTGCCATAGCGACGCCATCTCTGGATCAGGATCTGTGCCTCGTGCAGCGAGTAGAAGACCTCACCGTTCAGCAGTTCGTCCCGAAAACGAGCGTTGATGCTTTCTCACTAGCCTTTTTTCCATGATGATCCTGGGGCGATAAGGGCTGTTTTGGCACCCACCGCGCCGATCTAGGAGCGCACCTTCTTTGCGATAAATTCCGCGCATAGGCCGTTGTCAGACCTTACGTATTCTGGGGGGCGAAGTATGAACAGATCAGAGAGCGCGTCGACCACGTCTGTTGAATCGAGTTTCCGTTTGACGCGGATCATCCCGTTGACCGGCAGGCGATGCTTGCATCGCCGACAGGGGGTGCCTCCTTTGTAACCCCATCAATGATATTCAGCGTGCGATAAAAACATCCGTCATGCGTCCGATTCTGAACTAACCCGAATTATGCATGAGGTGTTGGTGAGGGTGGCGTAACGTTCTGAAAAGCTGTAATTTTATGGTGTCGAAGCCAAAAAAGCAGATTTTCAGGAGCCCCGCCTCACCATGGATATGTC
>Ga0307981_1002062_pt1 | contig 16873 bp, 15 predicted proteins | sample OrgLakmetagen987_FD_201849 | JGI IMG/M metagenome (GOLD analysis project Ga0307981, IMG submission 201849) | Saline water microbial communities from Organic Lake, Antarctica - #987 | ecosystem: Environmental > Aquatic > Non-marine Saline and Alkaline > Saline | place: Antarctica: Organic Lake... | reverse complement strand
CTTGTGCATGAAGAAGAATAAATCAATACTCATAATTGCCTAACATATGAATACCGAAATTCTAAATTATAGGACTGACCCCTTTTGCCTGCAGGAAACCAACGAACCCGATGAAGAGGAGGCGGTTCGCGGGGCGTCGCATCTGTCGGCCAAACTGGTCTATCAGGTTATCCGCCGCGAGGGTGACGAGGAACTGCGGCGCCCCTGGACATCCCTATTCTGGTCGGGCATCGCGGCCGTTGTCTGCATCAGCTTTTCGGTCATCGGCGAGGCTCTGTTCAAGACCTACCTGCCGGACACGAGATGGCTGCCGCTGCTGGAGAGTCTTGGCTACACCTTTGGCTTTCTGATCGTCATCGTCGGCCGGATGCAGTTGTTCACGGAGAACACGCTGACGACGGTGTTGCCGCTGTTTGCGCGACCGAGCCTCGATAAGCTCTGGTGCGTTGCGCGGTTGTGGGGAATCGTGCTGGGGGCAAATGTGATCGGCTGCTTCATCGCCGCCGCTTTCATCGCCTTCATGCCCGCATTCGATCCGGACATACTGGCCAGCATCACCGAGATCAGCAAACACGCGACCGAACACGGGGCATGGATCGGCTTTGCCAAGGCGGTGCCGGCTGGCCTTCTGATCGCGGCGCTAGTCTGGATGCTGGCGGCGGGTGAGCGGGAGAATTTCTTCATCATCGTCGTTATGACATGGCTGATCGCCGCTGGCGGTTTCACCCACATCATCGCCGGATCGGTCGAGATGGCCTACCTGCTGCTGACCGGAGAGTTGGGCATGATCGCCGCGATCTTCGGCTTCTTCATCCCGGTTCTTTTGGGCAACATATTTGGCGGGACAGTGGTGTTCGGCTTGATCACATGGGGCCAGGTTCGCGAAGAGGTGAAGAACGCCAGCAAACAGAAAAAAGGCACGACCTTGCCGTAGGCTCTTACACTTTCACGAGCGCCTTGCCCATCTTGTCTCCTTCGAAAAGATCGAGGAAGGCTTTCGGCGCGTTTTCGATTCCTTCGGTGATGGTTTCCTCCCACACGATACGGCCGTCGCGGATCCATGCTCCCATTTCTTTTTGGAATTCTGCCTGGAGATCCTGATAATCGCGCGCGATGAAGCCCTGCATACGGATCCGTTTGCCGATGATCTTGAAAAGGTTCGAGGGACCGGGTTTCGGCTTCTCATCGTTGTAGCCAGAGATCATTCCGCAGCAGACGATGCGTCCGAAATTGTTCATGTGGTCGATGGCGCCGGCGAGGTGATCGCCGCCAACGTTTTCATAGTAGAGATCAATGCCGTCGGGGCAAAGCTTGCCGAGGGTGGCGGAAACGTCATCGGTATCGTGATAGTTGAACGCTTCATCGATGCCCGCCTCAGTCTTGAGCCAGGCGATCTTGTCGGCGGAACCCGCGCTACCGACGACACGACAGTTCTTGATCTTGGCGATCTGACAAACGATGGAGCCGACGGCTCCAGAGGCGGCGGAGACGAAAACGTTCTCGCCCTTCTTGAGCTTTCCGATTTCGCTGAGTCCCACCCACGCGGTCATGCCGGTGAGACCCAGGATGCTGAGATAGTTCTGAGGCTCGGCTGCCTTGGTGTCGATCTTACTGTCTCCTTTGCCGTCGGAGGTCCAGTATTCGCGCCAGCCTTGGTTGCCGAGGACGTGATCGCCGACGCTGAACTGCTCATTTTTGGACTCAACCACTTCACCAACGCAGCCACCCTCCATCGGCTTGCCTAGTTCGAATGGAGGAACGTAGCTGTCGCCCTCGTTCATCCGGCCGCGCATGTAGGGATCGACAGAGAGCCAGAGATTGCGGACGAGGATTTCCCCGCTGCCCGCTGACGGGACGTCGGTTTCGACGACCTCGAAGTTTTCCTGAGTAGGGGCTCCTTGGGGTCGGGAAATCAGATGGACTTCCTTGTGAGTAGTAGGTGTGCTCATAATATTAGTGTTGTTAGATCTGGTTATGTTTCAGGCACGGACGGGGTCTCCGAGTTTTGTGGCGTCGTCGCTTTGGACGGTGGCGTGGTTGCGGAGGGTGTCCATGTCGATGACGTGCCGGAAGTGACCGTCGCTATGGCCGTTGGCTAGAGTCTCAAAGACGGTGTTGATGTCCTTGATATCGATCATCTTAATGGAGGGGCGGATATCCTTTTCCGCGCAGAGGTCGAGGATTTCCTGAGTTTGCCTAATCCCTCCGATGAGCGAGCCAGCGAGAGTGAGGCGGCTGAAGACGAGTGAGGCTGGGGAAAATTCCGGGAATTTCACCATGTTGCCGATGACGATGATTTTACCGTCGGTTCTCATCAGGCTGATGTAGGGGGCAAGGTCGTGGGGAACCGGTATAGTGTTGATCAGCATGTCGAGCGATCCGGCGGCCGCTTCCATCTGATCATCGTCCGTGGAGACGACGACCTTGTCCGCGCCCATTTTGAGAATTTCGTCCTTGTTGCTGTCATCGCGGGTGAACGCGACGACTTTTGCGCCGAGGGCTTTACCGATCTGGAGAGCCATGTGACCGAGCCCCCCGATGCCGGCGACCCCGAGGGTCTGGCCTTCCTTGAGACCCCAGTGTTTCATCGGTGAATAGACGGTGATACCGGCGCACATGATGGGGCCGGCGTGTTCGGGGTCGATTTTCCCGGGAACTTTCAGGATGAATTTATCGCGGGCGATGAGATCGGTGGAATAGCCGCCGTAGGTGTTGGTTCCATCCGGATTCATGGGGCCGTTGTAGGTCATGGTTACGCCTTTTTCGCCCTGACAGTAATTTTCCTCACCGGCCTCGCAATAGTCGCACTCCTGGCAGCTATCGACCATGCAGCCAACCCCTACGACATCGCCGACCTTCACCTTGGTCACGCCCTCGCCGATAGCGGTGACGGTTCCGACGACCTCGTGGCCGGGGACACATGGATATTGGGTATTGCCCCAATCATTGCGCACTTGGTGGAGATCCGAGTGGCAGACTCCGCAGTGAGTGACCTTGAATGCTACTTCGCCTTTCCCTACCTTTTTCCGGCTGAAGACGACGGGAATGAGATCCTTGTCCTTCGCCTGTGTTCCGAATCCGTAAACTTTGATGGTATCTTTGTTCATATTTGATATTATTTTGTTTGTTTTAAATTATCGATGATCGGGTAACGGTAGCTCCCACATTTTTTAAATCCGTAGGCATCGAATCCGATAAGCCGTCTTGATCGTTTGGTTTAATCGTTGTTTCCAACGGTTGCATTGTTTGCCTGTTGAGCGTTTGGCTCCAATCCAGACTCAAGCTTTGCCGAGATGGATGAGCTTCTTGTTCACGAACTCCATGATTCCGAGCTTCGAGAGTTCACGGCCATATCCAGATTTCTTGATGCCGCCAAAGGGTAGCTCGGCTCGCGAGTTCGTGGGTTGGTTGACAAACATCATGCCAGTATCAACGGATTCCGCAATGGCCCGGGCGCGCTTTGGATCACTGGTATAGACTGAGCCTCCCAGCCCATAGGACGAATCATTCGCCAACCTGACGGCTTCATCCTCGTTCTTCACCACATACACCGTCGCTACCGGTCCGAAGAGCTCCTGGTCGTAACTCGGCATCGCGGGCGTGACGTTGGTGAGGATGGTGGGATTGAAATACGCTCCCGCTCGATCGGGACGCCCGCCCCCGAGCACCAAGGTCGCGCCGGCCTCCACGGCATTCTGAACCTGCTCATCGAGCTTCTGCGCCGCACTTTCGGAGGAAAGCGGTCCCACATCGGTATCAGGGTTCATCGGATCACCGAGCTTCATCGATCCCATGCCCTTCTCAAGTCCGGCCAAGAACGCTTCCGCGACTTTTTCGACGACGATGAATCGCTTGGAAGCGACACAGGATTGTCCCGTGTTTGTCATCCGGCCCTTGATTGCCATTTCGATGGTCTTTTCCAAATCCGCATCCTCCAGCACGATGAACGGATCATTTCCTCCGAGTTCAAGAACAGTGGGCTTCAGATACTTTCCGGCCAGTGCGGCAACCGAGCTACCCGCGCCCTCACTGCCGGTCAGGGAGACGCCACGGACGTGCTTGTGCGCGATCAGCGTCTCGGTGAATCCGTGGGGAATCAGCAGGTTCGTGAAAATCCCCTCCTGAAGCCCGCATTCCCGCAGCAGGACCCCTATCTTTTCGGCGCACTGGGGAACGATACTCGAATGACGGACGAGCGTGGTATTCCCGGTCATGATGTTTGGAGCGATGAACCGGACCACTTGATAGAATGGAAAGTTCCACGGCATCACACCGACGAGCACACCAATCGGCGTATACTGGATATAAGCGTCCGCCCCTTCGACATCGAGCTGATGATCCGAGAGAAACTCTTCTGCCCCATTTGCATAGAACTCCACGATCTGCGCACAAAATGTGATCTCTGCACGGCTCTCCGAGATGCGTTTCCCCATTTCGAGGGTGATAAGTTGGGCTAGTTCGTCCGTGTGTTCTTTAAGCAGTCTGGCGAACTTCAACATAACGGTTTCCCGCTCCTTGAAACTCGTGTGCCGCCATTTGGCGTATGCTTCGTGCGCCTTGTCGACGGCCTCCAGTGCTTCGGATTTTGTCTGCGGTTCGAAAGTCTTCAGGACTTCGCCAGTAGCGGGATTGGTGCTTTTGATGGTCATTGTATTGGTATTAGATTTAGTTGGTTTTTCGATGATGATTTTATCTGGATGAATCCCTAAGAAGCGCGGCAAGCTCGCTGGCGCTTTCAAGCCCCGTAACAACATTGGAGTTAAGAGGCATGATTTGAATGACCGGAATGATCGCAGTCTCCGCATCCTTTTTGTCCGACACGATTCCATTGCTCATGGATTTCGTTTGTGCATCAGCGGATCCTATCAAGAAAATGGTCGCTACAATTGCCGCGACCAGAAATGTCCGCACGATCAAGCAGGGGAGACCAATGGCAGATTTCGAAATCCGTTGCCGGAAGATTTCCGGACGGTAGCAAATGAAGCTCACGAATCGAATTGAGATGGGAAGTGGTAACATGGGTTCTGGCTTGTTGAGGTTGCTTGTTAGGAATTTGCTTATGTCGAGGTCAGGTAAGACGGGCGCTTATCCGGCGCTCGAAGAGAGGCCGCCCCTTGGGCTGGTGAGGTGTTCGCGCTCCGACTGCATGGCGAGGATGGTCATGCTATGGGTGGAGCCATAGGCAGTGTCCTTCCAGAAGAGGAGGAAGTTGTGGGACTGGAGGACGGAGGAGTCCGGTCCTGTGCGTTTGGCGAGGTATTGTATCATTGTGTTTTTAAACTATAGAAAACCCTTGTCAGTGCCATGGGGTGATGCCCGCTCCGCCAGCGATAAACAATCCGGAACCCTTGTATTCAATCGCACCCCAAGGGTCACCGACCAGCACGTGATCGCCAACTAGAAGTGACCGCATCTTCTCATTCTCCCATCACGATCCGGAAAGGTCTTGATGGTGAACTCGAGACCCGGGTCGATGGGAAGTGAAGTAAACGTAAATGGCGAGGTACTCTCACGTTCACCTTTCTGATCGAGAGCAACCTCCGTCGCTTGTCCGGGAGTGAAGTCGTAACCTTCGGGCCGCTCGACGGAGAACTTGTAGGTCTCGTGGGAATCCCGGGTGACTGCGAGAATTTTGATTTTGCGTGACATGACTTTCAAGGATTTTATTTTGGGATGGGGTCGTTGAGAAAGCCTGTGGCCGGCGCCGGAGGGCGGGAAAAGGTATTCAAAAGGGAACGATGGCCGATACCGAAGTACCGACCGCCGCCGTGTGGTACTTGGGAGGAAATCTCTCTAGGTTTTCTTCATTACGAAGCTCACAATAAAGAGGATTATTGCAACGATTGCGAGAACGTATGCAATGTATAAAGCCATGCCCATCACACCTGTAGCGCCGAGAACTCCGGCTATAAGTGCTACTACTAAAAGGATAATTACCCATCTAATCATAATATTATTTTCTTTCTATTTGGTTTATTTGTTTGGTTTTGTGGTGAGATTTTTGCTTCCACTGGCGATACACTGGAGCATTCGATCCCCTCCCGAAATGGGGTGAAACCCTACCAAGGCCTTGTCGGTGACTGTGCCATTTGAGCCTGTCCCTTAACCCACTATCTGTCACTCCAGTGCCTTTACCAAGCGTGCCGTCCCTGCAGGACCGGTGACTCCGTGAGGCAACGCAGCAACTCTTCTGAGACAGAAAAAGGTGTAGACACCAGCGGGCAGAGGGTTGGACCCCTCGACGCGCCGCACGGGGGCGATCCCCATGCGGCGCGCCAATAAAGGGCCTTTCCATTGCCGACTAATCGTTGCCGGCTACTTCTTGATCGACTATTGCTTCGACCCCGCCTTCTGGGCGTCTTTCATTTCCGAGCGCGTGATCGGCACGGTCTTCTCGTCGCGATGGACGCTCTGGGCCATAATCAGCGCCTTGCCTTTGACCTTCACGGGCAGCCCGCTGAAGGTCAGTTTTTTACCTTTGCTGATGTCCATCTTGAACTTGTCCGCCGCTCCCAAGTCGACGACCACTTTGCCGCGGCTGGGGACGTTAACCATCGCCATCTGGTGTTCGATCCCGCGGATCTTCACCTTGTGGCTGTCCACGATCTTGCCAGTGCTTTTGTTGCGCTCCCGGCTGATCTCCATCTGCTTGCCTGCAGCGTTGATCAATCGGGCCATCACTACAGTCTTTTTGCCGACCTTGCTCATCAGGCCCTTAACTGAAATCTGATCGCCTTCCTTGAGATTCAGCGACTGGAGATCCTTGACCTTCCCTAGATCGACCACGGTCGTCTTGTCCGCTTGCTTGACCTGCACGACCGTGTGCTTGCCGCCTTTGGTCTGCACCTCTTTGATTTTGAGAATCTTACCGGACAGCGTCTGCTCCTTGGACGATTTCGGCGCCTCGTCCTTCATCTTCTTCTGCTGATCTGGCTTGCTAGAGTCGGTGAAGGTGTAGTAGTCGTAACGGTCATAGGTGCCGTCACCGTCCGAGTCGTAGTACGACGTCTGGGCATCGTAATACCCATCGTAGTTGTAGTCGTAATAGCTCGAACCATACGGGTAGTAGCCAGAGGAGTAGGAGGAGTAGTATGGGGTGTCGTAGTAATCGTAGAACCAGTCGTTGTCGTCAACGGTGCTGTAGCCTTACCAGTCGCTGTCCACGTCGGTGCCGGTGTCTTTGTCGGCCTGATAGGCTTCATCGTCCCATCGGCCCAACTTCTCGTCGGTGGGGTTGTAGTCGTTGGCGTCGAACCACTCGGTGACGTCCAGCCATCCGTCATCCTCGTAGTAAGAGGTATTGCTGCCGAACTCGTTATCCGCAGCGAGAATGGTTACCGGCGCGAGCATGGTAAGAGCGCACATTGAACTTATAATCTTGTTTTTTGTTTTCATATTTTTTTCTATTTGCTTTGCTTTGTGGTGAGCTTTTTGCTTCCACTAGCCATACATTGGAGCATTCTATCCCCTCCCGAAATGGGGTGAAACCCTACCAAGACTTGTCCCTTAGTTATTATTAGTTATAATACTCAGCAAACGAAAATAAAACTGGAAAAACAGAAACTACCACTTTCAGGAGAAGTCACCAGCAACCTTTACAGAAAAAAGTTGCGTGTGGCCGAATAGGGCGTTTATAATAAATTAGTTATGAAAAAAGTCACTCTTATCCATTCTCGACGACGCCAGGCGTCACGACCGTCCTATTTAAAAGCCGCTGTAATGACCCTCGTCATGCAGGTTCCATTGCTCACTTTTGCAGGAGGAGCTGACACCGAAGTGCCGTGGGAGTCCTTCACCGCCACCTCACTGACCTATGTGAAAGTCGACAGCAGCGTTCTGCTCGGTCAGCCGACGCTGCTTATCATTACGCCATCCAAGGCTGCAGCGGACTCCACGAAAGCATGGACGAATGCCTTGGAAAAGGCGCTGGAGAGCAAGAAACTGCGTATTCGCTCCGTGCTTACGATCGATCTGCCGTTCTTCATGTCCGAAGCGGATGCAATTGCCAGTGCCAGAAAAGTGGTGCCGGAGCGCTACTATGATCAGACTTGGATTCTTGATTCGCAAATCATGGAAAAGGCGCTCGATATTCCCACTGGGAGCAAGCTTGCAGCTGTCCTGATTCTGGACGCCTCAGGAAGCATCATCGCTCGGGTCCATGGACAGCTAACCGACCTGCGGCTCGCGGTGATCACTCGTGCCGTGGACTTAATAACGAAGTAAATCCTCCCGAAGGTTGTTTAGAGTTAGCCTGGTTAGGCATTGAGCTTTGCGCCCATGTCCTGGTAGTGAGGTCGTAATTACGCCGGTCATCCCGCACTCCCATTCGCGCCAACTTAAGCGTAAAACCCTAAAAATAGGGATTTAGCTTAAAATGAATCGACAATGCATCCCGTAGTAATGGTTGCGAAATGTGGTGCCCTTGCACTCAGCGCAAGGCGGTACATGACTGGGCTCGTCGAAGTGCATTTCTTTTTTACATCTTGTACATGTCAAAGTGCTTGGACCAGTCATTTCCTCAGTCTTATATGTTAGAGCTTCGTTCACCTTCTTCCCAATAGCATCTAACTCGCCAGAAGAACCCTCCAATAACGAAGAGACAAGATCCAGGAAACCTGTGTCCACCCGCGTCTGCTCGGGCTGTTTACGTGCCTTTTCGGACCAGCGGCGGAAATCGACTTCAGTTGCTTGCAAATCGCGTTGCAGGTAGTCACGCAGTTGATAGGTTTCTTCTTTTGTAAACTCACCTGCGTCCTGTAGCGCTTGCCGGGAATTTTCCAGCGCCTCTTCAAACCAGACTTCTGATTTTTTTTCAGCCCCGCTATAAATCTCTTTCGTTTTCTGAACTAAACTTTCATATCCTTTTTTCAGGCGTCGCTTGGCTGAGTCTGTCGGATCGGCATGTGATTGCGTGGGTTTTGTCATAGTTGTTTTCTTCCTAAGTGTTTTAATTTTAATTGTTCGATTTTGTGGTAAAATTTCTGCTTCCGCGGTCCACATAGTGGGGCATTCGATCCTCTCGCGCAATGGGGTGAAACCCTACCGAGGCCTTGTCGGTGCCAGTTCATACCTTCCACGGACCTGGGAAAACCCAAAGGGGCCGGCCCGTGAATTGTGAAAACATTCACAGACTGACACCTTTCCGAATCACTCTCCACCATAATGGGTTAGAGGTTTCCATCAATTCAAAAATCACTCCCGAAAATCTTCCAGACCACACTCACACCCCCGCAGCTTCCACTGTGGTTGCGCCACACAGAATCTCTCTGAAAAAGAGGTTGCCATTCCAGCATATTCATTCAGTCTGCCGACCTCTCTTAGGAAGTCCTCGGAAGGACATTAGTAGATGGAGAATCCAGTGATGAAGAAATTCTATTCTGGAGCGGTACCGCCACTGTAAGTTTATTTCTTAAATGTTAAATTAAAGGTCTCAGATCTTAGATTATAACAGAAGTAAGCAAAGCCAGATCACCAGCCTGAGCAGCGAGATAAATTTACCCGCGGAATTACGGGTAAGCATCCAAAAAGAAACTAAATGAACCAAATAAAGAGAAGTGCAGTCATCACTGCGCTCATAAGCACGTCGTTATATACCACCACTGCATTCGCCCACAGCGATGACAAACACACAATCGAAGAGCTAGAATCTACTACAGCTATTGCTAGAAGAGCCAACCAGCTCATAGAGATTGCCAGCTCCACCATCTACTCGATGGAACCAGATGCCCTGAGGTCTATTGGCATCCTAAACCTTACAGACGCGCTAGAACAGCTCCCAGGAGTTATCATTGCTAGCTCTGGTCAGCAAGGCGTCAGACAAGCAATTCGCTTAAGAGGTCTTCGCTCAGGCGACGTTCAACTAAGAATAGATGGTATCCGTCTTAGTAACAGACTTGCCAACCAAAGCATTTTCTCTGCTAATACTGCACTCAATGGATTATCAAAAATAGAATTAATCCAGGGGGGGCAAGCGGCACTGTACGGTGGCGGAAGCACCGCTGGAGTAATCAGCCTCACCACTAAACGAGGAACTAGCGACATGAAAAATCGCTTTTCATTAGAGGCCGGATCATTTAATTCTCTCTCCCTAGAAGCAGAACGAGGAGGCAGATGGAAAAAACTTAGCTATTATTTGTCATCTAGATATTCCACTACTGATAACGATACCTACGGAGGTAACTCAGAAGCGCGTGGATTTGATAACGACTCGCTTAATCGGAACGACGCACTCAGACTGGGCTACGATCTCAGAGATGACTTAGAACTAGGATTGACCTACAGAAGCAATCTCAGTGAAACCGAAACTCCTCAGGGCTTTTCCTCAGGCAGCCGTGTTGAAAGCGACTTCTATCTTGGGACAATCTACGCCGACTATCAAGTTACCGACAAACTCCACTCAAAATTCACCTTCAGCTACCTCACTGAAAACACTGATTTTGGTGGCGGATCTGGGGCCAATTACGATCAGTTCGGTATTGTGCTAGAGAACTCCTATCAGTATTCAGGCTCTAGCTCGTTGAACTTTGGTGTCGAATATGAAAACCAAGACTACAGTGGCTACGGCACACCTAACGGTCAAAAAGATCACTATTCAGCCATTTATCTCAACCATGCTTACGATCTACAAAACCTCACCGTCGAAGCAGGTATTAGACATGAAAACTACCAATCCTTTGGTTCACACACCAGCTGGAAAGCAGGCCTACGCTATGACTTAAATGATAAAAAGACAAAGCTCAGAGCCAATATAGCAACTGGATTTAAGACCCCAAGCCTATTACAGCTATATAGCCCCTTTGCGTTTGGAGTAGCAGGTAACCCTGACGTCAATCCAGAGACCAGCCTTAGCTGGGATCTAGGTGTAGATCATCAGATTACCGATCAGCATAAAGCGAGCATCACACTCTTCCAGGCTGATCTAGATGATGCCATTACTAGCGATAGGGGCTTAGGGCTCTACGTAAACACACCAGGGAAATCGACTGCTAGCGGCATTGAAGCAGCTCTCAATGGTGACATCACTGATGAAATCAGCTACAGGCTAAACTACACATGGCTCGATCAATCATTCAATGATCAACCACAACAGCAAACCACTGCCCAAGTAGTATTTAAGCCAAATGACAAGTTACAACTTGGCTTCGGAGCCCAGTATTTAGATCAGCGCAAATACGGGGGAGACCTGCTAGGTGATGTGTTCTTAGTCAGAGCATTCGGTAGCTACCAAGTCAGTGACCACGTTCAGCTCCACGGCAGAATTGAAAACCTCACAGATACAGAATATAGCCAATTCAGAGGCTTTGGTTCTGACTTCCCCGCGCGCCGACTCGGTGCCCATGCAGGTGTCACTGTAGAATGGTAATCTGCTAAGCGAGCAGCTTAGAAAAAACTAATACTAACCCTCCCAAAATCACCCCCGCCATCGCAAAGGCGATCCAGCGATCCTGCTTGAGGATGGCTGGTCTGTGGGGGGACTTTGATACTGGGAATACGATAAAAGCATAACCCATTCCTGCGACTAATCCACCGGCGTGTGCGGCATTATCGATAAATTGAAAACCTAACACTCCCATTAGAGCTGTGACGATAACACCGGCTAATAACCTGCGGCGTGACGACTTAGGCACCAGCCTCCTGTGCAGAGACTCAAAGATCAACAGGAATCCTAGAAGCCCCATAATTCCTCCACTAGCACCCACTGTGGGAGCAGCTAGAAAATGACTAGATGCAATCCCACCGACCCATGCCGAGCCAAACATCACAATAATCACGTGTGGCCATCTAGCAAGCAGCTCCACTCTCCTCCCAAGGTAGAGGACAGCCGCGGCATTCATCAGCCAATGAAGTAGATTACCATGCAGAAATGGTGCTGTGAGGAATCTCCACCACTCCACATTATCATGCTTTAGAAGACCAGCTCGCTCCACGCTAAGAGCGGACCAGTCCAACCCTCGCTCTAGAAATAACTGCGCCATTCCAGAAGCGATCATCACCGCGATGAGGAAATAAGTGGTAGGAACTTTCTGCAGATACAGCCAGATATCAAATCTAGATTCCTCAGACTCAGCCTGCCATTCTTCTTCACTACTAGGCTTACCTTTCCGCAGAGTTTTCCAGCCTTCGTAGAGTGGCAGCAGCCCAAATATTAGCAATAAAATCCCACTAATTCCTAGAGTGGGAGACAACAATGTCCTCGCAAAATCACCATTAGTATTTCGGTAACCCGCGTAAAAGCACCACAGCATCACTGTACCAAATAACCAGCACATCCGCTTACCATTCGCCAGGTCTCCCTCTGCCCAGTAACTGCGTCTTTTCCAGAGTACCGCTCTCAGCTCAGGCACCTCTTCAGGCGACTGGAGTGACGGTTGATCAGGAGTCCAGATGAGATCCACGCTGCTTCTGGTTTTATTAATTTTCGCAATCAGATCATCAATGCTCTCAGCAGAAATCTCTTTACCTCTCCTATCTACAAACCCATAGATACCAGAAGCACCAGATGCTGGCTTCGAAGGAAATGCATCCTCTCTGGTCCATACTGGCTCATGTAGTTCTTCAGGCATGATGAGTATCCTGGTCTAAAGCAACCCAAAATTATTGACCTGAATTAGTTGGCTCTACCGGAGTAACTGGGTCAGTTGGTGGTGTTGGCGTTACTGGATCAGGAGTTGACTCTGGGGCTGCTTCATTAACCTCTGTATCACCGGTCGCTTCCTTCATCGCCGCTGCGATTGCATCCGCAGAAAGCTCTCCATCACCACCCTCACTAAGCTCTAATTGCTTCATGAGGTCTAACGCTGCTGGAGCATTTGCTTCGACAGCTGTCTCACCATCACTAGCGAGTTCATCAGTGATAGATGCATTACGTGATTTAGTTCCCACTAGGATAGAGAGAACTAAAGTAACCGCAAAAAGAAGAGATGCGAGAATAACAGTGCCCTTCTGGAGGACGTCAGTGGTGCGCGCACCAAAGGCCTGATCCGTCATGCCACCACCAAATGCGGCTCCTAAACCTTCTTGTTTAGGACGTTGCATTAATACAACAAAGCATAAAAGTATGCATACTACCACGTGTACTACGAGTAGCACGTTTGTAATGATTGAGTTCCAACCGGCTGTGTCTGCTAAAATTGTCATGAGCGCAGGAACATGGTACTAATCTAGCCACTTGTAAAGCCATCATTTAGCTCAAAAGGCATTATTTTTCACTAATACAATTAATTTACCGTCAAAAAATATGCCTGTCGATATTCAGATTAATGACCTCTCATTTTGAGCGTTTTTAAATACGCGACAATGTCTCTCATTTCACTCTTAGTGAGGAGATTTTTCATATCGGGCATTGCCGACACTTTCGCATCTCCATAACCTTGGACGACGAAATCACTGGGCTCAATGAGTGAACGTATAAGATATTCACCTGTCGCTCTTTTCTTCTTACCTATTCCAGCTAAATGTGGCCCAACTTTCTTCATTCCACGCCATCCAAAATTGTGACAAATAACACATTGTCCCTTACCACTCTCTACCAGATCTTTACCAAGCCGCACCTCTCCGCCTGCTAATGTATGACGGTAAACCCCAAGAGTATCTTCCTTAGGATAATGATTGTTATGATTGAGTAATGCTTGCTTAGCTTGCTTTTCGGGGCGGTTCTCTAAGGCCGTGATAAGATCTAACACACTGACATCCTCATGGCTCTTTGTTGATAGTTTTTTAGCTCCCAATAAAATCGCCTTGAGTGAGACAGGGTCTTTTAGCGTTCCTAAAACGGCATAAACACCTCTAAGGTTGGATCCTGCTTCAACACGTTTAAGACTATATTCTAAGGCTTTCTCAGGCGATAATTCCATCATCTCCGACAGCGCGATCTCCACAAAGGCGCTTTCCTTCTCATCGAGAAACTTCTCTCTCACTCCTCCACGAATTACTTGATCATTTATTGACTGATAGTACTTCAGGCGATCCGGAACGGAATTCCCCCCATTGAGCGCTAGAGCCGCCAAGCGGCTATTATCAACTTCTAAGCCATATTTAGAAGCTAAAGTTACAAGATGGAAATCTAAATCCTTGTGTGTTTCCTCGCTCATTTTATCTAAAACTTCCAACTCTAACGTTTTACTTTTAGCACGCTCCTTTGAGGTGCTCCGAATGAGCCCCACGACAGGATCAACTGGTTGAATGGTCTTCTGCTCTTCCCAGCGGGTCAATTCATAGAGGCAGATAAGGCGCACCTTCATTGGCAACTTGGTATTAAGAGCCATCGCTTGGATCCGTTTAGCTGAAGCCAGATCACCGACTCGAAAGTTAGCTTGGATAACTCTTGCAATGACCTGCTCGCTCGCAGTGGTTGATCCCTGAGCATAGACTTTAGCGTATTCAGCGAGTGCAGGAATCGCCTGCTCTAGGTTGTGACGTGTGATCCCCCTCACAGCAGCATGCTGCACCATCTCAGATGGATCATCTAGATAAATAACACATCTAGAATCCCCTATTCTCAATAAAGCTAAAAGAGCATGCAAACGCAAAGCCTCACTGCCGTCTTTAGCGGCACTCAACAAGGACCCAACATCTCCAGCGTAGTGCATTCCTGTAACAATGGCATTTCTCAGGAATGGATCTTGCTTCTTATTATCCAGCGCAAACTGGCGCAAAACTGGCTGACTCTTTTTCCCTCCACATTTTCCTAATGCTGGAGCTAGGAATGAAATGACGCGCGCTGAAGGATGATCAATCAGAGGCAATAAAAAATCGTATGCTTTAGGATCAGATGTCTCACCAATGACCTTCACCGCTTGGCAGACAACTTCATTCTTACTGTCTTGAAGTAAACTCCATAACGATTCATTGACCGCAACATTCTTTCTGCTCAATTGACCTAACCCCCAGATCGCATGCAGACGGGGAAGTAATGGTTGCTTGGTGTCGTTAGCTATCTCGGTAAGCGACTTCGTATCACCACGGCGAACGATCTCGAATTGGCTCTTCAAGCGAACGCGTCGATCCACATGCCCTAGAAGAGATACAAGATCATCTATCTTGTATTCTTTCACATCTCCAGAGAGAACCTTTGAAGCCTCTATGACGCTGTCTTTCTTTCTCGCTTCTTCATCTATCACTGTATAAACATTACCTTTTCCTGTCCCTTTGGGAGTGTTGTTTGTCGTGACATAGTCCACTATGTAGAGTTTTCCATCGTGAGAAAGCTCTGCATCCACAAGATAGCCACCTTCCCAAATAACGTGCAGCCTCGTGGCCTTCGCCCCGGCTCCTTCCCGTTCCGTTCTGAATGAATACACACCACGAGTGCACGCTGTAAAAATAAAGCTATCTCTATACTTTTCACCTAGACTCTCACCTGAGTTAAATAACAGGCCAGCAGAACCGCCATCGATATGTTCTAATGCTGGGATACAAAAGGGTGGCTGTTCCTCGAATTGAGTGCGCCAAGTCCCTTCATTGATCCATGGATCTTCATAACTAGGCCCCTTGCGTTGATCTATCTTCAATGCGCGCCTAAACTGAGTAAGGTTTTCGTAGCCGGAACTCCAACCATAATGACCGCCTTCTACCAGATAGCATAAGCGTGAACGATCACCATACCCTCGATTATTATCAACCGTGTAGAGGTTCCCGTATTGATCAAATTCTAAATCTTGAGGGTTTCGATTTCCTGTTGTGTAGAGCTCTAAATTTGACCCATCTGGTTCGCAGCGAAAGACAGCACCCTCCGATGCAGAATAAAACTTCTTACCCTCTTTACTCACAATATCATATCCTCGGTCACCATTTGAAAAATAGAGGCGCCCGTCACTTCCCCAAGCTAAACCATGCAAATCATGACCACTGACACCCATACGCAGCCCAAAACCTGAGACCAGCTTCTCACGATCCTCTGCGACTCCATCACCGTCCTTATCCTTAAGCTTCCATACATGCGGGATATTTGTGTAATAGAGGACATTATCCTCATCAAATAAGATACTCGAACCGATGCCATCAAGCGCATCATTAAAACCACCAGCAAATTCCGTCACCTTCTCACAGACACCATCGCCATCTTCATCATGAAGCTTCATCACTCGATCTGAGAATTCTGTAAAATGACCAGGTTTAAATTTACCCGCATCAGTCCACTTCGTGAACAAGGCTAACTTATCAGCGAGGTTCATAATCCGGACTTCATCCTCCATCCAGTAATTGTGCTGTCTAGTGTCCTCTACACCTCGATGAAACCTCCAGACCTCAGCCAGATAAACTTGGTTGTTATTATCTATCGCCAACGAGAGCGGGTTATTAATGAGTGAACTATCTGCAAATGATTTCACCTTGAAATTCTCGGGGACCTTGAACTTTTCAGCCAGTGTTTCATTCTCAGTATCTGACTTCACCTTAGTATTCTTATCGGTATGGACCTCTCTGATCTTCACATTCCGATACCATACCCTCTTCGCTTCATCTTGAAAGCTGATGTGTCCCGTGAGTGGCCTGTCTCTCATTTCGGTTCTACTAAGATCTAAATCCTGAATCTGCTCCCCATTAAGAATCACTTTAAGTTGACTCCCCACTAAAGTGATCGTGTATCGATTCCACTCACCGGCAGGTTTCATCATATTCTTAGACGGCCCCTTGGTTCTAATCACCCCACCACCATCGTGGTGTCCTGGATTCTTCTTACCATGTGTGTCCAGAATCTGCAGTTCAAAGCCACTCTCCACATGGTTTTTAGTATCGCCAATTCTCATGAAGACTCCAGAATTACCCCTCTTGTTAAATTTAAACTCTAAGTCCAATACGAAATCACCATATTTCTTCTTCGTTCTCAGATAATCATCATACCTCTTCCATCCACTCTCGCCAGCCCGCGGCATAA
>Ga0307981_1002061_pt1 | contig 16879 bp, 8 predicted proteins | sample OrgLakmetagen987_FD_201849 | JGI IMG/M metagenome (GOLD analysis project Ga0307981, IMG submission 201849) | Saline water microbial communities from Organic Lake, Antarctica - #987 | ecosystem: Environmental > Aquatic > Non-marine Saline and Alkaline > Saline | place: Antarctica: Organic Lake... | reverse complement strand
TCTGCAGCACTACTGTTCTTTCACTGAACGAAGGCAGCGCTCGCCATTGGATCGTTGTCTTTTCTGCTTACTTTCAATTCTGTTATGTCTTGAGACGTCTATGGATCGAATGGGAGCTGTTCCTTCCATTACGGTCCGACTTTCTCGAGAATGGAGACTTTGAGAAGGGGAAATACCAAGAGCAGTTTAAGAAGACTTGCATTGTCGAGTGCATAACGCGATCACACCGGCGCGATAAGGAAATATATGGCTATTTCAACAGTCTGTTTCCTGGTCAAGTACGACGAGCAGAAGTGCTGCTGAACAGAGAGCCCCTGAGATCGTTGATTCGCAAACGATTGAAACATATCACGTGTTTTGAAGACGCGTACGCCAAGAAAGTGCACCAGCGAGCAAATTACCTACGGGAGCTCGAAACGGCTAAGGAAGGCGGCATAGCAAGGCGCTACTATCGTGGTAAGTCAACACCTCGTGCCCCGGGTGAAACGATGATTACTGTGGTTCATAAAGTGCATCGCGAAGATACAGGCAATGCTTTCTTCCGGTCAAAGACCTACATGGTCAGCGATTCTCGAACATATGAAACTTTGGTGTGGCATCATCAGTAAGTACCTTTCGATCCCTGCATATATATTTGATAGTGTCTGTGCCTACTGGCGCATTCTGTATCTCTCACTATAGGATGATCCAAGAGCTCAACAAGGAGATGGAAGACGAGTTTCTACGACTTGCCCAGGAGAAGCGTAGACTAGCACCACACCAAAAGGAATCACGCCTGTCGATATGGCTTGGGGTCAAGTATTTGACAGGGTCCGGTACAGGACGGTTGCATTCAAGTACAGCTTTTGTAGAGTTTCGTACTCTAGCTTCCAAACAGCAAGCGATTCAAACCAGCATTACTGGAATGAACAACGTCATCAACGTCTCGCCAGTACCCGAGATTAGGGATATTATCTGGGACAATGCGCATGTCTCGAGAGCGCTGATCGATTCGCGAAAATGGTGGCTTAACGTGGTGCTAATCGGTGGTTTTTTTGGATGGTCTTCCCTGGTCGTTGCAATTCGATCGTACGGCAACTACAGTGACTGGTTAGAAGGAAACTTCTCTCAACAGTCGTTTGTGGAAGTGTTTCTGGACACTTACTTGCCCGCCCTTGTCATCGAGGTCCTCGCGCGTGCCATTCCCTTGATCATTCGAGCCCTGTGTCGTTGGATTCGGTTCAAAGCGGCATCCGAAATCGATCAGTATGTTATTCGCTGGTACTTTGCTTATCGATTGCTCACGTTCATTTTTGTCTTGGTCGGTGGAACGCTCATCGATTCAAGCGACGACTTGATAAGTGACCCGGTGTAAGTTGATCTCCCTGCACCAGCAAGTGTAGTTGTGTGAACATTCTCGAACTCGCCCTTACGTTGCCACCATGCCCTCTTCTTCTGCAAAGGAATTTTCTTAAGCAAATATCCGAGAACGTTGCCCAACAGTCTCAGTTTTTCATAAGCTATGTGATTGTCACCGGGGGGATCCAAATTTTCTTTCGTCTCTCTCAAGTGCACAACGTGCTTGTCTTCTGGTTCCAGCACAAGGGGCTCCGAGAGAAGGCTATTTCGCAGCGCCGTCTAGACACGATGCGAACCAAGATCAAGATATTTCATCTCGATGAATTCATTCCTCTCTTCTTTTTCATCTTCATCGTTGGTGAGTCTCTCCGCGTAACTTACACAATTGAGAGTGCTGTTCGGCCTGCCAGTATCTCACTCATAATCTCCCCACCGTGTTTCGTAGGGAACTTGTACGGCCCACTGGCACCCCTTGCAAGCCAGTTTGTTGCACTGTTCTTCCTGTGCTCCTACAAGGTGTTCAAATACATGGCTCTGTTCGTGTATGGCTCGACTTCCGAATCTGGAGGCTCTCTCTTCTACATACTTACTACGATTCTTTTGTTCGTGGTATACATGAACATTCTTGTCATCTCGGGGTACTTGTCATTAAATGGCTCCAACCAGATGGCAGCAGTGTTCCTCATTGTTATGATCGTCGTGACTGCAGTTTTGCATCAGTTGATTCAAACTATTTTTGTGAAACCATCCATGACGCTTTCACTGGAAAAGGCACGTCTTTCCGACGAAGCCAATGATACGCGGACCGCGATGGAGCGAAAGTTGGAAAGATACAGTGAGGCCAAGAGGGAATTTCAGAGAGCGAAAGACGAAGAGAGTAGTGATGAATGCTTGCTAAGTAAGCTCCTGACGCACGCTATCGACCCAATGAAAGGTGGAGACGAGCAAACTAGCACTTCTCTTCCATGCGAAGAAGGTGATGGTGACTCGAAACGCCGTGAAGCGGCTCGAACGACGATATCGAGAAGATGACGCTGTTTCGGCCTTCAGCGACAGCGATGCGTCGGGACCCCGTCCTGACTTCTTCATTTATCGACAACCCTCCTTGAATCGGGCGACCTGTGGAGACGCCCCGCGACCCCTACCGAGATTCCTCGGCCCAGCAGCGCTGGGAAGTCGATAGCTGTCGATGAACTTTAAACCCATAACCGTATAGAGTCTGATCTAAGTAGTCAACAGCTGTGCCATGCGACTAAAGAAACAGTTATTATTTAGTCGTTGTCAGTCACCATAAACGCCAGTTCGGGCCCGAGAAAGAGAGCTGCCGCCGACTTAGGCAAGGCTGACTCGGCAGGTTTATTACGCCATTTGCGGCGCTTCCGACCAGCGGGGGTGGAGGGCTGTCGACGCGAAGGACTTCGAGCACTGCTCCGAGATAGGGATGTGGAATTGAGCGCACCGTCTTGCAGCAGTGTAGGCCGTAGTCCAAACGTATCTTTCAATTGTCTTACGAAAGACTTGACACTCTTGCCGTTCCAGTCTGTGACTTCTGCTAAAGCTTTTAGCCGAGTCTCCATATCTCCGACCTTGAAACTGACCGCAGGAAGACGGCTTGGGGTGAATTGCCGCGCAATGCGAAGCTTGCTGGCAATGTCATCGAGAAAGCTGCGGATCTCCTCGTCTCCCAATCGGGAGCGCCGACGATGCCATAAACTCTCTTGTTCGCCCTTGATAATCACAACCATACTGAGAAACGGGCTCAATGAAACAACGTGAAAGGTACTCTGCTGCTTCTGTTCGTGTTTAACCTTGGGTGATGATGTGGGAGAGGGTTCTATGCTGGTCGAGAAAAGCGACGCTGCCTGCTCCTCCACCGAAAACAACGATTCTCTCTTGGCTTCCTCCTCATCTTCTAAGTCGGCATAGGTGACTGCCACAGGCTCATCCGCCAATCGAGCTGGACTCGTGTTGTCGGAAGCGACTCGGTTGGATGACATGTCACCCGTATCTAATCCCATAAAGCTGGATTTATTGTCCAGCAAGGCCCCAACCAGAGCTTCCCATTCGGAATGCGGCCACGAATTAATGACATTGCCTTCATCGGGACCGTATTCCATGACATGCCAAGGGGTACTTATGGACTTGGTCAGCGGCGCTGCACGCTCCGATGTGGACGACCAGTTGGACAAGAGACTCGACCTGGAGGAAGGGCCGCCGCCACCTGACGCCCGTAGCAAGCCACTACTGCTGCGCAAGGAAGCTGTCGAGACAGACAAAGCTCGGTGAGAAGCCGCCGCCGTTGAATGAACAGTACTGCGCATGTAGACGGCTGGCCAAAGGACACGTGTGTCAGATGGCTCTGGCTTCTTTTCTTCCGTTATGCCGTTGGTACCGGACAACCAAAAGCCCCGTTCCACGTGCAGATTGGAAGTACTTTTTGCGTCCAAGACAATCGCGACTGCTGTGGGGGGACCACCGGCCTTTTCTTGACGCCGCAGGAACTCTGCCACGGAGGCATCCCAGTCGTGATGGAGCAATTCGTTTTGAAACAGCGGTGCCGAATCAAAACCATAGAGCGGTCCTGAAAAGGCTCGTACCCGGTCCATGTAGATTGGTAGCAACGAAACGACTTCTTCAAAGGTCGTTTGAAACCACTGCGATAACCTGGTATCGCAAGTTTCTGGAAGAAGCCGCTTCCATTTGCGCAGACTGACCATGGTTTCCAAAAACCTGTTTCCAACAGAGCAAGAACATGAACATGTGTGTGTGTGAGTAGAATGCAGTCAATACACATCGCACATTGACAAGGTTGAAATTGTCGGCGCGAACGACGGCTTCTCGGAGCGTGAGTTCTAAATTTCACAAGAAGTGCTTTTTGTCTGCCATGTTAATCTTCGCAAGGTTGGATTGGAGAGCATCTCTATATATGGCATGGGCTCGGCCCGTACCGTCAAATGCCCTCCCAGTACAAACAACCTGCGATTTTGCGAAATACGATATCACAATCATTACCCAATCCAGTCAACAAAACACGTACCGACAGCGTTCCAACGCCGACATTGCCTCCAAGGCAAATTTCCACGTTTCCACCTGATGAATCAGTGCCTTGTGGATGGACTCGGCCGCGTACTTGACATGTGGCTCGACGGCCAGCAGGGCATTGCTGGCAAACGTCAAGAGGAGCGTCACGGCCACGGCCATTTCTCCCAACTGCAGTGGCTCTTGTCCCTTGACCCCATTAGCGCTAGCTGAAAACAAGGAATACTGCAATTCGAGCAACTGGCAACGAACGGTGCACATAGTAGTCAGTGTCTGCAAGCTAGTGGCCAGGGAGCATGCCGTCTCTTGGTAAGACAAGACTGAAAAGGTAGTACCGCCAGCAGCAGCAGGAGCAGTGTCCAAAAAGGGATCGCACAGCGTTTCTCGAACAGTCACCAGGTCGGCAACGACTCGATGGTACAAGCCAATCAAGGGTTGGGGCGTATTTGAGCCTGCACCGCAGTGAATCATGTCCGCGTACAAATTTTCGGCACCCGCCAGCAGCATGAACGGGGCTGCAAACGCTTCCCATTCGCCCTCCAAGGCCAAGGCCGACGAGGACGAAGTCGACATCGAGTTTGTCGCTACAGTGTGTTGCGAACTCGACAGCCATTGCAGCATGGGAGACGCGGATACTGCTGCTGCTGCAACCGCGGGCAATGGCGAGAGCGGGCGGGGAGATCGCGGACTCTGGTGCGGACTGGTGCGGTTGCTCCCATTGGGAGAGCTGGCCGTGGCGACGGACGAATCCAATATTAGACAAGCCTTGGCTGCGTTGGCGTGTGATGGATTCGACAAGGCGTCGCAGAATGCAGTCATGAGCGCTTCGAGCTTGTAGAGCGTCATGGTGAGAAATGGCGTGTGGTGCTGCAGTTGCAACTGTGAGCGCGGAGTGGCTGAATTCTGCCGCCGGTAAGCGTTGGCCTTGGACGAGTTGGGGCTGACCAGCCACGATGACGTGGGGCCCAGAAAGGACGGGCGAGGTTGGCTGCGAATACTGCTGTTGCCGTTCGAGTCGTCGCTCTCTTCTCTGCGAAAGGTCAAGCGCCCTGTTCGAGGACCAGCGCCAGCGCCAGAGCGATGCGTTGCTCCCATCCCCGAAGGCGATAGCGGAACGCTGCCGTACGACGACATGGTCTTGTCTCGTTTCTACACGTGCATGGGGAGATTACGACAATCGGAATCGTCGCCGCGCAGAGAGCACCATTGTGCGCTCAGCTCCAATTTGAACGCTCAACACGTCCAGCAGTCGGAATTGTGCGGCCTGCATCTCATGCTAGACTAGACTAGGCAACTGTGTGGCTGTCGACGCGACGCAATACTTCCGGGTAGTTTAGGTTCCGGGTTCGTACCTCTTTACTAGCAACTGATTGAGGGTACGGTAGTACACTAGTAAACTAGCTAGACGTGAGCTCTACAAGTGGAGTAGTAGCTAACCAATCAATGCTATCATACAGGTAGAGAAACTATAACGGTTCACGTGTATTTAGTATTGAAACGTCCCACTTTAACGAAGACTGTCTTCCAAGCTCTCGCCAATCAGCTCTTCGGCAAGCGTCACACACTCCTTGGCCAGAGCGCATATATCCTCGTCGCCATCTTCCAACAGCTCGGAAAGTACCGGCAGACACTCGGGCAACAATACCATGTACTCCTCGCCCAAGGACTTGCAGAGAGAAAGCAAACTGGTAATTCCAGCCATGCGGACTTCTGCCCGATGCTCATTGGCGCAGGCCTCGAGTACAGCGTGGTTGAGAGGCTTCCAGAGCTGCTCGTTACCAGCGGCCAAGGCCAAGGCGGTCAAACAAGTCACGACACTCCCACTGTCTTGGGTGGCCCCTTGGACCAGGTTCTGGAAAGAAATTGCAGTGGTCCTTGTATTCTCGGTCGAAGCGTCGGTGGGAATGCGACTCTGAAGTAATTTACCGAGCGGTTCCAGCAGAGCGTTGTATCGCTGGCTTTCGTCCGAACGGACCCACTTTCCTCCATCGTGGGCATCTGCTCGTAGAGAGTTCTCCAAGCATCGAAGTAGAGGCTCAACTGTTTCAAGTGAATCGGGACCATAGTCCACTTTTTCAACCTCGGAAGATGCCAATCGTCTCTTTTTATTTCCACCAGCAAGCTTTTCTGCCACTTGTGGCCGGCAAAGACTCGAGGCGGCCAGTTCCAGCTCGGAGATTACGTCGCTAATCACCATGCTCAAGCACGGCAAAAAGATGGAACGCAATTCTTTGCCAAGAGCCGCGGATACGGTCCAAAACGCAAATCTCCTCTTTGCATGGTGCTCTGGGTTGGACTTGTCAAAGTCCCCACGCCACTCGCGCAGCGACATGTACAGCCCACGTAGCTGTACTTCCGAAAGCTTGAGAATCAAAGCAACTAGAACCTTGTTTCCTGTTTCGAGAAGCATTGATCGTTCACTGACAGTTCCTTCAAAGTCGAACGCCTTGGTGACAGCCTGCAGAATCATATTCTTTTGCCCAGTCGCTTCAGCGCTAGTAGAGGCCTGAATGGAAACTTTGAGCATTGCAAGCATCGTGGCGGCTTCGACTGGTGTTAAACACTTGGCAACAGCTTTAGACGTAGCTGGAAGAAACAATCTCGAAGGGACGCGTGAAGGTAGGGCAGCCTCCAGGCGTTCCGCTGCTACCTTGAGGGATGGATCGCTTTGATCCTTCGGCACGAGGGACAAGCATTTCGACAAGATAGCCAACTCAATAAGCAGCGAAGTCAGATACGATCCAAGAAATTGGGGAACGCTCTCCGCAATCGCAAGGAAAACACGCATCAGGGACAGCTGCAGCACGCTCGCTTGAGACAACGCATCAGTATCGTCTCCGCTAAAAGAGGAAACGAAACGATTCGTTGACGAAAGCAAATCAATGAAAGTTCCCATCATTTTGGGAAGGACCGGGAGGCATCGTGCCCCAGTGACACGGACAAGAGTGGCCGCGCAGAGGGCGATACTGCAGAATAACTGGCACAGGTTGTTGTCGAGACTGGAAAAGTCAGAAGAGACAGTCCCTTTGACCTTTTGGTACTCATCCAGCAGAAGAGCAGCCGATAGTTCGAGCGCTTTAAAGAAGTGCGAAGATGCAGCCGCGATAGAGCGCCCATTGGTCGGCCGAGCGACGCCCAGTCCACGAGCAATATGTTCCACAGCAACTAGAACTGACTGCTGTAGGAGAATGCTTCTGGGTCCATCTTCGTCTGACATATCATCCGAAGACGTTGGCTTTAGCAGTTCAATCATGTCGGGAACCAAATCAATGAACAATGAAGCTTCCGGAGAAAGTGGGTCGACTTCAATGGCTCGATCAGAAACAAGCTTGAGAGCACGGGAACGGATCTCGTCCGTTCCCCCTTCCTTGATCAATGATGTAACCGAAGCGAGGAAAATATGCGCAGGTAAAAGCTCTTGCAGATATTCGCGACTTTCGTTCAGGGCATCAGTGACTGATTTCCAAAAGATGGTTTCGTCGGAGGCTGACTCTTCGCCAGTCATGCCTTGAGCGGTTGACTGCACAACCAGTAAGTTCTGCCACAGACGAAGACATACGCTTGATGCACTGCCTTCACTCTTTCTTACGAAGCGACGGATACTGTCAAGTATCAAAGCCTCATTGAAAGTTCGAAATAGCGACTGCGTCAAAGTTGTGACTGCCAATCTAGATTTGGCGTTCAAGGATGAATCGAGTTTTGACGAAAAGAAAGACGGCCCCTTCAAAGCGATCTTGAGAATATCGAAAGGAGACGGGAGAAAGTGTCCTTCTGTTTCAGATGCATTGACTTCACCTTGTAGATGCAGGAGAAAAGCCTTTGCGTAGCGAAGGAGCAACAAAAGTGCTGCAGCCTGCGTTGAGGCTGGGCAGTAGGACAGGATCTGAACCGCAGAACTAACACTCTCGCTCACATCGGTTTCCTTTCCCATTGTAAACACCTCACCGGCTATGAAAGCAGCAACAACCGCTCCAGCCGCAGCTTCCTGATCCACGCTAAGTACTTCGATCATGGCTTGAAACGTTGACCGTTTGGTGTGCTCGTCAGTAAGAAGTCTTACGGAACCAACGAATGAACTCAACAGAGTAGCCATTGAAAGCCCTGCTGATGGCGCATGTGAACAGTAGACTGGAACCAATATGGAGAACGCATCCTTCACATTCATGGCAGCCTGACCTTGCGTGCTGACAATCGATATACACGTCGACATGGCAGGAAGGAGTGAAGCTACTACTCGGTCAGGGTAATTCTTGCATAGTCTTGCCAAAAGAGATAGCACGGCAGCTCTGGCTCGGTACGTTGGTAGAGGGCGTGTTGACTTGAAGGGTTCTTGGTCAAGATTACCCAAGAGGGCAAGCAGAAGACTCACCCATGCTGTCAATTTCTTCTTTTCGACTTTGATCTCGACGCTAGCAGCTTCTGCTCTTCCCAGAAGCTGACTGAGGGCAAGTAAGATCGATTGACACGTAAAATCGACACCATCTACGTCGTCAGACTTCTCAGCGGATAAATTCGCCAATAAGTCAAATAGCTCTGTTACAAGCCCGTTAACTCCACCAGAGGTCAGCAAGCGCTCGATATTCGACCGGATAAAGTCTGTCAGGATGGAAACAGATGCCAGGTCTTGTGCATTGCTCTTGTCAAGCGTTAGCAACTCAGTAATATCAATGGAATCGAATGGCAAGCCAGAGAAAACTCCTTCTGGGGGATCGGCAAGATCTCCACTGATGTAATCGATAATTGCTGCTGCGACTCGTTTCCGTACAGGACGAGAGAGATTCTGGTATATCCCTTCTCCCCATGATTTGCTAGCTAAGACATCGCGAGCAACAAGGGCGGCCAATAATCGAGTACCCGATGTGTCTTCTTTCAAGGTCAGCACATCAACAAGCATACTGTGCATCTCCTTCGGATATGGGTTAATGACCTTGACCCCGTCGAATTTTCCGACGGAATATGATCTAGCTCTTCCTCCTCCCGAGCGTGGCCCCGATGATATGATGATGCGGGGATCACTAATTGTGACGCCCTTAAGCATCCTGACGACGGCTTCGGATAACGATAGGAAGGAAGCGGAGATTTCAGTTTCGGTGGGGTTGGCATTCAGGATTTGTTCGACAAGAGGTTGTCCTGCTAGCTTCCAACGCAAGGCCAATGGGAATGAATCTTCTCCGGCAAAGTCAAGAGCATGCAAGAGGATCGATGCAGCTTGGCATCCACCACTTGCCTGGTTGAGTTCGAGCCATCGACTCTCCAGCGCTTTTGACACGGGTGTCTTTACATCAGCACTGCAAGATGTGGCCGAAAAAACACACAGTTTCAGTAGAGACTCCCGCATTTTTGTAGCGCTCTGACTTTCGCTAATGCACGAAGACATGAACGCTGAAAGGAATGAGCTGCCGCCTAATGATGCAGAGGATGTATGATTCGAAATGCCTCGACATACTTCGATCAGGGGCTTGCAATCAGTGTCGCCCCTGCTGTCCAAGGAAGATTCGATCCTTTTCAGTAGCTCGACGGACGCAATTCTCACTCGTTCTTCAACAGATTCGAGTAGAGCAAGAGCCGGAACGATAGCGAGCCCAGCGGATGTACCTTCTAAAGAGGAAACGATATTAGAAGCCAACGCAACCAATCGTTCAACTGCAACACTTGATGTATCCACGCGGAGAGCAACCTCCATTAGAACGGTAAGCGCCAAAGCAGGCGGCCCGGCCTTGGTAGGGACCTTCTCTGATAACTGATGAATCACAGGTCGCGCAACTTTTGTAAACGAGGTATCTGGCCCAACAGATGCGAGCGATGCGAGTACACTTGAGATCCCAGTACCGCTCACAAGAACTTGAGCGATGCTTTGGTCAAGGCATTTCTTCAACAGCTCGCACTTGCTTGCATCCAGGAGAGAAGAGTCAGCCGAATTGAGAACTAGCAAGCAGAGTGCAATCGTATCATACTCGGAAGCCTTGCAGTCTTTATCGAAATGCTCAGCAATAGACTCCATCAGAACCCAAAGGCATCGACCACGGATTGCCATCTCTGCCCTGCTATCGATCCCTCTAGTATGCGAATAGAACTGTTGAATCCCTTTGATGAAAGGTTCGCTACCAGACAAAGCTTTACGCGCCATGGGAACAGCAGATGTCTTTTTCTTTTTTGGAGTCCTCTTGGTATCCAAAGCAACCAACAAGGCAGCTGCCGCACCTTCCGCACCCCCTTCGTCGTCTTGGCCCAACTGGGCAGCTACGACTTCAACAAGTAACTGCCAAAGAGTCGAGGCACCTCTTTCACTAATTTGAGAGATCGTCTTCGCTACGAGTGCAGCGAGCATCACACTCTTCTTTGATAAGTCACGGCTTTCGGCTTGAATCCAACGATACGATCCAGACAAGGTCAACTCGGCGAGCTCACAGTAGTTATCTTCATTCACAACGACTGTAGACCACATGCCACATACTGCAGAGCAAGCAGCAAGAGCAACTTTAGCATCATCGTCCATGCTCCAACGACGCAACATACTCTCCACAAGCGATTCAGAATCGCTAGTACCGACATCCATCATATCTTGCGATGACAACGAAACCAAACGTTGCACGGCCTGCAACCGGACCGAGGCATCCGCGTGTTCCAAGGCCACACGAGGGGGGAGCAATTGTCCCACGGCGATATCTTGCTCGGAGGATTCCACTGTCGCCGGAGCGACAATTCCTTCCATCAAACGAGTCAATCGTTGCTTCTGTGCCTTCGTTACAGGATTCTGTTGAATGGCGTCGGCCATGCCACGTTCACACGCCATTGTGCCAGTCAAGTGTAAGGCTTTCAGAATAGCTCGTCCCGTCTCAAAGGATTCATCGTCATCAGTGTCGACACTGTCGTCCACTTGGAGTGACATTCGCACAATCTCGGCGGCCAGCGAAGCCACCAGATCAACGCGCGGATCTTCATAGAGAGTTTGTAGCGCACCTTCTCCGAGCAAATCCAGACAGAGCTGTGCGTGGTCTTTCTGCAAAGCTGCCGCAAACAACGCCACTACCACAGGCGCCACGTAAACATGTCGGTTCGCGTGCAAGTGTCCCAGAGCCGCCGCCAAACTATCACTGTCCCATGCACACAATGCTCGCCAGACGCCATCTGTCAAGGGACAACCCAACCATTTCCCGTTGGAGAGCTTTAAAAAGGTTTCCATGTTGCTAGCAGAACTACTATCCTTTTTGGTTGGCGCTGGCACCGTGGTCATGTGGGGTGGCATGAGGATCGACAGGGCCGCCGCGATACCGTCCGCCGCCGTGGCCAGGTCGGTCGCCGTTTGACAGGCGTGCAGCATGGGGACCACCAAGGTTGTGACAGTCGTTGGCGCCAAGGGACACGTTTCGGCCAAGACGGACGCCACTACGTATCCCCACGATACAAAATCGGTATTGCGACTCTGAACAGCCGTCACAAGAGTGGGCAAGAGAATGCGCACCACGGCTGGCCAGTGCTGCTGTTGCTTGGACTGGTCCGTCGTTGACGCCAACCACGACAAGCCCTGCACCATAATCGCGGCCGAATACGACAAGAGACGGGCAATACCACGTCGCGGTGCCGCCAATTCCCCGTCACTGTAGTCATTTTCAGTTTCAAAAATCTGCAAGGCAGCCACTTCGGCCGTCCAGCGACAAACGGTACGCAGAATGCCGCTGTCTTGCAGAACGTGGCGGGCCGTCAAGGGCACCGGTGGCACTTGTTGCCCCGAAGCAGCGGCATACGGACGCAACCAAATGTATGCCTGTCCTGCCATGGTTGCGGTATCCAACAACTGCACGGCGCGGTGCCAGACAGCTGCCTTGTTGGAAGCATGCGGCAACCACATCCACAAAAAGTCCGCCGCCAACGTGCTGCCGGCATGAATGTGGTACTTGCGAATCAAGTATTCCGTGACGGACAAACAGCGTTGTTGAATATCCGTACTTCCTTCTCCGAGACAGGAGGAAAGGTAGACTGTCACACCACGGAGCAGTTTGGCTTGTTGCTTCTTGTCGTTGTTGTTTTCGAGCGCGGTCCAAACATTCATTAGAGACGCAGGGGCGGCAAGTTCCGACGTCAATTCGTACCAGGCCGTTTCGCACTCTTCCTTGACGGTGTGCAAGGGCACATCGGCCGCAGCAGCGGCTGTTGGATACAGAACGGAAGCCACGACCGCGGCCGAACCGTGTCCCGTCTGTACGGAATGGGCCAAGCCGCGACCGGCCGCATCCTCGTGGCGTTTGCTGGCGGGCACAAAGCTTCCAGCTGCTGCAGCTGCACTACCACCAGAGCCAGCACCCTTTTGGATGGCTGCCAACTGCGCCTCCAAGGATGATAGCGACATGTTGGGGTGGGGGGTAGACTAGCAGTGCTGTAATTCACCTCTTCTTTATCGTTGTATTATTAGGTCGTCGTCTTGGTCGGCACGATGTTTTTGTGAGATCCATCCATTTTTCTTCTTTGAAAAACTCTTGGCTTTGGGAGTTTGTACGGTCGACTAGCGGACGGAGGTTTCTGTCTTGACTGGGCTCGAGTCAAATTTCCGTTTCTCCTCTCAACCGACGGCGACTGTCTCCAAGCCTAGCAGGAGCAGGAGACGATGGTCGGTCATACTGTATACCCGAGTCCATCGCGTCTTCTGTGACCTGAAAAAGAGTCTCCAAAGAGAACGAGTCGTTGCTGCTACTGTAATACGAGCGAGCGAGAGAGTTCGTTGGCCGTTTACTGTTGTGTATACCAAGTCAGAAAAGCACACTATTCTACTCACCGGTAGCACAGCGCGACAGTAGAATGACCTTGTCGCTATTGCCATCCTTCCTGCTATTTGGGCACACTTGGATCCTTCTCGCCACCGCTGCTCTTGCATCATTCGGTTTGGCCTATCTCTTTTACCCCGCGCTCGTGGCAGCTCGATCCGCCGAGGCGCGTCACGGAGCCGCCGAGCTATTGAATATGGATGCAGCAAAAGAAGATGACAATATACAGCAGCAGCAGCCGCTCCTTTCCATTGTCGTGCCCGCCTACAATGAGGAGTTGCGACTCACCATCATGCTGCAAGAAGCGTACGAATATCTATCTTCGAAACAACCGTGTCGAGCGTTGCAGTTACTCCAGAAAGCAGCCCATGACAACGACTGCAATACTACTGCATCCACAGCAACAATCGTCGAATGGATTCTCGTCAACGACGGCTCCACCGACCAAACCTGCCAAGTCTATCGCGATTGGGTCCAGCAGCTGCCAACCACAACCACCAAGGGCAAGCAGCAGCAGCAACAACAACAACAACAAAGACACGTATTCAAGCTGGTGTCGCTGAATCCCAACGCTGGCAAGGGTGCCGCGGTACAGACCGGCATGTTGGCTTGTCAAGGCCAATTCAGTCTCATGGTGGACGCGGACGGCGCCACGCAGTTTGGATCCGGCCTGGAGGCTCTCTGCGAGACTCTGGAGGAAACAGGAGCGGCCTTTTTGTTGGGGAGTCGCGCGCACTTGAGAGATGAAACTTACGACGCGGCGGGCAGTTCGACTGGCGGCGGGGCCGCAAATAGCCAAGTCCAGCGCAGCGCCATTCGTCGGCTTTTGCAAACAGCCTTTCACTATTTTGTCGTGCAATTGATTGGTGGTGGCGATATACGAGATACGCAGTGTGGCTTCAAACTGTTTCGCCAAGAAACAGCCGCACAATTGTTTGAGAATTTGCGCCTGCAACGTTGGGCCTTTGACACGGAAATTGTCTATTTGGCGGCCGCCACTGGAACGAAAATGGTGGAAGTTCCCGTCGTGTGGACAGAAGTGGACGGTAGCAAGTTGGATACCGGTGGTCCTATCGGTTTGGCTCTAGTGGCGGTTGGCATGTTGCGCGACATGATGTGTGTCCGTGCCTGTTACACCATTGGCATTTGGAGAATTCCACAGCAGCAAAAACAGCAGTCGACAAAATCCAAGTCCTCATGAGGGACGACAGAATAAGGGATAAAACAAACCAAGCTCACTATACTTTTGACAGACTGCTACACAATAGGATCTACAGCAAACTCTATGAGAGAGAAAGGCACGCTTGACGAGCTCTACCAAAACTTGTCCCAAATGGAAACAGATTCAACATCAGCCGAGGGCCGATTCTCGTCTCTTTTCGGGTATGCACTCGCGTCCAGGTATCGTCTCCGATTCGTTCGACAACAGAACGGCCACTTGTACCAACTCCACAACCACATGACTAAATACAATGCAGGCCCCGCGACAAAAAGAACCAACAGACTCAAGATTACACAATAGCCGGGATCTCCCTTCCAATCAAAAGCTTCATAGATCGCGTCATCGTTGTCGTCTCCATCGTTTGCATCGGGATTGCCAATATCAAAGAGTGTACTGTGCAAGACGGACCAGAAAATCCAAGCGGCTTCAAAGGGCACCACGGCGCCCCACCAGTGCTGCCATCGACAAGGAATGCGATTGATAACGAAACCATCCACCCACACGAGGACCAGCATCCCCCCGTGCGGCATGACATTCGAGTACGTTAGGCTGTTGTCCGGGTTATACACCAGTACCCAGTAAAGGATAGTCACGAAAAATTCGGCGTGCGCCGCAATGCTAAACAGCAGCCACGTAAAGGCAATTTGCCAGGGCGCCTCGTCGGGCGGTTGCTGAAGGTGTTCCGAGCGGCACGTCTTGACGAGACTGCTAAAGAGATAAAACGCTGCCACCACTAAAGACCAGTACGTGAGATACGCTAAATAGAAACTGGGCGTGCTTGCTTCAACCCAAGTGTACACGACGGTAAAGAGGGCCGCCGAAGTGGCGCAAATCTTCCAGAGCAACGCTACTTTTGTCGCTGGAGCAAACGAGGCGCGCACGTCCATCTTGCGGCCAGTGGAATCGGCCACAGGAAAGAAGGGTTGGCAGGGATTCATTTCTGCCTTGCAGAGCGCAAAGCAAGACTTGCTGGTGGCATCAATCGACTCTTCGGGCGTTTGCCAAAAGTCGAACATGACGGCGATCTCTCTCTCAATCTCTCTTCCGTTCCAAGCAAGCTCGTAAGAAATCAAACAAGCAAGCAAACAATCACACTGAACAACAGAAGTGGGTCGTTACTCGGAAGCGTTGTGTGTGCGGTTAGCTCTATTAAAATAACACGATCGATACCATCGCGAACGTGAACCGTGGACGTGGACATACAGTATACAGTATCGGCCATCGTGACCGTGGACGTGGACATCGTCCCATTAATAATTAATCGTCGCCACATTGAAATAGTATACAGAAAACTGTATAATATCTAGAATATACCCACACCACCAATATGTACTTTGTCCGCAACGACAAAACATTGACATTGTTTCCCAAAAACCCTAATCGTTGAACTGCGCCGGACGAGTAGACTAGTCTCACCCGGATGTCCCTCACTTTCTTTTCGAATAGTTCTCTATCTGTGACGCACGCAACAGGACAATAACCAGACGCGAAGTGCTTGACACCCTGCCCTCACTTTTGTTGAAGAGCATAGAGCGTACCATTGCAGAGAGCAGAGCAGACAGACGCATCACACCATGTCGACCAGCTTTCTTGAAATGAAAAAAAGTGGCAGCTCGAATGGCCTCACGGCCATGGTGGACGACGGCTTTCAGTATGCGTTGGGTCCACCCGAGTCTGGTTTCTCCATCTTTCTAGCCGAGCGAACAAAGAAAGTTCACTTCATTCGACACGCCGAGGGATATCACAACGCGGCGACACTTGAAACCGGAGCGAACACTTGCCTGCTCCGTGAGGATGGTCAGCTTGCAAATGAGCATGCCCTGTACGATTCTCGGCTCACAGAAAAAGGCATCCAGCAATCACGGAACCTCAAGGAGCATCTTTCACGAAGGCCTTCAGGATCCAGATCCTTCACTGCCTTTGACTTGGTTGTTGTCTCTCCGTTGACTAGAACCTGCGAGACTGCGCTTCATGTCTTCGGTATGCCACGAGAGCCTGGAATACCCGCCTTTCTGGCACCACGCGTCGACGCTCCGAATGGATCACCCGAGCACAAGGCTGGCATTCAAGTGGCACCGCCTAGGTTTCTAGTGAGAGAAGAATGCCGCGAACGCTGGGGGTAAGTGCTTCTCATTGCATGATATGTATCTGTGTCTGTGCATTGCAATGCGTGTACTTGGTAAAGTGCATTCGTACATTAATACGACATCTAACTCTCGAGTATTTCTCTCTTTTATGACCTTTAACTCTCAGACATTACGTCTGTGACGGACGCCGCTCCATCCGCGAGATATCCAAAGAATTTCCAAACTTTGATTTCTCCGAGCTAGTGCACGACGAGGACGTCTTTTATGGAGACGAACGCGAGTCGGATGAGCATTGTTGCAACAGGGCTGTCAAATTTATCGAGTGGCTGAACAAACGACCAGAGAAGTGCATTGCTGTTGTGACACATTCTTCCTTTCTTCGGCATTTGTTTGGACAGTTTGGAGACACGTTGCACAATACCGACCGTGACGAT
>Ga0307981_1002060_pt1 | contig 16888 bp, 10 predicted proteins | sample OrgLakmetagen987_FD_201849 | JGI IMG/M metagenome (GOLD analysis project Ga0307981, IMG submission 201849) | Saline water microbial communities from Organic Lake, Antarctica - #987 | ecosystem: Environmental > Aquatic > Non-marine Saline and Alkaline > Saline | place: Antarctica: Organic Lake... | reverse complement strand
ATTTGAGGTCTGGAACGACGGCGGCAGCTGCAGCACTGGAGCCTCCGGTCGACATTTGGACGGCCATTTGACGCGCCGAAAAGGCAGTCGGACCATCCTGAATGGCAAAGGCCGAGCTGGAAGTAGCGAGAAAGCAAACGAAAAGAGCGGAGCGCGTCAACATGATGGGATAGATGATAGACTACTGTAGTCTACTCGTTAACTGTGTCCTGTGTCGGCTTTCTTATTTTGTGTGGAAGTTTGAAAAATGGCCGATCTTTGGCAGCAAAGTGCCGGAAGAAACCGACCCCGGCTAACAGCGACCCGGAAACTACGTAGTCTATGATAGATGATAGTAGACCCGACAGAAAGGACTAGGACTAGGAGCGACGAGCTTTATCGAAAACTGCTTGGGATATGCCGCACCGGTACGGTACTAGCTACCAGGTATCGTCGAACTAGTCTATAATACACAGCTAACCAATACCAGGTACAGCTCTCGCTACCAGCATACAATAACTACTACCTAGTTTATGTACATTATCTGTGATCCGTCTCATTGCTATACTAAGATTGGTCTACTAGTAAAGACATGAGTAGTCGTAAAGTCATGCTACAGTTTAACAATGGCCACTTTATCATATAAGGTATATATATATATATGTATATCATCCTGCGCTACGGTACGGTACTGATGTTGTAGCAAACAGTAGACTAACAGGTAACAGCAACCAAACGCAGTACTAACCCTGCTGTTGAAACTCTTTGCGCAACTCCCACATGTTCTTGTGATCGCCCGACCGGTGATAGTCGCCAATCTCGCGCAGCACGTCTCGAATTTCCGCTTCGCCCTTTTTGGTTCCCGCACTGACGGCTCCTCCCGCCACGGCCGCTGCCTTTAGATCCTTGACGGTCCAGTATTGCTGGACCGAAAACAATTCAAACACGACGGATTGGAGGGCTTGGTCCGGAGCAAACTTGCGCGCTTTTTTCGACGCTGCCGACGGTTGCAAGGCCAAACTGTTTTGCTCCGCGGCTTCCTGCATGTGCTTGCCGTACTGAAATACGGCATTGCCGAATGTTTTCTTGTCGTTGACCGACACGCCCGCTGCTGTCGCTGCGGCAGTCGCCGTGGCGACATTGCTGCGCTTGTTCATGACACTCTCGGTGGCTTCTACCGTCTTGACAAATGCCTTGGTGGTAATGCTGTTGGCAATCAAGCGATCTTTCAATAGCTGTCGGTAATTTGAATCTTGCTGTACTTGTAGATTTGCCGTGCGAGTGACAGTGCCCAGCAACTTGACAGTGCCATTGGCAGAGTTGCGATTGAAGGGATGCATGACTGGGATTTTCTTGGTCATGGCCGCGAGCGAATAGTGCAACGGGAGTGAGGAAGAGCGAGCTGTTGTAGTAGTAGGAGCTGCAGTGGATTCTAGCTTGACCGAGGCATTGCCACGCACTTGCTGTTCGAGTGTGTCTTGCACGTGCACGGTCAAAGTGGGTTTGACGGATACTTGCTTGCCTGTTTCCTTCTTATTGTCCAGCAGCACTCCTCCTTTGGTAAATACCAGATCTCCCAGGACAGTTCCTTCGGGCGCCATCTCCCAGAGTTCCGCGAGCTTGGAGGGCAAGCGAATCATCCAGCACTCGTCCGAGGCGTGGACGGTGTCCAAGGCACCGTACGATTGCGCCGTGACGTGTTGTTCGTCGTCTCCTCCTTCGTCGGACATTTTCAGTACGCTTGTATTGTATATTGTATACGACGTATACGGCTTATACTATATGGCTATTGAATTGACCAGTCAGTATCGTCAGTGCAGTGTGCAGTGGAGACGCACGGTGAAGCAAGTCAAGTCAAGTTCAAGCTTGCAGTCTCCAGTCAGTACCTCGTAGCATACACTTTTTAATGCCACTACCATTGCGTTGTGGTTCGCGTCTCGAAGCCATCCACCAAAGAAGATTTGGGTCCCGAGCTGGTCGAATGAGTCACGAGTGGAGCGTTCGGTCGACTCGTTTCGCGCCATTTCTCAGAGAAAAAATGGCGCGCCACGACGGCCGGCGCTCTGCTTCGCATGACCAACGACAAAGGCAATCACAAACAGTCAGCCCATTTTCAAGCAGACTTCTTACCTCGAAGAACATTCCACGGCCACGTTCACGGAGACAGTGCCTTTAGTCTCAGCATCAATATCATTGACAAGCAAGAAAATGCCTCGTCCGATTGGCAAAAAGAAAGCGGCCGAACTTCAGAAACAGTTTGATCGCGACGACGAATCGGACGACGATTTGCTGTACGAAGTTTGTCTCCTGCGCCCCGCTGTTGCCAGCCAATCGCCCGATACCACCCAAGAAGTGCCGTCGCAGGTTCCCACGTCGGCCTCTTCGACGGAAGTCTCTCCAGTGCAGCCGGCAGCAACAGAGGCAGAACCCTTGGAGCAGCAAGGTAAGCGAAAGAACAGCAACATTATCGGCAACAACAACATTATCAGCAACATCAACAACAAAACACGCACCTCATTGCTCACTCTGTTACAATCAATACACACACATACATACATACATACACATACACTCACAGCCAAACGCATCGCCGCCAATGTTTCCGTCGCAGCCGTCCAAGACATTGGAGACCCGACCTTGCTGCGCTGGTACGTGTCGCGCAGCCCTGCCGGAAAGATTGTCAAAGCCAAGCCTATTTTGATTGAAACCAATCCCGACTGGCCCGGAACATTGAACCTGGTCATTAATCGCGACACGGAGGAATGCATCAGGTACCTCGGTAACTTGTACGCTACGAAAGGATGTTTCGACAAGGCCAAAAGGACGGCCTTGCTGCCCTTTTACTATACCAGTACTACTACTGCTAGTACTACTGCTAGTACTACTGCTAGTACTACTGCTAGTACTACTGCTAGTGCTACTGCTAGTACTACTGCTAGTACTACTGCTAGTACTACTGCTAGTACTACTCCCAGTACTACTCCCAGTACTACTCCCAGTACTACTACTGCTAGTACTACTACTGCTAGTACTACTACTGCTAGTACTACTACTGCTAGTGACAACACACAACAAGAAAACCAGCTGCTATGGTCGTCTCGCTTGATGCGAATGCACTTGACTTCCATTGTGAACCAAAAGGCATTTCGCGAAACCCCAATCTTGAGCAAACGAGTCGAGGAACTGTCCTTGCAAAGCTTGTTGGACCACGTGCTAGCTGCTGCGACTGCTGCTGCTGCTGCTACCATTGCAACGGCACAAGGAGAAGAAGCAACGAAAGTGGTTCCCAAAAAGACCTTTGCCGTTTGGTCGAGTCCTGGTAGGGCTAGCGCGACCAATTGCGGAACCGCATCCACTGCAGCCTCCGCTACGCATCCACCAACAGGCGTCGATGATGATGACGACGACGACGGCAGCTTGGATACTACTGGCAAGTCTGCTGCTCCCAAAAAGAAAATGCCACTCAAGGCAGGCGATTTCATTCAATACCAAGACCCCGTCACTTGCTCGTCGGATAATTTCAGCTTTGTCGTGGCCGTCATTCCCCCTCGCAAACAAATCTCCAATGCGGGTGTCGCCCTGCGACTCTCGGGGTGTCGCGTCCTGGGCCCCGACGCCCATATTTGCCTGTTGAAGCGTCTCTTGAACGGCAAAGTCGTGGACGTGCCGCATTCCAAAAAATACTTTTGTTCCGTGGAAAATAACTTTATGCTCAAGGAAAGCGAGATTGAGGATCCGGAGGAAAACGCCATGGGGCAGCTGTATAGCTCGGCGCAAACGGAACTCAAGCAGGTGGAGGAAAACTTTTGGAAACAGCAACAACGCCCGCAACGACATCCTATTGAAACCAACGACCAAAAACCACCACCTGAAGCCGCCGACGCCGACAGCGAGACGGAACAGCAGGATGCCGCATCACCGACAATGCCGCAGCGTGCCGTGCAAGCGACTACTACTTCGAACATCAAGGCCGTGGCAGCCGCTCACAGTCTAACGAGTCTCCCACAAAACACCACCAGCGCGGCCTCCTTGTTGTTGCTGGGCGGGGGGAATAAGGGCAATACGACTGATACGCGCAAACGGCCTTATCTGTTACCGTCACCTTCCGAGAGCAGTATCGCAATTGAGGGCAAGGTGTTGGCCAAGAAACGTGGCAAGACGGCGGCCAAAACATCAAGGACGGCTGGGGAAAAGGAACAAGCCAAGTCGCGTCGTTCCGGCTCGTCCGGTTCCGCGGCCTCCAACAGGGATAACGACGAAAAGCCTTGGATCAAGACCATGGAGCAAGTCATTGCAGGCTTGCGTGAGAAGCGAAAAGGCAAGCGAGTCAATCACAAAGCGTTGGATGCCAAGATTGACGCTTTACAGGTGGCCATTCAGGCTCGGCTCCGACTCGAGGCGTTGACAACAGCGCCCGGTAACAATGACAATAACAAGAACAAGGGAGATTTACTGGACGAATTGGAAGAGGAATTCGAAGAGTCGACGGATCGTCTCAAGTGCTTTATCAATGGCGACAAGAACAATTTGATCAAGGTCGGAGACCTCGAGGTGGTGACGAACAAATTCAAGCTTTGGTTAGCGAGGATGGATACTAAATGTATGGAAAGGCTACAGTCTACTCTCAAGTCGGTCAACAAGGAGCCAGCGCAAGACACGTCTGCGTCGGAGGAAGATCCAAAGGAGCCAGTGCAAGATACAACTGCGTTGGAGGAAGATCCAAAGGAGCCAACGCAAGATACGACTGCGTCGGAGGAAGAGCCAAAGGGGCCAGCGCAAGATACGACTGCGTCGGAGGAAGCCACTGTTCCCGAATTGCCTCCAGCTGCAAAAGCTCCTAAAGTCTCTGTCGAGGAGAAGGTGCCAACGTTTCATGTGGAGACACAGCAACTGTTGGACCTGGCCGCCAAGGAAAGGGTCAAGATGGAATCTGCCAAGCGCAAGCTGGAGCATGTCGAGTCTGCCTTGAGCGTTCGTGAGGAGTTGCAAGCCGAATGTCAACGCGGTCAAGGCACGAGCATGGCTACTGCAGGGTCGGATTTGGCTTTACGCATCCAAAAGCCCAGGAGTTTGCTGCTCAAGTTTCTCGAGGGCGACATGGATAGTTCGCAAGAGTCGCAGGAGATTGCCACACTCTGCTGTGAGCATTTGAGCACTATATCTGGAAGTGCTGGCGATGCTACCGCTCCCCCGGCCGAAAAGAAGCAGAAACTCAAGGACTCTAGTTGAGCTACTAGTCTAGTCGTATGTACTACTCGTAGACGAGAGAGACGAGCGCTCGGGGCCTGCTAGTTGCTGGCACTCTTGTCTGCGCTTGCGCTTGCCACTATGAAAGAAGATTTGAATAGATTGTATTTGTCAAACTAGCAAGTCTATTCATAGTGCGCCGTGTTACTCCTAGAGTACCGGTACGATGCCGGTACCGTAGATAGGGAGGTCTCAATCTCAGCTCTACCCCCGGGCTGAACATGAATGAGCTCTTGGCCCAAAATTTAAATATAACCGTCTCTTACCTGTCCTGAGACCCGTCATTAAGTAATCCACTCTTGTAGGGGGCCGTTGAACATTTCGGGTACTCTTTACTAGATACTCGAAAATTTCATCCAGTAGGGATTTTTCCGTTTCACCCTTCGCCTTTGCAAGAGCAAATCTCTGCCAGGTTGTTGGCCCCAAGCATACCCATTGTCTAAAGTGTCAGGTAACGCACGACACGAGTGTTATTGTCTGTGTGTCCTAAGCAAGGTGGAGCTTATCGCCTCGGCCCACTTACTCTTTCGTAAGAGCGAACTGGATTGCTTGCTTTGCACATACAACTACACAGAAGTCGAACGATCCATCACAAAAACACAGCGGAACAACGGATCAGCATTCTGCCAAGAGATCATGGGAAATGTACAGTGTGGTTTGCCACGCTACGGCGATACCACGTTTCTCGACTCGAAACAAAAAGGGGCCTCCTCCATTTCAAGCCGTCTGTGTTTTGCCACCGGCAGTCATCAAAGCTTGACGGAAGCATCCAACGACTCGTTCTTGTCGGTACACCAAGAAGACTTACCGCAAAAGTGCATCATGGACCCGAAAGAAGTCATTAAAGCTCTTAAACATCAGGCAGAAGAAATGATTCGCAGAGAAAAGCTGAAACAAGAGGACGATGTTGCTTCTTTACTGGACGAAGGTGACGACGATGAAGTAGCGAGTCGAGATCGCACTTCGTCCATCTATGCTCATTCCGAGGCAGCACCAACCGAAGTCACATCCGGATCGGCTGCAACACGACCCGTAGGAAACCACGGCAAGGTCTCTGCTGTTAATAGAAAGAAAAACAATCGAAATCGTCTGAATCGGCCGCCGCAAATGAAAGGAAAACAATTCCAGTTGATGGAGAATTTCAACGACGACATTCAGAGCGTTCTTACATCGGCAACGTACGGCACAGTCGGAGGCAAGCCCTCGGCAATCGCACAGGAGCGACTCCGATCCATGGAACGTCGTCACGAATTATTTGCGGCTCGTCCAGAGACCTCTTGCTCCATTTTGTCAATCCCCTGTATAGAGGACTTCTCCGATACGGTGTATGCCCGTAAAGCCAAGGTTTACATGTCGACGCTGCATCTCAAAGTGAAACCTCAGTGTCCACAGTATTATGAAGAGCGCTTATCCTTTGTGGAGCTCGGAAAGCCGACTATTCGAGCAGGATCACAAGACATTCCCATTTCGAATTTGACTCCGCCTCGTAACAAGCGTGGTACTGCTGCGCTTGGTGGCCCGTCGGCCGTTTACTCTGGCTTTGGACTCGAATTTGGTGAAGGCCCGCCCTCGTCGCCAGTCCAACTCATGGTAAGCGAGGCTTCCTTTATGGACTTGGCCATTACGGGCTCGCTTGGACTAGTGGACCGTCCAAGATCCCGACCGCTCATGTCCAGTCCGCCTCGTAAACAGCTCAAAAGTCCGGCGCATTTCCTTGTTCTCTTGAATCAGCGGTCTGGTATTCCATTGGCGGTGTGTTCGCTCAAAGCGGCTTCAACGGGCCCGCCAGTTGTTCGCATCTACACCACCAAGCAACGTGTATTTGGTCAGCGGCCAGCAGCGTCTACCCGCAAGCTGGGTCTCGACTGGTCCGAGTCGCTTCCTCTCTACACGTGGGCAGAGATTGTCACAGAAGGGCGCATCCCGGACAATCTCAAGTATTCCATCTTTATGGCATCGGGCTCCAATGGACACTTTGAAGACACCCCTAGCTATCGTGCCGCACACGATGCCAACGGTGATCCCATTATTCGAATGGTGGGTCGAACTGAACAGGAAGATTCCCTCTCTGGGTGCGCTGTCATCTCCTTGTCACGGGATGAAGTTGCCACCGAAGGAAGTGGAATCTTCTTTCATCTCGCGGCTGCCCGGGGCATCGATCCCGCGCTGTTGATTTGCTTTACCGCCTTGGTCGACGAAGTAATGGAGAAAGCAATGAGAACGTGCTAAGCCTACGGATGTACCTTCCTTCCTGTGTGGTCAGCTATCATGTCAATAACATGTAAAATAAACCAAGCAATGTCTTCTTGGGCGTACTTGCAAGTCGTTCGTCTCAAGAAGATTCCAACAAAACATCAAAATGATTCTTGGGTAAATCTTAATACTAGGCTTAAGCAGTACTACTACAAGAAGCAATATTAGTTGTCACTAATCCAAATTTAAAAGACTTTGTTCACGGGAAATCTGACGTGTTTGGAAGCGCCACAGTTATGTATCGCCACACTCCAGCAAGACACATACTACAGTAGTCCCGGATTGTTACGTACGCATGGCAACAATAACTTACCATTAACAGAGCAGCTTGCCAAAGACGACCGATCTTGCGACGAGCACTGTATTTACCTTCGTTGCTACATCGCCCCCACAATCCTTTCTCCCAAATAGATGCGACCACCCCCAAGGGTGAGTTTCGTGCTGTTTCACGCAGTATGTGGCTCCGGGACGACCGATCTTGCGGCTGGCCATGGTATACAATACAGATCTTCATCGCTGCTGCATTGCCCGCACGAACCTTTCTCGCAAAGAGACGCGACCGCCTCCAAGGGTGAGCTCGTGGTGTTTCTCACAGATCTTGGAGCAGTATGCAGCTGATGGATGACCAATCTTGCGAGACGTCATGAGGCATCGTCGAAGCCTCTTGCGCACGGGCCAGCAAACGACGGGATGCTTGTCATATGCCCACTTTCCGCAAGTGGGACTGCAGCACTGATGAGTCTCCTGCGCAAACACATCAGCCGACGAGAAGAACTCGGCATGATCGCGTGTCAGCAGCTGATTGAGGCCTTGGCTATCCATGAAATTGAGTAGCTCACCCTTGGGTTTCAAGCCGTCGTTACGGCGTCGCAGTTTGCGCGTTCGGAGCAGCTCCATCTCTGCCGGATAGTAACCTGCCTTGGCCGCCTGTCGCATAAATACCACCGCTTCCTTTGGCTGAACATCTCGCAGCACGAGTCCGAGGGCATGCATCGATTGGACATAGCCTTGCTTCGATGCCTGCTTGAGCAGCTTGACCCCCGTGTTCCAGCTGAGACGGCAGTAGATATTGATGACGCCCATCATGTGACACGCTTCCAAGTGCCCCGCGGCAACAAACGGCTCCAGCTTTTCGTTGGCAGTCAGCGCGGTATCGTTCTCCCGGATGATTCCCAGCGTCCCCTTGGTTCGGTCGCCTCCGAGAACCATTGGATGAGTAGCAGCCGAAGCGCCCAACACTTCAGGCCGATTTGAGATACGTTGAAACTGCTTGGAGGTGCACTGAAGAGCAGATCGATCCGCTGCGGTTCCCAGATAAGTAAAGCAATGAGCCATGCAATCGTCCATCATGTCCTGATATGAAAGAGAGACAGATTCGCCCTCGCTCTTTGCCGCTGGAGCAACGAGGGGAGACAAAGTGGTGTTAATAAGTGGCGCTTCTTGCGCCGCCGCGGCAAAAAACAGAAGGATCTCGGCGACCGCCGACGCTTCCGAGAGAACCTCCGATTGATCGAGGGTCTCATTCGCCTTGAGAAAACGAAGCTCCGCAGCAGCAACGTCGAACAGAGCCGTAGAAGGCACGAGAGTAGTGTAGATGCACATGGTCAAATGAAAGTTGAAAGTTGAAAGGTGTGTTTACAAAATGATGAAATCAAATTTGTGAGGATAAAAGTGACTAAAACAATGAGAATCGCCTCAAAGAGGTAACTTCTTGCTTGGTACATTTTCAACGAGAGCGTTTGTGTATGTAGGATTTCACATGCACTTGATACCAAGAAGATAGTATCGTCCGTTTCGCAAGCGTTTTGGTACGTGTCATTTCGGTTTTATGAAACGCACCGAAAACGCGATCCTTTTCATTCTCAGATTGGCGCCAAAATGGTACGTAAAACGTAAAACCCCTGCGAAGGAAGGCCCAACCAAGGGCATACACAGTATTTTGTCTTTCAAAACTGCGTCCAACACTGGACACTATCATAACATACACCAATAATACAGATGACCTGGTGATAACAGCAAAACCACCAAGAGATCGCAGAGAAAGCAAGAATTCAAGGTCATAAAGTTGCCGTCGTCGCCTCTCCTCAAGCCTGGAACCGCACCGTCCCTGCCATCTTGGATGCCTGCCGCACTGTCCAGACGCAGGTCGATATAGCGCCTCTCCCCGCCTTGACCACAGTAAAATAAATTGAGTCAGTACGGTAGTCTAGTGCGAAGAACCAGGCTAGTCTACGATACCGAACCGCTATCATATTATTATGAAGATGAGTCAGTCGAGTCGAGTCGGGGAGATTGCTCGATTTCCTAGAAAACGCCAGCCAAGGAAGGGGGCCGAATCAAAAGGAATCCAATCGGATCAGGTGACGTGGATGAAATAATGACATAGCGAGAGAACAGAAACGACGTCGTCACTCTCGGGGACGCCGAAGTACGTTTTCCTGTTTTCCTTCGACGCCTGGCGTAAATTACGAAAAACTCAGAAAACTTATGAGACCGGTAACCACGTTCATATTAGAAAGCAGTACGTCATTCGAATCGTCGTTCTATTTTCGCATTTTTCGCAAATCATCGCGAGAAAAACGAAAGCTACCGGAGGCACACGACATCGCTCATAATAGCGACCAGCACTGCAAGAGCAACCCAAGACTACCATACCTTTCACCCTGTGGGCCCTTCATACTCTCTCGGATCGTACGTAAACGAAGAGGGATAGCTGGGATAGCAAAATGAACTTCAGCTCTATAACATATCCGAAAAGGGAGAGCTTATCCAGCCGGGAACCCACACTTCGGGAGGAAGACGCATGTTCTCGTTCCGTCCCAATGCATAAGAAGGCGGTTCCCCCCGAAGCAGTAGAGACAACGGCGTCTTCGTCTGCAAACGGATCCAGCGAAGATGGTGACCGAGATGAAAAACGATCTGGTCGGGGAAAGAAGAGACGCTTCAATAGCCGAACGCTTAAGGATTATCAACAGTCCGAGCAGCTCTCAGCGTGTGGTTCGTTCTGGTCCGATGCTCCAACAAGTCTCTCCTCGACCGGAGAGAGAATAATTCCTGGAACCACCAGTGCATCACAATCTCTACATGTGGCACCGGCACCGGCTCGCCTTGGTTCTAACTTTGCGTTCCAAGCTTGGACACCTCCCGTCGAGTCCGTCTCATTCGACACCAAAACTTCACCATCACCCTTCCTCTGCTATCAGTTACCCATCAGGAAAAGAAGTAAACTTGGTCCTCTATCAGTGGAACCACTGTTTGGAGACGAAGCTACTAGCATCTTCGCGTCTCCCAGTTGTGACTCTGGCAGCGATGCCGACGATTGCAACAGTGACTACACGGAGGAGAGCAGCGACAGCGAAATGAAGATCCTCGAGAATCTCGTGCAAAGGACCACTTCATTGTTGAAAGATGCAGTGGCGAATCGATCGTCGAATTCTTTTGGCAAGCTCCTTTCTCACCACCAAGACTTATAATAGAGAGGCTACTACCATAGTCCGTTAAACACATCTTACTATTATAGCATCGATTAGTAGGATTAATCGTAGCTAGCCACTGTCGTCTTCATATATGATGCTCAACCGGGAACACCTGGTCGGCAGAAAGGGTCTTATTCTACTGTATCGTACCAGGGAGGAGACTACTACTCGTAGCTAGATAAACATAAAGTGGTGTCAACAAAGTGTCATCCACGGAGAAGCTTACCAAGCCTTCTGGAATATTCGATGGTATTCCATAGAGCACCATCGGCGTACCGTACCGGTACTAGTTAAAAACCGAACTGTCTCCCGTTTTTTGGATCTCGGGAATCTCAATTTTTACGACCAATATATAGGCTTTCCCGGGCACGATGTTTTATGATGGATTTTATCTTTATCCTCTGCTTCTCATAAACTCAACATACAGTAAGCAAAGATGGTAGCCCTTCCCAAACTGACCCTCACGTACTTTAACTTTGCTGGAAGAGGCGAGCCTCTAAGGCTTGCCGCCGTCATCGGCAAGGTATGTCTGGTCAGCCGATGTCTCCATAGTACTGACCGGGGACCATAAACTTGGAGTGTTCGCTTCTCGCCTGAACTAACACTGCCTCGACTCGTTACGCTCTTTTTTATAGATTGCGTTCACCCACAAGGCCGTTGCATTCATGGACTGGCCCGCGGTGAAGGCGTCGATGCCTCTTGGCCAGATGCCACTATTGGAGATTGAAGAGGCTGGAGGTGATAAGCTTGCTGTTCCCCAATCGCTCGCCATCCTTCGCTACCTAGGAAAGCTGGGTGGACTTTACCCCTCAGATCCATTCGAGGCCATTCAAGTGGATACGATGATTGACACAATCACGGAAATGTCCCTTCCGATCGAAATGACGGTACAGGGAAGCGTCAAGTGGATGATTGGCGATGAACCTTGGACCAAGGAACAGGTTCTCGAGATTCGAAAGCGCATTTCCACGGATGCTAAGAACGGCCTTCCCTTCAAACTGTCATTCTTTGAAAAGAAGCTGGACAGCAATGGTACTGGATGGCTAGTCGGCGACAAGGTTACGATTGCCGACCTCTTGTTGCATCGCATTGCCACTTGGCTTTCGAGTGGTATGCTCGATGGATTTTCCACCGATGTATTGGATGGATATTCTTTGGTGAAAGCCCACGGTGACAAGATTGAAGCGATTCCGGAAGTAATCTCTTGGCGTAAATCGCATCCCACTCCGTACACGGACTTTGATTTCGTGCCACCCGAATCGTCGTAAGGATAAGGTAGACCGTGCGAGCAGTCTACAAGCTTCGTAACTACTCTAGTGTAGAACCAAAAACAGAGATTGACACATCATCAGTTTCATTAGTTTACTCTTAGAGTATCGACGTATCCATCCAAACACATGCGCGCGTGCACAAATGTACAATTTAGACGGCTCCGTGTGTCAACATGACATTGGCAACGCGAAGAAAGCCAGCAATGTTGGCTCCGGCAAACAAGTCACCTCGCGCGTTGAATTCCGTGGCCGTGTGCTTGACATCCTTGTAGATTCTCGCCACTTGCTCGGCAAGTTGTGCGTCCGTCGCGCCCGTACCGATTTGGTGGACAATGGCGGACCCCGTCAGGGTAAGAGTGTGCGGTCCGTACATCATACCCCGCTTCTTGAGGCACTTGCGTGCGCCTGGAGTCACGGCCGAGTGTCCCCCTTCAATGATTCCTTGACAGCCATTATCGGCCAGCTTGGCAGCCGCCTCTTCGTCAATTACGTTCATGGCGCCGCACGGAAAGCACAAGTCGCAAGGAATATTCAAAATGTCCTCGGGGTTGTTGAACTGGGCGGTGGTCGATGAAATAATGTAACGACCCAACAAGGCACCTCGCTCGTCCTTGATTTTATCAATCGTCCTCAACTTTCCTTCCGTGATGCCGTCGGGTTCGTACACGTGGCCACTGGCATCGGAAAAGGAAAGTGGAATGGCTCCAAACTCCAAGAGCTTTTCGGCAACCGAGCGCGCCACCTTTCCAGCACCCAAAATGAGACAACGCTTTCCCTGCAAGGAGTCGCCCTTGTCCTCCAACATTTCCTTGGCATAGTGCACGACTCCGTAGCCAGGTGCCTGCGTAATGGATCGTCAAAAAGGGTTGACAGTGCGAGTGTGTTAGTACAGGTTGTGCTATTTCTACCTATCATTCCAATCAACAATCAATCCTTCTAAAGCACAACAATCACCATTGGACCCACCTCATGAAAGTCTCCCGACAAGAAATACCTTCCCGCCGCACTGGCCTTGACGTTGATTCGCTTGTACTGTCCAAAGAGATAACCCATCTCTTCCTTGCCGACACCCATGCCCATGACGGGAAAGTCTTGGTCCGGACCAACGTACTTGGCCAGTTCCGTCATGTACGATTGACAAAAGCGCTGCATTTCCGCTTCCGACTTGTCCAAGGGATTCAAGTCGGCCCCACCGACGGCCGCACCAACATCAAAGCCCGTCAAGGCATTCGAGAAGATTGTATCAAATCCGAGTGCCTTGATGACACCATCGTTAATGTGTGCACCAAAGTGCAAGGCCCCTTCGTAAGGACCCAGGGTGGATGAAAACTGAATGCGATATCCTCTATTCATGCGAATGACTCCGGTATCGTCAATCCACGAGACTCTGAACTGAATGAAACGTTCTGGTTCCATGAGTGTCTTAGCCACAAAGGCGTACTTTGGATTGCGATCGAAGATGGGAGCCAAGCACATGAGGTTTGATTTGACAGAATCAATGTACTCTAATTCGTGCGAATCGCGGCGCATGGCTTCCTTGACGAGCAACTGTGCGGCTTCGGTTCCGGTCTTGAAACGAACATCACCCTGGCGACGAAAGAGAGGTTTGTTCCTCCAGCTCTTGGAGATCTTCATGGTTTGGTGGACTCCGTCTTCACCCGTGACGAGGGACTTGCGCGGGGCAGCGTCCGTCAAGGAAGAGAGTGTGCGAGCCGCCGATAGTGTAGTAACGCTCTGCTTGGTCACGCTGGCCGCAGCCGTGCGACGGAGCGCTGAGGACATCATCATCGTCATCATCGTCATCTTCTTCTTCAGTATGATGTACTGTAGTCTACTTGCTAGTCGTAGTGAGAGCTCTACACAAGGAGAGAGTTCTGCAACCTGCAATCAACACAAGAGTGTTCCTTTGGCTGTTCCGTTCTCGACTTAGGTGCGTAGTATATCGCATCGATCGACCGACCGTATCTTTTCGGTGATTGCCGTTTTGATTTCTGGAGTTCGCGTCTCCTCTTCGACTCAATCGACTCACTCCATCGACTGATCGCTGATCGCTACTCAACGGAATCTGGCATGTTTGTTCAGGATCTCTTGTATCATTTTTCTCGAGCGAGGTCCGAAATGCCGATGCGCCTCCAAGTGAACGCGAACCCTTTCATCATCACCATGGCCTCACAATTTCCCCTTGAACTAGTCTAGCATGACTTTCCGGAAAAAAAGGTCGCTTAAGACCTTACTACTGCTAGTGATTGTCTCACTGGCTCTTGTCGATGCGCACTCGTCCTATCGGCCGCGGTCACCGCTTATGAAACATGTACCGGCATCCTCCAGCACGACAAGGACAACTCCAACAACGACTGCTACACTTACTCCAACCGAGACACGAGGTGGGGCTGCCGCTGTCAAAGTTATCAGGTCTTCTAACGCTCTCTCTTCATCGGCAGCTCTCTTTCAGAACCTAAAGGTGGGCTTTTACTTTGCGCTCTGGTACGCGCTCAACATTGTCTACAACAGTAAGTCGGTATAATGCGATGCGCGACGGCACACAACTCGGTCGATCCCACGAACCTCGGTCAGAGATCAGACAGGCTGCTATTCCTGCTACAGTAGTCAGAGTCAAAATGCAGTCAAGTTCATCAACGACAGTATGTATGTATGCATTGCGCGTCCCTTCTCACTCCAATTCACTTTCACTTGCATCCCCTCCTTTAGTTCTAAACAAGCAAGTGCTCAATGTGATGCCGGCGCCATTGGTTGTCGGATCCATTCAGTTTGGCGTGGGCGCTCTCTACGTGATCCTGTTGTGGCTCACCAAGTTGCGCGCCACACCTACCCTCTCCAAGACTGGCAAAAAGGCCGTCACAACGGTTGGCTTTTGGCACTGCACGGGACAACTCGCAGCCATGATTAGTTTGGGAGCCGGACCCGTCAGTTTCACCCACATTGTCAAGGCCTTGGAACCTTTCTTTAGCGCCGCCGTTTCAGTCATTATGTTTGGCCAGTGGATGAAACCGCAAGTGTACGCGACGCTCCTTCCCGTCGTGGGTGGGGTGGGGTACGCCTGTCTCAAGGAACGAAGCTTTTCCTGGCTGGCATTTTGGTTTGCCATGGCGAGCAACGTTGCGTTTGCGCTGAGAGCAGTCCTGAGCAAAGTGGCAATGACTGGAGCGGGTATTGGGACCAATCTCACGTCGCCAAATATCTTTGGATTGGTAACAATTGCAGCCTTTCTTATTAGCATCCCCGTTGCGTTGGTGGGTGAAGCTGGTTCCTTCATGGGACAGTGGAATACGGCGATGCAGACGCAGAGTGCCAAGGAACTCGTCAAGGCTATTTTCGTGTCGGGCATGTTTCATTATCTGAACAATGAGGTCATGTACTTGGCGTTGGGTAACGTGCATCCCGTGACCCTGGCGGTCGGTAACACCATGAAGAGAGTCATTATCATGGTGGCAAGTGTCCTTGTCTTTCGCAACGAGATTACTTTACAGGCGGGTATCGGATCGGCCGTGGGTATTTCGGGAGTCTTGCTCTACTCGCTCACCAAGCAATATTATGAAAAGCTGGAACAAGTGGAAAAGATCAAGAAAAAGCGATAGAATAACAAAGTAGTGTGGCTCTAATAGATATAAACAAGAACAGTTGACAGACGCATGCGATCATGGGCATTCACTCGAAATAGAAGGGTCGTACAAGAGTCAACTACTATTCGTATATCGCGTCTTCAAAGTCTTCCAAGTCGTCGTCATCTTCCAGACCTGCATCGACTTCGACGCCATCCATGTTTGTCCTGCTCATTCTTTGATTCTGCGCTTGGGCAAACTGCAAGGCTTGGGCCGCCTTCCATCGAAATGTGATGCTTAGGGAAGTACCCAAGCACAGCCACACGGTCAGATATAGATTGGACCCGGGTATATCGGCACCCACAAAATCTTCGCAAGCATAGGACACTATTTGATCGTTTTGACCAACGGCAAACGAAATGGTGCAATTGCTTATAGCCCCGATGAAACTAAATGCTCGGCTTTGGCACCCAGTCCCGACCATGGTTGCCGCAATCCCCTCGTTTTGCGTCAAGACGGCCACAGCGACAATCCACATTAGAATCAACAAAAATGAGCTGCAGAGTTCAATCCAACCACCTTCCGTACAGAACTGTAGAAACTTGTAGTGCACAAGAATAAACCCAAACGACAGAATGGTCGAAGCGATCCCAATAGCAAAGCCAAGTGCAGCGTTGCCTTGCTCGGAACCAGTCAAGCGCGTAAACAAGTCAACCGAGGTTCCCGTGACAATGGCTGAGCTTATGAATAAAACATACCAGCTCTTGAGAGTAGCACTGACTCCAGTAAGCTCGGCAATGGAGAGTATATCCTTGGCCGCTGACCACTTGTTGAGAGTGTATATGCACGATACCAGAGACATCCAGGCCGAAAAGTAAATGTTCAAGGCTGTGTACGCAATCCCATTTACTTGCGTGCAGTAAAAAACTCCAACGACCCACCAGAGAGTAAAGGCAAGTAACATGTAGCCTTCGAATTTGCCGTCGAAAGCCTTGGTGTAGTTAAATGTTGCGTGGCAACACTGTGTGCGGTCGAGGAACATGATTAGCACGGAAGCAGCAAAGGTGAGACAGCCAAACGAAAGACAGAACCCCCAAAATCC
>Ga0307981_1002059_pt1 | contig 16900 bp, 13 predicted proteins | sample OrgLakmetagen987_FD_201849 | JGI IMG/M metagenome (GOLD analysis project Ga0307981, IMG submission 201849) | Saline water microbial communities from Organic Lake, Antarctica - #987 | ecosystem: Environmental > Aquatic > Non-marine Saline and Alkaline > Saline | place: Antarctica: Organic Lake... | reverse complement strand
GCTTTCTTACTTACACTTTTCTATCGTATGCCATGCTAGTCTGCTATAGGGCAGACTATATGTTGGTAAAACACTAGCGTTCCTATACTTTATGCTGAAATCATCAAAATATACCCTTTATAGGGTATTGACAATACTCCATAGTTGTAGTAATTTTATAAATCAAAACAAACTAAATGAAAATTTATCTTACTCCACTCTTATTTCTCTTAGCCATTACTGGACTACAACTGCAAGCCCAAGTAATTAAACAAGGTGATGTCATCGTACTAACCTCAGCTGTAAAAGTAAAAACAGGTGCTACAGAAAGAATTGCCTCAACAGTTGATACAGCTAATGATGTTACCTATTTAGAAAAAGGTATTCAATTCAATGTACTGTTGATTGATGAGAAAAATAATAAAGTAGAATTATTAGCTGTAAATATTTCTGACTACACTAATTTTCTTTATACTAAAAGAAGAGATAATAGAAATGACTTATATCAAAGCCAATACAATGGAAAAATATACACCATATACTTTGAAGATTTTAAACGATTTGCAAAGTACTACGAGCCCATTACTATGCCATCCCGTCTCAGTTTAGGTATTTTAACTCTACCTTTTAAAGCAAGAGTCTCAAATGATAACGTAAGTTATGATACCGAGTTTAATTTTAATAGCACGGTAAATGTTTACATCACGTCATTCTACGATACGCATTTTAGTTTGCAATTTGGCGCTGGATTAGGTGCCGTAAATTTAAATGAGTCCAACACGGATTATAAAGGAACCGGAGTCTTACAAGCGCAAGATGTCAGAACTTTAACCTTGCTTACTGGCGCGATGCTATCCCATAACAATATTCAAATAGGAATTTATGCAGGATGGGATCATATCAATAATCAAGAAAATTTTATTTGGGATAATAATGGCAAACTATGGTTAGGACTAGGCATAGGAATAAACGTTTTTAATAATTCTAATCAGACAGTTACTAGTCAGAGTGATATTTAAATTAAAGTGTGCCTTCAAGAATAAAGTTTGATACCGAATACCTAAATTTATAAACAAACTATTTTAGAGACCTTACCTTTGGCTTTTGTTCCTTTCTCTACTTTATTGACAGTTTGATTTGTTGCTGTTAGTCACGACTGCAAATTTGTTATTTACATTATCCTTGATTAACAGTTTCATATGGTGCTTTCTTTTTAAAAGGGTCTCCATGGTTATCCAACTTTATATTTCTATGCCAAATAAACAACAAATTCATCCTGATTCATAACCCATAAAAACAAAAAAAGCTCTTGATTTCTCCAGAGTCTTTTTAAGTTAGTAGCGAGGACTGGACTCGAACCAGCGACCTTCGGGTTATGAGTTTGAATCCCCTACCAAAAAGCCTCCTAAATCGCTCTGTAAATCCCTAAACCGTGTACGGTAGCGTGTACGCATGTTAGACTGCAATGATAGACAAACATTGGGTTTAATCCATAATTAAAATTGAGAAAAAAAATAATTATAAGCTAACCTTATGAAGACCGTGATTTATTAATTCTTCTCTAACAATCCCTTCATACTTTTTATACAGGCATACGTAATTTTACACCTATTATTTCCATTTTATAGCAGCACAAAACTATTTATTATATAATAGCTCCAATTGCGGAAATTCCACTCGTGTATAATCTGGAAAATTAGCTTCTACGTAGCCTTACATTTTATATGCAACCACGATATGTAAAAACCCGAAAAAGTTACTAAAACTGAATAAGAATAAATCTGCATTTTTTTTGATTTTCAAGTATACTAAACGCCAGATCTATATCCTTTATAGAATCCTATCACAAAATCTACCATCCATTTTATGGATAAGAATAGAATCCACAGGGTTACAGTTCCCACATGCCATAAAAGTTTAAAAACAGTTGCGAGAAGACTGAAAACAATAAAGATTAATTGAAGAGCAGCTGCGTTTTTACCTCTTACTTGGACACCAGCCAACTTAAAACTTGAGTAATTGGGTTTAAAGAGGTTATAAGAGCCCCTTTTGTTTTTTATGGACGTACTAACACCACCTTTTGAAATATTAAAGTTAAAAGGGCCACTGCTGTATCTCCCAATAAACTGAAAATTACCCCGCTGAAAGCCCATTCTCGCGCCTCTAAACAGTCTCTTATGAAGTCGGAGCCCATTATTGGTATTTACGGTAGCTGCATAGCCGTCCTTTGAAACGGTTTTAGTTGCAGACACCCCTCCTGTTCTAGAAACGCGCAAATTCTTGCCACGATATTCTATTCTTTTTTTAGGTGTTTCATTGTTGCTAGACATGACTAGTTAATTTTTGATGTTTCTAATGTTCCACCCCATTAATAAAGTTCTTTATAAAATCCTTTATCTTTTCGGTTACTCTGTTGCTTATGGTTTCTCTTTGTAGGATACTGGGCTGCTTTTCTAGTGCTTCTATCACTTCATCTTCGGTAATCATTCTTCCTGTGAATAAAAAATCGTTGATAATGTCTTCTACCTTCTGCTGCTTAAACGACTTGGTGGTGCTAAGATCTTGTAATGCCTTTTTAGTTTCTTCTTGCCAGTAGTTTTTAAACTCGTCTATTGTGATATTATTAAGCACGTCTCCTGTTAAAAATGTACTCATATTGCTCTCTGTTTATTATATTTTAATGTCTTCCACAAAGTGGATTTAGTTTCTTTGCCATCATTTTTTCTATGACGTTTAAATAGTTGCTATCTAATTTTTGGAATTCATAAACTTTTAAGGTGATTTCAAAATCTAATCCACGTGCATAATGGTGCAGCTGCAAACCTTGAGTACTTCCATTCTTATAATATCCTAAGTGTTGATTTATTCTGCCTGCTAAATGTGTCAGCCCAGACTTATTAGGAGCGCCACGACGCACTCCTAAGTACAAGATTGTACTGTTTGTATTGTCATAAGTATTCGTTGCTGGAACTACACGATAGCCTGCTTTTTGTTTTTTCTTAGGTTTTCTATGACCATCTAAAAGCGCCTTTACCCTTTGAGCACTATCCACATCTTTTAATTCAAAATAATACAGCGAGTGGTGTTTTATCAATTCTAATTTCTCAAAGAACGTCCTCATCTCAAGGAGTATATTCGGAACTTTAACCGCATCGTAGTTATGAAGATCTGGTAAATCCTTTGTATTAAAAGTGCCCACGTAATCTGGCGAGCCATCTAAAATATCATCTACTAACTTTTTGAAAGCAATATCTATTATTGTAGTGTTTTCTTCGTGTATCATATAATTATTGCTCATTATCGCTAAACTCTATTTCAAGCACTTTCAATCTTTGTTTAATTCTTTTACCATTTCGTTTTAAAAAGGAACGGCAAATCCAACTTTTTAAACCTTTGCCCTCAATTAAGGGTCTGATATTTGACATGAACTCCCGATGTTTTTCTATTCTAAGACGAAGTTCAGCACGTATTTCCTTAGTTATTAATTTCTGTTTTCTTGATGAAATCTTTTTTATACTTGATAGAAGCAACCTGTTTTTAGCCTTAGATACAATTAGATTTCCTTTTCCAGTAACTATATGAACCATTCCATTAGCTTCAAGCTCCTCATAAGTTTTAAAAATCCTCTTGAACCTTTGAACTCTTCCCTGTTCGATAGCTTCTATAGCTAATGTTTTTATTATCGGTTCAATATCCTTAATAAAAGTATGGTATGAAAGAATGTAGTTAGCGTACGCAACACTAATTTGATCAAACGTTGGTTTTTGAATAGCTGTTAAAACAATTAAAGCCTCAGGATCTTCTTTATAGGTTTTAAAGTAGGCTTCTTCAGCTCTATCATAGTCCGTAAAGCCCTTTAGTGAAGGGATTTCAGAGGTGGAACTTTCTATTAAAAAATACTTGCTTCTCGGTAACACAGCATGCCATTGCTCTTTTACTTTTTCGTTATTTCTTCTAAAAGTCTGGGATAATTTAGTTATGAAATTTGTCTTGCGTAACAACTCATATACCAGATTAGCTTGATCTCTTGTCAACTCAATATCACTAGACATTAGAGAGTGAAATTCCCCGAATTCCGGATTATTTTCGTAGCCTAATTCTTTGAGTCTTGTACCGTATAACAAATCAGTTATTTCTACTAAAGTAGACCAGTTGTGATAATCTCTTGTTCTTATCTGAACTTCAATTCTCTTATTAAAATTTTTATCTTTAATATAGACATGAACCCCTTTGTAACCAATCCTTTTTGGGTTAGCTATGTAATCTCTTATTTTACCACTAATTTCAAACTCTGCTTCAATTAATTTTAGCGCTTTATAAACTTGATTCTGATTCTCTAATATTATTCTAATTCCAGCGATATCTCCCATTCGGTTTAATTGCATAGAAGGATTCCTTAATACCTTATTAACAATCGTTCGAATTCTTTTTAACCTAAAGGCAATAATACCATCTCTACCAACATTGTTTTTGATAGCTACTAATTTATTAAATGTCAGACTCAAAGGCTCAGTAAACGATTTTCGATAATTTTGAAGTAATTCAAGCTCATCATCATTTATAATCCCGTTGTTCTTAACAATCGTTTCTCCTAAACGTTTTATATCGCCATTTGTATATTTCATTCCTACTTAAATTTTCTAAATGCTTGTACAGTTTGATAAATCCCATAACCAATAGCTATTCTACTCAAAAAATCAAGTAAATAGATCCTCTTGGTTAGAGGTATACTTAACTCTTTAATTTTATGAACTGGATTCAAGATCGTTACAAAATCACTCCATTCACATTTAGTATAATCTAGGGTATAAGTATAATCACCAGAAACTTTTAACATCAAGTTCAAAAATATCGCAGCAACTGAAATTGTAAATGCTACACCTAACCAATAATTGCTACCGTAGTTATTTGTAATGCGATTCAAAAACATCATTGGGATATTAACTAAATTACTCACCCACCGATGACCCAAACGCATTTCGCTCCATATTAAAGCGTTATAAGACCTGTATTCAAAAACCTTATAACGACTAGTTGCAATTCCATCACCATTAATATTTGAATAATGTTTTAAAAGTCTAAATGTCTCCTGCTTATTCACAAGCGGAATAAAACCTTGGTGAGTGATTGCCTTCTGATATCTTTTATTGTCTTTATGGAAATAAGGACTTTTGAAATTAGATAATTCTAAATCAAAAAACTTCAAATCACCAGAAATGATAGCTTGCGATAGATCAATTCCCTTTTTAAAATGTGTTCTTGAAAATATTGTTTTCTCTGCAAAAAGCGAGTAAGTAAACAAAACGTTTTCTTCAAAAGTTGCCATGCTAAAAACTGCAGTTGCATTAAAATCAGTTTTATAAAAAATTACGGTTTTCAGAAATTTAGTTGACCAAAAGTCTGCTAAATCTTTGAAAATAGCATTTGATGGTATAAACTTTTCTATCTCGGATTCATGAAATCTTACTTTTTTTTCAAAAATACAATCAGTAATAACTAATTTTTTTTCGACTTTACAATCAATAAACCTTACACGGCAACTATATATTTTATTGATAAAAGCGCTTGCAGGAATAGGAGGACTAGAGAATATTACACCTCCTTTAAAATAACAATTCTCAAATGAACATGCAGTAGCTGTGTGCTCTAAAAAGACTCTTTTTTCAAAAACAGTATTTTTAAAATAATATTTTCTTTTATTATTAGAGGTATTTGTCCGCTTTTCCCAATCCGACCCATGTGTTAACGGGATATTTAGCTTAATTAATTCATTGTTAAATCCCATCACTTCCCCTTTTTATAAATCTCAACACCCTCAGCAACCATACCCAGCACTTCATCTCCAACATGATCACCTACATTCACCTGACCATTCATTAACATAGGCAACAACCAGTCACGCAAGTCTTCGATATCATTCACTTTCATATAACACTATTTAAATCCTCTATACAGCTCTTACTTAATCGACCCCTTTAATTCCTTTAAGCTCTTGTTCAAGTTTTCGTCTATCCTCAAAATCTCTACAAATTCTCCGTATTCCAAGTACGGCTTTAATTCTTTCGGAGAGCTCGTCATTTCCTGATATATCTCTTTCGTTAATTCTTTCAGTGATTTGTTTTTGAAGCCGATCAATTCTGCTTCCTGATGAGTTTGAATATTCTTTTTTTTCAATTCCCATTCCTTCTGTTTTTTCAAGAAGTCTTGTTCTTCGTTTAGAATAATTTTGTAATGAAATTTCTCCTTTTCCAATAGTTGATCTGATTCTTGAGATAGTTTTGTTTCTAGGTTGAAGGATTCTTTTTCGTAGCTCTCCGATAGCTTGTCTTTCTCCTTCTTCAAGTAGTCTAAACTCTTCTTCAACCTCATTTCCTTGTCTTTCAATGCCTGCTCTCTTTCCTACTTCAGTTCTATGTTCTTCAAAATATTTTCTCTCTTATTCAATAACTGCTTCATGGTTAACAGGCTGTGACTTCCTGTTTTTAAATTCAAATATTTCACTATAATTATTTTAAGGCATGTTATTTTTAGTTACTTAGACACACTAGCCATACGTTTCATAGTATCAAAAAAGGCTGTTTTAAATGCATCATCTTTTGCATACAAACGATATAGATCTAATTCTTGTTTACGCTGATTAGACATTACATCATCCAGAATTTTTTGAAAGGCTAAATTCATGTTTTGCTCATCTGGGTTTTCTGCTACTTTAGTTTGAAAATCTGGATGTGCTTGAATAGATTTTGTCAAACTAATAAATTTGACACGCTGATCGTCTGGTGTAGCTTCCCAACCTTGAAACCATCGCTCGTTAAAGCTATTGATGATTAAATCTAAAGGGTCTTTCTCCTCGTCCGTACCATGCGCACTTCTTGGATTTGGATTTTGCGGGTCCACCTCACTTTCGGTATCATCTAAACCAATACTTTGATTTAATTTCAATCGTTCTAAACCATAGGTGGATAAATCTACCGATTCTAATAATTCATCTAAACCATCTATATCATCAGGTTTTATCGGGAGCTTAGGAACTAAGAACTTTAAAAACCAAAATAGCTTTTCCCAATTCACGATCTCGTACGGCATAATGGAAGCCATTTGTCCATAGATTTTCACAAACTGCTTTGCTTTAATTTTAAAGTCGGCTTTATCATCATCTTTTAACTCTAATTCATTTATAAAACGCTCTGCGGCGCGCTCTATAATCGGACTTAATACTTGTGCATCTTCCTTATTAAAAAACTTAATATTAAAGTCCTCTACTTCGCTCCACTCATAAATACCTACTCCATCTAGGACATCTTTTAATTCGTGCAATACATTTACATCTGTGGCCTCGCTTAATGAAGTTGCGGTATAAAAAGGGTCAAATGATGCTTTTATATCATCTGTAGAGTTGAAGAAATCCAACACAAAAACATCTTCCGTTTTCTTGCCTAATTTTGTTGCTGCCCTGTTTAAACGTGATAATGCTTGAACTGCTAGAACACCTTGTAGTTTCTTGTCCACATACATAGCACACAATTTAGGTTGGTCAAAACCTGTAAGGTATTTATTAGCCACTACTAAAATGCGATAGTCATCTTCATCAAATTTAATACGGGTATCTTTTTCTACAAAGCCATTCATTTCAGTTTCGGTATATTCTATACCGTCCACTTCTTTTGTTCCAGAAAATGCAATTAAAACTTTAAAAGGATTGCCTTTGTCTTTTAATATCTTTTGTAAGCCTTTATAATAACGTATCGCAGACTCAATACTTTGTGTAACTACCATGGCTTTCGCTTTTCCTTTTAGCTTTTTTTGATTTACTATTTTAGGAATAAAATGGTCGAGTATAATCTCTGCTTTCGTATGGATCGTTTGTTGGTGCTGCTCTACATAAGCTCGTAATTTTTTCTGTGCCTTAGCAGAATCAAACAATGGATTGTCTTCTATTGATTTTTCAATTTCGTAATAACTCCTTAGGGTGGTATAATTAGCTAGTACATCCAGAATAAAGCCTTCTTCAATAGCTTGTTTCATCGAGTATAAATGAAAAGGTTTAAACTTTCCATCTACTTGTTTTACACCAAACTTTTCTAACGTAATTGGTTTTGGTGTTGCTGTAAATGCTAAGTACGATGCATTACCACGCATTTTACGAGACTGCATCGCTTGTACTATTTTATCCTGTGCATCAGTGTCATCATCTTCATTCAACTGCTGCCCCATCGCTCTGTTCATGTTATCATGAGCAGAACCACTTTGGCTACTGTGTGCTTCATCAATAATAACTGCAAAACGCTTGTCACTTAAATCTGCAATGCCATCAATAATAAATGGGAATTTTTGAATGGTAGTAATTATTATTTTCTTGCCTTGTTCTAAACTTTCTCTTAATTCTTTGGAAGAATAGGCAGGCGCAATAATATTTTTTATTTCAGAAAAGTCTGCAATGTTATCACGTATTTGTTTATCTAATAAACGTCTGTCTGTGACTACAATAACGGAATCAAACAGAGGTTGTTCCAAGCCTCTATTGCCAGGGACGTTTTCGTTTTCTGGATAGGTTTCTATTAATTGATAGGCTGCCCAGGTAATAGAATTGGACTTACCAGAACCAGCAGAATGCTGAATTAAATACGTTTGCCCTACGCCTTTTTTACTAGCATCTTCTATAATACTGCGTACCACATCCATTTGATGGTAACGAGGAAAAAATAATGTCTTACTTTGTATAGGGTCTTTCTTTTTACCATCTAAACGCACGAAATGCTGAATGATATTAGCTAGACTTTCTCGAGTAAAAACTTCATTCCATAAGTAGTCGGTTCTATGGCCTGTTTCTCCCTTTGATAATTCTGGATTTCCTTTACCATGATTATTCCCTTTGTTAAATGGTAGAAAGAACGTGTCCTTCCCATCTAACTTTGTTGTCATATAGGCTTCATCGGTGTCAACTGCAAAATGAACTACACAACGTGCAAAGTTTAATAACGGTTGTTTGGTATCGCGTTGCGTTCTGTATTGGTGCTGCCCATTCACACGAGCATTTTGTCCTGTCCAATGGTTTTTTAATTCCATCGTAACAATAGGCAAACCGTTAATAAACAAGACCAAGTCTATTTCTTCCCTTGGGTTGTCTATACTGTAACGCAGTTGTCTAGTCACACTAAAACGGTTTTGTTCAAATCGATCTTTTATAACTTGGCTACTACTAGCCAAGGGGTTTTGATAGAACAACGTAAAATTAGCATCATCTACTTGTAAGCCTTTTTTAAGTAAATGTAGAATACCATACTTTTTAACCAAACGATTAAACCGATTTAGAATCTTTAATTTCCAGTCACTTTGTTTTTGAAGCTTTTCTAACTCTTCTTTTTGAGTAGTTTCTAAAAAGTCCCAAAAGAACTGCTCGTCTATAGCAAACTGTGGATTAAAATTATTGGCTTGACCTATATAATAGCCCTTACCTGTTCTATAGACTTCACCGCTTTCGCGAAAGCTATCTACCGACAAACCTTTTGCTTTAATCTCTTCTAAAGAGGTTCCAGTCAAGTGTTTCTCTATAGCGGCTTCTAAAGCTTGCTCGTTGGTTTGACTATGCATGATTAAATTTTTCAAGTTTACCTTTCATGATTTCCGAATGAATTATTATTTCCTCTTCTTCCCAATTATCATTTTCCATCATTAGTTGTTGCTTTAAGCTATCTGCTCCAACTTTATAATAATAGTCCTTTTTTGCAGAAGGCATGTGATTGCTTAAACGAGAATTTTTACTGCTACTGATCAAACATAAATTACCGAATAAATCATATATTTTAGAATCTATACTGTGTTCTTTCGAAATAGGGTTTTGAGGATAATAATGTTCAACGGAACTTCTAAATGTAAATTCAAAATTCACATTCTTTTCTTTCCATAAAATATAATCTAAGTAATTGAAAACAAAATTTTCTACAGCAGTGCCATTATCTAATTTATTAAAATTATAATTTAGACTAGACTTATTTATAGAGATAGCTTGGTTTTTATATATAATATTAAAATAATCTATAGGTTCACCTACCGCAATGTATCTATCATACAGATAACATTCAGCTAAATTTTGTAAATACAATTTATAATCGTTCTCATTTATTTCTGTCTGATGAAACAAATAAAATAAAGAAGCATTTAACCAATGTTTGTATACTAAGGTTGGTGTTGAAACGTGAAACATCGATAATAACATTAAAACTTCTCTATTTAAAGCTTCGTCATTTTCAACCACATTAACGTAGCTTACTTTATTGCCGGCATACCACTTTAACTTTTTCAAGCTCCACTGGTCTTTTTCTCTAATAAATTCTCGCTTAATAATATATTGATCGAATAAATGTTTAAGTTTTAGTAAACTAAATCCAAAGTCTTTAACAAATTTAATTTGCTTTTCTTTATCGGTTTGATCGGTGTTTTTCAGAAAAACATCAAAAGCATCAATTAGTCTTTTATCATCTAATGCTACATTGGTTTTTGTTTGCACGCGTAAAACGTGTAATAAAAAATTAGAGAAATTAATGACAGCATTAAATCGCTCTGGCGCATCTTCTTTTTCACCTGTGTTTACATCAAAAGCTCCTCTATGTTTTATAATCCTTTCAATTGTAAAGCTTGTTTGAATTTTATCTTTTGTCTCGTCATGAATACAATCAGCTAAATTATCTAGAGATGTTACGCTTAATTTGTTCCAGTTACTTGCTGTAAAAACAGCGTCTCTTTGGTTTGTAGTGAATCCATACTGAACATAGCGTTCCATATCTGCACAAGCTTCCCAAACAGTATTAAAAGTATTACTTAGTTTTTCATCATCTTTTAATATTTCAAGCATATTTGCCTTTAATATCTCGTGCTTTTCTAATTGTTCTCCACGATTGTTCATTATTTCAAAATAATGATTCAAATCTGTTTCTTCTGGTACAGAAACACGCACTACATTTACATTATTGGTTAAATAGCTGTAAAATTTCTCTATTTTATCTGACGTATCTAAAAAACGCGTTAGTACTTTTTCTGCATCAAAATAGCGTTGTTTTATATTTGAATTGTAGTCTTTATTCGTTATAAACGAAACAGTTTCATTTTGATAATTATTTATAACAGCTAAAGTTTCTGTAGATTTTTTTCTACTATCAAAAGTTAAATTTAATTGATAATTGATTTTTGTTTCTATTTGCGTTTTAAACTTACGATGCAATGCATTTAATAAAATATTTAAGGTAGTTAAACGCTGTTGACCGTCTATGGTTTCATATGTTATTTCTCCTTCTAAATGGCGTTCGTAAACAACCAATGTGCCTATATAATAATTAGTTTTAGCTTTTTCATCGTCAAAAGCATAATCACATACATCTTGTATTAGTTGTGTTATTTCACCTAAACCCCAAGTGTAGTTTCTTTGATAAATAGGAATTACATAAGCTTCATTTCTTACAAACAAATCTTTTATAGAAAAGGATGGAATTTCTTTACTCATAGATATAATTCATTTTAGAAAAGATTGTTTTAATAGCTTTCGTTTTATCCGAATCAACCAAATTAGATTGGTCTAAAATCTGAATTTTCATATTTAAAAAATCACTTGGCTTTAGTGCGTCTTTTATAGTTTTAAAAACAAAAGGATAAGACAAGGCATAATTATCTATAGATGCTAATTGCACACTATGATAAGTTAAACGAACAGAGTACGCCCAAATAAAAATGCGTTCTATAGCACGTTCTAGTTCTACCATACCAAATTTATCTATATAGTAGATTAAAGCACAATCAAATAAATTGCGTACATACTTATCTCCTGTTCTGTCTTTACCTGTGTAATTATCTACGGTTTGTAAAATATCTTTGGCTAAACTATTTTCTTTAGCAGTTACTTTTAGTTGTTTAATTACCGCTACATAATGGTTAATCATTTCAAAAAAACGCTTTCCATTAATAACTACCTGATCTAATTGAAAAGGATAAGGCATTGTATTATTGTCTATTTGTCTATTAAAATCTTTATTATAACCATCAATATAAAAATGACTAATACGATACATACTTGCAAAAGGATACGGTTCTTTTACACTTGGACTAATACCTTTAAATATATCGACATCATCTTTACTAAATTTTCTTGCAGACTTTGAATTTGACCAATTTTTAATTCGATACATATAATTAGCAAAGGTGTTTTTTAACTCAGACAACTCCATATCTTCCCAGTTATCAACCGTGTTAATACGCTCCACTTCTGTAGTATTATCCATCATTTCACGTAAATGGAATGCTTTTAATAAATCGTGCGGTGCTAAATCTACACCACGAGCATTTTGCGAATCGAAAAATTGAAAAGCTTCTGAAATATCTTCTAAAATAACTTTTACAACTTCACAACGTTCATAAAAAAACTGTACGGTTTCTGCATCAAAATCAACTATTCTACGTTGTATCTCTAGGTAGTTGTCTCTAATGTTATTTTTACTTTGTTCGTTTTGAAAAGAAAGTGTGTTTGTAATCGCTAAGCTTGGTATCTCTATTTTAGAATGCACCAAGTTCTTAACTAATTCTGTATTATTCTTTATAGCTAAACCAATCAATAATACCGTTATGGTACGCTGTTGCCCATCTACAATATTTAGTTGCTTTTTTTCATCTAAATGATACACAATGGTACCTAAACGATAAGCTGGCTTTTTCTTGAAGACCAAAATATCATCTAATAATTGGTTCACATTTTTAATAGACCATTTATAGGGACGTTGGTAATTAGGGATTACCAAATTAGTGGTATTTACTAATTGTTTTACGGTAATAATTTCTGGTTTTATTTTATTTTCCATCTCTAACACACCCTAACCTTACCAGTAACAACCCCATTTATTAAACTACTCTTATACTCTTTTAGCTTTTCTATCTCTTGCTGTTTTAAGCTAATAGCTGTTTCTATTTTATTAGTAGCATTTACGATATACTCAACAATCTTTTTTTGCTCATCAATTGGTGGACGAGAAATAGGATGATTATTCAAATCACTTTGTGTCATACTTGGTAGTGCAGTTGCAGTACTATAATAACTGAAAGGTAATGTTGTTGCTAAGTAATATAGAAACTTCACTATGTTTCCATTTTTAGTATTAGCATAAAACATAGTATCTACAGCCCAAAACTTACCTTTAAAATAAAGTGGTTTATCAATTGTGCCTTTTCTTCCTAAAAAGACTACTTCACCATCATACATATATTCAGAAGCATATGCAAATTGACCTCCTGAACCAATAACAGGATAACCTTCATCAGTTTGAATATGCTTGTAATCTGATCCATTATTAATGTTTAGACAATGTTTCAATCGCTTCACCTCCCAATGCTCAGGAATATCACCAATCCACTCTACACCAGAATCTTTTAATTTCACATTTGGGTTTAAACCTTGTGTTACTGCTTTGTGTATTAGTAGTTGTTTGCGTTCTTTAAGCAGGTTTATTTGTTGCTCTTTTATGGTAATAGCATCTTCAATTTTAGTGGTTTTATCGTCTAAAAATTGAGCTATTTTGGTTTGTTCTGGAAGGGATGGAACGAAAGTTTTAAAAGCAAAGAAATTATCTTTAGAAATAGTATTTCTTAAACCTGTATATAAAGGTTTCATTCGTTTGTCTGCATCTAAATTTAAATAGAAATAGTACAGAAAACTTCTATCAAAATTTTGTTTAGGTTCCATTACGGTATATGCTCCTGTAATCATTCCATCAAAATTTGATAGACCAACACAGCGAGGTGTTTCTTCCACATCAAACAAACAAAAGACAAAGTCTCCTTTTTTCACTTCTTGATAGGTATCAAATTCCGCAGGAAATTTTCCTCCATTTGCTAAATCTCTTATCACAATTCCTTTTAGAGTTAATGATAGCAAAGCATAATCATCAGATTTCTTTCCAACTTGGTTTTTTTTCAAATTGAAAATAAATTTATTTGCTAAGGCCTCCCAATGTTCAGGAATCTCTCCTAACCATTCCAAACCCGAATTTTTGTATCCGTTGTACCTTTGCGTTTTTGTTTTAACTACTTCCATTAAATTAAGTTTAAAATTTCAGCAATTAAACCATCACTTTTACTCTCTAACTCTACAATATCAATCGTTACTGCTTCTATAGTTCGTAAAGGCTTGTGCTTGTAAAAGTATTTGTTAAAACTAATTTCATAACCAATTTTGGTAGCGTCTAGGTTTATCCAAGCTTCTGAAACATGTTGTTGTACTTCGCGTAAAAAGTAGTTGTGTATATTGTCTTTTAGGGGCACATTTTCGGTGTCGCGCAAGTCGCTTTCGGTTTCGTAGGTTATATACTCCCCTTTTTTATTTGTTGAGTAAAAACCAAAGTCTACTAAATCCGTTTCTTTGCAATCTAAATGTGCTAAGAGTTTTATTAGTTTATCGCCAGAAAGTTTTTCTACCTTTTTAATTACTTTTTCAGCATCGGCGTCATACCAGCTTACTGCGTTTAGAATCGCTTTTTTATCGCTTGCAGAAAGGTTTAGTTTTTGTGCTTTAACTTCATCATCTACTTCTTTTTTAAAGTCGTTAAAATTAGAATACAATTTATCTCCAAATACATTTTGCAATGCTTTTGCATGGGTTACCAAACTTAAATGCTTTTTCCAAGTGTCTTGTTTGGTGAGTTTTGTTTTATTGGCAGATGAAAGGTTGAGTTCTTCTTTTTCGCACCACTCTAAAATTTGCTTTTCGTGTTTTTTAATATCTGTATATACTGCTTCGCCAAAATTTTCTACTGCAAATTGCATGGGTTCTTGCAAAGCTTTATCGAAACGCAATGTTTCAATAAGCTCTGAAGTAAATTGTGCTTTTAATCGTTTTGGTCTTTCTATAGTGGCCTTGTAATAGCCAAAATCTTTATTATCAAATACTTGTGCTGCAATACCTTCTTCGCCTTCTCGTGCTGCAATGCTCATATCAGTGTAGGTCTTTACAATCTCTGTAATATGCTTTGGAGCAAACTCACAGTTTTTATTTCCTAAATTTTTACGCAGTTTTCGGTAGAGTTGACCTGCATCAATCAATTGGACTTTACCTCTTCGGTCAGCAGTTTTGTTGTTGCTTAAAATCCAAATATAGGTGGTAATTCCTGTATTATAAAAAAGGTTATTTGGTAATTGCACAATAGCTTCTAGCCAATCATTTTCTATAACATGTCTTCGAATGTTACTTTCTCCTCCGCCAGCATCTCCTGTAAATAAGCTACTTCCGTTATGTACAGAGGCAATACGTGTTCCTGTTGCACTTTGGTCTAAAGTTTTCATTTTAGAAACCATCTCCATTAAAAACAATAATTGCCCATCAGAAGAACGTGGAATGGCATCTACATCTTCTATAACATCAAAATAATTTTTTAGTTCAATTTTAAAACGTGGGTCAATCACGTCTTTACCATCCTTAATATATTTTTGCTCGCTGCTCCATGATTTTCCGTAAGGTGGATTGGAAAGCATAAAATCAAACGATTTGCCAGCAAACTCGTCTGTAGATAAGGTAGAACCTACTCTAATGTTTTCAGGGTTGTTCCCTTTAATCATCATGTCAGACTTACAAATGGCATAAGTCTCGTCGTTGATCTCTTTACCAAAAAGATATACATCTCCCAAGGCTTTAATTCCGCCTTCTTCGTCTTTTATAAAGTTTTGAGCTTCGGTCAACATTCCTCCAGAACCACAAGCAGGATCATAAATCGTCATCACTGGTGGTAAACTGTTTTTGATGGGGTCGAAAATAATGTGTGTCATTAAATCGATTACTTCGCGCGGTGTAAAGTGCTCTCCAGCTTCTTCGTTATTTTCTTCGTTGAATTTACGGATGAGCTCTTCAAACACATAGCCCATTCCTAAATTGGTTAAGGCAGGTAACTTTCTTCCTTCAGGATCTTCTTTTTCAAAAGGTGTTAGGTTGATATGCGATGATGTAAATTTTTCTAATACATCTAACAACACGTCTTTGCTTGCCATGTGCGCCACTTGACTACGAAGCTTAAATTTCTCTATGATTTCCTTCACATTCGGACTGAAACCATTAAGGTAGTCTTCAAAATTACCTTGTAATATTTGTGAACTATTGGTTGCGGTATCTTTTATCTTTTGAAGTGTCCATTTACTAGTATTGTAAAATACATAGCCTGAAGCTTCTCGCAAACCAGACTCATCCCATTCTGTGAATTTAGCTTCATCACGTTGAAAGGCTAGCTCTTCTAGAACTGATTCTTTTGTGGGTTCCAAAAGCGCGTCTAAACGACGCAAAACGATCATAGGTAAAATTACGTCTCTGTATTTACCTCGCACGTATACGTCTCTTAAACAATCGTCTGCTATAGACCAAATAAAGGATACTAATTTATTGTGAGATGATTTATTCATAGGGAAATTATGTGAGTGAAGACTTTCTCAAATTTACAGGTTAACCGTAGCTAAGAAAAGACATTTTATGTTTGTCTAAAATTAAAACACCCCAAACCATTCTTTCACCTATCTAAGTAGGAGAAAGCAATGATTCAGGGGGAATGTGAAGATAAGGAAGGAACTTCAATTTAAGTTAAGGTGTTTTATGAAATTTATATAAGTATTGGTTTTAAGTATTCTGTCTAAAATAAATGCCCAACAAATGGTTTGTAAGGGATCTCTTTTCTACATAGCTAAAAATACGATAGGATAACCATTAATTCTTTGCGGGAATCCGCAATTGGTGTGTTTTATATAGAATATGATATTCTAAAAACCAGAATGCCATATTCTCTAAACCCTTACAATCCGAAACAATCTGCTGCAAAAACCTGAATACTAGTGCTTTTTATATGGAATATGATATTCTAAATATCAAAATACCATATTCTCATAAAAAGGCTGGTTCTCTTCATATGGA
>Ga0307981_1002056_pt1 | contig 16926 bp, 15 predicted proteins | sample OrgLakmetagen987_FD_201849 | JGI IMG/M metagenome (GOLD analysis project Ga0307981, IMG submission 201849) | Saline water microbial communities from Organic Lake, Antarctica - #987 | ecosystem: Environmental > Aquatic > Non-marine Saline and Alkaline > Saline | place: Antarctica: Organic Lake... | reverse complement strand
TCCGATCTCTACCAAGTACAGGATCATAAAAAAGCCACAGAGTCTACGACTAGCTTTAGCAACATGCCAGGGTCTTAGTCTATCAAAGCTTACTGATGTAGTTTGCCTACCGGTATTCCACAGTAGCCGCCGGCGACTCGACACCGTTCTTGGCATCTTGTTGATATTCCACTTCCAAAGCATGTTGGAGTCGCTTGACAACTTCAAAGACGTCGATGCGGTCGTCTGCATTGAATTCCCAACACAATTCCATGGTTTCCACAAGTGCCCTCTCGGCATGGCTGCGAGTGCGCCACCGTGGATCCACAAACGGCTTTTCGCCGTGCCGGACCAGTCGTTTGACTTCGGATTGGTGCAATTCCTTGTAGTAAGGATTCAATCCAGTCAATACGGCGTACATGTTATTACCGAGACTCCACACGTCAATCTTTTCGTTGAGAGGCGCATCTACGTACTCTTCAGGAGCACGCCACTGTCAAACGATAACAACAACAATAGTACACCAAATGCGTGAGTGAGGGATCGGAATGCGAACGATAGCGGCAATGGAAAAATGAAACAGTCGATTGGTACTTACATCGCCGTTGCCAGGATTGTTCTTGTACCGACAATACTCTTGGTCTTCTTCGTTGAACAGCATGATCTCTGCTCTGTTAAAGTCGTTCATCTAAAAAAAGAAACACAAAAGAAACACGGCAACGGTTGAGTATCATGCCGTTCAAATACCTACAGTATATGGAAAAGACAACCAGCATTCCAGCAAGAGCTTGACAACAATTCCATAGTCTTACCTTGAGGTGTCCCTCTTTGGTAGGTAGAAACTGCGCCAACTGAACGTCGTCGTGAACAATGACGCCGCCAGGGTACGAATGCAAAAGTGCCAGGGCCTCTGCCATTTCCAAAGATATAAACAACTTGTCACGCGCATTGAACGAGTTCTGAGGGTCCAAATCCTCTTCATCGTGCAGTACAACTTCTTCGTCTCGTGGTCCATCCGGTGTGGCGTGAGCTTCCAAATCTCCCAATTCAAGGTATTCAGATAACATGGACAGACCGCAATAGCCGTAGATATCGACAAAGAGGGGACTGGACGTGAAGATTTCCGAGACGACAGCATCCATCCTCATGAATTCAAAATCGGAATAGATGTAGTCTGCCGTGTAAATGTACTCTTTAAAAATGACAGTCTCCTGTTTATCCAATACCGGCTGTTCGGTTGCAAAGACTTGCCGATACGTCCCCGCACTGAAAGAGAAAGATCAAACGAGACAGAGTTAGAGGGTGGGTCAGGGCACATTCACTAGAACCATGATATCGAATTGCATTGCAATCTTGGCTTACCCCTTCATTTCCAGGCTGTCTAGATTGTTGTACGCAAGTCCAAGTTCGTGAAACGAGTTGCAATTGAGTAGTGTATCACGATGCCAGGAGACCCGTCTACACTGCTTCTCATCTTGAATATTCTCGTCGTCATAAGCAATCAAGGGATTGCGCAGGGCGTCATCGTCAAACGCGTAATAGTAGTCGTGAAGGTCATCTGCTCCTTCGGATGGTATCTCGTACACTTGGCCTTCGTCCTGGGAGAAATCGTGATAGATTTGCCGAGTTTGCCCTTCTTCTTCAAAGACGAATAAGAGCAGCCCACCCAAATCTGGAATGTTTTTGCCTTGGTCTTGAAGGTCATATCCCATTGGTGGTGGTAAGTACATTTCCTTGCGTTGTCGTTGCCGATGAGCTAGAAACGTGACGGTATGTGGTTTCGAGAGTTGCCAATAAAAGACCCCGGCAGCCGATTGGGCCTGCAGGAAACGACCACTAAGTATCAGATAAATAGTAATGACTCCTCCTATACCTAGCATCACCCAAAGCATACCACCATTCGCTACACTTGCCAGAAAGCGACTTGCGTTGCCTCTTTGGCGCATCCGTTTGCCAGTGATACTGAACCTATCGGTATCGCTACTGGCGCTGGGCAGCGCTCGAAAGAAGCGAACCAACCAACCTGGCTTTCGCCGATTGCGACTACTCAGTGTTTGAGCTTGCTGTATAGTCACTGGCAGTAGGTCAACGGCTGCCGTTGGCGATCCAGTGGCTGTGCGTCCATTTCGCTTCTCGTCGGACCAACCGGCCGTCGCTCTTCGGACGGGTACGGAGCTTCTCATTCTTTCTATATTGTATGTTGCGAGCGATGATGCTGTTACAGCAGATACATTTCGCCGTAAGTTAATAGTATGGAGGGAAAGCGGAGTTGAATCAAGTACTTACGGGTGCTGCCACCATGGTGAGCGAGAGCAGAGGTTTTCTGATGCGTGCATGCGGAAAGCCGCGCATTTCCATCGGCCGAAAATGTCGGTTTCCCCAACGGAAATATTGGCACGTGCTCTTCACGGTATCGATCATACTGTACAGTACGGTGCGTACGACATACCTATACCCCAACGTAATGATGGTTAGCTTAGGTGCCAGGCAGGTACGATACCAGGTACCTCTCAGTAACATACTAGATAAGAGGGGGAGAGAAGGACAACCGCGGTAAATCACAAAAACAATTAATATACAGTTGATTACCACGGTTAACTTTAAAAATATAAGATACCGTACCGTATCGTAGGTACGTACGACGAGCGAGCTCAATTCGTCTTGGGCGACGATTCAGACTGTTTCTTCTTGGACTTTTTCCGCTTCTTGCTGCTCTTGGATGGTGAAGCATGACTTTCGGCAGACGGAGTTGCAGCCGCTTTCTTTGGCGACGTCGCTTGCTTCTGTGGTGTCTTCTTTGGCGTTGTCGGCTTTGCTTTGGAGGGAGATTTCTTGGGACTGCTGGGTGGAGCTGGCTTTTCCAACGAGTTCGATTCCCACGTTTTGTCGGCCAGCGCTTCCTTGGTGGCTGCCTCGGGTGTCGCTATCGCCTTTCCCTTTTTCGATTTGGAGGATGGAGTATTCTTCTTTGACGGTTCCGACTGCGTCGCTTTCTTCGGAGTTATTGTCTTGATGACGGCCTCTTTCGGTGTCGTCGACTTGGTAGAAGAGGCAGTCGTTGATGGCTTCTTCTTGGGGGTCTTGTTCTTTGCCTTTTTGGATGTTGCGACGTTATCGGACTTTTCATTCACACCCTTTTGCTTCTTGTTGCTGCCTGAATTCTCCACGGCGAATGCTGCCTTGAGCACAGACATTTCCGCCTCCGTAAAGGCCACCAGCGCCCCTTGGGAGCCTCTGCCGAATGCTTCCTTGAGGATGGATTCCTCATCCTGTGTAAAGGCATTTACCTGTTTGGTGTGGGTATTTGGAGGTGACAGAACGGATGCTTTTCTTTTCTTGTTGGCCGCCGCTTTGGGAGGGACCATTACAGCACTTGCCTTGGCCGCCTCGACAGGAGGTGCTGCTACTGCCGCCTTGACCACCGCTGCCACCTCAACCAGCCCTCCTGTCGACTTGAGGCCACGTTCAAAGGACTTCAAGTGTTCCATTCGAACCATCTCGTACGGGTCCTTGCGACTCGTGACAATGTTGAAAATCACCATTCGTTCGATGCTCTCGTCAATCATCGTCCATGGCCTGACGAGCGAATGCATGTAGATTCGCAGGCTTGCTTCGGTCGCTCCCGCTTCCATGGGAGCCAACAAGTGCTGAAATAACGTGTCAGCAGGGCTCACTGTTCCAATTTCGTTCAAGAGCTTGGTAGCGTTATCATCTTCCCGTCCTTCCGAACTAGCAACACACACCGCCACGCCAATCTTGTTGAGATGATCAATATCCTGCTCAAAGTCTTTGGATTTCGCATTAATCCCCACAATGGCTTCGTATCCGTTTCCAAAAATGACGTGCACAACCCCTGTACCCTCTTTTTCAATCTCAGGGTCGCGCCTGGCAATCTTGACCAGCATGTCGGCGTTGCTGGTGACGAGCGTGTTGCGCGCCCATTCGGCCACGGACAGCAGTGGTTCTACTGTGCCTGCATCGCCGGCGCTTGAGGGTTGCTGCCACTTTTCCACACTAACCACGCGGATATCATTGCAGTTGGTACCCGCTGGTATGCCGCGTTGCTTGGCGAGTTTAAACGTGGTTCGAAAGGTTGACCGTTGCTGAGGAAGGGCAGCAGCGGCTGGTGTTGTTGGTTGCTGAGAAGGAGTGGCCATTGTGCTGTAGCTGTTGCTGTACTGTTGTTGATCGTGCAGTACTATTATAACTAGAGGACAGTCTTCGCAATGACAACGTTCAAGGTTTGTATATGTGGGAAATGTGGACCGGCGTGGTGAATGCGAACGCGCGGTGTGATAGTTTGACGTCGACTGGCGATGAAATGTTTGAGACGAAGAGCGTTGCGTGTTGCGTGGTGTGGGTGGTGTGGGTGGTGTGGCGGGGAGGTGGGTCCTGGCACGCGGTTCTCTAAGGAAATTCTCTAAGGAAATTCAAAAAGGATCGCTGAATAATCCCCCCCTTCAAGCGCCGTCGTGTTAATTTAGTACGAGCAGAGAGCTTTCCCTCAGCGCGGGAATTTTCTAGAACAATAAAAAGGGGCAATAAAATTGAAGCGACCGCCTAACAAAAAAGGAGCGCATACCGCCGACAAATATCCTTTAGAATTTCCGTTTCAACCACCAAAGAAAAGAAGATGGATGGAAGCGCATCACCAGCAGATCAGGTTTCACCAAAATCACCATGAAGAGCATTGTCAGTAGCAGACCCAGATGACTACGACTACGACTACGACGCACTCGTCCTATACAGTCTACGCATAGTCCAGCTCTAGTAGTAGTAGAGCAAAGGCAAAGCGCTACCGACAGAAACGGCATGTTGTCGGCATCAGGCACGGCGACGGCCACCACCGTCCGACGCCAGAGCAAGGCGCTGATACGGAAAAGGGCGACTGTAACATCAAAGATAGATACTTCGTCTACTACAACCTTTGATCGTTATACTCATTGGACCCACTCCGGTAGTCTCTTACCTTCAAGGAGGCAGCTTCATTATTACGGACGACTGCAACTCGGACGACCGCTCATCTTTACCGTCCCTCGACCATCACTACTGCCAGGCATGCCGATTCGATCCACTCCCTTTACTTCGGACTCGAAAAGCTTGCATTCCTCTTCTTCAGGTGGAGATTCTACCACTAGACGACCAAACAAACCTTGGCTCGATCCAAACAGGCCGCTATTGACGCGCGTCGAACAGTTTGTCGAGGCACCGCGACTTCATCCGGCCGACTTGGCGAGTCCATTGATTGCAGATTTGGTAGAGCAGTGCTGTCGGTTACAGTCTATAGAGGGCATGCAGGCGGCCCAAGAGATAGTGGACCGGCTGTTGGTGGAGAAGCGACGATGGAAGGCTCAAGATGTGCTGGTTTACGTTCCCGCCAGTACGTTACAGCTTATTCTGTATGGATGGGCCGTGCTGTGCTCTAGCAACGACATTGCCCTGTTACGAATGAAGGAAGTGTTGGTTCTTGTCATTGAGGAAGCCAAGGAGGATACTCCCTCAGAGACTCGCGACGACAACGAGGCGCCTTCCAGTCTTCCAACAGTTCAGTTGTTCAACACGTATCTGCAAGGATTAGCCAACGCAGCCAAGCTGTCACCGAACGTTGCGCTCGAAACTGCCACCATGCTAGACGACATGGTAGAGTACCACGCGACACTCCGATGGCATACCAAGCCCAACTCAAGGAGTTTTACGCACACGATTACAGCCTTTGCCAATAGCAGGCGACCGGATGCTGGCGACAACGCGATACACATTCTGAGACGGATGCAGCGAGAGCATGCCGCTGAAAAGGAGAGTTACCTAGAAGAATACGGAGTCCCTTACAATACACTCGAGCCTTCCTCCAACGTGAAGAGAATCGTTACCGCCGACGCAGTGGCTTACACCGCTACGATATCGGCGCTTGTCCGGAGTGAAGCGTCTACCGAAAAGTCCGAAAAGTTGCTGAACGAAATGTTGCAAGCGGAGCGTGGGTCATTGGAGCTGGATGCTGCAGTATTTGTAATGGTTATCAAAGCATACGGGAACGTTGCGGGAGATGCCAGCATGACTAAGGACAAGCGCAAAGCTTCTGCCAAGCGAGCCGAAGCCATATTTTGGTCAATGATGGATTACATGAGTGTTGACGACAAAGCGGGGGGAGCAGAAAGAGTGGGCACATCTTTTGATGCTGTAGCAGCTTTTAATGCTTGTCTTGACGCTTGGTCCAGGTCTGGTGTGCAGGAAGCTGCCCCTCGAACCGAAATGCTTCTGCAAAAGGTGCTTGAAAGTGGAGACGTGCAGCTCAATACCATTTCTTTCAACTCTTGCCTGAGCGCTTGGTCCAAGTCCGGCAACTTTTACCCATACGCAGCCGACCGGGCAGAGCTGCTTTTGCTCTTACAGCACGAGTTATGCGCTTGCGGTCGTCTTGGCGAAATCGCCAAGCCCGACTTTCAGTCCTACACGATTACAATACTCGCTCGTGCATATTCGGACCATCCCGAAAAGGTGCTGCACGCGAGGCACCTGCTGGAAGAAATGATTTCGAGCGTAAAGAGAGGTGAAGTTGCGGTGACTAGAAACACCTCGGCCCCTTTTTCGGCTGTGCTAACTGCCGCCGCTCGGAGCCGCCAAGGAGACGACCAATCACACAAGGATGCTTTTGAAGACGCATTCAACAGTGTCGTTGATACCAAGACCGATGCCTACTCGATTGCCCTTCAGACCTACAACGAAGTAAAACACGATATTCATAAGGTTGAAGCTGCGCCTGATCACCACGTCTTTGGTGTCTTTCTTCGATGCATCGCACGGCATTGTCCGCCGAGCTCTATTGAACGAGAGCAAATGAGCAACCTTGTCTTCGAAGACGCCTGTCTTGCTGGCCAAGTGAGTCGCTTGGTAGTCGAATCGCTAGCTCAATTGGATATGATGCATCTGCTGGAGATAGAATCCCTTTCTAGCGTTGCCGACCTACCGAAAGTATGGTGGAGAAACGTCCCGCCCGAATGGAGAGAGCTGTCGCAACGCCGATATAGGAACTAACTGATTTACTCTAGATTCCCTTTTCATTCTCGCAATCCTACCGTACCGCGATAGCTAGCCTAGTAGAGAAAGGGTTCGAGCGCTATGCAATTAAGAGAGTCAACTCGACTAGCAAGTACGATAAGCTAACGGAGCTGATGTACACAAAAGTTAGGTTACGGCCTTCGCTTTCTCGTTTGGATTGCATTGCATTGAACAGGCACGCACAATGCGTGACTGAAATGGGACCTGTGTGCGATGACCTGACTCGCGGTTTCTCTTCTCACTTTTTCCCCCTCCTCTCATCACACAGCAGTCGGCATCTCACATCCGTCACAAACATTTTATGTGACAATGTTGATAGACAGTGCTTAGCTCTCGTCTACTACTCTACAACAATCGTTGACGTCTCCTGCAGTACTCTCTCGTATTCCTGACGTCTCTCAGACTACGAACCTACTGTGCTACTGGAATGAAACAGCAGCAGGTGCTATTGCCCCGCACAATTCTCGTCATCACCCTGTTTACCTTGGCTTCGCGTCCGTGGATAGGCCGTGCTCTCTCGTTTACACTGCCGTCGCCTCGACTATCACCATCCAGGGGATCACTGTCGCTGAAGTTATTATCGTCATCCTCCTCATCAGAGATATCCCAAGAGGATCTTTCACGGTGGGAAAACATGTACGAGGAAGGAAGGTACGTTCCGGTTGCTCGGCTACGACTATGACTGACTCTACAATCGCTCTCTTTCTCCACCGGACTGACTTGTATTCATTAAATTTCTTGGATGCACTCTTAACAGATATGCTGGCAAGCTGAATGAAAAAGAAGAACGAGCCCGACTATTACGGAGCGAAGTACGTGTCGTATCGTTCGATCTCGACAATACACTTTGGAACACCTCCGCCACGATATCCGCCGCCAACGATGGACTCGCTGCCTACTTGGACCAGAACAACATTGTACAGCCGAGACGAGTGGAAAAGATCATGGGCGACCTGTTCAAAACTGATAAAGAGCGATACTGTCCTGTAGATACCGAAACGACCAAGTCTCCGGTGCTCCTGTCCCTTCTCCGAAAGGATGCCCTCGGCGTTGTCTTGCAGGAGCACAATGGATATAGCGAGTCTTACGCCACCACATTTGCTCAAGAAGCGTTTGATGTGTGGGCAGCAGCGCGACACGAAGCGGTACCGTTGCATTTGGCGTCTTCGGTGCTGGCTACGCTCGAGAAGATCGCGTCCATTCGCAGTAGTGCCGGTCACCCTGTCCTGATTGGAGCCATTACTGATGGCAACAGCGACCCACGGAAGATTCCTGAACTAGCGGGCTACTTTGATTTTTGCATCAATGCCGAGACTGTTGGTATATGCAAGCCAGACAAACGCGTATACATGCACGCGGCCAAGTACATTCTAGCGCACCCATCGTTGCAAGACATGCTGTCGTCGTACCCAGTGGAAAGCTTGACAGATGAGACAGCGGAGGAGGTGATTGGACCATGGTGGGTTCATATTGGTGACGACTTTGTCAAAGATATAGTGGCATCCAAGAGTCTCAACATGCGAACTATCTGGGCGCGAGAGCTCATAATGGATAAGATTGTGATTGAAGAGGTGAAAAGAGAGACCGAGAGTGAACAGAGCGTAGCAGATTTCGTCCAAAAGTTATCTGAAATGAAGGTGGTTAGGATGGAACTTGGTGCCGATGACTACCTAGCCAATGGCTTGCAGCGCGAATTCGCCGACATAGTTGTAGACCAATTTGCGGATCTGGGAGCTGTCTTGCACGGGTGGAACTTTGAAGCTCTAGAAGGTCCATCCTCTGCGTCGGCAACGGACGCTACTATCAGTGAGACAGCAATACTTGAAGTTATCATGCCGGACAAGCCCCGAACGGACGCTGGGACTAATGCGACTCGCGACTTCAAGTTTTGCCCCTCCTGCGGCGAGAAAGCCGTCATGGCTGCAAAGTTTTGCGCCTCGTGCGGTGAAAAGCAACCAGACCATTAGCTACTAAAACTAACTAATACAAGAGTCCATTGCATGCCAACGATTTGCATGATTGTATCTTAAGTAGTTAATCATGACTCTAAAACGACGGTTTGGCTAATCACAAATGCACTCGCTTCTTTTGCGCAGCCTCCTTTAATCGATGCTGGATCATTAACACGATTTTGTGGTTCTCAGAGATACCTGCGCCAATAGAGACATCAAAGAAACAAGAGTTAGACAAGAATCGAAACCACTTAAGTTTCTAGAGCGACACGAAGGTAGCTTACCATGGGCTTCGCAGTAGTTCAGCGCGTCTTTAAAGACCTTGTATGCTTCGTCGAACTCATTCTTCTTCATATGGATGCTACCAATCCCCGCAAGACACATTGAGCAGTGAACCATATTTGACCTCTCCTTTGCACCCTTGTGAGCATCACTAAATAAACGGAGCTGTAATGATTCACTGTAAAGTGTCACTGCGTCAGTATAGTTTCCAATCTGCTCGTGTACCTCCGCCATGCAAAATCGAGTATGAGCCAACTGGTCCTGCTTGCCAGGCAAATCTGGATTCGAACGACCTTTAGTGACCTGCATCGCTTTGGATACTTCTAATCGGTGGATCACTAGTGCTTCTTTCATGACAACGAGCGCGTGTCGAAATTTGCCCATTCCAGCATAGGCTTTCCCGAGTCGCCGAAGCGTGTTGGCGATACTCTCATCGTCCACGAAATCGACCGGTGGCGAGCTGGGGACTGCATCTTTCATCTTTCGCGCGTCTCGTTGGAGATTTAGCGCACTGACAAAAGCGTTTGCTGCATTCTCATACTCTTTGCGAGACGCGTAACTCTCTCCGAGGTTCCTCCAAATCTGGACCGTATCGGTGCAAATCTCATCTTTCGTGTCGGCCTTCTCGGTAGTGGCTGATTCGTAGCAGTCCAGTGCGTCGCTGAGTAGCTTTACCGCCGCATCGTACTCACGTCGCCGGATATGAATCACAGCAATATCATTCAAGATCGATCCCACCCGTCGTGGGCTGGCAGATGACTCGCGAAATACCTCAGCCGCCTGCTGGTAGTTCTCGATAGCAAGTTGCTCATTGTAAGCATCTCCACGGCGCTTTTCGTAAATGCGAGCAATCTCGATAAACTTTTCACCCGTGCGAGGATGCTTCATTCCCAAGGATAGCTCTGTGATTGACAGAGCCTCCTCCATGTTTTCTAGTGCTTGCACGATATCATTCTGCTCAAGAGCAATGGTGGCAAGTAAAGAATACGTGTCAGCAACTTGTGGATGCCCTTCGCCTAGAATATCGACTTCGAGATTCCGAACCGTCGTCACTTTTTTCATGACGGTACGATACAGAGTCTTTTTCATCTCTTCGTCTTGCGTTACGGCAAGTTTGGTGCGCCACATGATTATTTCTTCGTGCAGTTTCTTTCGGTCTTCAAAGGTCTCTTGTGCAAGCGACATTTTCTGCACCATGACTTCCATCTGCTCGGCATCGGCATCAACGTGGGAATCAACATTAATTTTCCACTTTTTAACGTAGCCTACTTGACGCTTATACACTTCTCTCGCTTCCTTGCAGCACTCAATAGCGTGCTCGTGATCGCCAAGTCGTTCGAATAGAATAGCCATCATGGTACGAATTCTCGCAATGGAAAGTCCCACTTGTAGCCAGTCTTCATGTAAGCGACTATGAATAGATTCGACAGTGCTTGGATGCTTCGCTGTGACTTGCTTGAGCTGTTTCTTGATGCGAGAGACATCCGTACGCGTAATCAAGAGCGCCTGTTGATAGACTTCGAGCGCGTCTTGTTCGGAACCCTGCATCGCCAAGGAAGATGCCGTTTGCTCTAATTCATCAATTTTTTCGCGGTTTCCTGCTTTGCGACCAGGGGCGGGTCTACGCATCTGGCTCTTTTGCAGCATAGGACCGATAAAATCACGGGAACGGCGCCTCGCGTCTTCTTCATCCTCTTCTTCAAACGATCGCGAAGAACCAATCTCCTCGTCGGAACTGCTCGATTCGTCCAAAGTGGGAAGAGAACCTCCCTTGGCAGGACTGCTAGCCTTTCGACGACTGGAAGGAGTCTTTGCAATAGCCGGTGGTGCGAGTTGCTTTCGGAAAATAGAATTAGAGTTGCTACTTGGTCCATCACTCCTTAGGTCCTCTTTAGCTTCCTCGTCAAAGTCCAAGACGCGAGTAGGACTTCGTTTAAGATCTCCTTGCGCCAGAGCATCTTCGATATCCTTCGCGCTGGGAGAAGACATTCTCTCAAAGTTCCCATTCGCAGCATCACTGGAAGCCGTGGAACGCTCAATCGACTCGTTCAAGAAGGTGGTCATAGGCATGCCCTCCTTTCGTTGTACTAGTTAGTAGGCTAATAACCACGGTGGAAGAGGCACTCTATCGGGATAGTAACTTTGGAATAAGGTTTCGGGTCGCTTCAACTACAGTTTACTGGGATGCGATACCCGATATCCGGTAGAGACAGCGCTGGTCTTTCGTAACGTCCAAGGTCTTGCCATGGAGCGGAGTCAGTCTTGTGAAGGGGTTTGCTTTTCCGCTTCGCTGTGGTGGCAACTTCCACCTTCTTTAAGTGTCTATTATTCCCGCCATTTTTTGTGAGCAGAAAAATAATCTAGTTAGAAATTTCAAACGTTCTGGAAGGGAGTGCCAGTGTTCGCCTATTTAGGCAGTCGTGACTGGCGCACATATTGTCCAACTCGTGCTGTTTTTTTGAACGTTTGAACGGGTATTTAGTCACGTCTGGACGAAGTCATTGCGACAAAAGGGCACCCTCTTCCAAGCGCTAGCTCTCTTCATTCGTGGGGTTTTGCGGCGAAGACGAGCGGCCACCGGTCACAAAATCAACAACCTCTCCCATCATACGGCAGTACCTCCGTTGTGCTCCCAGACGCCTCATTCTTTTCCACTCCGCTCGTGAAGAAAGTCCAAAAGACATCCCCAAGCACTCTCTGTATCGCTTATTCTTCGAATGCAAAACCACCGATCCAGAACCACTACAGTAAGCATCACCACCATGCCAAGAAGCCAGCAACGATCCCTTATCTCGAGTGAAAGTTGGGCCAATTTTCACAGTCGACACCATTCCGACAAATTCCACTTTTCCTGCAAGAACGAGTTGTTCCTTCGTCGATCTGGACGCAGTCTTAGTCACTCCACCAACTTTTCGGAACAAGCAGACGACGAGCCGTTAGCTTGCTGGTTCTCTTGGTTCTGCCCTCGTAAGAACAGGAGGAATGATCTCCTCAGAACAGTCGAATGAGAATGATGACGGCTCGAGTAAATTCCTCCTCCTCCTCTTTCAACATTGGTGGCCGCTAAGAGATATGCCATCGCGCCCTTTCCGTTTCGTCCATCCTCATCTCCGCCCATTCTTGCTCTCATCGCTCTCCTACTTTCCACTGTCCATACACCATGTATTACCTTCCACTCTATACTGTATACCAGTACATAATTAACAACTAGACTACCATAACGACATTGACGGTGCTTCTCTTCGTTAGCATCTCATAGAGACGTGCACTACGCTCCCATCATGGCCAATCGGAACACCCAGATCTAAATCTTGGGAAAAAGTGAGAGAACGAGAGAACCCGCCGAGAACACCTGCCATGACTCAGATCAGTTTATCACCTACATACACACATACAATATCAATAAGTAAAGATATCGTTCTTGTCACTACGACAAGCTCTGGTTCGTGTTTCGTATTTCAAGAAGTAAGTGTATGAATACCGGGACACCGTAATAGAGATATTTAGTATTCAATTTATAGAGTGAAATAAAGGCTATCTACTAGCTAGCTCCATATATGCTTTAAAAAAGCAATATTACTAGCTAATCTTGTCTACGTAGTCTTCTACTGAAAGCTTCATCTGCTATTCACCGATAACTAGCTTGCAAAAGGACGGGCAGCGCATTCTCTTTCCAGTTGTCGCTCCACCGTTTCTGCTTTTGCAGATTGCGTGAGTATGACTCGAGTCTGCCGTAGTTATGAGGAGCCGCGCATGGACTTTTGGAAAGTGGTTCGAGCAGCTCCCACAGTTGCTCCGCCAGTTGAGTAGTAGTCTCAAAGACGCGGCCGTTCACGCCGTCCTTGACCAGTTCCGACAAGCAGGCAAAATCCACGGCACAGACAGGTACTTGACAACCAAACAAGTCAAGAACCTTCATGGGCAAATCCAAACCCGACGTTGATGTATGCAACGAGACTCCCATGTCTGCACACGCCAGCAACTTGGGATAGTCGGCCGGTTCCAGCCAGACTGTTTGTATTGCCACATGGACTAGGGCCAATTGAGACATTTTTTGTTGATACAGCGCCTTTTGTGGACCCTTGCCAGTCACAACGACCAGAACCGTTAAATTGGACTCTAATTTCCGAATGCGCTCATCGAGCAAGACGAGAGCCGCCAAGAGAATGCCAAAGTCTTCGTCTGGTGTCCACGAAGTGGAACTTGTGACGAGAGCGGGACGACCTCGCCGAGACTCGTATCGATCTTTTCCAAAGTGTTGCGTCAATAACGTATGCGCGTCTGGTTCTTGGGGCCGCGACGAGTACCAAGATTTCGGACACGCCTGGCAGAGCTGCTTGTCGAGTTTGATGAGTATTTCGTGCTGCTCTCGAAAGGAAAGTGGCTGAAACATGGCGGGTGGACAATCGTAGAGGACCCTCATCTTGTCTTCAGGTAAATTCATATTTCGTTGCAAAAAGTCCCGCATAGCCACAGTCACAGTCAAGTGGCCATCGGCCAAGGGTGCCATGGTCTCTTCGTACGCCTTGGCGAGGCGTTGAAAGGCATTCGGCTTCAGCATGCTGTAGCCAAGATTATGCCAATCAATAACCAACCCGGGTCGACGACTTTGATTGATACCCCGAATCCAGCAAAAGAAGTAAGCGCAAAAGAGGAGCGGGAGTGCCGGAGGATTCTGTACCAAGACGCAGTCAACAGCAGTTCTCGTCGGTACCTTGACAAAGAGCATCCAGATTAACCACAATGAAAGACTCAATATCCTCCAGACAAAGTAGACAGGCATGATGTACTGCAAGACTTTAGGGGAAGGCACGCGAAAGCGAATCACGTGCAGCTGCTGCTCAGAGAACGAGTACAACGCCGGAATGAGCTGTTCGCCGTGGTATCCAACCAGTGAGACTTCGTGTCCCGCCTGTAAGAGGGACAACGCGTGGTATTGCATCCGTGGCGACCTTCCTACATCGCCCAAGACGATCACCACGACGTGCAGCTTGCGATCGTCCATCCTTCTTTTCTCTTTGTTGGTTGTGCCGGCCATGGTTCTTTCGGTGAGCAGCGTTCGTCGTCCTGACTCCTGATGATTCCTGATCGCGATCAATAAAAGTCCAAAACTTCGTGCCGACAGCCTCTCCGGGTTTCTTTATTATCTTGGAATCTTTTGGAACTTCTTTCTCGTTACAGAAGATACGCTTCACCATGGCAGCAACAACAGCGACCCAGCAGGTTCTCAAGACTGTTGTCTTTATGGGCAGCGCCCGTAGTGTGGTACCACCGTGGGGTGGAGACGTTCGGTTGGGAGACCGTGTCCTCGAATGGGTCAAGACCACTGTACAATCTCGCAAGACAGTGCTGGGTGACGAAGAAATTACGCACATCCTGAGCATCGTCGACCCCAAGGAGGTATTTGCTGAAGGAGGCGCCTTGGCCGAGATAAGCTCGGGGGAACTGTCTGTACCCACATTTTTTCTTAAGGAACTTCCTCCCAAGGCGCAGGCTCTCAAAGATCTCATAGTCGATGCCGACTGTTTCATAATTATCAGCCCCGAGTATAACCACGTTGTACCTCCAGCTCTGGCCAGTGTCATGGGTCACTTTGGAGGAAGTTGCTACAAGGCCAAACCATCAGCAATCATAACTTATTCTCCAGGTCCGTGGGGTGGAATGCGTGCCGCCATGCCGATTTGCAGCATGTGTCACGAGTTGGGATGTCTGCCAGTAAGGTACGTGTATACTGATTAATGACGGCAATACTATGTGTCGCTCGCCTGAGCTAGCTAAACTTAACCCGCACTGTTTTCACTCGCCACTGTTTGGTGTCCTTGGAAAACAACGATACAACAAATAGTAAGCTGTGCGGTATTCCGACGGCGGCTGCTCTTTTGAAGGAAGACGGGACACCGGTGGATCCCAGTCATCGCATGTTGAAGCAACTTCCAGAGTTATTGACACAGCTGGAGTGGATGGCTGTAGCCATGAAGAAGCAGCGTGAAAAGACTGGCGTTACTTTCTAGCTTGGGAAAGCAAACAATAACTGCAGATGAGGAGAGACTTAACCAGGCAGCAGGAGCCTTGTTGGGTTGAGGATATAGTAGCTAAACCTTTCAGTTAGACTACTAAGAACTGAATTAGAACAAAGAGACCATCAATCACGCTGATGCTAATGGCTAACCTACCCTTCAGTGGGCCTTCTAATAGACTAGCATTATCATAGACTACGACGCATTCGTACTGTCGTAGCTATCATAGATCATGCATAGCGTTCCTCTGCTGGTCGAATCAATCGAATCAATCAACCAAATAACCAATAACCCAACCGACGACGACGATAGGGCGCGAACATATTTTGGATCTTTTTGCGATATAAGATCGAGTTCCACCATGTTCCTGGACGTTGATTGTTCTATCTCATCATCACCAATCACAACTTCTTGTTATCTCGATGTCGAAGGGTACCGGTTCGCCATGATGGAGACAACCTCGAACGTAGAGAGAACTTACTGCATCACTTTCAAGGATGTGGAAGCAGCAGCTGGTCGTATCGAAGGGACAGCGTATCGCACGCCTGTTTTGACCTCGTCTTCAATCAACAGTAAGGCTCCCGGCATTGATGATCGGCAGTTCTTCTTCAAGTCCGAAGCTATGCAGCGCACAGGATCCTTCAAATTTCGAGGTGCTTTAAATGCAATCCGATCCATCTTGGAGAGCCAGCAGAATCCTGCACCTTCTTCTTTGTCGGTTGTGACGCACTCGTCGGGAAACCACGCTCAAGCACTCGCGCTGGCCGCCAAGCTGTCGTCCAACACCAAGACGAAAGTCCATGCAACCATCGTCATGCCTCAGAATACACCACTAGTCAAGAAGAATGCTGTGCAAGCCTTTGGTGCCGATATTGTCATGGTGGAGAGCACAAATGAAGCAAGAGAAGAAGAAGCCGACCGCATCGTGGCGGAAACTGGCGCCACTTTTGTACATCCCAGCGAGGACCCACGCGTGATTGCAGGGCAAGGGACCGTCTGCTTGGAGCTGGTGCAGCAGGTTAAAGAAATGGGCGCGGAATTGGATGCTGTCATAATTCCAGTGGGCGGTGGTGGGCTGGCATCCGGCAACCTTGTTGCGCTGCGCGCCTTGCTCGGAACAAGGGTGAAGATTGTGCTGGCAGAACCTGCTGTGCTGGACGACGCGAAACGATCTTTTGAAGCGAAAGAGCTACTCAAACACGCTTCGGACAACATGCTGGATAGTGTGGCTGATGGTCTCAAGACAACCTTGGGCCCCAACACCTGGCCGATTGTGAGAGATTTGGCGGATGACATTTTCATCGTGACAGAGAATGAGATATTGCAGGCAACAAAGCTCGTTTGGGAGAGGCTCAAGGTCTGTATTGAGCCTAGTGCTGGTGTTGGAGTCGCCGTGGCACTATCGGAAGAGTTCTCCCAAAAATACTCTTCAAACCAAGGCATCCGAAACGTTGGTGTTATCCTATGCGGTGGCAACGTTGACGTTCTGAAGATTGCGACCCGTATGCAAGCCATTGGACTTTGAAGCCGAATGTATAAGTTGCCAGCTAAACATCCTCAATGATTGCCTACTAGCGGCTATGATTGATAGAGGAGGAGAAGCTAGTCTAGTTATGGTACCAGGTAGACCATAGTCTACA
>Ga0307981_1002055_pt1 | contig 16928 bp, 13 predicted proteins | sample OrgLakmetagen987_FD_201849 | JGI IMG/M metagenome (GOLD analysis project Ga0307981, IMG submission 201849) | Saline water microbial communities from Organic Lake, Antarctica - #987 | ecosystem: Environmental > Aquatic > Non-marine Saline and Alkaline > Saline | place: Antarctica: Organic Lake... | reverse complement strand
TGACCATTCACGCCAAAGCCTTGTTGGGTAATGCTGTCGCCAAACAGGCAAATAACGGGGCGAATGCGAAACGGAGCAGCGGCCGTCATGGTCATGATTATAGTCTACTACTGTAGTAATGTTCGTATCTGAAAAAAGGCACGCGTGCAGAATAAATGAGAGAACGACGAGCCAGATCGAAGCAACTGGAACACGGGAGACGCCGTGCTGCGATTGGCGACACCTACCGGTGCTACTGTATACAGTAAACACCTATACTATTTGGTGCATTCATTTATTTATTCGACGTGCGAGGCGAACGATTCAACGGAGGATCCTACAGTTGCAGTACTACCACTGCTACTAAAGCTGCCATAGCCGGTACCGTCTATTGCATATTGCGAGCGCTCGTGACCGTACCTTATCCAACTCTTTTACACACCCACTTCAAGCTCAACCCAGAGAGCTACAGGAACCGGTACTGTAGCAAGAGGTGCAGTGCTGGGTGCAGTTGGCCAAAACTACTTCATGCCAACACACTCCACCGACCGAACGACAGAATTGAGAATTCTAAAAAATGTCAATTGTGGCCACGTCATCATCGCATCATTGATCGTGATGATGATGTCATGAGAAGAATTCTGGTTCGCATAAAAGAAGTCACTATTTTCTATCTTCACAACAAACAACAAGCAACACGGAACAGAAAGCGCGACCCGGCCCAAATGACCATGAGAACCCTTGTCGCATCGAGCCGTTCTCGTACAGCTACCGCCATGTCGCTCACGACAATCCTTTACTTGCTGTTATGTAGTGCTCCTGTCCAAGGATTTTCCACGAGCGCAATCTCCTTCCTACCAAAGTCGCACCATCAAAATGGATCCTCCTCACGCGCCGTCGGAGTTCTTGGAGTTGGCTCTGCTTCAACTACCACACGAACAACAACTGCAGTTCCTTTAACCACGACAGTGCTTAATGTATCTTCGCAAGGAAGATCGTTTGGCAAGCTGGGAGGCTTTGCCGATGACGGCGACGACGAAGAATACGACGACGACGAGCTGGACGTGGAAAACTGCGGAATTTCCGAAACTTTTCCCACTGGTTCGTCGCCTTGGGAGTTACCAAACAACTTTCCGCTCTTTCTCAATCAATGCGCCATTCAGTCCTTTCTATTTTTGCTCAAGAGCATGCGCGATCCACAAACGGTCCTTTGGATTGAAGACTTTACCCAACCCAATATCGCTCTCCAGCCGCCTTCGTTTCCCAAGGAATCATCCCTGCCGGTGGGGGGTAGTGCCAAGAGCAAGCTCCTGTCGTACCACGGACTCGGCGCCATGAATACCAACAGCTTTGGAAAAACCTGGGAAACGTACTTTTCCAAACTCTTGCAAGAACCGGGCGAAACGTACATTGTTGAATCCGCGAGTCCGTACGTGCCCGATTACGACCTTGACATTAATCCGGCCAGTCTCTGTGCGCGCATGGTGTCCGTGAGAGAACAGATCGCCCGCGAGTTTGTCCGCGACTTGGACGTGGTACAGTCCATGGGGGGACACACATTACAGAGCTACAAGGAGAATCTGCAAGAGCAACAACAGAAGCGTCAAGAAAATGCCACTGCTGCGGACGACGCTGACGACCCGGGCATCAAGATTCAACGCGAAAACTTGCTCTTTTTGGACTACAATTCCAACAAGGACAGCGATTACGCTCCGTCGCCCTTGCGCAAGGGAAACTTTGATCTCCTTTGCTTACTGACGACGCAAGAAAGCATTCATCGCGTCTTGAATGGCTACACGTCCAACTCGAAAAGCAGCGGCAAACAACCGACGGATGCCGACAAGGTGGCCCATTACTTTCTGCGCAACTTTTACCAGGCCCGACGCGTGTCGCATTTTTCGGGATCCCAACGATACGGCCGCGCCGATGACTTTTTGGAAGAACTACTGAGTACGGCGCCCAGTCTGATTACTGTCCATGAGGGCGTGACGCTCATGGTGGACCCCAACCACGTGGCGGAAATAGTATTGAAGGAACGGGAAGCCGTGGCGCAGGAATGGAAAGAGATGGCGGCCAATGCTCCGCAAGAGCACATGGAGATTAAGCGCTTGCAGTTGAATCTTCTCATGGGCATTACACCTGCCCCCAAGAAAGTGGATCCTGGAGAAGATCTTCCTCCTCCTACCGCTGCCGATGCTCCCGTGTCGGAAAAGGCGGGAGGGATCGAACGAGAAGATGGCGCCTTTGAATAAAACCATAAATTTTAGAATATGCATTTCTTTTTGTGACAAATCGCTACAGTAGTAGCTATACTTAGCTACCGGTACGGTAGCTAGAAAGGAGACACGAGGAGGACGGGAGTCAGTCAGTCGTCTTGTCAAGCACTTTGTGTACTGTTGTAGTAGTTTATAATTGCTGTACTGCTGTTGCTCGGTAACCTTGCCATGGCACGTATCATAATGTACATTGGATGCGGCATCAAACGGGTCGCACCTGAAGCGACTTACTCGACTCACTCAATGATATTCACGGAGAAGTACAGACACCAAACGTGGAACACTATCAAGCTAGCTAGCTAGCATAGCAAGTAGCAAGTGTCTACATACGTATGTAGGTACGATCATACATACTCCTTTACAATACTACTTTACCGCTTTACTAAAACGTAAAAAAGCGCGAAACCCAAGCAAACCAACGAAGCTTGGCCGCTATGGCTCGGCTGTTGCTGTTGTTGCTTTGTCTTACAAACTCAACTGGAGCAGTCGCTAAGAAGGTCGAGATAGTCAACCAAACAAAACAACAAGATGGTTTCCAAGAAAGCGGTACGTCGATGACTCCGGAGGAGGCCATTGCGCTGACCCGAGATGGTAGTCATCGAACGTCAAGAGGCGCGACAAGAGGAGCGATAACACTATCGCTTCTCTAGTTGAGTTTCTAGCATCTACCACGGATGTTGGACTCTCTCGTCGTGACCTAATTACTTGACAACGAGACTATCGTCGAGGGCGGACGACTCTTTGTCGTCTCGCGATCCTCATCTAACACAATCTAATCTTTTTACAAGTGCAGAAGAAGCAGCAGGACTCGATGAACAGTCGTCTCAAGCTCGTCATGAAGTCGGGTAAGGCGATTCTTGGTTACAAGGCATCCATTAAGGCTCTCCGCAAGGGAAAGTCCAAGTTGATCCTTATTTCCTCCAACTGCCCGCACTTGCGCAAGTCGGAAGTTGAATACATGGCCATGCTTGCCAAGTGCCAGGTCCACCACTACTCGGGTGATAACACTTCCTTGGGAACTGCCTGCGGAAAATTCTTCAACTGCTCTGTTTTGAGTATCATTGATGGCGGTGACTCTGATATCTTGACTAGCGGTGCCCCGGAATAAACTAAACTTGCCTATCTAGCTTTATCTTGGGAATCACTCTTTCTTTTTTCGCATAGCCCTTTCTCTACTAGTAAAGCCATGGTACTAGCGTGAATTGTGTCCTCTCTAGACGACCAGCTACGAAAGCATCGACATCTACAAGTACAGCAGGCCATACAGTATATGCTCTAGTACGCCGTCTCTTTGGTTTTCTTCACGGAAAAGACGGGGACAGCAAATTAGTATTCTTCACGAGACCGTGGTACGGTAATCCGATAGCAAATACTCGGGGGCCTCGCTTGTCGCTTTATCTACCAGGAGAGCTAGTAGTATCACGAAACAAGCTATATACTGTGCTATCGATCGGGCAATAAAACGGTACGAAAGATACGAGAACAACTGTGCATTATCGTTTTTTTAGAAACGGCAAAAGGACGGAGCCTTTCAGAAGTCATGCCTTAGCGGCCTCCGGCCTTCTTCTTACGTCCCTTCTTGGCGGTCGCCGCAGTTTCCCACTCCTCCTGCTGGGACTTACCGCCTCCTTTCTGCTTGATAAACTCGGCTGCAAACTTGTTGACTGCAGGTGTGGATCCAAGGTAGGTAGTAAAGTATTGACGAATCTCTTCGGGATCCTTGAGTGACATGCAGAAAGAAGCCAAGGTAATGTCGTTCGTGCCGTTCAGTTTTTTCATCTCGTCCTTGCACCACTTCTCGAGCACAGGTGACATCTTGGCACCAAACTCTTCCGCGACACTCGAATTGCCGTGCTGCTGTTGAGATGCACCAGTCGTCTGCATTTCGGCGGCAGCTACCTTGGCTTTGGAGCGACCTTGGATACCAGTAGGCGCTGTGGTGCTCGCCTTTGCCACAACAGTAGCAGGAGTCTGCGTGGCAGCTGTACCCGACCAAGCGGTGCTTCCACCACGGGAAGCCGCAACGTTTGCCCAGCCGCTACTTGGAGTCTTGCCTTTATTGTTCATGGCGTTGAGTGCGGCGACACGCGCTTCTTCCTTCTGAATTTCTCCCATGCTCTTTTGGGTAATTGGTTGGCTTGCACCTCCCCAGGCCGGTGGTGCGTTCTTGGCAGGGTCCGTATGTTGCACCTCCTTGCTCGGTCGTTGCTGCGTGTTCTTGGACTTTTTCTTGTCGTTGCTCTTTGTCGCAGGCGGTGCATCTGACTGACCAGCGCCATCCTGAGCAGGAAGGCCAAGCATCATCTTCAACTGCGCCGACGACTCGTTACCACTTTCAGCCTTCTTTAGAGCCGCGACCTTCTCTTCTGCCAAGCGCTGACGATCGGCAGCTTCTCTGGCCTGTCGCTCGCGTTCAGAAGCTTCAAGCATTGCCTGGTGTTCGGCTTCAGCTCGGACTCTCGCGTCGGCTTCCTGCCGTTCCCGCTCTCTTTGTTCTGCATTTAGTCGCGCCTCTTCCTCCACGTTGCCATTCTTCACCATAAAAGCGATAGCAAGATCTGGGAAAAGAGACGACAGCGGATGAAACGGTCCGCTAGTCTGCTGACTAATGGGCAGGTTACCCTTGAAGTATCCCGCTTCCAGCCACTGGCGCATCTCTTCGCCTCGAAAAGGTCCTTGGATGTTATTTTGTGGATCCGAATAGAACCACGGGGCGTCTGGAATGACCTGAAAGTTGCGTAAAGCCATTTTACGCTCTTCTTCGAGCCGCCGCTCTTGTTCGCGACGCTGCAGTTCCTGTTGCTGCGCTCGAGCGTCCTGTTCTTGCTGCTGCTGCCACTGGGTAGTGGTGATGAGCAATACCGCCATCTCGGCCCGAAGTGCGGGGTCTTGGCGGATTGCTATGCGTCTCGGGTTGCGGAGTAGCAACGCACGGAGCGCATCAACATTGTTGAGAAGCGGAATGACACGAGAGTCTTCGGCGTGGAGTGTAGATAAGATCGACATGAGGTCTGCTCGGCCCCATGTGTTCTCAAGGATGGAAGAAATTCGCTCTACCAACACGAGTTCGACTTGCGACTGGACACCCTGCGCTTGTCCCTGCTGCTGCTGCTGCTGGGCCATGGCGCGACGCTGCGCCTCTTCTTGTTCCTGCTGAAGACGGCGTAGTTCAGCTTCGCGAACTTTCGCTTCCACTTCAGCAGCCTCTCGGAGCCGTGCCTGCAGATCTAGTCCTTGTTGCGGCTGGGGATCGGCCTGCATAGGAAGGGGACCTCCCCAAGGGTTGAGGGGTACCGCCGCCTCTGGGGCACCCCACGCAGACACTGGAGCGCCTGACTGTGGTTCGTCCTTGACGACACCAATCATTTTCATCAAACGAGAACTCGCGCTAGGGTCTTCGTCCAACGCTTTGATCGGAACTGGCTCAGATTCCGCCTCTGCTGCCACCGCAGGATCATCAAAGTCTTCGAAAACGTTGACGTTGTCACCAGACCCAGACCGGATTGTGGTTCCGACAGCGGCAAGTGGTCGCTTGGGATCGATCTTGTGCTGGGGTGTGGTATCCAATTCTTCACCAGTCGCATCGGAGGAAGCTCTCGATCGTGGTTCGTGCAGCTCTTGCTCCATTTTTTTCGAAGCCTCGGCCATCTTATCAAAATCAAAGGCATCGCCGCCGTCACCTGCGTCACCTGAAAGCGCACCGCCAAACGCGCTAAAATCGGCCGCTGCCCCCGTCGTCGGCTGAGTAGGATCATCCCATAAATCACTCGGGTTATCAGTGTCCTTGTCACGAGCCTTCTTATCCGGCGGCGGGAGAGCCACGCCGCGTTGCCAACGCCCACCACCTCCGCCTGATTCAGCCCTTCGATTCAACCTTCGTCCCTCCTCCGGAGCTTCGGCACCACGCATACCAGGTGCCGGCTTGACTGTGGATCGACTCTTTTGTGGAACAGCAGACCAAATGACCTCTGTATCGAACGTATCGTAGCATACTGGATCTTGAGGCTCCAACGACAAGACGACAGTACCTTCGATGGCTTTCATGTGCGGGGGAGGAGCGTCCAGAGGAGAAGGACGCATGGAGAGCAGTTTTTCACGGGTGTATCGAATAACCTTGGCCTCGACCTTGACAACAGTCGGTTCCACATAAGAACCTTCACTACCACGAGAGTTAGCTCTAGGACGTTCCGGAACCCGCGATGCCAAGTCCGCCAAGGAACGGCCTGGTCCTTTGTTTCCAGCCGAAGCGTTCCGTCCTTCAAGACCCTGTCGCAAGGCTTCACTCCGCGAGTTTTCCTTGGGTTGGTCTTCGCCGTTTTTGGTACTAGATATATCCACGCCCATATCCATATCCTCATCATCGTCCAAGGCCGCAAACTTATTAAAGCTCGACTTCTCCTGCTTTGCTGGTTCCGAACCAATCGACTGGGACCGAGTACGCTCCGAAGCGACGGTAGGTGGAGGCTGAAAGCCTCGCCCGCTTTGATTCCCGCGGTGCCAGGCAGGTCGTAATGAAGAATTAGCTGAACTCATGATTAGCTCTGTATTAGCAGTATTACTTGTGAAACTCTATTGTGCGTTCGTTTCCTAAAGTGTCGAGAGGAGGAGAAGGATCACGGGAAACAGACGGTTCACAGGGCAAAAGGCAAAGATATAGTTAGTAAAGGCTCGAGCAAAGACAGATTCCGTCTATTTGAGAAAACCTAACGAAAAAGAGAGCCTTAAGGGAATCTCAGGGTGAAAGATATGCCGAAGTCAGATAACCTCAGAACATGGTGGATCCAAGAGAGCGCTCGTCAAGACACAAAAAGAGCCAGAGAGAAGCCAGTAACTCCTAACAAGAGTCTTTGCGTCCATCAACGACACGATGGTAGAACACGGTGCAAGCACAGAGACTCCCAATACGCTTTCAGGCCTTCGTCATGGTCATCACTCACCCCGTCGCAGTGTATGAAACGAAAAGCATCAACGGGTTTTACGACGTGGTTTGCAGAACTTGGATGATTTCGCACATGTGATTCCTCATTCCACTTGCATTCACCGCGACCATGATGATACGTACTAGTCTACGTCGTAGACTAACATGGACTCTAGCTCCGACGGAGAACACGTCGATACCTGATGGTCTTCACCGAAAGTAATTAACTACGTAATAGAATGCTTGGTGTAATACATCTACTACATTGAAGGAAAGCACTTTATTTGTCAGTGAGTTCACCAGAGTCAACGACCGTGACCTTCTTCTTGGGCTGTCCCGAGTTGGTTCCCTGCGCCTCGACCTTCTTGATGATATCTTCACCCTGTGGAGTAAGGTTAGCGAAAGTGGGTTAGTGGAATGCCACCGATCGTAATGTATATGCAATCAATCCCTCAACAACATCGTACCTCGACAATCTTGCCGAAAACGACGTGACGTCCATCCAGCCACGCCGTTTTCACCGTCGTGATAAAGAACTGCGATCCGTTCGTGTTGGGTCCAGCTAAAGGAAAAAGTAAGCAAAGAATGAGTCGAATGAACGGGTGAATGAGATAGCTTGCCCGGGGTTCGGTTGCGTTGCGTTGCGACTACAGTAGTATGGTACGTACAATTGGCCATGCTCAGGTAAAAGGGCGCCTCGTGTTTGAGAATAAAGTTCTCGTCAGCAAACTTTTCTCCGTAAATGCTTTCACCCCCACGGCCGTTACCTATTCAAATGTAAGTATGGTGCAAAGAGAAAGGCTAAAGCATGAGTGAAAAAGGTCAGGTTGGTCAACACAGAGCAACGTCATTCATCTGTATACACGTACCTAAAGTAAAGTCGCCACTGCAAGCATCATAATGAGTGTATCAAGGTGAGATGAGATGACAATTCAGCCATACAACCCACGCGGTATACCAAAAGATCATACACTTACCCTTGGATCATAAAGTTGGGAATGATACGGTGGAACATACTTCCCTTGTAAGTAAGCGGTTTGCCAGCGCTACCCATTCCCTTTTCGCCGGTGCAAAGAGAGCGGAAGTTGTCAACCGTCTTGGGTACAGTGTCACCAAAGAGACCGAGGATGCTGCATTGGACAAGAAGAGAAACAAGCAATATTCAGTAATTAGTCCAACGTGTTCGCAAGTGCGTATCTTCTTTATGTAGAAGTAATTTTGGTATCTGCTGTACGTACACTCTACCTCCATCGGAAGATCCTTCGATTTCGATGTCAAAGTAAACCCTGTGGGTAATCCTTTCGGGGTCACTGCAGAGCACGGCGAGGAAAGAGTAAGCGTGAGTAAGTGAGCTAGTCCGTGCTACGCGATGTGTGGTGGTCCATGGATCGAATTAGCCACCAGTCCATATTCACTGAAACTAAACGCACCTTTCCGCCTTGGTAACAGCGAAAATAGAGAGCAAAGATAAGATAGAAGTGTAAAGGAGCTTCATGGTACAGTTGATAGAGTTCGTTAATGCAGCAACAGCAAGGGTATATTATGTAAAAGACTTTGTCGTCGACACGATATGATGCGATGTCTCCACCAGTACGAATCGGCTGCCGATCTTTTTCTTCGATCTTCGACCTACCAGTTTCGGAATCTTATCGTCGAAATCTACGACTCCTCGGACCCCCTTGTTGGATGGGCGGTGGCGGTGAAGTACGGTAGGGAAGAAGAAGGCGGTGTACTCGCCGCCACGCACTTCATCGGCTTCAACATTGAAATTTTATGACTCAACTGACTAAAGCCCACGAAGTCCTTTTTAATCGGATTAATCGAACCAGCCAAATTATTGTCAGCTCTTCCGTGCGTGTTACCTGTCACCTTCAAGCAATATACGACGCATAAAGCCCCCAATCAGTATTAATACTGTATCGTACAGCGAACTATAGACACCCACACTATGAGGTGTATTGTATATTGATACCCCTGCTAGGAACCAAGAAGTTGTCGAAACCTCTCGCACTCGCACCGCCCCTTAATTGACTCCTGACGCCCATTTTTCCCATTGACCATTGACCATTGCCCTTGCTGCAGTTGACGGCATTCTCTGATACACTTTTCTGATTGGGTCTCTGCACGCTGCTAGATCCTTCATACTTCATACCATCCACACTACTGCAAGGACCACACCAAAAACAGATTGAGCGCGCTGGTAAGCTCCTGTATCGTCCATTTTTAATTCGTACACAGACAAGCGAAAGCCCTTAACGCTCCACCTCCACCATGTCGCTCAACAATACGAAGAAGCTGGTTGAAGGCCACACCCAGGAGAAACTCCTCGGTGTCGCGAAAAGCGTCGTCGAGGAGAAGACGAACAAGTCCCTCGTTCTGGATAGAGATGTCGAAGCCCGCATTCCCAAGTTTAGCGAGTCTGGTAAGTTGAGATTTGACTTTTGTCCCCACAAGAAAGATGCACTCACACTCTCTCTCGTTGCATATGTTGTCTCATACGTTCGTATCTTGCCATCATATTCACAGAACTACGCATCGGACGCGTGTTGGGACGAGGTGGCTTTTGCGTCGTGAGTGAAGTCACCAACATCTCCCTGGAACAGTCCGATGAAGTATCCACATCTGGTAAAGAGAACGTTCAGGATGAGCGCCAGATCCACAACATTGTGCAGGATCGAGCCTTTATGGAAGTCCACTGCGTTCGTCAAGGGAAAGATTGTCGTTATGCTGTCAAGCGATTGCAAGAGAGCAGTACCAAGGATGCGCAGACCTTTATCAATGGTGTAGTGGACTTGGCAGTGGAAGCGCGCTTCTTGGCTGTCGTCCGTCATCCAAACATTATCAAAATGCGAGCCATGGCTATCGGCAGCCCCTATGATCTTACCTTTTTTGTCGTCTTGGACCGTCTCTACGATATCATGCCGGTGCGTTTGACCAAGTGGAAGAAGCAACTTCCCAAGGGTATGAAAAAGATGATGGACCGAAGCGGCAAGAAGGAAATGGCGTTCTGGGTGGAGCGATGTACTGTTGCCTACGATCTGTCGTGTGGGATCAAGTATCTTCACGATCTCAAGTGAGTACAGTCTGTTGTCATTGTGTTTGTGGTGCGTTTCGCTGGACTCAAACTTTCTCACCTTACCCTTGACCGTTACCCCCTACCTTTTTCTTCTTAGTATAATTTATAGGGATCTCAAACCGGATAACATTGGTTTTGACGTTCGAGGCGATGTGAAAATCTTTGATTTCGGACTTGCCAAGGAGTTTGACCCGACAACTGTCGCCGACGATGGTACTTACAAGCTAACTGGTGACACTGGAAGTCCCCGCTACATGGCGACCGAGGTTGCCCTGAACCAGCCTTACAATGAACTATGCGACGTTTTCTCTTTTTGCATTTTGTTGTGGCAGCTTTTAAAGATTGAAACTCCCTTTGATGGTTACACAATGAGCATGTTCAAGAAACAGGTGATTGCCGCCGGCAGCCGTCCCAAGGTCGATCCGAAATGGCCCGCTGAACTATGTGACATGATGCGACGCGGATGGGGTCCCTCCCTGAAGGATCGACCCAGTATGGAAGATATATCTCTTGCTTTGCGAGAGGAAATCAGCAAGAATACGGACGAAGAAGTGGACGAGATCATGGACGCTTCCCGCAAGAGTGAACTCTCCCTTCACCGCGGATTCTAATCCCTATAAGCTGGCATACGCCACCACCAGTACCGTAATACAGCAGAGGTATCATATAACCGTTGGGGTGAGCATTACTTGTTTATTGTCTCCTTTTCTACACCAATACTAATCATCGAACCCGGATGCGACCGCGACTAACGACCCATATGGTGGAAACACCGGCCGCCATTAAGGCATTCAGGGGTTTAATCTCTTGCGAAACTAGTTCGGAAAAAGTGGTTGCCACCGAGCCTTGCTTCCCCGACAGCATTGCTGTAAACGGCACGTTGCTTGTTTGACTCTCGTAAAACGGATCGAGCTTGCCACCCATGCCTCGACGGAACCGACTGTCCGAATGCGATCCACCCAACCACGCAATTGCGGCCGGACCCATCCACCAGACACATAGCGGCAAGGTTGGCTGCAAAAGGGCATTTCCAATTCCCACCAATCCCAAACTCCAGAGACCAGGGTGTCGACTGATGCGCTCCAATCCACGGACCTTGTCGTCCGAGCCCTTGTTCTTGTCGTCCGCAAAGTCAAAGGGACAACGCACTTGTAGTTTACGGGTACCACTGTTTTCGTCGTTGCCCATTCCTACTGGAATTTGAAACTTTGGAAGGGCTTGCGACGCCACAATGAGGCCCGTGGTGGTCACCATCCACGAGGCAAGCATGCTGGCAACGGGTGCAGTGGGTTGTTTCCACAGCAGTGCTAGCTTGGAGGGATCCTTGGTGAGTCTGTAGTAGCCGTACGCAATGGAAGCCGTGGCAATGGTAGAAAAGGTCCCGTATACGGCATGGTACGTGTCGTCCGACAGTTGCTCAATGAGATAGGTGCGATTCTCGGAAAGGATAAAGTTTTCCGCCAGAAAAAAAGACCATCCCGTCACGGCCCATCGAATCTCGGACGACTTTAAGATGGTGCCAATGCTAGAAGTAGCAGCAGCTGCTGCTGCTGCTGAAGGTGACGCCATGGTGCGATAGATGGGTTAGGGTAAGAATAGAGCAGAAGCGAACAGCGAACGCGATATATGGAGAATGCATGAATACTGACTGACTGATGCCGCACCGTCGCACCGTCATCATCGTCGAAAGTCGGGCCTCTTTTGAAAGTTTCTCCGATCGATCCAGTCTTGTTAGAACGGGAATCAATCAGTCGCGGGAATCAAATTTCATGAAACGGAAATAGAAAACGCAAAACGAGCGAGGATCGAGGACGACGCGAATGACCGCGGTGATCACCCGCTTAGGATCGGACATTTGACGAACCGTTGCGCCTCTTTTCCCCATAGAAGTAGACTACACTAGACCATACCGGAACGACTGCAACAGCAAGGAGTCCCTTCCATAAAGACTAAAGTAGCGGCATTCGAACAGCACAACATTCCAGAAGAGAGCTACAGAACACGTGGGCTGTACAGCATTCAGCACCATCAGCAGTGACCTCTCGCATTCTGTTCCAGAAAGGGAGTAACGTATTAGTATCAGCACGGTACTTTTATCATGTCGAGACAAACGCCAAACCGACAGTTATCACGGAATATCAGCGACAGCGAGGGGCAAGTAGTGACCCCCTCATCCCCGCCCTTTTTACCTCTCGAAGAACAATCGGCAAACGGTCACGATGGTGTCAAGAACGCCAGCAGTAGACTAACAAAAGACCAGCAACCTTGGCGATTCAAAATGTCGGGTAAAAAACTAGTGTCCCTGCTCATGTTTTCCGTCATGGCCGTGGTAGTTTGCGATGCTCTCTTTACCGCACCCGAAAACCGCCTCATTCAACCCGACTTTGCCAATGTCTTTTTGCAATGGGTCCAAGCGCATCCGACCAAGGGTTTGGTTGCTATCATGTTGGTGATTGCCGTGGCTGTTGTATTCATGATCCCCATTGGTACACCCTTGACGTTGGGATGTGGCTATATTTACACGGGCGCGTACGGGTGGAAATTGGGTTTGGCCATTGCCACGATAGTTGCCATGGGCGGGTCGGCCTTGGGTGCCGTTACTTGCTTTTTGCTGGGCCGGTACCTGATGCGAGATCAGGTTCGAACTTGGATTAAAAAGTATCCGCTCTTTGTGGCCATTGATATTGGTACGTACTGCGATTGGGGAGAGCGAAAGGCGAGGGAAGAGCGTCGATACCAATGTCGACGTCGTGCTTGTGCGGCAGTCGTGGCTGAAATTGGTATTCCTATTGATGTTCTGTGTTGTGTGTTCGCTCTCACTCACCTACGTTATTTAACTGCAGCCGCTGCTGAGCATGGACTACGAATCATGGCCATGTTGTATCTAACGCCTATCCTACCTCTGGGGCCCGTGAGTTACATGTGCGGAACCACCTCTATGGCGCTCTCGTCGTTTATCATTGCCAAAATTGCTGCGTTCCCTCTCATGTTTCTTTACGCATTCATGGGAGCATCCACGGGAGCACTGATAGGCGGCAAGTCAGGGAAAGATGGAGTTGCAATAAAGGAAATTGAAGGGAATCAAACGTTGATAGTGTCGGGAATATTTATGAGCGTTCTCATGATTGCAGGTATAACACGTTATATCAAGAAGGAACTGAATACCGTAAGTACAAAGTGTCTGTCTGATAGCGACTGATCAAAGCGACCAAACGTGATTGGTTGCGGGTGTTGTCGGTGCCTAGCTTACTATTTTTTAACATTGGCAATCTCTGTGTTTGCAACCTACAGATTCTGGACCAACAAAAGAAACACAAGTCCGGCGAGACAACCGACGATCCCGAAGCGGCCGAAGAGGCCGTTATTGAAATGGGGGCGACACAGACAGCTGCGCGGCAAAGAGTGCGAGTAGTTTAAACTGGAAGCACTCTCTTGCTACCAAATTCTTTTGCCGTGAGGAGCATGAAGTCAAAACCTGTTACCATACTAGAGCAAACGTATACAATCCGATACTACCCATTACGCTAAACCATTTCTGTATATCTGGAGAGTGTCATGCTGAGAGACGATTTTCACAGCGTCTTTCTGAAGCTAGCTAAAAGAAGCAACAGCCGAGGGAGGCCAGAGTGTCCTGTTGGTCCTAGCTAGACTAGACTAGTAGAGCGAGATAGCGAGATGCTCTATGCTAGACCAGAATACAGAATCGCGGTCCATAGTAAAACGTAAAACGTATATGTTTAAGGCATTTCTGCTCTTAACAATGACAGCAAGAAGCTGTTGTGCCCCGGTATCCACGACTTCAACAGTCAACAGACGCACGGGCGGGGGGAAGGAAAAAAAAACACCAAATAAATGTTAGAATGTTTGTGATCCAATTCCTGCACTGCCACGCGACTGACTCGGCTCTTTATCTCAACTAAATAAAGGAAGAAACGCCGAAAACGTCTGTATGCAATGAATCACAAGCTCCGATGACCTCAACCATGGCCGCCTCAGAGCCGTCGATACCTCCCCTATCAACCTCTATCGGCACCGATGAAGACGAGTACTACATGCAAGAAGCCTTAAAGGTCGCTAGGTCCGCTCTTGACGTCGGCGAAGTCCCCGTCGGATGTGTTATTGTCCTGCCAACGCCGCAAGGGCCCTGCATCGTTTCACACGGAGCCACTCAAATTAATACGGCACGCGACGCCACCCGGCACGCAGAAATCGTGGCCATTGATCGCATGCTTGCGTCCGGATCTTCCTCGGACCAACTGAAACTACTACCGACGGTATTCGCTAAGCCTGCCCGACCTGAATCGCTTTCCGAAGCTTCACCTCTGTTGACCTGGAAAGAGGACCAAGACAATAGCCGATTCGAGCAGAAGTCGCAGGATAAGTGGGTCAACGAACCCAACGATCTAGATCATTGGAGCAATAGCTACGGTTGGGGATCTGGTCGATCATTTGCTGTCGATATTCTCTCGCAGTGTACTCTTTATGTGACTTGTGAGCCTTGCATAATGTGCGCGGCCGCTCTCGCCCAAGTGGGCATGGGCAAGGTTGTGTTTGGCTGCCGAAACGACAAGTTTGGCGGCTGTGGTTCAATTCTTCATTTACATAAAGATTGCGATCCCAATCACAAGGGTTATCCTATTCAAAGCGGCATATTGGAGCAAGAGGCTGTCACTTTATTGCGTTCCTTTTACGACCGAGAAAACTTTCACGCACCCGACGACAAGCGCCGACGCAAGGACAAGGGGGAAGCAGAATTGGGTGCAGCCCCGATGGCACTGTAATATTATGCCCGCCTGTATTGCTACTAGAGCGTATATAAAATGATAAAGATTATAGATACACCTTACTGCTTACTTGCCCCTGGACCGCGTCGCCTTAAACTTGTTTCGCTTCTTTTTGGTGCCGTGTTCCTTTTTGAAAGCCTTTTTCTTTTCGTCGTTTTCCTTTCGCTCTCTGTTGTGTACGACTTGTTCTTTCTTTTGATTCGCCGCGTCTTTTGCCAGCGTATTGGTTAGGTGTTGGCGAATCGTCGCGAATGGGTCCTCTTGAAAGGCGGGGTGCTGCAGCACCAAGTTCATTTGGGCCACTTCTTTTTGCATCAAGAGTTTCCGGGACTTGTTTGTTTTGAGTAGATTCGGCTTGACCTCTTCTTCCGGTCCCTTGTTGGCGATACCGGCTTTAACTGTCGCTAGTAAGGCGTCCTTAATGGCGTCGAGGCCGTCAATGCGTGTCTTTTGTTCTTCTTCCCGTTTGAGTTTCAGCGAAGACAGGACAAGCCGTTCTTTTCGGAGATACTGCTCGCGTTTGGCGAGACGCTTTCGCTTTCCTCGACTTAGATTCGATGTATCCGTGCCAGTGGAAGTGGCAGTGGCAGCTTGCGTTTCTCGTGTCGACGCGGCACCGCCTACAGTCTCGTCGTGCGTTACGGTTGCTGCATCTTTGACGGCCTTGACTGGCGTGTTGGCGGGAGTCGAGGGAGCCGCAACCGAAGCTTCTGATGCCGTCTTTCGGAACTTTCCTACTCGAGAAGCCTTGGGCATGCTTGATGTGTCTTCTGTCTGCTGTCTGCTGTCTTCTGTCTGCTGTCTGCTGTGGTACGGTACGATACTACTAAGCGAAGAGCGAACGGATCAATTGCACTGTCATCATCGGCGTCCAACTCGTTGCGTTCGTCGTCGATCATCGTTCGAACATTTTCCTTGGTGTGCAGAGACCTCCCTTGGGAGCACAGACACCACATGTAAAACTGTAGAAACGGAAAGTACAGTCCGTCCTCCCGCCCCCTGCCTGGTATGTCCGTCCGTCCTCAAGCAAGGATTGATTATTCGTTGCGAAATGTGTGGCTCTGGAAGGATCCACGCGCTTCCTTCGCCAACCAAAACCGGGAGGATCTTTCGTATGGGCTGCGCTCCTCTCACCATTAGCCACAACTTTGCTTTGTTCAAGAAATACATTACAGTCTATTCAACCATGGGAAAGGAAAAGGTCCACATCAGTCTCGTCGTCATCGGGCACGTCGATGCCGGTAAGTCAAGTTGTTAGTGTTGTATTGACGCCTTTATCCTGTCGGGGCTTTTCGCGATGCTATTGTAGGAGCGTGAACGAGACGAATCTGCATTCTGTGGCTGTGGGGAGTTCTCGTTGCCTTGCGTGGTCTTTCGAGACCGCGATGCTCTGGAGAGTCGCTGGCAGCATTATGGAATAGGATTCTGGAGAAGAACATGGTCTTTAGCAAAGGCTCTGCTCGCTGGAATAGATACCATTGTTGCGTTCTTCTCGCCAAAAAAACGTGGTGGCTATTATTTTGACTCGGAACCGAGTCTAACGATTACTCCCTCTCTCTCATTCTCTCTCGTGAACACAGGAAAGTCTACGACTACCGGTCACATGATCTACAAGTGCGGAGGTATTGATAAGCGTACCATCGAAAAGTTCGAGAAGGAAGCCGCTGAACTCGGAAAGTCATCCTTCAAGTATGCTTGGGTCCTTGATAACCTCAAGGCCGAACGTGAACGTGGTATCACCATTGATATCGCTCTCTGGAAGTTCGAGTCCCCCAAGTACTCATTCACCGTCATTGACGCCCCCGGACACCGCGATTTCATCAAGAACATGATTACCGGAACTTCACAGGCCGATGTTGCCCTCCTCGTTATCGACTCTTCTCAGGGTGGTTTCG
>Ga0307981_1002054_pt1 | contig 16929 bp, 18 predicted proteins | sample OrgLakmetagen987_FD_201849 | JGI IMG/M metagenome (GOLD analysis project Ga0307981, IMG submission 201849) | Saline water microbial communities from Organic Lake, Antarctica - #987 | ecosystem: Environmental > Aquatic > Non-marine Saline and Alkaline > Saline | place: Antarctica: Organic Lake... | reverse complement strand
AAAATATGTTGCGAGATGTCGATGGTCATATACCTGCCCTATGTAAAGTTGTCAGAAACCTAACATATCAACAGGTTACTTGATGGTCGGCAGCTTTTCTTACTCAACAAAGCGGAGAAGAGCCATCACGACTTCGTCCATGTGCCACTTGTCGTTCGGTCCCGGTCGATCCCTCCGGACGCAATCTGCAAAATGGCGACCAAAACGATTGGCCCAAAGCCGGACCGTTTCCCGACTGACAATTACACCCCGTGCAGCCAGCAGGTCTTCGACATCAGCCGTGCTTAGGGCAAACCGGTGGTACGCCCAGACAGCATACGCAATGACTTCACGTGGATAACGGAAGCCCTTCAGGCGCGGCATATCGGTTGGAATATTCATGGAGTTGACTTACCTCGATCAAACCCAGCCAACAACTTGGCAATACCGGCCTGACACATGAACGCACCCGATCACATGTTCAGAACGTTAAAAAACACTTGCATAAAAGGAGGTATCCACACATGCAACAACGCCGCGACAGAACCCATTCCGCCAGGTCAAATATTTCTGACAGCCCGGCTTAATACGGAGGCGAATTGATCCACACGATTCGGGCTACTTCTGTGCCGATATTGCGGTAGCTGTGCGGCAAGTTGGAGGAAAAGTAGAAAGATGCGCCCGCCCCAAGCAGCGATATTTTACCGTCCACAGTCAATTCAATAAAACCCTCGACCACAAAGCCGACTTCCTCTCCGCGGTGGACAAGGGCACCGCTGGACCCACCGCCTGGTGGCACGACATGAATATTACCGTTCAGCAATCGTCCGTCTGCCAGTGGTACGAGGCGCTGCAAAACCGTGGGGGCCGCATTGGCCGATCTGCCCCCGACCTCTATCGTCGGGCGCTCGCCATTTTGATAGACCACGACGCCCAAGCTTTCTGCCTCGCTGAAAAGCGCCGCGACAGAGGCATTTAGCGTCTCGGCCAGACGAGCCAGCAGATCAAGACCCGGTGCAACCCTGCCCGTTTCAATCTTGGACAACAAGCTTTCCGAACAGCCGACACGATGTGCCACGACCTTCAGGGTTAGATTCTGTTGACGCCGAGCATGACGCAACTTTTCCCCTACCGCACGTCTTGTGTCGTGCGATTTGACAGGGCTTTGCTCATTTAACTGCTCATTCATTGTGCAAAGCTTCCTCAACATAAATTTTTGACCGGCAATTTGCAGAACTGACATTGACTAATCCAGAAACTGTCAAAAGGTTCAAGTTCATTCAAGTTAATACTCACAGGGCTTATTGCCCGGTCCTCAGGGAGATTTCGTATGGCCATTTCGACCAGACAGAAACTGAATATGCGCGAGTCAACCCTTGGCCGCCGAGCTTTCCTTGTTTCGGGCACAGCCATGGCCATGTTACCCGTAATGGGTTTAGGAGTGCGGGCGCAGGATATGACGCCGGTTGATGGTGGTATCCTGCGGCTTGCATTCTCGGCTGATCCGGCTGGCATGGACCCCGCACTTGGGCCGTCGGGGATGTCCCATGTCGTCATTGAGCAAATCTACTCCACATTGATGTCACTCGATCCCGACGCGCAGCCCTATCCCGACCTTGCCGAGAGCTTCGAGGTCAGTACAGATGGGATGCAATATACCTTTATGCTGCGCAAGGGTGTAAAGTTCCACAATGGTGATGATCTGACCGCAGAGGATGTGAAATTCACCTTTGACCGCCTGCGCGCACCGGATTCAGGCTATGCCTACGATTCCCAAGTGGCAACGATCAAAGATATCACAGCTGTTGATCCGCATACGGTGCGCTTTGACCTTACCGCCCCTACCGGCCCGTTCCTAACTTATATGGCCTTTCCCGGATCTTCAATTGTTCCGAAGAAGCTGCTTGAGGGTGGCCATGACCTGAACGCGCAGCCCATCGGCAGTGGGCCATTTAAATTTATATCCTATCAGCCCCGGTCAATGATCACTTTCGAAAAGAACGCCGAATTCTATGAGGCGGGCAAGCCGCATTTCGACGGCCTTGAAATGCACCTGATCGCGGATGTGACCGCCCTTACCAATGCGGTTTTGTCAGGCACCGTGAACTTCTCGAACGAAATTCCGCCAAAAGACTGGCAGACTGTCATTGCCACCCCTGGCATTTCAGGCCAAACACTTGAAGGTTCACGTTTCTACTGGCTTTTGCCGAACCATGATCGCGCGCCGATGGACGACCAAAAGGTAAGACAGGCCATTGCCCATGCCATCGACCGCACGGCAATTGTTGCGGGCACATTCTTTGGTCAGGCTACCCCCATCCTTGGTGGTGTGATCCCTCAGTGGAACTGGGCTTATGCCAATCTGGACTATTTCGCCCCGCGCGGCGATGTAGAAAAAGCCAAGGCCCTACTGGTCGAGGCAGGCTTTCCCGACGGGTTTGAGACATCGCTGACCATGGCCTCGTCTTTCCCCGCGATGGTGTCGATGGCACCCATCATTCAGGCCAACCTTGCCGCAATTGGCATCAAGGCGACAATCGATACGATGGAAATTCCGCGCTACTGGGATGAAATTTGGGCGCCAAGCAAGTTTGACATGACGGCAATGTATTGGGTCAGTCCTCTCGCTGATCCTGATGACTTTGTCTACAACAACTACCACAGCGGCACCGCGCTGAATGTTCAGAAAAGCAGCGATTTAGCGATGGATGAAATCCTTGTAAAAGCTAAAAGCGGCACGAGCCAAGAGGCACGTAAACAAGATTATCTGAAACAACAAGAGATGTCGCTGGAACAGATGCCCATTGTGCCACTGGTAAATGCCTGGCTGTTGATTGCCCATACCGACAAGCTGAAAAACTACAAACCGATGCGCAGTGGTTTTCTGAAAACCATCAAGGATGCCTGGCTAGAAGCCTGACCAAAGTGCCGCCGGGACTTGCGCAGCGATCTCGGCGGCCCGTCGCTCCAACACAGACTGGAATAACATGGGCAGACTGATCGCCACACGCTTAGCCGCGTTCATCCTGACGCTGTTCGCGGCATCAGTCGTGCTGTTCATGACCATCAGCGTCCTGCCCGGATCCGCCGCCAAATCGGCGTTGGGCATGGAGGCCACCCCACAGGCAATCGCTCGGTTCGAGGCACAGCGTGGTCTCGACCGCCCACTTGTCGTTCAATATGGTGGGTGGCTAACCAAAACGCTGTCGGGTGATTTCGGCACCAGTTTTCAAAACTCTGTTCCCGTTGGCCCGGAACTGCTGAAGCGTATTCCCGTCACGTTGGAACTTGCCACCCTTGCGTTTCTTATCGCCAATCTGGTCGCGGTCCCGCTGGGTATTCTGGCCGCAGCACGCCACACAAAACGCAGCGACAAGGCGACGACTTTTGTAGCAACCGTATTTGGCGCTGTGCCAAATTTCTGGCTTGCAACGCTTTTGATCATGGTATTTTCACTTCACCTGCGCTGGTTACCGCCGGGTGGGTTTACGCCATTTTCCCAAGACCCTATCCAAAACCTAAAACAGATGATCATGCCCGCGCTGTCGCTGGGGCTGGTATCGTCGGCTCTTTTGATACGTATCATGCGCGCGTCGATGATCGAGGTTTTGTCCAGTGATTACATCCGCACAGCCCACGCAAAAGGGGCCACAGAAACCATCGTGATCCGCAGGCATGCACTAAGAAACAGTTTGATTCCCTACATGAATGTGGCGGCGGTGGAGTTTGGGTTCCTGTTCGGGTCTGCCGTAGTGATTGAGGATATTTTTCGCTTGCCAGGTGTGGGATCGCTGGTGCTAGTCGGCATCATCAACCGTGATTTTCCGGTGCTGCTGGCGTCAGCACTGACGATCACTGTGTTCGTGCTGGTCGTGAACCTGATCGTCGATCTGGGCGTTGGCCTGTTGGACCCCCGCCGGATCAAAGGAAGCCGCGCATGAACCTTACCTTACGCGACTTTGATTGGCACCGCTGGCGTCTGGTCATCCTTGGCGGGGCGATCATTGGGACTATCCTAATTTGTGCGATCTTTGCGCCATGGATTGCCCCCTATTCGCCCTATGATCTGGACGTTATGACCATGTTGCAAAGCCCATCCGGCGAACATCTGCTGGGCACGGATGAATTGGGTCGTGATCTGCTGTCGCGTACCATCTTTGCCGCACGCATCTCGATGCAGGTTGCGTTTATCGCGGCGGGGGTCGGGCTGATCTTCGGCACACTGATCGGAGTTGCAGCAGGCTATTTTGGCGGCCTAGTTGATCTGGTACTTATGCGCTTCATGGAGCTTTTGTTTTCCTTCCCCGCAATCTTGCTTGCCGTGGTGCTGATGGCCAGCCTTGGTACGTCAATCCTGAACGCCATGATTGCCATTGGTATCGTATTCATCCCCGGCTTTTCCCGCCTTGCCCGTGCCGCGACCGAAGTGGTCTTGCGTGAGCAATATGTCGAATCCGCCCGTGCCATCGGCATGAGTCATCGACGCATCGTCTTTGTCGAAATCCTGCCCAATATTCTTGCGCCCTTGCTGGTCGAAGCGGCGGTGGCGTTCTCCTATGCAATCTTGCTTGAATCGGCGCTATCATTCCTTGGCCTTGGCGCGCAACCGCCCGAGCCATCATGGGGCAACATGCTGAACACCGGGCGCGGGTTCATGACACAAGCTCCCTGGCTTAGCATCGTGCCGGGAGCCGCCATTTTCCTTAGCGTTCTGGGCTTCAATCTAATCGGTGACGGGCTGCGCGATGTGCTGGACCCACACATGAAGGAATGACATGACCGAGCCGCGCCAACATGCCTTGCCAGACGGATTGCCAACCCTGCGCATTCGCGATCTGTCGATCGAATTCCAGCGGCGGCGCGGGGCACCCTTGCGCATGGTTGATCGGGTGTCGATTGATATTTGGCCGGGGGAAATCGTGGGTGTTATCGGTGAATCCGGTAGTGGCAAGACACTGACGTCGCTCGCCACCCTACAGATGCTGCCAAACCGCGCGGCGATTGCCGAGGGCACGATCCACTTAGACGATATACCCTTGCAGGATCGCAGCGAAAGGGACATGCGCGCTTTGCGCGGCGACCGGATCGCTCTGATCCCGCAAGATGCGATGCAATCGCTAAACCCCACCATGCGTATCGGGCGGCAGGTGGGTGAGCCGTTGGAACTGCACAGCGGCCTGTCCTCCCAACGCGCCCGTCAGACCGTGCGCAAGCTTTTGGAAGCGGTCCATATCCGCGAACCAGAAAAGCGGGTGCAGGAATACCCGCATCAGTTTTCTGGCGGCATGCAGCAGCGCGCTATGATTGCGATGGGGCTGGCACTGAACCCGCAACTACTTATCGCGGATGAACCGACAACGGCGCTGGATGTGACCGTACAAGCGCAGGTTCTAAAGTTGTTGCGTGAGATCAGGGATGACAAGGGCGCGTCGATTATGTTCATTACCCATGATCTGGGCATTGTGGCTGAGCTTTGTGATTGGGTCTATGTGATGCGCAACGGTCAGATTGTCGAAAACGGCCCCACGCGCCGCCTGTTTATGGCACCGCAGGCCGACTATACTCGCATGTTGCTGGACGCGACGCTAAGCATTCATACCAAACCCGGGGTGGCGCAATGATCACCTTATCCGGGGTTGGCAAAGTCTTTGGTCAAAAGCGCATGTTTGGCGGCAGCAGCGAATTTGCGGCCGTGTCGAATGTGTCGCTGTCTGTGGCGCGGGGGCAGACGCTGGGCATCGTGGGGGAATCCGGTTCGGGAAAATCGACACTGTTGCGCATCGTCCTTGGTCTGATCCGGCCAACGACCGGCACCATCAACATTGACGGGCAGGATATCGCCACTCTGCCCCGCCGTGATGAAAAAGCGTTTCGGCGCAAGGTGCAACCGATCTTTCAAAATCCGGCCTCCTCGTTCAATCCGCGCCAAAGCATCGGTGCGATTCTACGCGCGCCGCTTGAGGTGCATGACATCGGCACTCGCCAAAGCCGCCCTGATCGCGTGGCGAAACTGCTGGTTCGGGTGGGCCTGCCAGTCGATTATGCCAGCCGCTATCCACACCAACTGTCGGGCGGTCAAAAACAGCGCGTTGCGATTGCCCGCGCCATCATCTTGGAGCCATCAATCGTGCTGGCGGATGAACCAACCTCTGCGCTGGACGTGTCAGTCCAATCCCAAGTGCTTGAACTATTTCGAGAAACGCGTGAGGCAATGGGTCTGACCTCGATCTTCGTCAGTCACAATTTGGCAGTGATCCGACAGGTCAGCGACACGGTAGCCGTCATGCGTCTGGGCCGTATTCTCGAGATGGGCCGCGTTGATGATATCTTTGCAAATCCGCAGCATGAATATACCCGCGCCCTGATCGACGCGGTTCCTGATCACGCGGCCATTATGGCCCGCTCCTAAAAGGACAGCCAAACTATGATAGAACTTAACACGTTTTCCATCACCGCTCGTTGTGATCACTCTGGGATGTTGGGTGTCGCCGTTTCAACCGCCGTGCCCGCTGTGGGTGCGATCTGTCAGTATGTCAAAGCGGGCGTGGGCGCGATTGCCACGCAATCCTGGGTCAATCCCTATCTTGGGATCGACGGACTGAAACTGCTGGAACAGGGCATGTCGGCGCAAGAGGCGCTGGACAGTCTCATCGCCAACGACCCGGGGCGGGACGACCGCCAATTGGGTATTGTTGATGCCCAAGGGCGCGCTGCCGCCTATACTGGCGTATCCTGCGTTGACTGGGCCGGGCATGAGATTGGCGCAGGGTTCAGCATTCAGGGCAATATGCTGGTGGGTGCCGCGACCGTCGCGCAGATGGCCAAGGCCGCTGAACACAGCCGACCGCTCGACTTGCCTGAGCGTCTGATGCTGGTGCTGGAGGCGGGGCAGATCGCCGGTGGCGACAAGCGGGGCAAGCAATCCGCCGCCCTCAAGGTCTTTCATGTCGAAGAGTATCCGTGGCTTGATCTGCGGGTCGATGAACACCGCAACCCCGTAGCCGAACTGCGCCGCATCCTTGGGGTGGCACAGCATCAGCTTTTGCCGTTTGTGGGTGGAATGCCGACGCGCAAGAACCCGCTGGGCGGCATTCCATCCGAGGTGACAGACATGCTGATGAGGCCGCCATCCTTTCGTCCCGGTGGCAACGGCGGCTCCTGAACGACACCGTCAGACGGCTTTGTTGCACAAATAGTGACCGAAGAGGAAACTTAAGTGAGGCGGGCGGGATCATGCACAGACTCCTTCGGGATACATTCGAGGTGCCCGACAGTCTAGATTTAAGTGCAGGAAAGCTACAAAATAGAAGATGTTCTAGGTGATGAATGTCTGTTGAAAAATGAAATGGATTTTGGCAATGAAAATTAATCATACGCGTTTTTTATCTGATTTGCATGCACTGAGGGGCTTTGGTGCTTCTGGAGTGGGGAAAGGCGTCGTGCGACCAGCATTTTCTGATGCCGATATCACGGCGCGGTTTTGGCTGGCAGAGCGGTTTGAAGCGGCAGGATTGCGCGTTCAGATTGATCCGATGGGCAATGTCTTTGGTTTGGCTGAGGGACCGTCTTTGTTGATGGGCTCTCATTCGGACAGCCAGCCAGAGGGTGGCTGGTTGGATGGTGCGCTGGGTGTTATTGCTGCGTTGGAAGTCGCGCGCGCGGCCCGTGAAGAAGGTGGGCCGGCGATTTCCGTTGTGTCATTTCAGGATGAAGAGGGGCGCTTTGGCGGACTGACGGGATCATCAGTTTGGAGTGGCAAGACGTTGCTTGCGGATGCAGATACTGAGCTGGATTACGATGGGATTTCCCTGAAAGATGCGCGTCAGGCGATCGCAGAGCGTGTTACAGGATGGGTTGATCCGGCGCAGTTCAGTGGTTTTGTTGAGTTGCATATCGAGCAAGGTCTTACACTGGATGCCGCTGGAGAGCAGATTGGTGTTGTCACCAAGATTGTTGGAACCCGCGAGATTCCAATTACCTTTGAAGGCCAACAAAATCATGCAGGCACGACCCACATGCACTTGCGACGTGATGCGTTCCAAGCGATCACCGAATTTAATACTCTGCTCAATGACCGGCTGCGCAATGTGGTAACTCCAACGACGGTTTGGACCATTGGGCATGTGACATTGCACCCCAATGCATCCTCAATTGTGCCAGGCAAAGGCATGTTCACGATGCAGTGGCGCGATGGTGATACGGATCGATTGGTCCGAATGGAAAAAATTGTCCGTGATACCGCGCAAGAAGTTGCTGATACCCGTAACATGAGCGTACACTTTGGCCCGATGTGGGCGCTAGAGCCGGTCGCTATGGACATGAGATTAAAAACTGCATTGGAGCATGGAGCGAAGGCAGTCGCGCCAGGGAGCTGGCGGTTGATGCCCTCGGGCGCGTTGCATGATGCGACCAATGTGGCGCGGCTAATGCCTGTTGCGATGCTCTTCGTGCCATCGATCGGTGGGATCAGCCATGCGTTTGCAGAAGATACCGATGAGGTGGATTTGGTGGCTGGCGTTGAAGTATTGGCGCAAGCTGTTGCGTCGCTCGGCTAGCTGGAAGTAACCAGAGCCTTTTCTGTCGCAACGTTTTCGCTTGGTTGAGAAACTACCTTTTGGACACAATTATACTGTCAGTGCAGCAAGCTGCTCGAATAGTGAAGGACTACCGGCTGACGCCGGTAGCATCATTTAGAGGAATGCAATTCCAGATACTGCGTGATGATGTCGTCGGTCACATTTCCAGAGGTGGTTGAGAAATACCCACGTGCCCAAAACCGCCTGCCCCAGTAGCGCTTTCGCAACTCAGGGAATTCCATCTGGATGCGACGCGACGAGCGGCCTTTGATGCGTTGCATAACGTTGGACAGGGACAGTTTTGGTGGGATCGACAGGAACATGTGTACATGATCGCGGCCCAGCACACCTTTCACGATATGGACGCCCATTTCGGCGCATGTTTGCATGATAATCTCGCGTATCCGTTCTCGCATCGCACCCTGCAAAACCTTGTATCTATATTTTGTGACCCACACGACGTGAAATCTGTGGTAAAATCGCGTGTGCGCGGATGAGGAATAACGCATGATCTTCTCTCCTGAATTTTGAAACCATACCGCCAATGCGGGTTTCAAAATTCAGGAGAGAAGATCAGTCACAGATTCGCTGAAGCTGACCGGCTAGAAGCCGGTGGTTTCGATCCATTAGGTGGAAAATCAATTTTCATAGTCAGTGGCCGCCTTCAAGAACAAAGGCCAGCGTCTAACACAATCCAGCCGTCTCACCCAAACGCGAAAACTTTGCGACAAAACCAAATTTTGGGGTTAATCGTGATTATCTCTGGGGCGGCCGTGATGGGTGAGGGACGCGATCAACGCACGCAGCACCTCCTCGCGTCCAGACGTTGCACGCTGGACTACGCCTAACTCCCGATGAATGGGAGGTTCACCGAATGGAAACCAGTCCATCGACGCAGTGATCGCGTCTTGTAATGCAATCCGTGGGATTACCGCAAAACCGATTCCCGCCCGTACGCAACCCACAACAGCCGCCATAGTGTTTACTGACAATATTTGACGCGGCGCAACGCCAAGTCTAGCAATTTCCGTGTCGATTTGACGGGCCAGTGAAACTTGCGTCCGATAGCGGATGAACGGCACAGTGCAAATGAGAGCGTTGAGTGATAGCACACCTGTGCCAGGTGGCGTCAGAACGATCAGCGGTTCATTGACCACCGCAGTCCAGCGAAGGGTAGGCGGTACCGCAACGTGATCGGCGACCAGGGCTGCTTCCAACTGACCTGAAACGACTTCGTTCATCAATTCTTCAGACATGCCGACGCGCAGGCGAAAATTCAGGTCTGGGTAGCTGTTACGTAGGGTTGCTAACGCATTGGGAACCAAAGAGTTCGCGCCCGTACGCAGGGAACCAATGGCCATCGTCCCACGCACCCGCCCCGAGGTGACAGATGTTTTCGTCTCTGTCACGATTTGCAAGATCTTCTTGGCTGATCTGACCATTTCTTCCCCCTTTGCTGTCAGCACAGGGGGACGACGCGACCTATCAAAAAGTTCCGCACCCAGTTCTGCTTCCAATACAGCAACCTGTTGGCTGATGGCTGATGCCGTCCGATTGACGGCCTGCGCCGCAGCGGCAAAACCACCGTGCTGTTCGATCGCAAGAAGCGTTTCGAGTTGTCGAGTATCCATGAGATATCATAAGAAAAATTCAACTTAATAGCAAGAATTACGCGCTTTGCCTGTGTTATTCTTGTGTTAGCGTTTCACAATTACCAATCCTGCGGCGAGAAATTGTCGCTTCTCTCACTGGGAGCTTCCAAATGACACTTCGTACGGGCCTTGTTGCCCTTTTCACCGCTGCTACACTGGTTGCAGCACCTGCCAGCGCACAGACCTATCCTGAACGCGCCGTTGAGTTTATCGTGCCTTGGTCGCCAGGTGGTGGTTCTGACACGCTAATGCGTTTGGTTGCCAACAATGTTGCACCGTTTCTTGGTGCTGACATGCCTGTGATCAACATGCCAGGCGTCGGCGGAACCGTTGGTCTACGTGAAGCATCGCGACGTGCGGCCGATGGCTATACCATCAGCCAAGTCCATGAAGGCCTTTTGGTTGCGACGGAAACAGGCATTACCGAACTTGCATGGGATGATTTTGACCCCATCGCCTTGATGACGGCATCGCCGCAATATCTGGTCGCCGGACCCAGCGAAAACTACAGCAACTTCGAAGAATTCGTGACCTATGCCCAAGCAAATCCTGGCGAGATTTCTATCGGAGTGACGCTGGGCGGTGTGCCGCATCTACACGCCGCGATGATTGAACAGGCGTTTGACCTGCAACTAAATTATGTTGGCTATGAAGGCACAGGCGAACGGGTTCGCGCCATGGTCGGTGGAAACCTAGACGTGGCGATCGGCGATATCAGTTCATCCAAACAGTTTGTCGACAACGGCGATCTGATGTTTCTGGCGGTCGGATCACTCGAACGCGTGGCGGATACACCAGATGTCCCTACATTCGCGGAATTGGGTCAGGAACTGGATCTTAGCGTCACCCGTGGCATTGTAATGCCAAAAGGTGCACCACAAGAAATCCGCGACACATTAGAAGCTGCGCTTGAGGCGCTTTCGCAAGATCCGACATATATTGAACAGACGAACAACGCCGGTGCTGATGTCAGCTTTCGTGGTCAGGATGCGTATACCACGTACCTTGGTAACCTTGACGCCACGGTCAAATCTCTCTCGGCGGTTCTAGCGCCGTGAACGACGCCAGCCTCGTTGAAACACACAATCAGGAGGCGGGCGAGATTGCCCGGCTTCTGAGTTATGTGGTGTTACTTCTGGCCTCAATTGGCCTGTTTGTATCAGCTGGCGCCATTCCTCCATCACGTTTTGAGAAACTTGGCGCAGGCGCATTCCCCAAGATCGTCTTTGTCGGCTTGGCTGTCGTATCGGCGATCGCCATCATTGACGCGGTTCGAAAAATCCCACGATCCGCCTATGGTCGGTTCAGAAGTCAGACTGTCGCTTGGGCGCGGCGCCGCTATCTTGTGTTTGTGTGTCTGGGCGCGCTGACCGCCTATCTGCTGGCTATTCCTGTACTCGGGTTTTCTATCGCCAGTCTGATTTTCCTCTTTGGCTTGCAGGTCATTTTGATGCCACGCACGGCCAAATCCATCGCTATCGCTGCGGTCATCGCGTTGGCGTTTTCCTATGGTTTGAATTGGCTTTTCGCAGAGGTTTTCACTGTCTTCCTTCCGCGTGGAGTGATCTAGGATGGCTGATTTCCTTAGTGGCGCTGCACAAATTTTCACGCTTGTGACGCTGATCTACATGCTGGCCGGATCGGTCGCCGGGATTGTCGCTGCCGCAATACCGGGTTTTACGGTGACGATGGCAATTGTTCTGACATTGCCGCTGACCTTTACGATGGACCCCTTACAGGGCATCGCGGTCATGTTGTCCGTCTATGTTGGCGGCTATACAGGCGGGCTTATTTCTGCGGCCCTGCTTGGAATTCCGGGCACGCCCTCGTCCGTTGCAACCACCTTTGACGCCTTTCCGATGGCCCGAAACGGTGAACCCGGCCGCGCCTTGTCGCTCGGGGTCTGGGCGTCGTTTTTCGGGACAGTGATCTCGACAATAGTATTGATCTTTGCAGCGCCGCCACTGGCCCTGTTTGCGGTTCGACTGGGGCCGTGGGAATATTTTTCGCTGATTGTCTTCGCTTTGACGATTGTCGCAAGCCTCGTCGGGTCGTCTGCCATTCGCGGATTGCTTGCAGGGCTGATCGGACTGGCAATTTCGACCGTAGGCACTGATCCTATCATGGGGCGTCCGCGTTTTGATTTCGGCATCGAGATGCTGCAAGCTGGTCTGCCGTTCCTTGTCGTGCTGATCGGGATTTTTGCGATCTCGCAATTGGTGTCCGAAGTCGAAGACGCCCGTAATGTGCGGTCTGGAAATAAGCTTGTGACAGGCGCAATTGATTTTCAGACGTGGAAAGTGATGAAAGAAGTTCTGATGCGGCCCGTGAACCTTCTACGATCTTCAATTGTGGGGGTGCTCATCGGTGCGCTGCCGGGGGCGGGTGGGTCGATTGCGAACCTCGTTGCCTATGATCAGGCAAAACGGGCGTCAAAACATCCTGAACGGTTCGGCACAGGCGAGGCCGACGGCATCGTCGCTTCCGAGGCGGGCAATTCCGCGACCGCCGGTGGTGGACTGATCCCGCTGATCGGGTTGGGTATTCCCGGTTCTGCGGTTGATGCGATTTTGATGGCATCGCTCATGGTGCACGGAATTTCCGTCGGGCCGCGATTGATACTTGATAATGCCGATCTGGTCTATGGCATGTTCATCGCGATGGTGGTGGCGTCTTTCATGATGCTGATCGTGTCGGTTCTATCCATGCGGTTGTTTTTGCGCGTTACGGAAGTTCCTAAATGGCTGATCGTGCCTGTTGTGATGACCTGCTGCGTCGTAGGGACGTTTGCACTGAACAATCGTGTAACGGATCTGTATCTGCTGATTTTCATCGGCATTACAGGATATACGTTACGGGCGCTCGACTATTCGCTGGCACCGCTCGTTCTGGGTGTGATCCTCGGGCCGATTGCGGAAACCAATCTGCGGCGTGCGTTGATGACTGACGAGGATCCAACACTGTTCCTAACGCGTCCGATCAGTCTGATTTTTCTGATCGCGGCACTGGTTTCCATCGTTTGGGCGATCCGAAGCCATCTCAAAAACCCAAAAAAAATAGAAAGGTCCTCAGATGCACCTTCGTCATGATGCTGCTTACCCATCACGCCGCTCTCCTGTTCTGGCAGAAAACGTCGTCGCGACATCACAGCCTTTGGCAACGCAGGCTGGTCTTGCGATGTTAGAAAAGGGCGGAAATGCCGTTGATGCAGCCATTGCCGCAGCCGCGACGTTGACGATTGTCGAACCGACAGGGTGCGGTCTTGGCTCCGATGCGTTTTGCATTCTGTGGGATGGTGAAAAGCTGCACGGTCTGAACGCCTCCGGGCGTGCGCCTGCGGCGTGGACACCTGAGCGTTTTGTAGGCGGTATGCCACAACATGGCTGGGATTCGGTCACCGTACCCGGTGCGGTCAGCGCTTGGATGGAACTGTCTGAAAAGTTCGGCAAACTTGATCTGGCAACGGTCTTGGCCCCCGCGATCCGGTATGCTGAAAACGGGTTTATCGTGTCGCCTGTGGTTGGGGTATCGTGGGCGAAGGGTGCCGCAGTATTGAAAGACCAACCCGGATTTGCGGAAACGTTCATGCCAGACGGTCGCGCACCGAAACCCGGTGAGCGTTTCCGCAATCCCGATGCGGCCCGCACGTTACGTGCTATCGTCGAAACAAATGGCCGTGCATTCTACGAGGGTGAGATCGCGGAAAAGATTGCTGCGTTCGCCAAAGCCAATGGCGGCGCAATGACGGTCGAAGATCTGACGACGCACCACAACGATTGGTGCGGTACGATAAGCCAATCGTTCGATGATGTTGAGCTGCATGAAATTCCGCCAAACGGGCAGGGGATCGCAGCGCTGATGGCGATTGGCATTTTGCAGCACACGTCCATTCGCGATCACGGGCCAGACGATCTTGCGGCGGCGCATCTTCAAATCGAGGCTGTGAAACTGGCTTATAGCGACCTGCATGCTTATGTCGCTGACCGCGACCACATGGGCGAAGTCGATGAGACAGCGTTGCTTGATCCTGCATACTTAAAATCCCGCGCCTCGTTGATTGATGGTGATCAGGCGCAAGATTTTGGGGCAGGCGCACCTAAACTGGGCGGCACGGTCTTGCTGAATGTCGGCGACGCATCCGGAATGATGATCAGCTTTATTCAGTCGAACTACGCCGGTTTCGGGTCTGGTGTTGTGGTTCCGGGAACTGGCGTTTCAATGCAGAACCGCGGTTTCGGGTTTACCACCGAACAGGGGCACCCGAACCAGGTTGCACCAGGAAAACGCCCGTTCCACACGATTATCCCGGGATTCGCCATGAAAAACGGCGCGCCGTTGATGGCGTTTGGCATGATGGGCGGCCCTATTCAGGCGCAAGGTCACATGCAACTTCTGCTGCGTACGCAACTTTGGGATCAAGACCCACAGACGGCGGCAGATGCACCGCGTTGGCGTACTATCGAAGGGTTAACCATTGCTTGCGAACCGTCCATGTCTGCGGAAGTGATCGAAGGGTTGCGTCGTCTTGGCCACGAGGTTGAAGTCGAATCCCCTGACAATGCCTTTGGCTTTGGTGGGGCGCAACTTGTCCAGCGGTTCCCTGACGGGGGATATGCTGGCGGATCGGACCCGCGCAAAGACGGACAAGCTGGCGGGTTTTGACGTTTGAAGCGTGAGGGGTAGTCACCTTCACGCACGGCACACCCACGACAAATAATGGTGATCACAATCTCAGGAGGCGGCATGCGCTATTTGAAACGCTTTGGCATCGACACCTATATGTTGTTGCTGCTCGCGACGGTCCTTGCGGGTGTCCTTCTTCCGGCCCAAGGGGTCGCCGCTGACGGGTTGCGGCAGGGGACGTTCTGGGCCGTGTCGCTGCTGTTTTTTCTGTATGGCGCTAAACTTGACCCAACCGCTGTGCGCGACGGTATGTTGAATTGGCGACTTCAAGGACTGACATTCAATGCCACCTTCGTCATGTTTCCGCTGCTCGGACTGTTACTCGCCGCTGTGTTTGGGCCGTTGTTGGGCCCAACTGTTACGCTGGGAATTTTGTTTCTGGCCGTGTTGCCGTCAACTGTTCAATCGTCCATTGCATTTACATCTATTGCGGGGGGCGACGTGCCGGCGGCAATCTGTGCAGCATCTGTGTCGAACCTCGTGGGCGTCGCGCTGACTCCTGCACTCGTGGCGCTTTTGCTGCAGCAAGGTGATGGTGGTGTCAGCTTTGATGCTGTCACCAAGATTGGTATGCAAATCCTGCTGCCGTTCGTCCTTGGGCAGCTTTTGCGACCTTGGGTGGGTGGCTTTGTAAAACGTCACACTGTCCTGACGATGATTGTAGATCGTGGGTCAATCATGTTGATCGTCTATTCGGCTTTCAGCGCAAGTACGGTGTCCGGACTTTGGGCGTCGATACCTTTCTCAACCCTCGTTCTCCTGTTCGCGGTTGTCTGGCTCTTTCTGGCGCTCAGCATGGGCGCGATGGTCGGCGTCGGTCGGGCCGCAGGGCTCCCATATCCCTCGCGCGCGGTGCTGTTCTACTGTGGATCGACCAAAAGCCTTGCCAGCGGATTACCAATTGCGACCGCATTGTTTGCGCCAAACATTGTCGGGGCAATCGTGTTGCCGTTGATGATTTATCACATGTCCCAACTTCTTGTGTGTGCGTTCGTCTCGCAAAAATCAGCAACGAAGCAAGCTATCACAGCTTAATTACCTCAGAGTTAAGCGCCAGGATTGTTCGCGGATTCAACTCGCCAGTGCAACTTTACCCACGGTATGATGCGTGAGGCAGCGATGCCCAAGTGCTTCTCACCGTCGAAAGTAAAGGAACACGAATGCGAGCCTACCACCGCCTCACTGAGGGTGAGCGTAACCAAGTTTATGCATTGAAGAAAGCTGGATTGACGCAATTCGCCATTGCGGATCAGATCTGCGTCAACAAATCGACGATTTGCCGGGAGCTTACGCGTAACGCAGGTCTGCGCGGATATCGCCCCAAGCAGGCGCATCGCCTGGCTTGTGCACGGCAGTCACAAATTGGCCCCATCGGAAGGTTTCTTCGTAGAACCACGCTAAAGGGGGGCAAATGAGGAACGCCAGTTACAAAGGCGCTTTTCCCATCGCCTTATAAGCCGTTGATCTTCCTATGCCGAGATGTTTTGCGGCTTGAGAAACTGATGTTCCGGCCTTCACAAGTTTTTGGAGTGCTGAGATTGTTTCGGGCTGCAAAGGTGGCCGTCCAGGGTTTCGCCCATGCTTTCTTGCCGCTGCCAAACCGTCTTTTGTGCGCTCAGAGATCAGCCGACGCTCAAAGTGAGCGATGGCCCCAAAGACGGGTCCATCCCAACAAAGGTAATGGAATGGACGGCTCCTTCCCTGCGGCGTCGAATGCGCCATAGTGGGGATTGTAGCAATCACTCACTAAACGAGAGGAACCATCCAATGCCGATAGTAACGATAGGTCTTGATCTGGCCAAGTCTGTTTTTCAGCTTCACGCGATTGATGAACACGGGGCGGTTATTATGCGCAAGCGCTTAACCCGTGGGCAAGTTTTGCCAGTTCTTGAGAAGATTCCACCTTGCCTAGTTGGCCTAGCTGGCCCGAAGCTGCATATTTGGGCTTTTATAAGAACAATGAGGGAACAAATCACTCGCCTGAACTCTGCAGGTACATCACGACGTTTTCGACTGGCATCTTGAAGCCTCGTCCGTCT
>Ga0307981_1002053_pt1 | contig 16934 bp, 12 predicted proteins | sample OrgLakmetagen987_FD_201849 | JGI IMG/M metagenome (GOLD analysis project Ga0307981, IMG submission 201849) | Saline water microbial communities from Organic Lake, Antarctica - #987 | ecosystem: Environmental > Aquatic > Non-marine Saline and Alkaline > Saline | place: Antarctica: Organic Lake... | reverse complement strand
ACTCTAAAGTGATAGACGATAGGTTTTACAAATAATCGTATTCCTTAGATTGTGAGCTATTATGAATGGGAGAATGAACCACTTTGACACCAGGCCATCAGTTCCATGATCATGACAATTCCAGCTAGTACCTGTAGAATTGAACACAGATCATGACATGTTCCATGGCTTCAGCCTAAGATTGTGAAGCTACCAAGACCTGTAGATCTCCACATAGATTGAGACATCTTCATGGCGTCAGCTTGGCTTCAACTTGGCTTCAGCTTGGCTATAGTTCAACAAACCTCAATCGGACGGGACTTCGTTTGATGGACTTCTGCTACGACGGATGGACAGACCGCGTTCCGCAAAAGGCGCCAACTTCAACTCGGAGGATACACAAGCAAGTGGTTGGCTTACCGGCCGTAATGCGTTTGAATCCATAGAGGTTGAGCTGCCTCTGAAAGGAGGGAAACATGCTCTGACGGAACCAACTGTTGGGATGAAAAGTACAGTAGGTGATGAAAAAGGTGGCGTAAGAAAACGAAGAAGACGATATTCTACAGGCTTTAGTTGCGAAAGCGAAGCATCCGAAAACATGTGCAGCGTGGCAATGGACGATAAATTCCTCAACTTACAAGGGGAGAATCTTCTCGACGAAGTCGTTCTGCCTGAGAATGGTAAAGCACCGGCCATGAGGTTGCCACGCGATAATGCCCTCCATATCATCAGATTCAAGCTCGCTGAGCATGTAGTGGAGCTTCAAAAACGATACGAGATATTTTGTCGCATTTGTCGCCAGGGGCAATAATAATAATTTGTCTCAGTCATTCCTTTCACTTTCACGTCCGTCAAATAATATCTTGTACCGTAGAATACAGTACAGTGGACACAAAATGTCAGAAAAGTAAGAGACATTAATTACAGTATGACGGTCCCTGGTACCTCTCGTACCATTACGTACATACATACAGTAGAAGAAGCAGCGCAAGAAGATACGAAGGACCCAGCAAGACGCAAGACACTAAGACTGTACATATGGCACAGAGCGCAAGTTCCTAAAGAACCACGTTACGGAACAAGTACATATCGCGAAGAGTACTCGTGAAAGGCGTTATGCCAGTCTTGACCAAGGATAGAGGCTAGGCAACGATTATGAGGCCGAAGAATCGATTCAAGTAGACCTGCATGTCATCCTCCACAAAAGGTTCATAGTCTCTGGTATTCTTGGGCCCTTCGTCCTCCACGTCCACTACTGGCCCGTCCAAGTGCTGCCAAACCTGCCGCGTGGTCGCCTTAGCTCCACGCTCTTTCATTGCTTTGAGGTGTAGGACAAGAACGTCGGTCCGATTAAAAGGCTTGAACCACGACCCTATTTCGAGTTTAGCCTATTTTCGTGACCGGGTTGGCGTACCAAGAGCCATGACCCTACCGGCTGCTGAGGAGCTTCGCGCTCTCGTAAATTGGGCTATCTCAACGAGAAGAGGAGCCTTCAGCAATCCCAATGAAGGCGTGCTGTGCTATCCAAGCGTTTCACCACAGCAGCACTGCGTAATTTGCGTGAGCATATGGTCTATCCACTCTCTAACAAATATAGTCGATGGGATTTGCAATTGTATATTGCATGTGGAAACAGTTTATAACGTCAATGTATGCGTTCAGGCGATGGCCGCATTGACAAATAGTAGTGGTCTAGTAGTAGTAGTTCAGTCCGTCCGTTAACTTTTTCTATCTTTAGTCCTCCAAAAACTCAGTCATGTTGGAGGCGCTGAGAAAAACAGTATCGAAGATGCGGAAAAACTCTTGCTTCGTTACCCAAAAGATACCGTCGTCGGCTACAACAGGATTCAACGCCTTTTTGATTTGTGGATACCGATCCCAGCCAGGCCCATCATCGTCAAACAACCCATCTTCGATCTCACCTTTACCCCACGGATTGCGCACTTTAATCAGATCAATGTTAGTACCGGCCACGTCATTGACACATTCGATGACAGAGTAAGCATGATTGTCCACTATTCCGCCAGAGCTGTTCTTGTCCGACTTGCCACTCGTGCTTGCTCCGACGATGTAGTTAACCTCATCCCAAGCACACATTTTCATAAATAGTTCCTCCACGCCCAGTGCTTTATTCCTGTCTCCACCACCACCGACTGCAGGCCATGCCGCTCCCCATACACGTTGCTCACCACCGTGTGGCGAATTGGTATGAGGCGCCCATTTTTGTTCGATGGGGTTGTATTTGGCAAAACATCCGTATTTGCCAGTCTTTTTGTCTTTGCGAATAGTATACTGGTGCTTGCAACCCGTCATCAACGCCCATGCGTGGGTGCACTGACCACCACTGATCTTGTCCCATCCTCCGCAATGCGCTGCCAATGCCTTTTCGAGGTAACACACCCACAGCTCACCATCTTCCGAGGGCTTTGCAGCCAGCAGCTGTCCGCTGCCATCGGCCATGACGCACAAACGTTCGTCCACGACAATATCGACTTCTTTCCAGGTGGCAAGGTCCCACAGAGTGACTGTATAGCTGTTGGGTCCATCGAAAGGCATGGCATGCAGGTTTTTTGTTTTTCGGAACAAGCGCTTGATGGCTCCATCGAATTCAGCCAATGAGGAAATGCCAGACAACAGCCAACAGTCCCCGACAGAGCCCTGGTGGATATCGGACGGATCTACGTCGCCAATGATTTTGAGGTTCGGAGCGTCACACACGCCCATGCCACGGCCTGGAAGGACAGGTTTGTTGCTGTTGGAGTGCAACATTTGCCCAGCGTGGGTCATTGCGTCCGTATACTTGTCTCTATACCGTTGAGGCAAAATGTTGTTTTTGAGGGGCAGCAATCGTTGATATTTTTGAAGCAATATGGTCATCCAACCACTGGCGCTCGTGCCCTTTGGCGTGTAGCCCTTGGTACCGGCGCGATGAATGAATGTATACGTATGATTCTCCACCGGCCAATGTTCCTCCAACATGCACGTTTGATACTGCATGGCAACGTACTTTTCTGGTTTGGCTTTGAATCGTTGGATGCCTTTCTGAATCGATTTGCCTTTTACTCGTTCCTGCTCGCCCAGCTCTTCGTACGAGGCGGAACCAGCAAACTTCAATTCCGAAATCTTCCACTTGGAGGGGTCAACATAGTCCCCAGCAGTAGCAGTAGTTTTTGTAGGAGCACTCGGCGTCTTCGTCAGTTGTTTCGTCGGCTGTTGCGTCAGTTGTTTCGTCTTTTGCGCCGTCTTTTGTTTCGTCTTTTGGGCCGGCTTTTGCGTCGTCTTTTGGGCCGGCTTTTGCGTCGTCTTTTGGGCCGGCTTTCTCGTCGTCTTTTGGGCCGGCTTTTGCGTCGTCTTCTGGGCCAGCTTTTGCGTCGACTTCGTTCCTTTACTGCTTTCTCTATCGGGCGCTCGCTGCTGCGACGATCCTTGTTCGGTAGCGCTCAAACAGTTGCCCATGATGGCTTCTAAAAATTATAGTAGTTTCTCAGCAGTAGAATGTTGCTCTTGATCCTCGTAGATACCGTAGATGCCCGCTCTGTTGGATACCGTATGGTGGGATGGCAATAATGTCTTATACTCCTGAAATTTGAAAGCTGTGAAATGAACGCCTTGTTGAATATTGTGCCCTGCCTTACCACCTCTCATATGATGCTCTTGGCTGGTTCATGGTATGGTCCAGGATCGGATCGTGCCATCAGTCATCAGGTGCATGTGATGTTGAAATGACGGTCACTTCGTCCAATGACCGCGGAATGACTGTGTGTGTCATAGATGTCTTGATGAATGAATCATCCGAACGAGTGATGAGTCGACGAGTCGAGTCCGTCGAGTCACGTAGAGTACTAACTTTTTCGATTTCTGAGTGCTTTCCTCTCGCTCTCTATCCGGAAGTTATACCGGTATCCGGAAGTACCGGTAACGGTATCTCATCAACACCGCAACACCGCAACGCCGCACGAACACCCACAGCCCACGGTACCTCAATCATATCGTCGTTGCTGTTGCCGTGTTACCCTGTTGTAGGAGAGTCGTAGGCCTTGCTGGTTCCTCTATTTCCTCTTGATTATCACCATGACGAGCTACATTCTATCCCTGCTTCAGTTGTTTGGACCGCGAGCCGCTCGAGTAAGTAGGCAGTCTACCGTAGCAACGCGAGAACTTATTTATACCCGCACGAGGAATTCGCGCTTTTAACAAACGCCGTTCTTGAAAACTCTCAATTCACAGACCACGGCAGCGCCCAACTCGTGGGCGACTGTATCCTTGTGGCGACGCTTCTTTCAGCTCAAGGACGAGCAAGAGGATGAAATGTTGGATGTGGTAGCCCGGGCCTTGGAAGCTGAAATATCCGAGCGTGAGGTCCGCCCCATTCACTGCGAGGACGTGGTTGCGGCTCGAAGGGAGTTCCTTCGCGAGCACTATCAACACGTGATTGCTCCCTCAAACACGCAGCCTAATATTGGTTCGTTAGCCGCTAATGCGGCCCAAGAGCAGCACCAGACCCGAGTTCACTGTCATCAAGAGCAGCAAGTCCATCGACCCAATCTGCAGGTGCCTGTCAGGAGTAATGCTGATCTCCCGGAATCGGTATACCTCGCTCAGTAAACTGGCGAGAGAATTATCTTTCTCTCGGACCGCAGCATGATGGTTATTTTTTCATATCGTACATTATTGCACTATTCAGGACTGACTATCAAATAAAACCCAGTCCCATAGCTCTTTCTCGTTCTATAGTTGTTGTTCACTTACTTGTAGAAAAAAAATTGCTTTGTGCTTTGCCAGTAGGTCTACTACAGTACGACCACGAATAGCTACCCTAGTAGTGGTATCATGCACTGACAATGGTCGGATCGTCCTGGCCATCATTGCCATTGTGGATACTCGCCTCACGGATCTCGGTCGAACTAATGTCGACTCGAAAGTCTCGCAGCACGGTAAACTTGGACTGTAATTCCGCCGTCGGCAGTGCGTCCACTTGCACTTGTCCAGTGACAAACTCGGGCTCACCGTCGTCACTGCCGTCGGCAGTCTTTTTCTGGGCCAGTCGTCCACCCACACAAAAGTGGGCGGGCAGTTGTTGGAGAATACGAAACATGTCGGCCTCGGAATCGTAGTATTTTGGATTCAGCAGACGTACCAGGGTATCGGTCCCAATCACAAACGTTAGCGGTTGTTGCTGCCCCGAATACGACCGCGTCACTTGCAAGGGGTGCAGCAGATCCACCTTTTTGCTAAACAAGGGGGCGTTGCTCAGAATAATGCCCCACTGCGCCGGCATGATATCGACCAAACTCCAAAAGTGCTCGAGTCGCGCCGTGACAGTGTCGACATCCAAACTGGGCTTGTCGGCATTTGTCAAGGACAGTTCAAACCAAGCCGTCTGGCAGTTGGCCGCCACCAGTGACTCCTTGACCAGCTCTACGTGCCCTTGGTGCGGTGGATTAAAGGAACCAGGGAAAATGAGGGAATGGGGTGGCAAACCAGCGGTTCGACCCGAGACGGCTTGGAATGTCGGCCGAGCGTTCTTGTTGGTAGTGTTGACGACGGGCAACAAGAGTACCGCGGAATCTTTTCCAGAAACAATGTCTGTCACGGCCTGTTGAATAATTTGCGCACACGACTGTGGAGCCTTTTTTGTCACGACGGTCTGGATGGTGTCTCCATACTGCGTCGTGCATTCCCATTCTTGTCGGTGCACCGCATCATTATTAGTGTCGTTGCTGCTGCTGCTGCTGGTGTTGTTGTTACCACCACCACCACCATCCAAAGTATATTCCAAACAATCCAATACACAATGACTAACTACGACATCTTCTTCGAAGCGACTTCGTTGTTTCGCGTCGGGTAGCCCCATGGTCAATCGGACTTGCATTTCCACCAGCAAGCCTCCTTCCAACTTGTGCGCGCAAATATAGGCCCGACTGTTGCGCGCCGCAGTGCTATTGGAAGAAGCGAGTGCCGACGCGCAGGCCATGCCCAGACTGTGGTTCATGTACGATACGGCCTTGTGACCGTAGGCCGGATCTGCCGCGGCCGACAGCTGCAAGGCTCTTCGGAGAGAGGCTTGCGCCGCGTACTGGGCCGACACGGCGGAAGAGTACTTGAATAATTCACTGGGCAAATCGCGTTCAACGTAGCGCCGGTAGGATTCGCGATCGTAGTTGATGCTGCCTTCGAGGAGTACGGAAGAGGCTCCGGGAGTAGCGGCCAGCGTGGAGAGAAAGTGTCCGCCGCCGCCGGCAATGGAAAGTACCAAACGGCACTGCGAGGAATGCTGCGTGACAAAGTTTTGGACGCGGTCTTGCAGGCTTTGGAGAGAAAAGTCTCTTTCAGTCGCAGTGGTGGATGCGGATGCGGATGTTGTTGTGGTGGACGTGGTGGACGTCATGGTTCGAATGAGAGTGCTGGGGTGACTGCGACTGTGACTGTGACTGTGCGTGTGAGTGTAACTGTAACTGCGGTGTTTGGGGAAAAGTCGTTTGCTGCCGGCAGTAGTCGCAATAGTCGCAAAGGATGGGAAGAAAGTTGTAGAGCCGGCACCACGGAACATGTAGGGGTCCTTTGGGAGGTTAGCAGAAGGATTCTTCAAGGTCACGGGTAACCAGGCTGCGGTAGGATGTGTTGTGGAACAGAAAATCCAAACGGAGAGCGATAAAACGAGGGAAGAATACCTGTTGGACACGCCTACTGCCATTGTCAGTTGTGTGCGTGTGAATGAGTAGTCTAGTGAATGGAATGTTGGTTGTTTTTGTTCTCGGCCGTGTTCTTTGAAAAACGTACCGTACACCGAACTCGATCGATGCGATAGATATCGATTAGATAGATCCCGCAAGCCCTAATTCGTGACTTGGAAATCAAATAAGACTCAACAGTCAGTCCCGTCTACTTATCTAGGTGGAACGCGACGACCGACGGCAACCGACAACGACCATGCGACCGTGCGACGACTGAATCCATACTCCATACTCCATCATCATTACAGTATCATCACTCACAATAACTCTTTGCCTCCGTCTCTCTGTGTTACATACAGGTACAGGTACAGGCCAGTACATACACTGCGTACGGTAGACGAATCGAATCACTCCTTGACTCTTACCATGGGTCAGTCGGCTTCCCAAGAGAGCGCTTCCACGGCTCACGAGACTGGCTTTGGTGCGACTCTGTCACCCGAACTTCAGGGTACGTTCGCTTCTCGTCATTATCGCTTGCTAACTTGCTTACTCACTTACTCACTCACATACTCACTCACTCACACACTCAATCATTGATCTGTACTACAACTGCTACATATTACTACAACATACTACTACAACATATTACTACTACATATTACACACTACTACAGAATCCATGGTACAAGACTTTCAAAACGCGGCGTTGCAGGGAGAGTGGGACAGCTTTCGCACCGGAATCTTGACGCGGCGCAACGACCGCCACGCCAAGCTGGCGGCGCAGAATGCCGCGCTCCAGCAGCAGCGCCAAATGCGCAACGCGCAATCCGCGCAGCGAACGGCCGCCCTGGACGAGCGAATGGACGCGCTCAACGCGCGCTTTGCCGACGGTGCCGTGGCCGCAACGTACAACGCGCAACGCGTCCACGATGCAGTCGTTCCAGCCAAGGAGGCGGCCGGTACCAACAGTCCCAAGGAAAAGGTGCAGCACTGTTTGGGGGAACGGGCGCACTGGATTGACTGTCAAACAAAGTACGCGGCCGATAGTAGACCCTGTAATGCTTACTTGAGTGCCTTGGAACAGTGTGTCAGCAAGACTGTCATGGATAGTAACATGGTGTAACATTGCACTACCGGTAGCACTGTCGAGTAGTGTACCGGTACGTTGCCAAGTTCGTTCGTAGCAAAGCAAATACACCAACAGACTACTATATACTGTAGTACCGAATATAGAGTACCGGACTGTAGTACGATACTTTAGGTTAGTGCATAGCTTCCATACATGGCACTTTATCTCCTTGCTGCTCGTCTACGCGTTTGTCCACGGCGTCCTCCTCCTCCTCCGTCATCATTGCGCTTGCCTTCGTCTGCTGCATTCGAATTCGAGTTCGAATTCGAGTTGACAGCACCGGTAGTTTTACCAGTGCCAGCGCCAGACGGCTCGACGCGAGTACGCTTGCGCAATGGCTGCGAAGACGATTCGTGATCACCACCACCACCATCCAGATTGCCGCGCACTGGTGACGTGTCTCGACTTCGCTTGCTGCCTCGGCTATCACCCCGACTGGGTGCTTCAGCGCGATCACCCGATCGCTCCCACCGACCGTCGAGACCTCCTCGCTGGCTGCTGGAGGGTCCTCCTCCTCCTCCTCCTTCACCGCGACCACCTCCTCCAGGGCCTCCCCGCGGTGGCCAACGGTCTTCGCGGTCACGGCCCGCATCTCGTGGGGGCAGTGGTCCACCCCCTCCTCCTCCACCAACACGACGATCGTCCTTGCCTCGAACAGCAGTGTCACGATTGCTATTGGCAGGTTCAAAGGTTTTGCCTCCAATACTGACCGGTCCTCCTCCTCTTCGGACTGCATCTGATGTAGCCGATGCTTGCTGTTGCTGGTCTCGAGACTCGGCCGCCGGTGGACGTCGTCGATCACCACTTCCACGGTCGCCTCCGCGGCCACCCCCTTTTCCGTCGAGTCCAATTTCGTCTGTAATCTTATCGGAATCTCGCTTCATTTCGGCCATTTGCGCCAGGGCCTTTTTCTGACGGGCTGCGGCCGTGGCCTGCTCTTTGTCCGCACGCGCCTTGACATCCACCGCGTCTTCTTCCTTCCACGCCCCGTCGTCACGCGCCCGGATGAGCTGCATGCCGTACGCTTGCGCCGAGGCTCGGATATCATTCAACGTGTAACTCTCGTCTTGCAATGGTCCCAATGCGCGAATAAATCGTGTTCCCAACGCTGGCCTCGTGGGATAGACTTCCACCATGCGCGTCAGCACAATGAGACAGTTTCGCGTATGCATGTATTCCGAAGACTTGAGACATCCCAGCACGGCGGCTCCAATGGCAGCGTGCCACTTGTTGTAGAGGGCCTCAAACGCTTCGTACGAAACCGAGACGGGGTCTTGTTGCTCGCCTTCCTCTAGCACCATGAAAGAACCGGGCGTTCCCGCCATTTCCTTTTGAAAGGCCTTTTCATCGTACCGCCATTTGCTGACGAGTTTCCAAGTTTCAAAAAGTAGAATGGATACGTTGGCAGCTTCACCTTCCGTGAGTCCAAACAAAGCCCGTGACAAGACAATAATCATGGAGTCCAAAAGCTGCAACGTGCCAAAACCTGGCGTCTTCATCTCGTGGAGAATCAAAATGAAGCGGACGCAGTACAAGGCGTCGTCGGGACCTTGCATGCATCGTGGATAAATGCACCTCGACAAAAAGGTCATGGCCGTGGCCGGAGAGACGACATTTGTCACGAATAATTCGGTTTTTTGTGCCTTAAAGGACTTGCGAATCGACGCAACGTGCTCCTTTTGTTTCAGTAGATCCGACGAAAGAGTTACCACAGCGCGCTTGACGCGTACAAGTTCCTCCTCGTCAGTCATTGTAGGAGCCGCACCTGGCTGGACGTTCGTTGGGGGAGGCGCTTTCGTTCGAGATAGACGCTCAACTTCCTTGTTCAATCGTCCAATCTCTGCGGTATAGATTTCCTCTGGACACGAAAGATCGTAGATGGAGTTGGCGAAAAAGAGCTCAAACAGCGACGTTGATATATGTTCCCATGTCGGACCTGGAAGCATTTCTTGATACATCATTCGAGAAGCTGTGGTTGGTTTGAAAATACTCAGAGCATCCTCAGCGTCGTCCATAATCTCTCCGTCGTTCTGGTTCGCGTCCATATTTAGTCTCGTACTTGCGGCACGAATCAGAGGCCGACAAAGCATCCAAGCAGAAGCAATGTCCAGTCCGTAAACAGATTGAAGCTCAGCAAGAGATGGCATGCACTTGGCAAACCGGATCAATGAGCTTGTCTTTTGCGACTCGTCGGCATTATCGGCCAAAAAGTCCAAGAGAATGGCCATGACAACTTGACAAGTGTCGACCAAGTTACCAATCAACTTGACAGGCTTGGGAGGCCCAGGTGTGGACTCAAAGACAATTTGGTGGCGCACCTGCGCCAAGAGGATCAATAGAGAGACTCCCATGTCATCATCCCCTTGCAGGACCTTGCGAATTTCGTTCGATGCGCGAATGTTGAAATCTTGAAACACACCAAAAGAAATAGTTTCACGGCTCAAGAGGGTCGATCCAGCACGCCCCTCCAACTGGGTAGCCGACATGCTGGCAACCGGAGCATAATCAGCAAAGGCCCAACCACCCGACGTCTTGAGAAGCGTCCGCAACACCCCCAGCTCCATGACGTGCCCGTCCTTGAGCCGACGCATCAAATAAGACAGAATCCCTCGCATCTCGATAAAGGGAAAGCGTTTGTAAAATGCACCCGTGAAGGATTCCAGTGACTGCAACCACTGCGAAACATTAACTCCATCTTCCTTGAGACGACTCCGATTCACTCCTCCCATACTACCACTCAAACGACTGAGAACACAAAAGCCCAACACATCCAGAGACAACGACGTAACGAATTGCAGACAGTCCACCATGACTTGCACCAAGTTATCGTAGGACTCGATTTGGTTCAAAATAGTGGTAAACACCACCAAGGGATAGCTGTGGCACACCTTGGCCACCGATCGACTAGCATCGCGAATGGTATCCTTGGAGAGTCGCTTGAGGGCGTAGCGGACATCTTTTCCAGCTTGTAACTCTCCCGCAACCAACCACAGCGGTTTGTTGCTCTTCAAGGCGGCGCGTTCCAGCCCACTGCCTCGCCACGATCGATAGAGACTGTATCGGACGGTATACGAGAGTTGTTCCAAGATGGCCCACACTTCCATTGACAAGGCTGGATTGGGCGTAAACTGACCAAGACTGGGCAACAAGAAGGTTTGCACAAAGTCTTTGCAAGCATTCTTATTGTCGGTGGAATCTTGTCGGAGAAGGACGGCAACAAGGCGACATATTTCCGAAAAGAGAATGGGTCGTCGCTGAATCGCTCCCGACTCGAGCGTCAATGCCAGTGGTGGAGCAATCTGGGAAACAAAGTCTGTCAGCGATAGAGTGCCTTCTTGCTCCATGTCCGTATCCGTAGTGTCGGATGTTGCCCACGGCACGGGCGGAACGAGTTTTTGGTAGAGCGGAGCCACCAGCACGTCTTGCACCCAATCCAAAATGGCTCCACCGATCGATTCGGGAAAGAGTACGCAAAGAGCCGACCAATCCCGAGTAGGCACGGCGGCTTGCACAGTGGGCCACATGTTGGCTTCCAAAAACAAGTACAACCATTGCACTCCCAAACTGTTTTGCAAGGGTTTCAAATCAAGCACGGCCGCATCCGTAGCAGTAGCAGCACTAGTACTACTGCCACCCAGTCTGGTACGTCCCATGGCTTGGACCGCTTGTTGAGCGTACTGCTGGTGCTCTTGATGCGTGGCTTGCAACACGTTCGTCCAGGCAGGCAAATAGGGCCAGACTTGCGAGAGGACCAGGACCTGACCGCGCACCAACCAAGTCATGCACCGCAAGACCGATGTTGGATCACCGCGACCCGCGAGTTTGAAACCCAAGAGGGGCGGTAGCTTATCCACGGGAAGCTGCCGGACAATATTCAAGAGCTGTACCGGAGGTTCTCCGGCTGCAGTGGTAGTAGTAGTAGATGCGGTAGTTGCTGCTGCGGCAGTAGCAGTCAAAAAGTACTCGTGCTCCATCCAGTCCACCAACAAGTCCAAGCATCGGACCGGATCCAAACCAAAGGTACCAATGAGGTCCATGATTACTGCAGTGGTTGCTGTAGTGGTCTTGTCAGTATCATAGTCATTATTTTTATCGTCCACTGCGATTGGTTCCTTCCAGCAGCCGTCCGCTGCCGAAGCGGTAAAGACGCGCAGGAGCTTGCTGTACCCTTGCGATTCTTCCGCCATCAAGTTGTACTTTGGTTGCTTGTAATGAGCGGCGGTATTGAACTGGCGCATTTTCTTTTGTTCCACGGCCACAGCAGCATCATCATTGTTGCTGCTGTTGACCAATAAACCCGCTTGCTGCAACACGGACCAGTCGAGACTGCGCCACACACTGCTCCCCGTTGTTGGTATGGCGGGGGACAGTGCTCCGGCCTTGGCAACGAGTGCGAGTAGTGCGGGAGAAAGGTGCGACTTGGAAGCTGCCGCTGCTGCTGCTGCTGCCGACGAGGGCGACGACACTGCCGTCCGGGTGGTGGTATGAAACCACAAGACGTCAACGAGAATGTTTGATACGCTCGTTGTCATGGTGGTCATGGTCACCATTTTCGACAAGAGATCAACGGCAGCCGTATCATTCTCCTCGGTTGCGGTAGCGGCGTATAAAACGACTCGCTGAAAGAGCGCTTGGAGTAGTTCCGTATCGGCACCGTCGCACGCCTTGCCAAGGGCCTCTGGAGACGGCAAGGAACGTGTCTCTGCTGCTGCTGCTGCTCCTGCTGCTGCTGACATTCTACGGTACCGTACGAAAACGGAAAGGGGGTCTACCGTACTGTGTGTTTGCTGTATCTGTATCTGTATCTGTATCTGTACGACTATGGGATGTACTGGTACTGTATGATGCGAATGATGCTCCTCGCTCCTTTCAACCTGTCGAAATGAAAACTGCAACTTGACATGCCGACCGTACTATTTTAGTCTCGACATGCAGTAGTCTAGACTATCGGTACGTACTGACCACCGTCCGTCACCATTGTGATCCATGGCGATGGCACGGGACTTGGCGCCAAAATATAACTGAGTTTGATTAACTTGGCGCCAAAAATGCGACCAGGTCATGCAGTCGGTCATTAGTCATTATTGAGAGTGAGTCGAGTCGAATCAGTCCAGTCAGTCGAGTCAGTCGAGTCAGTCGGATTTGAGAGCCAAAACTTAGGACGCAGCAGCAGCAACGAGCGGTCACGACACAATGGCACACTAACAAAAAGAGGCCGAACTCGAATATCCATATCTATCTAGTGTATATACCGGATACTGTATACCATATACGCTTGCTATTGTCACTCGAATCCCTGCTCTACAGCTCTACCGTACTCTACAGCTCTCTATTACTACAAATACAATCATGATGAACTCTTCGTTTGACGACGACGACAACGACGGCTTTGGGGCGAATCCGTTTCGTACCGCTTCTGCTTCTGGATCGACCGGTACATCATCCACGACGAGCGACTTGCTCGGCACGCCCAATCCAATGCAGCAACAGAATCACCAGCAACACCAACACCAGCAACAGCAGCAATATAACCTTCCCAATCCCACAGCAGCCGACCCCGTCTCTGGCTTTTCTGGTCAACTGGACTTGCCGCCTCCCATGCAGCAGCAGCAATTTCAACAGCAACAGATGCAGCAGCAACAGCAACAGACGCAGTACAACAACCTGTCGGGCGCCATGGATAATTCTCGCTCGCCGTCCCAGCAAACCAGTGGCGGCGCGGGCGCCTACGGAAGCAACGGCACGACCGATCCAAACTCTACCGCGGCGAACAGAAGCATGTTATCCATGATTCCCACGTGGGGCTCTTGCATGGCGTGTTTGCGCTTGGATTCCTACACGCAGTATTTCAATGTCGATACCGTCGACGTTCAGTACAGATTGAAAGCGGCGGTCACCATCTTTTGGCAACCCGATCAGTTTCGCACGGCCGTCTTGGGTGAACCAGCCGTCGCTGGCGCGCAGGATCAGGACAACGACGACAACAACAACAACAGCAACAACAACAACAACAACAACGGTGCAAACTTTAAAGGACCCGACCTCTACGGTCCCGTCTGGATCAGCCTCACGCTCATTTTCATGATTGCCGTCACGAGCAACCTGTCGGCCTACATGCACCATCGAGTCCACACGCACCAAGCCAGCGCTGCAGAAACGCAAGTGCAAGCCTTCGAGTACGACTTGCACCACTTGGTGCGCGCATTGACTGTCGTTGGTACCTTTTCCCTCGGAGTCCCCACCTTTTTTTGGTTGGCCGCCACGTGCGTCGGCATGCCGGGCGTGTCCCTGGCGCTCTGGATGTGCATGTACGGCTACAGCTTGGTGCCCTTCCTGGCGGCCGTGTGGCTCGCGTGGGTTCCCTGGGAAATTGTCTCGTGGGTCGTCTTGGGTGGGGCCACGGCAGCGTCCGCCTTGCTGGTGGTGCGCAACCTTTCCACGCCCTTGATGCAGCAAGATTCGGCCACGCACACGAGGGCGGCGCCCCTCATTATGGGCATTTTGGGAGCGCACACGTTCTTTTTGTTTGTCTTGAAATTCACCTTTTTTCCGTGAGAAAGGAGCATTCGTTTAGACGAGCACAAGCAACAAGTATATATAACATTTACCCATGTCTACCATTTGTCTTGTTGTTGGAGGGTGCTAGCTAGTACTGTAGTTAGTTAGTTAGTTAGTTAGTTAGTGCTACAGTAGTATGTTAGTTCATACGGTACCGCCTAGTCTACCATTTGGCTACTTGATAATCGGCAAAAAAGTCCCCAGTGGGTGGATTCTCCATGGTGGCTGGAAGGACAGCATTCTTGGCACCATCCGCAGGATCCCGTTCACCTCGTTGACTGGACATATCCGTCTTGCAATAACCGGGACAGCAGCAATTGACCGAAAAGCTCTCTTGCCGGGCCCAAATCTTGGTGGCAGCAATCACGGACAACTTGCTCATGCCGTAATTGGAATTGCCCCAGCCAGCTACCGTCTTATGGCTACCGTCACCAGCCGTCACGCGAGTCTCAAAGTCATTGACTAGTTCGCGCAGCTCTGGAAAGGTCAGAGTATCCGCCGAAACAGCCGCTTGCTTTTCCGCCGACAAATTCTTCAAATGGCCAGACATGCTCGCTACATTAACGAGACGAGCATCGGCGCCCGCCAGACGCAGCAAGGGTAGCATTTGTTCGGTAAAGTCGACAGTGGCACGAAAGTTAACGTCCAAGGTGGGCTTGCACTGTTTTTCAAAGGGAGTGGGATCCGAACCCTTGTAGGCAAAGGCCGCGTTGTTGACGAGCACGTCGCACTTGCCAAAAGTCTCGCGGACGTGGCTGGCAAACTGGCCGTGACTCGCAGAGTCTCCCAGAGTCAAGGGAAACGCCGAAACTGCCACGCTCGAGGAAAATTGGTCTCGCAAGCGTTGTACCGCCATGTCGGCGCGACTGGCATCGCGACAACCCAACAAGACGTGTTGAAATAGGCCGGACAAGCCCAACTGCAAGGCTATAAAGTAGCCGACACCCTTGTTGGATCCAGTCACTACAGCGACGCGACCGGTAAACGCAGGACAAGAAGCTGTCATGGCGATTGATGATGATTCGGATAGCAAGTAAGTGTCAAGGACGACGATATGGATCTTTTGGTCGAAAGAACGAACAAAAAGAGTGAGAGTTCAAGTTTCGCGGAAAAATTGCGCGAATCTCTGTGTAGAAGAGCTTGCGTGCATGTGTACGGAAGGAGCGTTGTAGTTAGACTAGTTGCAATGTATTAACTACAGTCCATGTTCTCGTACGTTTTTCATATAGAAGGCATGGTCGTGTATATAGTCACACGTGTTTCAGAGCGGACCCTGCCTGACGGACAGACGAAAATATTCACCGCGAGCCTATCGCGTGATTAGGAGCTCCTAGTCCATTACGCGGCTTTTGAACAGAGGCAGGGTTGTATAACAAAGGATGTTCTGGTAGAAAGCCGCGTAATGGACTCCTTTTTTCGAGGAGCTCCTAATCACGGGATAGGCCCGTTGTGAATATTTTCGTCTGTCCGTCAGGCAGGGTCGCCGGTTAACTAGCAGCGAAACACGTGTGAGTGCACTAAACCGTATATGATTGTGTAAACAATACACGGCACATGCACAAACATAAATTTTGGACTCCAGCTACGGTACACCTACTGCATCCAACAGACAAGCTGACACCCTAACCCTGTCGAGATTTTATCCGTCATACCGTCCGTTTGACAGCGCCCTGTTGGCAAGAAAACACACACAAATCACAAGAAAGCAACGATCGACCATCCCGAGATCGTACTGTACAACGAAGCGTGGAGGCTCCAGTATTGTGTAGAGAGGTACGACACGACAAGCACTGAAAATGGATTGGAAACAACGGAGAGAGGGGGAAGATGCGTTCTGTGTGTCAGGTACGGCGGCATGGTGAGTAGAAAAATCACAGTTTTCAACAACGAATTCAACACGACGGGTTTTATGAGTCACATGAAACGCCATAGGCAGGGGTTGTGGCGCAGATACTTAGACCTGAAAACTGACCAACAAAGAGAGGATTTCTTGTTGACAGCTCCGAGTAAGTTGGTCTGCTGTGTGCGTGGCGTGGGGTTCGTTTACTGCATGAACAATAATCAATGCGACCCTAACATTTTCGCATTCCAGACGAAGGTGACGGTGGTGAGACTTTAGATGCGGTTGTTGAGGAGATCACATTGAAGCGCCCGGCTAGTGCAGCTTTTGCTCAGCCCACTGGCAAACACGGCCAGGTCACTGACAACTTTGACGTAGCCAACGTCCAACGTTGGTACGTGTGTGCTCATTTACTCGACCAGATACAAAAGCTACTATAAAGGTACAGTGATGGGATCTATAACAGCGACGAAGAAAATATCAATCTTTCGTTCTCGATTGCTATCGATGACGGGCAAACAGCTTGGATGGACTTGCGCAACACTCGCTGCTTTGTGGCTTTGCCAGCAAGCTCATCAGTGGCGTTGGTACATGCTGCTGGTAACACTGATACCATCAACAACCCAGAGGCAAAGAAGACCGAACCATTGATCTCTACGAATGCAGCAGGCGAGGATAGCATTTTTCTTGTCAATTTCTATGAGAAACCCATGGACTTTCAAAATCTAGATACTGGAAAGCAATTAGGGTTTCT
>Ga0307981_1002051_pt1 | contig 16940 bp, 17 predicted proteins | sample OrgLakmetagen987_FD_201849 | JGI IMG/M metagenome (GOLD analysis project Ga0307981, IMG submission 201849) | Saline water microbial communities from Organic Lake, Antarctica - #987 | ecosystem: Environmental > Aquatic > Non-marine Saline and Alkaline > Saline | place: Antarctica: Organic Lake... | reverse complement strand
GGCCGCGGTGTCGGTGACGTTGTTGTCGGAGGCATGGTTGTCAGAGGCATCGTTGTCGGCCTCGCCGTCGTCGCTGCCTTGGTCCTCACCGTCGCTGGTTGCGGCATCGAGTCCAGCATCGGACTCGGCGTGCGACGCGTCATCGGTGTCACCATCCGTGTCGCTGTGCGTCGGGTGGCTGTCGATCGTCTCGGTGCTGGTGCTGGTGCTGGTGCTGGTGGCCGGCACCTCATCGATCGCGACTCCGTTGTTGTACACCTGATCGGTCGAGCCCTGAGTGACTTCCGCTGCGTCGGCGTTGTCGTCGTTGCTGGCGGAGACCTGATCGCTGTCGGTCTGACCCTGATCGGGCTGGACCTCGTCGGTGACGTCATCTTCGATCTCGTCGTCGGAGTCGAAGTCCTCGAACATGTCGGGCGTCCGCTTGGCTTCGTGCGCGGCGAGCATCGCGTCGATCTCGTCGACGACGGGCGGCTCGGTGTCGGCCGGAGTTTCGTTCTGTCCCGGTGCTGGAAGGTCGACGTGGGTCGACGGGTCCGGCTGCGTCGGGGCGGCGTCGTTGGACTGTTCGTTCGAGTTGTGCTCGGTCATCGCTTCGATCCCTTTGGGGCAACTGCCCCGTTTGGTGCCCCGTGGTTTCGAAGCGCTCCCAGGTTAGGGCGATGAGAGCGGGCGCGTCGCGTGCCGTGCGACGCATGACCTCATTGCGCGAACGCGTCGACCAGCGGCGCGTACTCGTCGAGCGCCGCCATCACGTCATCGCGCGGTCCCTGAGGCAGCCCGAGCACCGCTCGCGAGATTCCTGATTCACGCATCTCCGTCAGCCGTTCGGGAACCGGCGGGGCACCGAACACGCCACGTTCGACGGTCTCGGGATCGCGACCGATGGCTTCGCACGCCTCGGCGATCACTCCCCACTTCTCGAGCGGGTGGCGACCCCCGATCGGCATCCAGCCGTCGCAGAACTCGGCGATGTGTGCAGCGGTCTTCGGACCGGCGTTGCCACCGAGGATCACGGGCGGGCCACCGTCCTGGGTCGGCTTCGGCCACGCCCACGACGAGTCGAAGCTCACGTGCTCGCCGTCGAACGACGCTTCATCGTGGGTCCACAGTTCTTTCATGGCGAGCACGTTCTCGCGCAGGACGTCTCGCCGCTCGTTGTACACGGTGCCGTGGTGCGCCATTTCCTCCTTGTTCCAGCCGTAGCCGACACCGAACAGGAACCGACCCTTGGAGATGCGGTCGAGGCTGGCGACTTCTTTCGCGGTGTGGATCGGATCACGCTGTGCCACGAGGCAGATGCCGGTGGCCAACTTGATCGTCTCGGTGACCGCTGCACATGCGGCGAGTGAGACGAACGGATCGTGCGTGCGCCAGTAGAACTCGGGCAGGTCTGGGGCACCGGCGCGTCCGCCCCATGGAGTGTTGCGGCTGGTGGGGATGTGGGAGTGCTCCGGGAACCACAGTGACTCGAAGCCACGCGCCTCGGCTTCACGGGCCAACTCGATCGGGTCGATCGTCTGGTCTGTCGGGAAGATCATCACACCGATGTGCATGGCGCGACCGTAGCCACGAGTCGCTGCATGCCCGGCCTCGGAACGTGCGGGACTCGATGGCTGGCCTGCGGGGCAGGCTCTTACCGACCGGCATCGATCCTCGGACAGGAACCAGCCGGGGCCACCCTGCATGAGTAACGATCAACACCCGGCGCTGTTCAGCTCAGCGGCGGCAGATGACGATCGGCGACACCGTGGTCGTGCAGGGCGATGCCCAACCGGTGACGCCGGCCACTCGATCTGTTGCGGTCGTGCGGGACGCCGTTGCGATCGGATTCTCTCGTGGACCGGGTCGGTGAACGGTTTTGGTGCCCGGCGAAGCGCAGCGTCGAGTGCGCGTCGGTGAACCGGATCTGGACTGCGCTGGACGTCTACGTTGACGACATGATCGGCGACCCCGCCAACCCGCCCGCCGTCGATCCGGCCGGCATGCCATTCGCCGACTCCTCCAAGATTCCGCCCGCCGATTCGCCGGGCGGGTCGCCCCTCGATCCGTCCGTTGACTTGTCGCGTGTGTCGACCGTCGATCGGCATCGAGCCACGATGGTCGTGAATCTCGGCGTGAAGGTCGCGCTCGTGGCCAGCTTCGCGATCGCGATCGGCCTGGGTCCCGACACCGTCGACGGGAAGGCGATGGGCTTTCGTGCGCCGCTCTTCCTGGCACCCGCGATCGTCGTGCCGATCCTCGCTCGTCTCCGCTGTTGGCGCCCGTATCCACACACCGCCGACGCACTGTTGGCCGCGCCGTTCCTCCTCGACACGCTCGGCAACCTGTTGGGCCTCTACGACGAGTACCCCCGCACCGACGATGTCTTGCACACGATCAACTGGGTGCTGCTGGTCGGTGCGTTCCACGCCTTTCGGTTCCGCAACGTGCACGACCGTCGTGATGCCGTTCTGCTCGGGTACGGCTTCGGTGCGGTGATGATCGTGGTGTGGGAGATCCTGGAGTGGGCGGTGTCCGAGGACGGCTTCGGTGGTGCGGGCGGACTCGCGCTCACCTACGAGGACACGATCGGTGACCTCTTCCTGTCGTCCACCGGCGGGCTGATCGGCTCAGTCCTCGCCATTGCCTGGCTCGGCCCACGTCGCCGGCGGAGCAGCATCATCGCTGATTGATTCACAGGCGTCGACCGCCTCGAAGGTCACGACACGTGGAAGATCGCGCCACGTGGAAGATCGCGCCACGTGGAAGGTCGCAACACCCGGACGGTCGCCAAGTCGGAGGTCGCGACACGTGGACGGTCGCGACACGTGGAAGGTCGCGACACGTGGAAGGTCGCGACACGTGGAAGGTCGCCAAGTCGGAGGTGGCGTGCGGTTGAGCGGTGGCGCCAAGACGGAGCTACCGCCGACTTGGTCAGTTCTTCGACCGACCGGCCACGCAGATGGCGTTGTCGCAGGTCGTAGATCGGCAGGGGCGGCGAGCCCGGTGCCGTCGGGTGCGTTCCTTGGCGAACCCGTCGACGCACACCTGACGCGAGCAATGTTCGGACCCACACGGCAGGCCGACGCGGTGCCGCTCGGCCTGGCGTCGAGGTGCGCGGTCTCGGAGGTCCGTCTGGTCCTCCTGCCCGTCCGTTTGCCGTTCCTTCTTCTGATGCTTCTCGTGGTCCTGCTGTTGGTTCTTCTTCGCGTCGGCCCCCGTCGACCGTGACGACGACTGCACGTCAGAGTCCACGGAGTGCACCGACGAGGCGTTCTTTCGAGCATCCACGCAGATGGCGAGTTCGCAGCTCCCGCGCCCGCACGGTTGGCCCTTGGCGTGCAGGAGTGCCTGGGCTTCGGCGCGACGTTCCTTCTTCTTCAGACGTCGACGCTCACGAAGCGGCGCACACACGACGCAGCCGCGCTTCTTGCAGATCCGACCGCGATCGTGGGCGATCTCCTGCTTGCTCTGCGCCGAGAGTTCGTTGTCTTCCTCGTCGCGATCGACGTCGTCGCCCGCCTGCCAACGGTCTGGCCTTCCAAAGTCCGGATACTCACCCATTCCAGCGAGTATCGCTGCTTTGTGCCGGACGCGTGTCGCACGGTCGACATCGATCGACGCTCGCCGGCGACGCTCACCGTCTGGCGGGTGACGGCATCGTCGTTCACCTCCGCCTGGCGAGGCACGTCGACTGCGTGGTAGCCGGTCGTGCCGCATCGTCGATCATCGACGCCTGTCGAAGCCGGCTGGATGCGTCGTGACCGGTCAGTCAGCTCTGATCGGGGCGATGACCTGCTCCGCGAAACGCAGTGCGGGCTCGACGTGGAGCGGATGCCCGAAGTCCATGATGAAGTAGGTGGCACCGAGGCTGCGGAGGTGGTTCAGTCGTTCGACCCAGGCCTCGGAGTCGGCGTCGGATTCGGGGAGGTCGCCGCCGACGGTGATGCTGCATTCGACGTCGTCGGGGTCGCGTCCGGCATCGCTGGCGGAGGTTCGGACGATGTCGCGCATCCGCAGCCAGGCGTCGTCGCCACCGCGGTGCGATCCGTTCCAGATGTCGGCGTGGCGTCCGACGATGGGCAGACCGATCTGTTCGCCGGAGCTGCCGATACAGATCGGCGGGACCACGTCGGGGCGTGGCGTGGCGGCGGCATCGTCGATGCTGAAGTGGGTGCCGGTGAACGTGGGGTGTTCCTCGGTCCACATCAGCTTGCAGATCTGCACGACCTCTTCGAGCTGGCGTAGGCGTGTCGCGGCGGAGGGGAAGTCGTAGCCGTAGGAGTCGTATTCGTCTTCACGCCAGCCGCCACCGATGCCGAGGATGAACCGGTTGCCGGACAGGACCTGGAGGGTCGACGCCATCTTCGCGGTGAGCGCCGGGTTGCGGTATCCGTGGCCCAGGACGTGGTGGCACAGCATCACGTCGGGGAATCGGGCGGCGAGCCAGGTGAGGGTGACCCACGCTTCGAGGAACCCTTCCTTCTTGTCGGCGTCGAATCCGTAGAAGTGGTCGGCGATCCACAGCGAGTCGAAGTGCGGCAGGGCCTGGGGGAAGATGTGTTCCTCCTGGTACATCACGATGGGCTCGAAGTCGCTCCCTGCGTGTCCGGCAACGGGCGACAACCATCCGAATTTCGTCATGCGGCCAGGATGCCAGAGGCCCACCACGCCGGAGTCATGCGGTCGCGTGTCGAACGCGCACCGTGCCGCCACGACACGTGAACCTGCTGTGCCGCCGGATCGCCGAGAAATCGGCGAACTTGCCGAGGCGGCCGGTGCCCCACCTCTCTCGATCGCGCCCCGTTCATCTCGGGCGGAGCCGACCGTCAGCCGACTCGGATCCACTCCGTGGGGAACACGATGATGTTCGGTTGCCCGGGCGGGACGACGGCGAGGGAGCCCTCGACGTTCGACACCGAGAGCGAGTTGCCCTCCTGGTCCGCCTCGAAGGTCAACTCACCTCGCTGCGATCCGAGCACCGCTTCGGTGACCCGAAGCGGTGGGCCTCCCAGTTCCGGCGTGTCGACACTGATGTCGAATTTGGGGAGCCCCGAGATCGTGACCGTGCCGTCGACCTCGGCCCACTGCAGCTCCCCGAAACCGTTGACGACGATCTCGCCGACGAAGTCGTCGTCGAGGTTCAGTCGCACGTTGTCATACGACAACACGAAGACACGATCGGCGCCGAGGGTCATGCGGATCTCGCCGCTCACGCCGGTCACGTTGATGTCGATCAGATTGTACGCGTCGTTGAACGCGTCGCGGATGGCGTCGATGTCGGCGATCCACTCGCCTTCGAGTTCACTGTCGTTCGGCGGGTTGCACGCGTCCTCGAGATCGACGATCGCGGTCTTGAACCGGGCGCCGTCGTCGGCCGTGCCGGTCAGTCCGACGAGCAGGCGTGGGTCGTTCGCCGGGACCGCGACGGTCGGCTCGAACGGCGGGTTGCCGTCTTCACACAGACACGGCCCGTCCACGCACCAGTAGCGGTTGACGCCCCCGTCGAAGAGGGCCGTACGGGACTCGGGGTCAGAGACCCACCTGATGATGTTGGGGCCTTCGTGCGTCGTCGTGATGACCTGGGGTCTTCCGGTGGACACGTAGTCGAACTGCGTCAGCGTCTGTCCACCCGCGTTGGCCGCATCCCCCGCTGCCGTCGCGACCGTCACCGCTCGGATCTCTCGGGACAACACTGGCCCGAGAGGGCTCGTGAACACCCACGGGTTGCCGAAGTCGTCGAGCTGCGCACTCGACGATGCGAGCGAGCTGTACTGGGTCCGTTCGAGGCCAGCGATCGCTGCGTCGTACGCGCTCGGCGAGTCGGCCTGATCGGTGATCGTGGGGATCCGATCCCAGATCGCCTGACTTCCACCGGCTTGGTAGCCGACCTGCCAGAAGAAGCCGACGGCGGCGTAGCTGCGCTGGTAGAGGTTGGCCGATGTCGGCCCGAGGAACTGGTGCGCCCAGGTGAGGGCGGCGGACGTCTCGACCGCTTCTGCTTCGACCCACTTGGCGAGGCCTTCCTTGACCCAGCGCGGCGAGCGTCGGTAACTGTCGACCGAGCCGCTGAAGTTCTGGCCGTGCCAGCAGTGGAAGAACTCGTGGATCACGGTTCCGAGTTGTGCGTCGGCGCTCGGTGTTCCCGGGCGGAAGTTCACGATCGTGATGTCACAGACACGTTGCCCGTCGTCGTCGCGCGTGCGGGCCCATCCCAGCCAGTTCGATTGGTCGGCGCGGAGCTCCTCGGGCCCTACGTAGCGGGCGCTGAAGCGCGGCACCGTTCCGCCGAGCGACCCCATCACGAACGTCTGAGCCGCCTGGAGTTGTCCGACCAATCTCGGATCGACGGCCGGCGCCTGGCGCAACCCGTTCCATTCGACCTCGAGGTCCACGGTGACCGGCGTGGTCGTCTCGGTGGTGGAAACGCCGGGATCGGGGTCACCGATGTCGGCGTTGGTCAGCACCACGGCATCGGCCGGGACCGCCAGTGCATCGTCGATCTGCCGGCGCTGGGTGTCGGTGAGTTCCGGGCGCAGGGCGTCGAGGAGCTCGATCACCGAGCTCGGGTCAGTCGCCAGCGTCGGGTCGATCGACACCGGGATCGCACCGTCGACCTCGACGCCGAAGATCGCTGCGAACTCCGACACGGCCAGTTGCACGCTGTCGATCTCGCCGTCGGCTTCGAGGTCACCGAGCTCCCCGATCGTGGGCAGCAACGGATCGATCGCCGGAGGCGTGGTCGTGGTGGTGGTGGTCTCGGTCTGTGTCGTCGTGCTGGTGGTGGTCGTGGTGCTGGTGCTGGTCGTCGGCCCGGTGTCGGCCGCAGGCACCGTGGTGGTCGGCGCTGTTTCGTCGCCGGCGCCACCGCACGCGGCCGCAAGACAGACCAGGGTGATGAAGGCAGTGGTTCGTCGAAGGCGCACGATTGGCTCGATCCGTTCTGATGTGAAGGTGATTCGGGCCGAACTTAGCGAACCCCGGCCCATCGAATCTTCGAAATACGGTTCGGGGAACTTGCAGATTCCACTGGCCGACGACACCGAGGCGGCGTGCGCCGGTCATGACGGGAGGGGGACGTACGGGTCGTGGTCGTCGGGGACGGTCGGGAACCGCTGGGCCTGCCAGTCGTGCTTGGCCCGCTCGATGCGGTCCCGATCGCTGTGGACGAAGTTCCAGAACATGAATCGCTCCCCGACGGGGTCACCGCCCAGCACCACCGCGATCCCCGATCCGGCGATGGTGAGCGCTCGGGTGGTGTCGAGCACGGCGAGTTGCCCCGGGTCGATGCGGCCGCCGTTCACGGTGATGTCGCCGTGGACCGAGATCACGCCGATCTCGGCGTGCGTGGTGGAGATCGGCACCGGGGAGTCGTCGTCGAGTCGCACTTCGGCGAGAACCAGTGGCGACGAGCCCCGGACGGGTGACTCCATGCCCCAACCGGTTCCGACGGCGAGTCGGATGTGTGAGCGTCCAATCCAGTCGGTGGGGAGATCGGCACGTCCAGCGTGTTCGAACGAAGGGCCGGTCTCCTCGGAGTCGTGGGGGAGCGCGACCCAGGTCTGGAGACCGTGCAGTGGTCGCTGGACGTTCACATCGTCGGGGTGCGCCCGTTCGGTGTGGGTGACCCCGGAGCCTGCGGTCATCCAGTTCACGTCGCCGGGCGTGATCGTTGCGATGGCCCCGGTCGAGTCGCGATGGACCATGCGGCCATCGAAGAGATAGGTGACCGTCGCCAGTCCGATGTGCGGATGAGCGTCGATGCCCGGCGAGGTCTCGTCGGCCAATTCCTCGGGGCCGATCAGGTCGGCGAACGTGAACGGGCCGACCATGCAGCGGGTACGAAAGGGGAGCAGGCGCCGCACGGTGGTCGAGCCGACTGGGCGACGTCGCGGGTCGATACGGAGTTCGATGGCTGACGAATCCATGGAGGGTGCAACCCTGTGACCCGCCCCTGTATTCGCCGTTTGAAGAAGGACAAGAGGTCGGTACGTCGGGCGCGTTGGCGCAGCGCAGTGCGGATAGCTGCGCGTCAATGCGGTGCAACAGTGCGCCGACCCTGGGGTGGTCGAGCCCAGCAGGGCTCCTGACATGATCCACGAGTGCCTTGGCCCATCTGATCGACTCCGGCTCAATGGTGACCCATCCGATTGGCACCTCTTCGATGGTGATCGGTTCGATGGTGCCCGGCTGAATGGGGCCCGGTCTCGAGGAAAGGCCTTGTTCGGCATCGATGAAACACAGGCATGCGCCAGCGATGTCAAGCCTCCCACCTCTGATGCCCGGTTCACGCCACCCTCCGATTCGGCGGACCGGTGTTGCGGACGCTGCCGTCGGGCAGGGTGAGTGTGAGTTCCCTGTTCTGCCCGAGTCGTACGTCCCATCCGAGGTCGTGGATGGCGTGGTGGTGTTTCGAGCAGACCGGCAGCAGATTGTGAAGATCGGTGTGGCCGCCGTTGCGCCACCACTTGATGTGGTGCAACTTGCATCGGTCGTAGTGGGTGCCGCAGTCGGGAATTGCGCATGTTGCGTAGAGGCCTCGGAGCGCTCGGCGTTGTGCCCGGTTGGCCAATCGTGTCGACCGGCCCAGGTTCAGGTTGCCGGGTGCGTGCAGCACGACTCCGTTGCGCACGACCACGGTGTGGACGTCGGAGTCGTTGACCAGTGTTGCGAGGACGGGGCCGGGTACTTCGATCGGAATCGGCCACTGCACGACTGGTGCGCCGGCCACGGTTGGAGCGTCGACATCGATCACGGCAACGAACTCGGCACGCTGCGACCGACCCGACGAGGAAACACCGGGACCCACTTGGCCGCCGGGATCCACAGTGTTTCCCTCGACGCCGCCCGCAGTGAGCCGGGCGAACGCAAGTGCTCGCAGGTGCTTCTGCTTCTCGATCGGGTCGGAGGGGCACGAATCGGGGACCGACCCGGCGAACAGTGTCTCGACCGCTCGGTCGAGCGCTGCCGACACCGTCAGCGCTGTGACGGGATCGAATCGGCCGCGAACGTTCCACATGCCTTCGTCGTCGGTCCACGTGGACATCGACGTGGCTCGGCGCTGGCGCTCCAGCTTTGCCATCCCGTCGTCGGTGCGGACCTCGTTCACCGCTGTGCGAACCCGGCGGGCGAACTCTGCGACCGACGTGGTCGCGGCATCGTCGATCAGTTCCTCCACCCGGCCGAACAGCGCGTCGCGTTGTGAGGGCTCCAAGGACTTCGCTCCTCGGGTGACTGCGTCGACGTGCCCCGGTGTGACCCGAGCGCCTTCGAGTGCGTCGGCGAGCCCAGCGACTGCCGTCAGCGTCTCGCCGCGCTCGATGACCTTCGTGGCGGCGGACAGCGAGTCGCGCGTCGCGTCGGCGATCTCGGGCTCTGCGAACGACGAGACAGCACGCAATCTGACCGCTAGGTCGGCGTCGGCGGCTGCGAGGAACGACCGCAACTCCGCCACGGAGCGCATCGCGGACGTCAACGAAGCGGCGGAGGCCGAGGGGTCGGTGCGCACCGACATCACCCGCTCCGCTCGCTCGATCACCTCGGCCATCAGCATACGAACAAGTGTACGATGGGGGTACCTCAGAGACGGCCAACGCCAGTTTCAGGTTGGTCGATAGGACGGCTTTTGGCTGAAGATTTCGAGGCTCTGAACCGTCCGGCGACCTGGCTCCAAGCGCCCGACCCGCCTGATGACCTGGCCCGTCCTACAACCAGTGTCGGTCGGACGACCTGACTTGCCCGACGACCTGGCTCCGTTCGTCTGACGACCTGACTCGTCCGATCGCCTGACTCGGAGCGAACGGCCGCCGACCGCTACGCCTCGAGTTCGATCACGGCCTCGTGCTCGATCGACGCAACGGGTCGACCGCCGCTGGTGATGCGTACATCGGCGATGGCCCGCTTGCCGGCGCGGGACGTGAACCGGTCGATCACGGTCGTCTCGATCGTGATCGCGTCGCCGAGCGTCACCGTGCCGTGGTAGGCGACCAGGCTGCGGGTGTGGATCCACGATCCATTGACCAGCTGGGTGTGGAACACGTCGTTCGCGAACGCGACCCACGCTGCCGGGTGGATGAGCCGTCGTTCGCCGTACCGACCGTCGGAGTCGCCGAGCCGATCGCCGTAGTCCGACCACTCGACCCGCGGCGTGAAGGTGCGGGTCTCGAGTCGTTCACCGTCGCGTGTCGCCATCGTCGGTCCCTCGCGCATCAGCTCGCAGCCCGCCCGTCGCTCGCCGCCGACCCGCAACTCGATCGTCGCGTCGTCGACCACGACGAAGTCGATCGCGTCACCGTCGAACACCGGTGCACCGAAGCGGACGTGAGCGCCGCCACCGTTCAACCATGCATCGCCCCATGCGGCCGTCGGCACGTGGGTCATCAATGCATACGACGACACGCCCGCCACCAGCGCCCTGGGGAAGCCCGCCGCCTGCGCTCCCGCATCGGTGTGGATCGGGTTGCTCGCGTGCTGGGCCAGGTTGATCGCCGTGACCGACCAGTCCTGCAACTCGCCGGTTGCTGTCATGGTGGCAGCGTGTCAGATCGCGACGCTCGCGCTGCAGGCGTGAGCGCCAGACAGGAACGACCTGTGCGATGTCGGTGATCGAGATGCAGCGGATGTCGGCTTCTGCGAGCGAGGGCAGTCGGCAGCTCACGGAGCGGGCTTGCAGTCCAAGGAGTGACGAGCAACTCAGGGCGTGACGAAGCGACAGCTCGGGCCCGGTGCCCTCGTGAGCCGGAGGTCGAGGGTCGCGAACGGCGCATCGAGTGACTCGGCGAGTGCGACGTAGAACGCGTCGTAGATCGTGAGGTTCGATCGCAGTTCCCAGATGCGGTCGGCCAGTGGCTCGAACGATGCGAACTCGATCGGGAGCTGACGGAGCGCACCGAACGCCAACGCAACCGAATCTTTGCCGACGGTCTCGACGGATTCGGCCCGACGAAGAACCTGTGCGACCTCGACCGGCAACAGGTCGGGCGCCACGACATGGTCGCTTCGGAGTTGCTCTTCCGCCCACCGGCCGTCGGGCCCGTTGTCGATCAGCGCCGCGACGATGGTCGATGCGTCGACGACGATGCTCACCGCCTGCTCTCGTCGCGGAATGCGATGATCTGATCGGCGTCGAGACGAGAGCCGGTGAGTTCCTTGCGGCGGCGTAGATCGTCGAGGAGTTCGTTCATGTCGGGCTTCGCTGCGAGGCCGATCAGGGTGTGGCGCAGGTACTCCTGCAGTGAGCGACCACTGCGTGCAGCGCGGGCGGCGAGCTCGTTGCGAGTCTCGTCGGGCACGTCACGGATTGTCATCGCCGGCATGCATGCATTTTAGCAGCGATGGATGCAGAACGGAAGTGGTCGAGTCTCCCGTGCGCGGCTCAGAGTCGACGGTGATGCACGGCGGTCGCGACGTGGTCCGCGAGCTGTGCGATGTCGTCACCGTCGGAGGTGAGGACGAGCGCGTCGTATTGCTCGGCCACGCACACGAGGTGCGCGTCGACGACGTCGGAGGTGTTCGATCGCGCGAGCAGCGCTCCGACCGGCTGCGCATCGTCAGCGCCGAACCCGATGACCCGGCAGGAATCGAGCAGACGATGGAGCATGACCTGGCGCGGGTTGCGACTGACCTCGGCGACCACCGGTGCCGTGGTCAACGGTCGTCGGCCGCGCTCGAGGAGCCGTCGGTGGTACGCCCACGTGTCCCGGTCATTCCGGTCCGCATCGATGAGTGGGCCGGCGTCGTAGACGACCGTCATTACTTCCCCTTGTGCTGGCTGCGGTCGAGGTCGGCACGAACTCGCTCATCCGCGCGAGCCAGTTCGTCGGTGGTGAACGCGCCATGCTCGGCCTCCCACTCTGCGACGAGGGTCAATCCCTCGGTGATCGCGAGCCGGTCCTCGGCAGCGCGACCGATCCATGCCGACACGGTGACGCCCTCGGCCTCGGCCGCCTCCACGAGCCGGATGTGCACGTCGGAGGCGAGGCTGATCGAGATCTTGGGAGAGGGCGCTCCACGAGGCATGATCGAAACGGTAGCACCATGGTCGGACCGTTGAGATTCGATGGTCATCCGATCGAGAGCCGCATGTCCTGAAGCACGTCGAGCACATCGCAAGCAACCCTCAGGGCAGCGACGGAATCGTCCCGATCGAGCACCCACTGGGCGACCCAGCCCGACGCGACCTCCTCCACACCGGCGGCTGCGGCGAGGAACGTGACCTCCTGCGTCCACCGCTCGGTTCTTGCCTGCTCGCTTCGTTGGGTGTCTTCGTCGACGAGTGCGTGGACGATGAGGTCGCGTGCGTCGACCGAAGCCGTTTGGCGACGGATGTCGTCGGCGAGTTCGGTGGGCGCCCATCCCGCGATCCAGAGGTCACGGACCGCAAGCCGGAGCTCGACCTGGATGGAGAGGACCGCATGGATGGCTTCGCACCCGGGGCAGTCCGCCCTGAAGGCGTCGTCGGGGTGACGCCAGCCCGCGTGGTCGGTGGATGTGTCGAAGAGGTCTCGCTCGTGGATAGCCATCGTGAAGCTCCGTTCTCGTGTTCATGAGTTCGGTTGCGTGATGACAACGATTCGGCGTCGAACGACGCTTCGAGAGTCATCCAAGCCCAGGGGTACCTCAGAGTTCGGCGGGCGAGGACCTGGCCGACCACTGTCGGCCGCCGGGCCGTCGACGGGCGGTTGTGGCAACTTCTACGTCGAGGCAGGGAACCAGTCTGCGAGGTGGCGGGCGACGGTCATCGCGACGCCAGGATCGACCACGGGGTCCGCTTCGCTGATGGCGGCGACGAGTGCTTTGGGCCAGCCGATCCACACGCCGTCGACGGCGAAGGGCTTCGAGAAGAGTCCCCACTCGGCGTCGGTGAAGCAGAGACAGCGGCGAATCGGCACGTGTCCGTGGTCGATGGCATCAAGCGCGACCCCGACGGCACCGGCCTGCCAGCCGAGCCCGGCAACGAGCTTTGTCTGGTCTCGGTTGCGAACGAAGAGTCGGTGGTCGACCGTTCGCCAGTTGCCGACGTCGCGGCGCTCGATCCTGCCCGCGTAGTTCTTGGCGTCAACGATCCAGACTCCGGATCCGGCGATCACGAGGTGATCGATGTTGCCCCGTGTGCTCGGGACCTTGCGGTCATGGAGCGCGGTGGCGGTGTCGCCGAGTCCGGCGTCGACCCATCGTGCGAGTCGGGCTTCCCCTTCGGCGCCCTTGGCCCACGCTTTCGTCGACTGTGGTTCGTCGGACAGAATCTTGGCGACCCTGCCGATCCGGCCCGTCCCCCACTTCTCCTCGATCCGCTTCTCATGCTTCGCGACGCGCCGCTCGTACTCGCGCTGCGCAGAGACACCGGCCGTACCCCGATCAAGAGGAGCGACGGGTGGCGGAGGCGGCGGCCGTGGGGGCGGTGCGTGCGTCATCTGCGTCGATGCCGCCGGGCCGTCAGGGACGGGTCGACACATCGTGCAGGTGACCGACGCGGACTTGCTGTCCCACCAGGCTCTCGACGCAGTGGGCAACGCGATCGAGCATTCGGCGCATGCAGCCGGTCCTTCGATCGCCATCAACTGCTTCGCCATGCCGCTGTCTTCGGAACGACGCGCTTCTCGCTTGAGGTCGACAATTGTTCGATCGGTTCGCGATCGACCTCCACCTCCGTGCCGAGCCGGCGCTGAAAATACGTATGTATGATACGTACATGCCGAACAAGACCATCAGCGTGCCGGCGGACGTGATTCCGATCATCGAGGGGCTCGATGTCCCGTTCTCGACCTGGGTCACTGATCAGCTCCGTCGACATGGGGCGGGGATCAGTGGTCTCGGTCTGGGCGAACAACTGCTCGCAGATGCAGCGTTGGCGGAGACCGACCCACCAACCGAGGACGAGTCGCTCCGAGTACTCGAACGCATGGACCGATCGGCACCCTGGTGAGGCGCGGCGACGTCTACTGGGTCGGACTCGACAAGCGGCGGCCGTGCGTCGTCGTGTCATCTGACGACGTGCTCGATGTCGACGTCTGGCAGACGCATGTCGTTCCGCTCACGTCGAAGGTCGAGCGAGCCGGCCTCGCAGGCAACGTCCGGCTCCCCTCTGCAACGACTGGCCTGGCGAGAGACTCCGTGGCGGTCCCGTTCGGGCTCGAGCTCGTCGACCGAACGTTGCTCACCGAGCGCTCCGGCCGCGTCCCTGGTGTGTTGCTCTCGGACATCGACGAAGGCATCCGAATCGTCCTCGGGCTCGATCGCTGAACCGAGGCGGACCGATGACCGAGCGGCCGATCACGCCCCGGCTGCAACAGACCTGAGGAGGCTCAATCGACCCTCACGGTTCCCGATCCAGTACCGCCTCGGTCGCCTTCAAGAGCGTGCGAGGCTGCACCGTGCGGAAGCCGAGAGATCCGAAGTGCTCGTTGATCTCGCAGCACGACTGTGCAATAACTTCGACTCGATGGTCGGCTGATGTAGTTCTGAAGTTTCCTGATTCGCCAACCTTTGTTGGCTCCGAGTGATTGTTGGGTTCGATGTTGGCAACCTCTGTTGTTTCCGCCATCGACATGTTGGTGTAAAAAGTTAAACTGACATCGTGGACGGTGCATTCTTGAAGTTTTTGACGCCGCCAACCCCACAGGCAGAGGTCGAGCGAGTTCTTGCAGCGTTGATTTCGGGTGGGCATTTGCCAGAAGAGCTGGAGTCGGCCGCGGTCGACATCAAAGAGGAGGCAGGTCGGCGGCGACATGGCGAGCTGACAGCTGGCGAACCACGATCGGAGGCCGTCGCCAAGCAGATTGCCGGAGCTGCCGCGTGCATGGCGAACTCCGAAGGAGGCGGAGGCTTGATCATCGGAGTAGCGGACTCGACGGGTGAGATCATCGGCGCCACGAGCGACGCCGACTGGCTTCGCACCCGGATCTACGAGTTGACCGAACGGAAGCTCTCCGCCGATGTGCGCGAAGTGATCGTCGGAGGTGACCGCTTGCTCGTCGTGCTCGTTGCGCGAGCTCTCGAGCCGATCCCGTTCAATGGCAAGTTCCATCACCGGGTGGGGAAGAGCTGCGTTCCAACGACGGCGACCGATCTCATCCAGGGAGTTCTCAGTGCGTCGGGTGCCGACGCGTCGGCGATGAAGTCCGAGACCCGAATCGGCGATGTCACCCGCAGCGCTGAGTCCGTGCTTCGGGAACTGGTGAGCCGGCGCGATGCAACGAAGGCCGTGCTCCCCATGACGGATCTGCTCGGCCGCCTCGGCTTGACCCACGAAGCCACCGATCACTTGAACCGTGCCGGCGAGATCCTCTTGTCAAAGCGCCACGCTCCGGCGATCGACTACATCCGTAAGGACGTACCGGGCGGTCCCTCGTCGATCCGACTCGTCGAGCCCGGCCGTTCGTTGCTCGAGGAGCTGGTTCGAGTGATCGACGTCGCGATGTTGCACAACCCGGTGGCGGAGATCACGACCGGTGCGACCGTGACAAGGGTGCCCTCGATTCCGGAGCGCACGCTTCGGGAGGTGGTCCTCAACGCCGTGTGCCATCGAGAGTGGAATGACCCGTCGCCGACGGTGGTGGAGCACACCGGCTTCGAGCTGCGGGTCACGTCGCCCGGCGGACTCGTGCGCGACGTGAGCACGTCGAACATCATCACGCACCCGTCGGAGCCGAGGTATCGGACGCTGCTGGACTCTCTCCGCCAACTCGGCTTGGTCGAACAGGAGGGGGTGGGGGTCGATCGGATGGTGGCGGATCTGATCGTCATCGGGAGCGATCCACCGCAGATCGAGGTAACCGAACGCCCGGCAGTACGGGTGGTCCTCTCCGGGCGAAGAGTGGACGAGCGCAGGTTTCGGTTCTTCTCGGGCCTGTCGCCGAGAACAGCACTCGACGACGTGGATCTCGCGCTGATCATCCACCGGCTGTCGAATCCGATGAGTGGCTATCTCACCGTTGCAGCATGCGCGCCGCTACTGCAACGCTCGGAGGGTGACACCGCCTACTCGATCCGGCGAGTGGCCGAGTACGAGCTCGGCGACGGGAGCGCCATGTTGGAGAACATGACGACCATCGAGGGCTCACCACCGGCCTGGCGACTCACGAAGTCGGCGCGGAGCCGCCTCGCGATCGCCAAACCCAAGGATGCGACCGCTGTTGCTCTCGCATGGGCGCGTGAGCGGGGGCGGATCTCCTCACCGGAGTATGTGGAGTTGGCATCGGTGGCCGGGCCGACTGCGAGCAGCCACCTCAAAGAGCTTGCAGCGCAGGGGTTGCTGGTACCGAGCAGCCCGGCTGGCCGAGGACGCGGCTTCCACTACATCCCCGCCGAGCGGAAAGATGCTGCTCCGATCCCGCCCAAAGGCATATCGACATCTGAATCGTGACCAACGAGCAGCGGCGAGGAAGGCCGTTCGCCACAGTGGACGCAATGCTCGCCTGGACGGATCGTGGAGATCTGCGCCAACGCGACGGTGCTCGCTCGGCACCGAGAGCAGGATCTACGGGTGTTCGAGGTGCCGGCGCGGATCACTCGGGATAATGACTACCCGCGGGCGGTGGCTCCTTGACGTCGACGGACTTCCCGGAGGCGGCTGGCGCGGCGGCGTCACGCAGGTCAGACATCGACGGGTCGATGGAGGGGCGCTCGCGATCGATGTGACACCCCTCTGTCACAATGGTCCACATGGCGGAACGGTTGCTCACTCCTTCGAAGATCACCGCGTGGCTCGACTGCGCGCACTTCCTCACCTTGCGGCACGAGGTCGACAACGGCGAGCGCGACCGATCGCCGAACATGTTCGGCGAGATGGCGCAGATGCTCCTCCAGAAGGGTCTCGACCACGAGGAGGCCGTGCTGGAGCGGTATCGGGCGGCAGGTCGCGACGTGTTCGTGGTCCCTGGCCAGGACAAGGGCGAGTCGTTCGCCCAGTGGGTTTCGCGGGTCGGTGACGTCCTGGGGGAGGGCCACGAGATCGTGTT
>Ga0307981_1002050_pt1 | contig 16943 bp, 19 predicted proteins | sample OrgLakmetagen987_FD_201849 | JGI IMG/M metagenome (GOLD analysis project Ga0307981, IMG submission 201849) | Saline water microbial communities from Organic Lake, Antarctica - #987 | ecosystem: Environmental > Aquatic > Non-marine Saline and Alkaline > Saline | place: Antarctica: Organic Lake... | reverse complement strand
ACGCGCTTTTCTTGGTCGGGCATTCCCTTCAAAGCTTCCGTGAGTGGCCTATCTATGGACGATGCACTGGTGAGCCATTCAAAGGGGCGTACCTCGTCATTGCTGGACTGAGGCGGCGCTGGAGGAATGGTCACCATGGTAACAGCGTTTTTGGTTTTTGTGATTTTGTGTTATTTGGTGTTGATGGATTAAAAATGTCAAAGTTCTGTATTTTGTCGCTTCCTTCGTCCGTCCGTTTCTCTCCACCGCTTATTGTGTCTTGTACTGTATGTGTAAGATCGCTTGTCTCGACAATGGCACTATCAGACACTGCAGCTCATCCAAAGCACATCTACAGCTATCCGTACAACATCACTACTGTAGAATGAGCAACCCAGGAGGCGCAGGTGTCTCTACCGAGCAACTCAAAGCTCGCTACGTCGGTACGGGTCACGCCGACATTAGTAAGTACGAATGGCTGAGCAATCAGCACCGAGATACGTACGCCAGTCACGTTGGCCACTACGATCAGCTCTCCTACTTTGCTGTGGCACAAAACGAGTCTGTGGGTCGTGTGAGACTGAAACTCTTGGAGAAAATGGTGCAGCCGTGTGGGCCTCCACCTCCCACCAAGAATGTAGACAAGATATTAGAAGAGCAACAGGAAGAGTAATGCATGGGTTGGGATTATGTAAGAAAGAGATTTAAAAAGTCTAAACTTGGGCGAAATGGTCCGAAGCGACGCTGCTGCTTTCATCGTCCATACTCGTGCGCGTAATGATTCCATTGCGAGAAAAGTGAAGGAGCAAGTCCGCATCCGCCGGTGGTGGAGGCATTGTATCCATGTCAATGGCACCAACAGCAAAGTCGTCTTCTGGCTGCTTGCGCTTGCGAGTAGCACGACGCTTGCGAGGGATAGGTTGAAGCAAGTCTACAGTATCGTTCGAATTCAAACGTCCACGAGAAGAGCCGTCCGATTCCTCCGAGCTAATGGGAGTCGCGAGAGACGCAAAGGCTTGATCGCTGCTTTGAGCCATGTGGATTTGGTGGTTCAGCTCGTCAATCAAGGCGTAGTTGGGGTGTGACTTGGTGGCCTTCCTCGTAGCGAGGGACAGAAGAGTATCTCCATTATTGGTTCGTTCGTGCAAAGAGCCAGGATGCACCGAGAGTAGCATTCGGATTTTTTGCGGGGAGCAGTGGCGACTGCAGGCAACATGAGCGGGCAAGTACCCCTGCTTGTCCTTCATGAAGCATGCATCGGCTCCGTTCTTGATCATCATTCCCGTCACTCCAGGGGAAATGTAGTCTGTAGGGAAATAGAGAGTGTGGGAATTCGTTAGTCAGCGTCGTTTCTCGTCCGTATCGATCGTTCGTTCCTTGTTGTGTATGCATACCTGTAAAAATAATGTGCAAGGGAGTGCGCTTGCCAACACCACCTTCTTCCATGAGAGCGCCCTTGTAGGCCTGCACCAGCTGAAAGATGAGCCGTTCTTTGGTTTGGGCATCCATCTTTGTGTTGCGCTGGGAAATCACGTGAAGCGGAAGCGAACCGTAGCCGTTTTTAATGGCAGCCGCCATGGGTGTCTTGTCCAAAACAGTCAAAACGACCTTGGCGCGGGCCGCAGTGTCACCCTTGCTGGTAATGGCTTGGTGGAGAATAGTAGTGGAAATGTGATTGTCCATAACCATGGGCGTCATGGCGATCCAAGGGTTGCTGCGGACGCACTCGAGGACCGAGCTCCATTTGCCGCTCCGGCAAAGTAAAAAGACGCTGCCCATCTGCTCCTTGGCCGGTTGCGGATATTTGCACGCTTGCACCTCGTATTGGCTCATCATCTGTTATACGCAGTAGTGGAGTAAGAGGGCAAGCAAATCAAGGAACGAGAACAGCAGAGGTGAGATGAATGGGACTGATTGCTGGAGGGACCATGCTTGTCTTGCCAACGTTTGGGTCCGTAGCACCGCCACGGCGAGAGTGTCTTCCACGATTTTGAGTTCGGTCCCACATCCGGAAAAGACTCCCACGCTGAATAAAGACTTACATGAATGGCAACGGATTGAGTATACTTCATCTTGGTAAGTAAAGAGTCGATTCCCGTACGGTAAAAAAGGCAAAGTGTCGATACACACGAAATTGTGAGAGTCTCCCATGGATGGATCTTGCGGCGGTAGGCAACCCAGAAAAGTTGGAGGTGCGTTTCGTCCGTAAGCTCTACAGGATTCTACGGATAAAATCAACTGCTCTGAAACCATGGTAGTGATCATGGTGCACAAGGTGCGGGAGCTGCGAACGGCAGGGGCCAACGAGAGTGAAACGGGAGCATAATGACGGCAGTTTTTGTGTGGCGGTTTCGTGTCGGTTTTCGACTAATTCCGGGTTCTTTGGGTGACGTCAGCAAGCAGCAAGTCACGAAACGACGGACGACAAATAACGAAATCTTGAATGTTGATGCCTTGCCATGGCGGTACTTTTTGTCTTCGGAAAGAACCCTCATCATGCTGCTACGAGTCGCCTGTAACCGTTCCGTGACATTGTCGACAGGATTCCGTCTTTTGTCGAAACGAACGTTTTTTGCGTCCTCGACAGACCACACTAGCCTCCTACAAGAGTCGCAAGTGCATCGTCTCGGTAACCATTTATACGTCATGGCTGCGGCGGGCATGGACGCGGCAACTGTACAAAAGGTTCCGCAACTCCATTTAGCTCGACTGTTGGTAGACAACGAGGTGATACATGGAGCCAAGGTGGTGAATCGATCCTTGGGGAGTCCTGCTCAAGTCTGCGGCAAACTCGTCGACGCGGCCTTGAAGGATATCGGAGCCGGAAACGCACAAGCAAAGAGTACTCTGCACGGGCTTTCGGAGTGGGTGATGACGGGAATCAAGGAGAAGGAAGGTGTGGATGCTTATAAGGACTTGTCGGCTACAGATCTACAAGTCTTGGAAGCGATTGCGAGCGGTGCCCTTTTACAGGATCCAGTAGCTTACGCGGCTGGAAAGGAAGGATGGGAAAGGCTGGCTCGTGAGTTTATAGAAAAAGGGCAAGGCGAAGAAGCAGCGCTTTATGTTTCCAAGGGCGGCAAGCTGACTGCTGTCGAGCACTTGGTGGATGCCTCTGACTTTGCCAATACCTCTGGAGGCGCCATGGCAGTATTTTCCTTCTAATGCTACGCTAGCTATATAGAGAGAGAGAGCATTTGCGTGTATGCAGTGACAGTAGATACGAGGTCTCTGCTACTAGAGCTAGCTCTTCTGAATAGAAACGTGCAGGCTGGAGAGTGTCGAGTCAAACACTAGGAAGCTGTGGTGTAGTCACCATCGCAGTGGGTCTGGCCTCTAAAAAACAGTACTACTACCATAGCTTTGCTCTCCCGATATCCGTAATTAGCAACTGGTTCTTGAGCCATTACTATATTGTACTTTTAGATCGTATCGGAGTTACCATATGCACCATCGCACGAGCTGTTAAAGAATATGCATGTGTGCATGGCAGCTTACTAGTTGATAGCAGGTATCAGGATCAGGCTCCCAGCTAAAGAGACTAAACAAGTTCTCAAAAATAGGGTGGTTGTGCAAAAAGTTCGATAAGTATCGTGCGACGACGATGGTACAGGTACAGGGGCACTTTTATCGTATTCGAATCTCTTTTGAATCTTGATATACTTTCAAGCCGCCGTGAAGAAGTCGACCCTACCTAGTATTACCAGCGCTGCTCCTAAGGATGAATCACATGCCCCAGCTTTCCGACGCCAAGGGCAACAGCAATAATAGCAATAACAATAACAATAATAATAACGACGCAACCGAATCGAAACGCCAAAAGGAGATCAAGGCAACGCGAAAGCTACTTTCGCAGGCCACGGACCTCTTGACGGAAGTGGACGAATCTTTTATATTCACAAACAAGAAGAGACGCAACTATCCCGTCTTTGATCGATCCGAAATAAAGTTTGGACCTCTGCTCGGTGTAGGAGGGTTTGGTATCGTCTTTGAGGTCAAGGACTTCAACTTGAAGATACCCACGGAAGTCGAAATTCATAACACGGCATCAGCATCAATACCGGCTGCTAGTAGCAGTTGTAGTAGTAGTGCTGCTGCTGCTGCTGATGGACACACAAATCATGACAAAGGAAGCGGACTGCAAGTAGGAGTCGCAACTACAACGACGATTGCCTTTAAAGACGCGGTCGACACTATGGATAATCATCATTCAGCAGCAGCAGTCAAGCTACCGGCTAGCTTTGTGGTTCAAGATGACGAGCACTACGACGTTCGAATAGCCCGTAAACACATGTCCAAGCTAGTCCGGCGGAACGGAGATGCTCGGTACGCTGTCAAACGATTGCACCGCGATCTCACAGACTTGGAACGAGCCCGGGGTATGATTGATATGGCCATTGAAGCCAAGTATTTGTCTGTCATTTGGCATCCCAATATTGTCAAGATGCGCGGAATGTCGAGCGGTGACCTGCTGAGTCCCAACTGTTTCTTTGTCATGGACCGATTGTACGAGACTCTGGTGGAAAAAATGCAAGGGTGGTCCACAGTCAAGGCGAGTAGCAAGGGACGCATTTTTGGAATTGGTAGAAACGACATGGAAATGGAGCAGTTGCTGGTGGAACGACTCATTGTTGCCTACGACCTTGCCGCGGCCTTTTGGTATATGCATGATCAAAAGTGAGTACAACTGCTGACACTGCGCGTGCTTTTCGGATTGCTTTCGTGTGTCTAACGTTCTCTCCTATCGTAAATTAGACTTGTCTATCGGGATATTAAGCAAGAAAACATTGGATTCGACTGCCGAGGTGACGTGAAAGTCTTTGACTTTGGATTGTGCAAGAGTTTGTCGCCAAAGGTGCGCAACAAGGACAGAGATGGGCGAGAAAAGTACGGATATAATTTGACTGCAAGAACTGGATCCATTCCCTACATGGCCCCGGAGGTCGTCGAGTGCGAACCATATGATACCAAGTGCGACGTCTTTTCTTTTGCTATTCTATTATGGGAGCTTTTATCCCTCAAACCAGCTTTCAAGGGATATTCGCGTCGAGAGTATCTCGAGAGGGTCGCCCGTGGGGGAGAGCGTCAATCCATTAATAGACACTGGCCCAGCTCGACACGAACCATTATGAAAGAGGCTTGGGAGCATGATCCAGAAAAGCGGCCCGACATGAAGCGCGTCGCTAGCATGATTCGGGGTGACTTGAATGCGAGAATAACGGATCGAAAGGTGCAACAGCGGTCCCAGCACATGAGAGAACGATCAGAGGAAAGCTTTCGGGTAAAGAGAGCTGTATTCTCCAACACGTCGCAAACGAGTTCAGTGAGCGGCTAGCAAGCTCTTGACTGATACAGCAAGTGTTGGAGATTTGTAAATAATCGAATTGCATAGCAAGTTGTGCAACGAGAGTAGAAACTAGACTACTATTCGATAGCGAGAGAAGGACATTTGGACTGTGCCAAATTCTAGCTGGATCTTTGACTTGTTTTTAAGATTTCCAAGAGAGCAGATATTCAGTTGAGAAGACGACTAGGTACTCTAGCTGTGGTTGATTCACTATACTACTACACCTTCATGATAGTATCCATAGCTTTGCACAACGGTCCCAACACACTTCTTGCGGAATAAAAGAGGCGAAAATGGCGCCAACCCAATCGAAACGTGAATCGAAACGAAGAATCATCGCGATGCGACACTGTGACTTCTATGATGATCCAATCACCGACCTCAACACGCCTCAGCCTCAACACATCCCAACCTCTCTGCCCACCTTTATTACGTGTTGAAAGTTGAAAACCAACGCCGTGTGTGCTGGTGTGCTTTCCCCAAGACGGTACCCACCGAAAGACCTCTGCGCAGGTGCCTGCCCACCAAGCGCCGAGACTAGCAAGGCTATTTGTGACTGCGTTTCATAGAACTGCCACGGCGCACGCACCGCAGCCCCGCATAGATAGCCACGTACAAAATACGGTACCGGAAAGCCTTTGCTCACCGCTGGGAGACAAAGACGATCCTTGCGGCGCATACAAACCACTATATCAAAATGGCGACCGAATGGGAAAAGGCACAACAGGAAAGCGTGTACGCCAAACAAATGTTGGCACGGGCCGATCAGTACATGGCTGCGGTAGACAACGCTTTCATTATCAGGGAACGAGGCCACAATGTTCGCGAGATGCCATTGTTTGGAGCCGAAGAGATTTCATTGGGCAAGGTGTTGGGCACGGGTGGCTTTGGAATTGTCAATGAGATCAAGGGCTTCTTTCTCGATCCAGAAGAGGAGGAGCTGCCATCGTCTACCGGTACTTCAGCCGAAGCATCCGCTACCATTGAAAACGAAAAGCCGAATTCTTTGAATGTTGAACAGCTGCAAGACGCCAACGGCGCATCATCGGGGCTTCGAAAGAGAAACAATGGCAGTGACCCAAAGCTAAACCAACAAAAGCCAGCTGTCGCTCCTTCTGCTAGAATCAAACAATACTCTGACGGATCAGACGTGAGCTCGCACGATACACACATCCATTACCAAGTCAAACACGCCAAGCAGCTAATGTCCCAACGAGCAGCCAAGAATGGAGTCGTTCGATACGCTATCAAGCGACTCCACAATGACTTGACGGAACTGGAAAAGGCACGGGGGATGATTGACTTGGCTGTTGAAGCCAAGTATTTGAGTACCGTATGGCATCCTAACATTATCAAGATGCGAGGCATGGCCAAGGGCAACATGGTGGACAACTCGTTTTTTATCATACTGGATCGGTTGGACATAACGCTCGATCGCCGGATGAATCAGTGGTATACAACAAACAAGAAGAGTCAGGGATTTTGTGGAATTGGCAAAAAGAAAATAGTCTTGCACCGTTTACTGGTGGAGCGCATGACTGTTGCCTACGACCTTGCAGCAGCCTTTTTTTATCTACACGAGAATCGGTATGTACAATGTGGGATGGTGTTGTTCTTCATGCGTTTATTAAGTATATAGGAATGCAGTGCGGTGCAGGGCAGGGCGGTGCGGTGAGATACAATGGGTTGGCGATGGTATTGCTTCGAATGATATCTCACAAACAACAACTGGTGTTGCTTTCTCTCACACGCACAGACTGGTGTATCGAGACATAAAACCCGAGAATATTGGCTTTGATGTTCGCGGCGACGTGAAGATCTTTGACTTTGGCCTCTGCAAGAGTCTCTCGCCCCACCTTAAGGCCAAAGGTTACGGCTATCGACTCACTGGTCGAGCCGGAAGTCTCCCCTACATGGCCCCCGAAGTCGCTCGCATGGATACCTACGATACAAAGTGTGATGTCTTTTCCTTTGCTATACTATTATGGGAAATTCTGAGTCTATTACCAGCTTTTAAGGGTCTCGTACCATCAGAGTTTGTCGAACACGTGGTGGTGCGACACGAACGACCCGTCGTTCCCCTACGCAACCCGTATTGGCCGCCTTTGACGCGATTAATGCTGCCGGAAGCGTGGGATAATGATCCAGCCAAACGGCCCGACATGAAGCGCGTGGCCATTTTGATTCGGGGTGACTTGAACGACATGACGGACGATATCATGATCTTGAAGCGGACCAAACACATGCGCAATCGATCCGATCACAGCTTTGAGTTTCCGCCTCTGTCCCCTCCCGAGATGATTAAATGACGTAGTAGCTACTAATGAATAATGTAACAGCAGCAGGTGTAGAAGAAGTCCCACCGCTACCATTGTAGAAGATTTTACAACTGAAGAGTCAATTCAATTGTTGATACTCCACGTGTGTTTGCAATTGGGGCACTCGTAAAAGACCGTAGCACCTTCGTCGACCGACCGTAGTTGGACACAATAATAGCCAACTTCCGGATGGTTGCATCGGATACAAGGCTCTCCGATCGTCGCTCGTACGGGGTCTTGAGATACTCGCAAGGCTGCTTGTTCGGCATCGCTCTTGGCCCAAATGGGAGTCGGGCGATTGCTCGAGTACGTGGTGGTACTGGGTAATTGGTCGATTGCAAAACGAGAAAGATTGGACTTGTAAGAGCAAACGTCGCAGTTAATTTTTCCCGAGCTATCAACTTTGAGTGTGGCTCTACAGCTGGGACAGAATGGCCAAGTCATGGTGGTGGTTCGAGGGTGGAGTGATAGTCAATAGGTATGATAGTTGATGGTTGGGAAAATTTGGAAAATGGCGTGGAATCGGCTTCATTGGTTCGTCGGGTGAGAAGAGAAATAGGTTATGTGTCAATGGGAAGATACCCCCACTGTCGCATCAGCGGGAATAATAGTTGGGTCTCTACCTCGAGTAGTAGACACCTTGAGGGATCAAATTTGCTGCATCGTGGTATTTGCGGTTGGATCACGCAGCGTCATCGTTTTTGTTGCGTTTCAGCAATCAGGTCCTCTGCATTCTCGCATGGTGGTGCTGCCTGCCCAAATCTTCCTCGTGCGTTTTCCGGGTCAAGATTTAAGCCGTTCTCGGCCATAAACTGGATGATTCCATGTAGTAGCCGAATGCTATTTCTGTGGTGGTACTACAGTAGTACTATTAATAGTACCTTCCTTTCTGCCCATTAGCACCATTCCTCGCCAGGGGGTACTATCTTCATCCTTTGGCCACTGCTGGCTCAGCACCAGCCAGCACACGACGCAAAAATGCTGGGGAGATGCGGCCCATGTATTATGTTTGGTCTCCGTTTGCTGCGACTACTACTAGGTATCATACAGAGGCTTTTCTATTCCTATCCTGATTAAAGTAGTCTAGCTAATCCTGACACTGCCACCACCCCTGAATCTGAAGTCTGAAGTGTGTAGTCAATATCAATAGTCAATAGTCTGTACCGCGTAATCTTACCGCTACTCACCGCACGCCCTACATAGCAACCGGCATTGGGCTCACGTTTTCCGGAGGGCGCGCGGCGCGTGGAAAATGGAAACGAACTAAGAACAAACGAACTTCAAAGAATAAACGAACTCTCAAAAGGTAATGAGTCAATTATCACTCCACGTCAAGTTGACCATGTCGCATCGGAGTTGAAAATTATTATATATAAACATGAGTATATGTTAATGATGGAGGCTCTACAAGATTGCTGGCTCATCTTTGCCGTGGCTTTCCACAGCGCGCAGCGCCGTCAACGGTACCGACACATACAGGACACAGCTTTCTTTCGACGAAAAGGAAGTAGCAGCTTGCGTAATTCATTCAACTGGATAGTGTACTCTGCCATTGCACTGCATTGTATCGCATCGCATCGCATCGCATCTTAGTTAGACTAGCTAGTAGTAGTTGTAGATAGACGACAGTTCCACAATAAAATGGCCAACAGAGCAACCGGAGGAACCGGCAAGCCGCCGCTCTACAAGATTGTCATGCTGGGCGATTCCGGTGTAGGAAAGACGTCCTTGGTCGCTCGTCTCACTAATCCGGACCGACCGCTCAACCACGACATTTCCGCCACCATGGGCATAGAGTTTGATACGCAAATGCTCGATACACCGCAAGGAAAAGTCAAGGCGCAAATTTGGGACACGGCCGGACAAGAACGGTTCGCTCGCGTCTTGCTACCCACCTACTTTCGCAAGGCCAAGGGAGTTATTCTTGTCTACGACATTTCCAACGCCAAGTCCTTCGAGAGTCTCTCAGAGCGCTGGATGGCACAGCTTCAGGATCACGCCGCCACGGACGATCTCGCAAAGTTGTTGGTGGGAAACAAGAGTGATCTGGAAGGCAGTCGAGAAGTTACCAAGGAACGAGCGCAGCAGTTTTGTCAAGAGTATGGTATGGAAATGCTCGAGACATCCGCCAAATCTGGTGAGAATGTGCTCAAGGCCTTTGAGAAACTCATTGGAATTGTGCACGATCGGGCTCTTGCCGCCAATAAGAACAAGGCAGCCATTAAAGGTATCAACACTGGTGGTGCTGGAGCGCCAGGAACGGTCAAGCTGGATGGAGAGGGACAGAATGCACAGGCTGCGGATGCCGGCGTTTGCGGATGTTAGAAATACTAACAAAATATGGAGGTGAAGTGGTGTGGTGGAGGAATAGAAAGAGAGGGGGTGAGAGTGATTGTGTAATTGCCTCTCTCTTTGGTGCGTGACTTGTCCTTGTACGTTCTGTAGGAACACGACGTTTTATATACTTTCTTTCTGCGTAGCTACTAGTCTATTAATGCAGGACCAGTAGTTGTTTTTATTTATTCTGTCCAAGTAGCTAGACTTATAGATCCCCCAACAAAACAACTACAACTGCATACCCAAGCAACAGCTTGAATTAGCTTTGCGCTCGAAAACGGTCCAATCGATGAAAGTCGACATTCTTGACTCGCCAAGTAAGCTTGGACGCGGCTGGTGCTTTTAGTGACGCAGCAGTTGCAGGCGTCGAGCCAGCACTCTTGCCAGTAGCCGCGTCCATGAGCGCCATGTCCACCAAGCAAAATTCCCCGCGTTCTCGCAACGATCCCGGCAAGAGTACCGTGGTACCACACCCACCGCTATTGCTGCTACTGCTACTGTCTGGTGAAAAAGAAGAACTTGCTGAGGCTGCTGTTTCAATCACTTGCGGCTTGTGCTGCGTGGTGGATCCACTCGCAATCTCGAGACAGAGGTGCTGCTGCGTTGCATTGTCTTGCAAAAGAGTTTCGTGTGCGGCAGGCCAAGGCATTTCTGATTCGGTAGTGGTCCAAGATGGACTGCCATTGGCTGAAATGACATTATCGCACGGATCGTTGCTTTTGGGTCTTTGTGAGAGGCCGTGGACGTAATGCGTCACCATGATTGTCTGTGATCGGAGAGCGGCAAGAGGGATAGAGTAGTGTGGTTTGGGTGCGAGTTGGAGCAGTTGTCCGAGTGTCGCACAATAGCCTCCGGAACTGGGTGCATATTTAGAAAGGTAGATTTAGTGTTGTCAATGTTGAAGTTGGGAGTGAGGAGAGAGAGAGAAGCCAAGTCGTTTTCAATACTGTCGCAACGAGACATACGTACCTTTGTTGAATGCCAATCAGTTGCTCCGTCAAGAGCGCGGTGGCGTCTTCTTCATCATTCACCTCACTATCGTGAGGTTCGTCATTCGCGTAACTATCGTGAGGGTCTTCATCCTCATACAGTCGTTTCTTGGTAGCCTTACTCTTTAACTTGCACTTCAGTACAGCCTGGGGATCATCCAAGTAAAAGAGCGCCGCACAACCGAGGCCAGGTACCAAAGGTAACCACTTTCGATGAATGTTCCGTGAGTTGGGCGTTAGTCGTTTGGCCGATAGCAAAGTAGAGAGTGGGTCGGTTGATCCTGGGCAGTATACGACGCGGCACACAATGCTCTCTAGTTGTGAAAGCGCTGCCGTCATGAGTCCTTCCAAGGCGACGGTCTCTTCTCGAGACCGAACAAATGGAGTATTGTTGGTACTGGATACTTGATGATGGGTAGAATTGGAATTATTGGGCTGTGACTGCTGCAGATGTTGCCGTGTGGCCTTTTGCTTGCCTTTTAGATAAGGAAGCAAGTCTTGGTCTAGATAGAAAGGCCCGCAAGCTATACAGAGATCGATTCGACTGGCATCAAACGTTTGGTTCTGTTGTTGCAATGTATACTCGGCCAAGGCGGATGCCGAAGAGAGATCTACATCAGCCACAACGAGAATACGAAAGCTCTGTAGAGAATCATTCGAATGCGGCAGCTGAAGGCTAGCGAGCGCCTCGTGAATCATCCGAGTTCTCTCGTCTACGGAAGACGACGGTGATTCCATTATTTGTTTTGCTTTCTCGTTTCGTCTGCTCCTAGCCCACCTCGTCTCTCGTCTCTCGTCTACCCGTTCCTCGTTCGTTCGTCCGCTCGTCCGTCCGTTCTTCACTGCTGCTCTATACACCTCTCTAGTCTCTACAAGTCCACCTACAGTAGTGCGTTGTGTTTCAACCAAGACATCCGTCGGCTCAGTAATGCGGTGAGGCAGAAAAAGCCGAACAAGCAAATGACCCGCCGGTGCCGGTGGCCGCGGTAGTGGCTGGTTCTGTCACGAGAAATCAGTCACGGTCTCGCATCATGGCTAGTACTGTAGCATGATTGAGTGTTAGACTACCATAGCGTAGGGTGCGTGGCATACTGTATGGCATACCATACTAATGGCTGGCAGAAGAGCTCCACCGTACCGGTACGACAAATGTACAAGTAGAATATGAGCTAGTTACTACAGTAGCTAGAGCTAAATGAAACACATGGCTGCCATTAGATCGCCTTATTTCTACAAGCAAACAAACAAACTATCCAGCTACTAGTCTAGACTACTAGGTTATCTCTCGACTTTCCAGGTGGCTACCTTGATTGGGGAACTCCACCATTTCGCTCTCGGTTGGAACGGCCACAAAGTGGCGTTTGCGGTGCGTAGTGGCCAGTCCATCGTGAAAGGACGGTGGTGGGGGCGGTGCCATGAACCACAGTCCCGACATGCTAATGCACGCCAAAACCGTCAAGATCCATCCAGGCGAGTTGGGGCCGAGCGTATCTACCATGCTAAAAACAACCAACAATACGAACAGGAGAGCAAGAGAGAAAAGAAAAAGAGTGAGCAGGTGGAAGAAAACTAGCGTCCATTGCACAATGCACGAAACGGATGAAAAAGCAAACGTACACTGTCGCCAACGAGGGCGTGAGGCCACCAACTGTGGCTTGTGCCAAGTTATAACCAATTGCTACAGACGTGAGTCGCGACGCTGGATCAAACGACTCTACCAGCCAGGCGCACATGGGTGCACCCCAAAACGACAGCGCGATACCAATGGTGCACTGAGAAACAATAGCGACAGCTGGGTGGCCACGGCCAATCAGCATTACAAGCAGTGGACTCATTAGCCCTACTCCAACACCCCCAATGGTCATGATGAAGCGGCGTCCGTAGAGATCAGACAGATGACCGGCAACTGGGAAAAAGAGACAAACGGATATCAGGAGCGCCAACGAATTGATAGCAAAAGCGTGTGGTACCGGATCTTCTATCAACGTGTCCATGTAAATTGCCATCCAAACAAACGAAAGGTAAAAGCCGGCAGACCATAGCATGGGAACCATGGCGGATGCTATCAGTGCTCTTCGATTGCTCTTGGAAAAGGCTAATCGTATAGGATTCACTGGTGCCGGAGTGGCAGTGACCACCGGTGCATCTTGACCTTCGCCACTGTGATCTTCCACATTAGCGTCTGCATTGGCTGCAACATGACCCGACGGTGGTCCACCGTGTCCGTGCTCCTCTCCGTGATTTCTCAAGTAAAAGCCAGAAAAGCTAACCACGATACCGGATAAAAATGGCAGTCGCCAGCCCCACGTCTCCAACTGTTCCAGTGTCAATATCGACCGTAGCAGGGAGCCCACGAGAGCGCCAAACAGTGTACCAAGGTTGGCGGCAGCCATGACGTAGCTTCCATAAAGTCCCCATTGCGAAGGATGATGGTTCTCCAGCGTAAATACCAGCGACGACACGAGCTGTCCTCCGACGGAGAGGCCTTGCAGCAATCTAACAATAATCAAAAGCACAATGGCAACCCCGCCGACTTGGTCATACGTTGGCAAACACCCCATGGCAAAGGTTGGAAAGGCCATTAAGAATATGGAAATCACGAGCGCCTTTTTGCGTCCATACACATCTCCAATGTACCCTAGCATCATGCCACCAATGGGCCGCATCAAAAAGGCCCCACCAAACACGGCAAAGGCCTCCACTGTGCTCGCATTGCCCCCTTGGTTGTGTGGAAAAAAGACGCTGCCAATAATGTCTGAAAAGAATCCAAAAACGGCAAAGTCGTACCATTCCAGTATATTACCGGCAACCCCCGCAATTGTTTCCCAAATGTCGTGTTCCCCCGTGCCTGGAGCATCGACGGTACTTGCGACCGAATCTTGACTGGCAACACCAGAAGCAGTTCTTTCTGCGAGACGCATTAACCCGTCCGCCTGGTCGATATTATCGTCATCAATCGTATGATTGCTATTGCTATCATTGTTTGCCTGAAAGGAATCGTGGGCCTTGTCGGAACGTGGTCTATCGGTAGTATCAGTAGCAGCAGTAGCAGCAGCAACAGCTTGTTGGGCTTGTCGTTCCGTATCCGTCAGTAGTGGTGATTGTCGGTCTGTTGCTGCCTGCCGTCGTCGGTGCAAGGCGAGGCCTGTGGGCATACTGGCCAGTTCCGAATCTTCACTACTGCCAGTGCTACCGGTACTACCACCGCTACTGATGGAAAAAGAGGACGTGTTGCCGAGGGGATGCTGGCTCATGGAGGGTGTGCCGGTATCGTACAGCTTGCAAGGGCTCTCTCTTGATAGTTATGGACTCTACCTGAAGATCTTAATGGTGAAAGGTACGAGAGGGAGGCTCTAACGTTGGGATAGGGCCGGATTGTGGCAGGCCATGGTCGTTGTGAACGATGAACGAAACACGTGAACACGCGTGCAGGATTCTCCCTCCGAGAAACCACCGAACAATCAACAATGATGATGACGCCACTATAAACGTTTTGTGTACCCATGTTTGACGTGATTTCCAACGACCGGGATCAAAGCTGCTCAGTGAGAAAGAGTATCACCAGTACAATCAAGCAGAGACTTCTGATCACTCTGGTATTAGTCTTTCTTGCTGAGCTGTCTTAATCCCGGTCTTATGGTTTTCAGATTGATTTTCTCTCATTAATCTTCTTTAAGGTTTTAGAGCAGGACTAGCTGCTCCCAGTCCCAGGTCGTCCGTACATTTAATGTCTCTCCACGGTCCACGGGGACTACTTGTTTGCAGCTGCTCCTGTATTGCACGATCATGGACGGCTTGAAGATTACTGAAGAAGCCGCAAAGGCTAGCGTTGATCAAGACGACCTGCTGCATCCAGGACTTATATTTGAACCTGTGCCGCGAGCTCAAATCGAAAACATCGCTGGCAGCAGCCACGGTGTGCGTGTTCTCGATGAAGGCGTACAGTCCGAGGGAGTTTCTATTCCATTCCATTTTATTGCCTGGACCGTCTCTGCGGATGCCCGTATGCCAGTAGGGATCTCATGTATGCCAGTAGGAATGTCATGAATGCCAGTAGTATGGATCCCATTGAGCAGAGACTTCGCCTTGCTTTGGAGTGCGAAATCTGCTTTACCAACGAGAAGGACACGCGCCTACACGGCGGGCATGTCTTTTGTCGCACTTGTGTGCCGGCACTCACAACATGCCCTACCTGCCGTGCTTGTCTGGCTGGGGCTTCTCCGCCACGATGCGCTTTCAACCCGAAGCTCCCGTCCTGTTGTGGGGAGGCAATTCGCACATCATAGAATTTCTTTTTACTAGAGCATATCTATAATACACACGAATCGAATTACCATCATCAAACTTCTATTTGTGGCGTGCTTGTACAGTTGTACCTGTTTCTTGAGACCCAATTCGTACATTTGCACTTGTTGTGCCGCGCATGGACTCACTTTCCACCCTGTAAAGATTGGTGGCCAAAGGTGGTACGTTGAGTGAGTTCACGACAGGAATGCAGATGCATCTATCGTATATATCGTATTCACGCTACAGTATGACCATTTCGTATATTCAATCAATTCAGTTCATTCAATTAGTCAACTAACAAGCTTTAGCTAGACTAGAGACTAATCAATCAGTCGAATGCGAAACATGCTTGGCCACAGCTTGCCCGTCACCCACAGTTCATTGGGAACCTCCGTGACGGCAATGCCATTCAAAACATCGGCACTGGCAGGTCGGTTGGTAAAAAGTGACCCCAAGTCGTAAATCTTGGTGACAAAGCCAGTCTGAACATTGATCCGCAGAATCACATCTCGAAACCAAACGTTGGCCAGCAGAGTATCGGTGAAGGGATCCCATTCCAATTCGTTTATTTGTCGGACAGTCGATGCTTGCAGCATTCCTTCGCGCAGCACAGTAACAGGAACCTTTTGGGTTGTTTCTTGCAAGGTGGAAGCGTCCCACGTGTGAATGTATTGCGAGCCGTCACTGACCAAGAACTCGTGCGAGGCCGGACGGTAGGAAATTCCCCACCCTTGCGTCGTCGTGGTCTCGTAGGTAAAGTTTCCAGTCGCCTCCAAGGTGGCTGGATCGTACAAAAAGCCAGTCTGTTCCTTCCACGTTAATTGTATTAGCTTGCCTTGGCCTGTCGTTTCGTCCGCATAATACGAAATGCCTTCTCCAAAGTACTGGCCGTCCATCACGTGACGGTCCAGCACAGCACCGGTCTGCAAGTCCACAATGCGCATTTCGGACTCTCCGTAAAGGCCCGTTCCTTCATACAAGGTACCATTGACGAGCTGCAATCCTTGAGTAAAAGCGTCACTGTCGTGCGGAACCGTCTCCAAAAGTTCAAAACTACCCACGGTGGTCAGGAGTGGTGTTGGCGGTGCTACTGACGGCGTCGTCGTCGTCGTCGTCGTCGGTGGGTTACTACTTATTGTGGCGGGTGCTTTGGAGTTCACAGCCGACACGTTTTCGATTGCGGGCGCTGCTGTTGGAACCTTGGTTCCCTGCAGCGTTACCGTTCCCGTTGGCTTTCCCGTAGGCGCTCTTGTCGGTGGCTTGGAATCGGCCAGCGCTTGCGATGCCGAGATATTGGCATTTTGATTTTGATTTCCAGCCGCGACAACGGCAGCGACAATGAGACCCGAAACGGTAGCGATTCCCACTGCTGCCATTGCGAGAAGAAAGCGGGTCGACCACCGCTTGGGCGGGGCGGAAGAGCCCCTCATCCTGGACGACGTTGGCACGTTGTTGCCGCTCGACTTTTGGTTGGACGTCTTTTTGGGGTTTTGCTTTGCTGGACCCTTTCGCTGTCGCAGAGTCATGGAATAATGTACGCTGTGTAAATCCCGTCGGCTCCTCCTACAGTCCTCTCTTTGGTTCGTCTTGCCGAATACGATACTACGCACCACACTGCCTACGGTACCTCTCTAAACTCTGACTCTACTTCTCTCGTCTCGTCATGTGTCGTCTTCTTTGGACCCC
>Ga0307981_1002048_pt1 | contig 16975 bp, 22 predicted proteins | sample OrgLakmetagen987_FD_201849 | JGI IMG/M metagenome (GOLD analysis project Ga0307981, IMG submission 201849) | Saline water microbial communities from Organic Lake, Antarctica - #987 | ecosystem: Environmental > Aquatic > Non-marine Saline and Alkaline > Saline | place: Antarctica: Organic Lake... | reverse complement strand
AAACTATATTTAAGAAATGAACATTGAGGCGATAGGACAGGTTGAGCGCGCTGGGACAGCCATGGGGTATATCCAGGCGCGGTGATCAATTCCGTTCGTGCCTCACTCCATTATCACGCTTCACGATGTATGAAGAATATAATTAAAGCCTCATGCCTGTGTTGCCTATTTTTGCTTCCATGGGCTGTATTTGGATCAGATTCTCGTCTCGGTGTTGACTTGAGAATTGAAAAATTAGAGAGAATTACAGAAATCTCTGATGGTAAAGTTAGAGTTCTCGGGTTGGTGCAGCTTCCAGGAGAGTATGACATTGAACAAGAGATGACTGTTTTGAGCGCAGTGACAGTTGCTGGCGGTCTCAAAGGCAAATCTTTGGTCGGAAAAGACGTCGTAATAGTTAGTCCATCACGGGGGTATCGGCTACAATATAGTGGGATTTCCGGCTCTTACAATAGAGAGGAATGGAAGGAGTTCTACGGAACCATCCTGATCGCTGAAGGTGATACTATTTACATTGAAGAGCGAGTCCTCTAGGGATACATCCAGTCGGAGGTCTCAATTCCGTTCGCTCGTCCCTCGCTCACTCCTTGAGACTCCTTCACGTTGGGTAAAATTGAATGAAGAAACTTCTGGTATTTTCGATTTGCATGAATGCGTTTCTGGCATGTGCCATCGTCATACTGTGGAACTCCCAGAGTGACACGTTGAAATCGATTGAAGTCACGTGGGATTCTAAGGAAGGTTTATTTCCAAGAAAGTTTAACGAAGAAGAGAAAAGTCGTATCTCTGAATTGATGCCTTCCATTGAGAAGTTTTTGAGCGAGCACCGGTCGCACATGACAGAAGAAGAAAGGGAAGCGATCCACGACCCTTTCTTCGTAAATGACATCGAGATAACACGTGAGCAGACCACGGTTCAGATCTCGTTCTTCAGGGATCTTCTGAATGAAAGTTACACTCTATCTTGGAAAAGAACTTTTCCTCTCCACGAAGGTGAAGGCGGCAGATCAATGTATGTCTTGTCTGATGATTTTGTCCCAAGGCGATTTACCTTCGGTGACGAAGGTAAGCTCATCAAACCGAAAAGGATGACCCAACCAGACGAGATAGTCAATGCGAGTGCCGCCGCCGGGAAGTCCGAGAACCACTTGCACGATTGACCCGTTGGGCTCGCATCGACTACTCACTACGATATACAGAGAAAAGGAACCCAGAGTTTTTCACCACCCGCTGCGCTAGAGGACACTGAGAGCACAGAGAAGGAAATACGAATGATCAACTCTGTGCTCTCTGTGTCCTCTAATGACCGCAGGGAATGGGTGGTTAAAAAATTCAGTTGGGAAAACTAAAAAGGGGTCAAACATAGAATACAAACATTGACAACGCAGTTGCTACTGATGTAGTTCTGTGGAATGCCTAGAAAACAGAGGATCGAATTTCCTGGAGCGGTTTACCATGTGATCAGCCGTGGGAACTACCGCAAAGAGTTGTTTCTGAATCAGGGGACTGGCGAAGCGTTCGAGCAATGTCTTTTTGAAGTGGTGGAGCGTTGTGGCTGGAAACTTCACGCCTACGTGATCATGAGCAATCACTACCACTTAGCAGTGGAAACACCGGATCCGAATCTGGTCGTCGGTATGAAGTGGCTGCAAAGCACGTTCGCCGCGCGGTTTAACCGTTTTCGAGGTGAGCGCGGGCATGTTTTCCAAGGCCGCTATAAGGCGATCCTCATTGGGGACGAACGTCCTTTTCTAGGTTTGGTGGACTACATCCACCTGAACCCGGTCCGTGCTCGGATTTGCCCTTTGCCAGAATTGAAAGACTACACGTTGTCGAGCTACCCGAAGTATTTCCGTCGAAAAGTCCGCAGCGGTCTTTGTCGTGAGGATTTTTTATCCGTTTTGGGTGAGCCGGACAGTTTGGCCGGTATGCGGAGGTATGCGAAACATTTGGAACTCCTGGAGGAAGGCGATCCGAAGCAGCGCGATGCGTTGACCAAGCGCTATTGCAGGGGTTGGTTTATCGGAGCGAAGGAAGAAAAAAAAGCATTGGAAAAAGACCTGCGTGAGCGGCATCCGGATGTCGTCTGGGCGGGCAATGAGCTGAAGGAGCTTAACGAGGCGATGTGGGAGGGCTTGGTGGAAAACGCACTCGTTACCGCCAACAAGTCGGAGACCGACGTGCAGACGGAAGCAAAAGGTGCGATCTGGAAAGCAGCGCTCGCCCGGAAGCTTCGCATCCAGACTACTGCGGGAAATCCTTGGATAGCCAAGCGCTTGAATATGGGGCATCCCTCCCGTGTCACCAATCTAATACGGCAAGCCATGACGAATGAATAGTTTAGGATGTTTATATTCTACGTTTGACCCCTTCCTCGGCGCTGACCCCTTCCTCGGCGCTATCCCCAATGTAAAAGTGATGAAAGGGCATCCCGATTATTTCAGAGTCCGAATTGGTGACTACCGACTCGGTTTGAAGCGAATCGACGGCGGCGTCAAAATCATACGTTTCCTCAGCCGAGGTGATATTTATCGGAAGTTCCCATGAGTGAAGGTAGATCCAGTCGCAGCTATCAATTCCTTTCGCGCTCCGCGCTACAGCCTTGAGTAGCTTCTACGAATCTATAAAAAATGAAAATTGAAAAAGCAGGATTCATCGCCTTCCCCGCAGCAGACTTTGAAGCGTCTGTCATTTTCTATCGCGATCATCTCGGATTGCCTGCCTTGAAAGAAGGATCAGACAACTTTTCCCGTTTCGCTAGGTTCGATTGCCCTGGTCTTCAAATCCACGTCTACGAATGGAAAAAAGAATTTAATCGAGCCCATACTGGATTGCAGCTCTACGTGAAAGACGTTGATGCGCTTTATGCTGAGCTGAAAGAAAAAGGAGTTCAGTTTAACGGCTCGGTGAGAGATGAACCTTGGGGTGGCCGTGTTGTCACCGTCAGAGACCCAGACGGGAATCTGTTCGACCTTCTGAATATTGACTACGAAGGGAAACTCGGATAGATCCAATCGCAGTGCGCAATGTCGCTAACGCGCCATCGCTCATGCTCGACAGAAAGAATGGTTGCAGACATCCTACGGTTTAGTAATTTAGATGTATGATCGCAATAGAGCAAATAAAGCAACTCTCTCATAAAGAAAAGCTTATGGCGATTGAAGCCATTTGGGGCGACCTCTTAGCCTCTCCAGAGCATGTGGAGTCGCCCGGATGGCATCAGGAGGCTCTGAAAGAAACGGAAGCGCGTGTAGCTGCTGGCTTAGAGGAGCCGGTGGACTGGGAGCAGGCTAAAGCGAAACTTAGAAAAGAATTCGAATGAAGCTACAGATTCGTCCCACGGCAATGGAAGACCTTGCCAACGGGCGCAGGTTTTACGATTCACAGGAACTTGGTGTAGGCGATTACTTCTTTGACTCGGTCTTCGCGGACATAGACTCTCTCAAGCTCTATGCGGGGATACATCCGGAGGTCTTTGGCTTCCATAGACTGCTTACGCAAAGGTTTCCATATGCCGTTTACTATGAATTTCCAAACAAGGAAATCCCCATTGTCTGGAGAGTATTAGATCTCCGGCAAGATCCCGATTCCATCCGCAGTGCGCTGGGGTCGATCAAAGCGGAGTGATCAACTCCGTTACGGCTCCGCCTCCACGACGTGATCATCCTCATCGTTTGTGCGCCAAGCGAAGCATGGCGCTTCCCATTAGGAGAATAACCTAATAATTGAAAACCTAACCAGTACAATATATCGAGTCTTGCGCGGATGTTAGCTAAATCGCCAAAATACAATGAACACATAACGATGGTTCGATCCGGAGCAGTGCAGGGCGCTGTGAAGGGCGGTGAAACAGCATCTGCGAAGCGTAGACAGAGAAGCATGCAGGCCGCAGGGGAGCACGCAGTTCCCCTAAAGTTGATACAGCCTCGTCAGAGGGAAAATACGAATGGCGACGCTTTGAACGTAGCGGAAGCCAGCACTGAAGGAGCGCAATTGGTTTGCTCTGGAGGGTTCGTCGGGGTCCATAAGACTGTGGCATGTATGCAAGGAAGCGTTCGTGAACTTGGGAGACCTGTCGGCTTCCTCTTCGGAGGTAGTGACGCCACAACTAACGGAAGGGTGTCGCGATGAGTCAGCAGGAGTCAGATCAATCCATATTAGTCCGAGACGGTCGCACCGATCACACGGCTACACATGGCAACGCCGGTGCAAGCATGGCGAAGGGATTGACGGGGCAACAACGCGATCAAAGCACTCACGCGAGGGAAAAGAACGTTCCCAAACGAAGCGTGTCCAGCTCCCTGATCGCACTGAGAGCCAAAGCGTCGCTGGATTCGGGACACCGATTCGGCGGCTTGTATACGCTGATTGATGAGGCCTTGCTACGCGAGAGCTTCCAACTGCTGCGGCGAGATGCCGCCAGCGGTGTGGACGGCCTGAGTGTGGCAGACTACGAGAGCGATCTCGAAGCCAACCTCGTCAGTCTGTTGGATCGCCTGAAAAGTAAAAGCTATCGGGCGAAGTTAGTGAGACGAAAGTATATCCCTAAGGGTGTCGGAAAGTTCCGTCCACTGGGGATACCTGCGGTTGAAGACAAGATCGTTCAAATGGCGGCTCGACGCATACTCGAAGCCATCTATGAAGCGGACTTTTTGGAAACCAGCAGGGGTTACCGCAGTGGCAAAGGTGCGCGTCATGCAAGCCAGATGCTGCGGGAATCGTTAGCGACCAAGAAAGTGAACTGGGTTGTCGAGGCTGACATTAAAGGCTTCTTCAATAATCTGGATCACGGAAAGTTACTGAATATGCTCAGGAAGCGAATCGATGATGAAGCCTTTGTGCGACTCATCGGCAAGTGGCTGAGTGCAGGCGTGCTGGAAGAGGATGGGCAGATTGTGCATCCCGCCACTGGTACGCCGCAAGGGGGAATCGTTTCGCCCGTACTTGCGAATATCTATCTGCACTACGCATTAGATACTCGCATCGAGTCCGACGTGAAACGCAAAGCCTATCCCGACGTGGTTTATCTGCGTTACGCGGATGACTTTGTTTGCGGGTTCCATCGTGAAAGCGATGCCCGCCGATTCCTGCAATGGTTGAAAGAGCAACTAGCGTCCTATGGACTGGAGCTAGCCGAAGAGAAGAGTGGGATTGTGAAGTTCACCCGCTTCAACGTCAAAGCGAGTGGTCGTTTTACCTTCCTCGGGTTTGATTTTTACTGGTCAGCGACCCGCACAGGGAAGCAAACGGTGAAACGTCAGACGAACCGAAAGAAGATGAGCGGCTCATTGCAAGCGATGAAGGAGTGGATACGGACGAATCGAAACCTGACGCTCAAAGAGCTGGCTCCGACCCTCAGGCGTAAATTGCTCGGGCATTACAACTATTATGGTGTGATAGGGAACTCCGAAAGTCTGGGCAAGTTCCAGCATTGGAGTCAGCATATCGTATTTAAGTGGTTGAATCGCCGCAGCCAAAGACGTAGCTATAACTGGACAGGCTTTAGTCAAATGTGGAGAACGCTGGGGATGCCCGCGCCGCAGGTCGTCGAAAAGCCGTATCGCTCTCAAACTCGACTCGAACTCTTCAATGTATCAGCTTAAACTCTACACTGCGCGTTGCCGCGAGGAGCCCTGTGCGGGAAAACCGCACGCAGGGATCTGCGAGGGGGCCGCTCGGTAACGGGCGGTTCCTACCTTAATGGACGAAAACTAAATGTTATTTATCGCATACACCATCGGCTTAATTTTTAGCCTCGTGCTTGTCTACATGGCCGGGAAGAAAGGAATATACTGGCTTCAAATAGTTTTGGTCCTAGCCCTTGTCGTCGTAACCACTACAAGTGCTTTGATTGTCGGAATGGAAATGGGAAAGAGTTCTAGTGAATCCCAGTTCTACAGCATGTCTAAACGAACACTTGGTAAGGCCTTTTGCCAAATGAGTGAGGAAGGAAACAGAGGCGATGTAGAAGTCCTGCTAGAAAAGGTTAATCACCTCTGCGCACACTGGAACAAAACCAAATTCTTTGAAGAAGATGGAGGCGAAAGCTTTCGAGAGCTTTACTGGGGGCTGGCCGATATAGTAAGAGTAGTTAACGAAGTCCAACCAGGCGAGGTAGTCAATGCGAGTGACGCCGCCGGAAACCCTGAGAGCCATCTGCACGATTGACCCGTTAGGCTCGCATCGACTACCCTCTACGATAGGTGAAAGAATGAGAATAATAATTGGAAAGTTGATGGTATTTATAGGGGTCGTGGGCGTTCTGTTCTCAATGCTTATCCTCACACCATTCACGCCATCATCAAAACACGAAAGCCGACTCGCGGAGTTGGGATCAGTGGACGAAACTGAATGGAAAAAGGAATATCCAGATGCAGACCAGTTGAAAGTCCTAGATGAAATGAACCAATCGATTGAGATAACTAAAAGAGCGGAAAGAACATCAGATATTTCTCTCATAGCATCGATTCTCGTCTTCGTAGGCGGCATTGCCACTTGGAGGCTTATACCTATCCAGTCGGAGCGGGACAACGGCTAAAGCCGCGCCCGTCCTCACCGATCAACAAAAATAAAATTGACAAAACACTCACATGGACAGCATCATGTCCATATGAATGCGATCACATACACTGCCGCCAGGGAGAATCTTGCCACCACAATGGATCGCGTGTGCTCAGACAGAGATCCAGTAATCATCACACGCAAACGTAACCAATCCGTCGTCATGATCTCACTTGAGGATTATGAATCACTCGAAGAGACCGCTTACCTACTTCGTAGTCCTGCAAACGCAAAGCGCCTCGCCGCCTCGATTGAAGCAGCGGAACAAGGCCAAACGGTTGAAAAACAAATCAGCCTGAACGAATGAACGTAACATTTACTCCACAGGCATGGGAGGACTACCAATACTGGCAAAAAACCGACAAGAAAACCTTAACGAGAATTCATTTATTAATTAGGGATATTCAGCGTTCTCCACACGAAGGCATAGGTAAGCCCGAGGCACTAAAGCATAACCTGCGAGGTTACTGGTCACGGAGAATAACCGAGGAGCACCGAATCATCTACAAAGAATTCGAGCATGGTATCACATTTGTGCAGATGCGCTACCACTACAAATAAAGCGGTATGAGAAGTCTGGGAATCAGAGCCTTGCACAGGTCGAGACATTCCGCATATTCGGATTCAGGTCCAGGCGAGATAGTCAATGCGAGATCACGCACTCGTGTTAAGCTGAATCAATTGGCTCACATCGACTACTCTTTACGCCACTGAAATAGAAATAAAAATAAATGGGTAGAGCCAAACAGAGTGATCAAGACCATTCAGGCTCCGCCTCCATGGTCTGATGATCTTCGACGTTGGCGGAAACCTAGCAAGATGACATGCCCCGTTTTTACTTCCTTTAATCGTTTTTGAGCGAAGCCAGATAGTCGATCAGTGAGTTGAATTGCTCGAGGGTCACAGTTGCGCCGAGGCCTGCTGGCATCATCGACTGTGGGAGTGACTTTTCTTCGGCCACGCCTGAGCGTTTCAGCGTGGTCGCTTGTCCGGCGATGTTTCTAATTTCGATGATGCCGTCGGTTTCATCGACAATAAAGCCCATGTGGCTTGTTCCGTCATTCATGGTCAGTGCCGTCGATTGGAAGCCTTGGGCGACCACTGCATTGGGGTCGAGAATCGATTCGACTAGATAGTCGCGGGTGAACTTTGAGCCAGCCGAGCCGAGGTAGGGGCCCTTTTGAATGGCATTGGGGTCAACGGCGTGACAAGCGATACAACCCTGCGCGGTGTAGAGCCGCTTGCCTTCGATGAGGTCGCCTTTGCCGGCAAATTGCATTGTGTGTTTTGTGACGTCTTCGGGCGTGTATTCAGACACGCGTTTGCCGCTGGAGGCACTAGCCGCAGTCGCGGCTTCCGCAAGTTTCGCCGCCTTCATCAGGTCAACGTTATCGTGTTGCATCGCTGCTTCAATTTGTGGGGCATATCCCGCCAATTTTAATTCAGCTAATGCATTGAAAAAACCGACTTCGATGGGGTTGTCCGCAGCGAGTTCCTTGGCGGCCTCTTGCCAGCTTGATTTGGCTAGCGGACTCGTCGTGACAGTCAGGATAGCCTTCCATGCAATGGTGCTTTCGGCGTCGCTGCCTTCGGCCGCGACTTGGCGGAGTGGCTTGAGTTGTTGGCCGCGCTCGGTGGCGTTTACGAATTCATCTATGGTTTGTCCGGCTCCGGCAGGCAGGCTTTTCTCCGCCATCCAATCGCCGAGAATTTCGACTTTACGGGGGATGCTTTTGCGTGGATGGCCGCGCGAAATCGCCTGATAGCATTTTAGGCGTATATCGAAGGGCTGGTTCTCGTTTTTGGCCGCTTCGACGAGGAGTTCAATTTGATCGTCGCTCGGCTCCAAGGTCGCGAAAGCCGTCATCACGGGGTCCAGTGTTGGAAGATCGAGGCCGGAAACTGCGATGCGATTTTGAGCCAGCAATGCGAGGTATTCGCCTTGGTTCGCTTCTTGGATTTTTGCAAAGCCTGCTTCAAGTGCGGTGCGGATTATAGCCGTCTGCTTCCATTCGACGGGTGAATAGTAGGGGCCACGGTCATCCGGTCGAGTGCGCCACCAAGATACGGTGTCCCATTCACCTTCGCGGTAGTGCAAGCGCGCCAGAGTGGTGAGTGCGCCATAGATTTGGTCACTGCCTTCGCTCTGTTTACAGAGATCTATCAATGCATCCACGACTTCCTCACGATGTAGGTGACGCAGCGCGCTAAAGCTAAGTGATCTTGTTGCGGGCTCTTCGGTTGCGCTCAGTAGAGTAGGAACATCGGCAAGAGATGTGAGCACAGCGGTTGCCGTGTGCCTGAGGCGCGGCGAGATGCCGGCTTCGTTCCAGTTGTTTGATGCTTGGAGGATAGCGGAACTACTTCCTGCTGCCTGAAGACTTTCAAGGCCGATCAGTGCTTGTAGCACCACACGTGGATTTGAATCGCTCAGTGCTTTGAGGTAGAGCTCTACAGAAACACCATCCAATTCGGACTTACGGTCCGTCATCGCACGCAGAGCGTATTCGCGAACGGCCTTGTCTTCGACTAGTTTGCCGAGAAAGCGCGGAGCGAGTTCGGGCAGCAGTTGCTTGAAAGTAAAAATAGCAGCGACTCGGGCCTCGACGCTTTTGTTGCGGTTGGCTGCTAGTGTGTAAACCGGCCCAGCGAAGCTATTAACGTTCCCACGTTTGAGGATCTCGCGTTGCACGGCGAAGCGTTGCACATGCGAAGCGCACCCTAAAAGAGACACAAGATCATCATCGGAGAGTTCAGTCACTTCATAGTAGCGGGTGAGGGTGCCGCCTTTGACGGTGACTTGCTGGATCATGCCGACTTTTTTTCCTTCGCCCGCATACTTGTATTTGCCGTCGCGCCAGTCGGCGATGTAGAGACGCGCGGAGCCGTCCACATCGATATCGGTCGCACGAGCTACTTTGTGAAAGACCTTTTGTTCAATCTCGAAACTGGCTCCGACTTTTTTGTGGCGATGGTAGTAAATGTTTCCGGTCGTCCAGTCGCAGGAGTAGAGCATGTTTCCAAAGTCATCAGGGAAGCCGGGCTCATCGACCCAGAGGGCACCTGTTCCTGAGCCGCCGCCGTAGTCAGCGAGTGGCACGATGGCTTCGTCGGGGAAGTTTTTATAAAGGCGCGGGTAGCCGTGGTCGCCAAGGGCGGTGTAGTGGTGAAAGCGGGTGTTCCAGCCCTTGCCGTCGTTGGTATTATCGCGGCTGAACATGTCGAGAGTGGGGGAGATGGCCGTGTCGAAGCAGTTACGAGTCATCAAGGCGTAGGGCTCGATCTCAGTGCCGTCCGGTCGCACGCGCAACACCCCTCCGCCATGCAGTGTATATTCACTGCCATCCGTTCCTTTGGCTGGAGTCGTGCCGAAATCGCCGACTGTGATGTAGAGCCAGCCATCGATACCCATGCGAACGGCATTGGTGGTGTGGTCGGCCCCTCGAGGGTGCTCGATGCCGCCGCCGAGGCCAGTGACTAGGGTCTTCTTCTCGTCGGCAACGCCGTCGCCGTCCGTGTCGCGGAAGCTGCTGAGGTAGGGCGGATGGATCAAATAAAGCGTGTCGCCCACGATGTGTCCGCCGCGCGGACTATCGACCTTGGGCACAAAGTGAACAAAGTCATCGGCAACGCCATCGCCGTCCGTGTCGCGGCAGCGGATCACGCGGCCCATATCCTTCACCTTGCCTAGTGAACCGTTCTGATCCGAGGAGACATAGACATCGCCATTAGGCGCCACCGTGATCGCCGCCGGATAGTCAGCGTCGAAAGGCTCTGCGAAGTTGCGGATTTCAAAGCCCTCCGGCAGTGCGAAGGCCGTCGCGAAAGTGAGGCAGGAGAGTAGAGTGAGGCGGGCGGGCAGTATCATAAAAAATGATCAGAGCCCATAAATCCGAGGTGCATTGGCACCCCAGAATGCAGTCTTTTCAACTGCACTCAATGAGGCGGAAAGTTCTTCTGCAGTTTTCGCCCATACTGAGTAAGGCTCACGCAGCAGGCATACGGGCCAGTCGGAGCCATACATCACACGCTTCGGGCCAAATGCTTCCCAGACGGTGTCGAAGTAAGGTTGCAGTAGGTCGATATTCCATGCCCCCTCCTGCACTTCGGTGAGCATTCCTGAAACTTTGCAACTGACGTTCTCGCGCTTTCCAAGCTCAAGCATGCCGTCGGCCCATTCCCGGTCGAAGGCTCCCTGGACGATCCGTGGCTTAGCGATGTGGTCCACTACGAAGTTCTGGTTCGGGTGCTGGTCGACGAAGCGGATCGTTTGTGGCAGGTGCTTGCCGAAGATGAGTATGTCGTAAGCAAGGTCGTAGTTTTTTAAGCGACTGATGCCTTCGTTGAAATCGGCACGAAGGATGAAATTATCATCGGGCTCGTCGTGAACCACATGGCGGACGCCCACCAGCTTGTCATCCGACGCAAAACGTTCAAGGTGTGGCTCGCCCGCGTCTTCGCAAAGCGGCACCCACCCAACGACTCCACGGAGTTCGGGATTCTCCCTAGCCAAGCCGAGTAGCCATTCCGTTTCAGCCAGCATCTGGCGAGCCTGCACGACGACACTGCCAGCGATGCTTCCTTCGGAAAAAGCTTCCTTCATCTCTGGGGCGAGGAAGTCGCGGCGAATGACCTCGTGCGCGTCGCTCATCCAGACATAGTCCGTGTTATTGATGGCCCAGAGGTGGTGGTGGCTGTCGATTCGTTCCGTCATGCTACTTGGGTGTGTTTAGAAATGATTACTTCACGCCATCGACGCCGGCATCGTAATTCCACTGCTTATCGATGACCGGGGCGAGAAGCGTTCGTAGTTCTTCGACCAAATCGGCGTCATAAGGCTCGTTATACCATTGAAGATTACGCGCGAGAGAACTCCTTCGTGACGTGCTGAACATTGTGGTGTGGAAGTCCTTACACTGAGTCGCGAACTGAAAGGCCAGTTTTGCAATGGAAGTTCCGCGCGCCTCGCACCACTCCGCTGCACTTGCAAACAGTTCACGGTCTTCCGGCGGGGCAGGGTGCCAGTCGGCAATTGTGCCGCCGGTCAGCAGGCCACTGGCGAAGGGCGAGGCATTAATGATGCCGATTCCCTTTGCCTCGCACTTCGGCACGAGTTCCAGCCCGCGTGTATCAATCAGGCTGTAATGGTTGTGGGTCAAAATTACATCGACCGGGGCTTCCTCTGTCACTCGGTGCCAAAGCTCCATCGGGTAGATGCCGGCACTGACCGCGCCGATCTTGCCCTCTTCTTTGAGCTTCAAGAGTGCGGGGAAGCCTTCTTTGAATGCGCTCTCGGTCTTGGAGAAGCCTTGATATTCAAAGTCATGCAGGTGGACGATATCGATATACTCGACCCCGAGGCGCTGCATGCTCTCCTCGAGCCCCTGCCGAATGCGTTGTTCTGAGTAATTGAGCTCGTCGTTGCCGTAGCCTCCGGGCTCGGTGTATTTGCCAGCCTTGGTTGATAGGATAAATCGCTCGCGTGGAAGCTCGCGCAGTGCTTTCCCCAGAACGGTCTCAGCGACGGTGCCGCCGTAGGCTGGCGCGACATCAAAGTAGTTGATGCCTTGCTCCACTGCTTCGTGGACCGTGCGAATGCCTTCGCCCTCATCAATCTGCCGAAAGACGCTGCCAAGCGCCGATGCACCGAAACTTAGGCGGGAAACTTCAGGCCCGTTTTTTCCAAGAAGGGTATAGTCCATGATTGTATCAACTGAGGGTTATGCAGGATTTTCGATTTGAATCTTCACGACGTTGCCGCCGCCCCCGGCTTCCGCAATCGCCTCTTGTAGTTCGCCCATCGGATACACTTTTGTGATCAGAGGAAGCGGCTTGATCTTGCCACTGACAATCAGGTCGATCACCCGTTCAAAGACATTGGCAAACCTCCACGAGGCGACGTAGTTCAGCTCGCGGGTGAGTAAAAGGTTGGCAGGTATCGCGGTGCCGTCCGGCAAGGTGCCGACTTGCACCACGGTCGCTCCTTTGGCTGCCAGTTGCATGCCTTGATTCAACGCCGCGCCCACGCCCGCCGCTTCGAAGACGACTTCAAAGCCGTCTACAGCAAACCCCTGAGCCTGCTCGGTGCATGCAGAATCCGTAGGATCAAGCGCGCCAGCAGCCCCTTGCTCGATGGCAAAGTCGCGGGCAAAAGCTCGCAGGTCAGACACCACGACGCGGCTGGCCCCGCAGGCGTTAGCGCAGAGTAGTATCATTTGCCCAATGGTGCCTCCGCCAGTCACCAGGACCGACTTGCCGGCTACGCCACCACTGCGCTGCACGGCGTGCATCGCCACACTCAAAGGTTCAAGCAATGCGCCGAGCGAGTAATCAAAGCCTCCCGGGATTTTCCAGGCATTTTGCGCCGGAGCAGTCACGTATTCTGCAAAGCAGCCCTCACTGGGAGGCACGACGCTGGCCGAACCGAAATAGACCATCTCGGGGCACAGATTGTAGCGCCCGGCCCGGCACACCCGGCACTTGCCGCATGGGCGTGAGGGGTCGATTGCGACGCGCTCACCAACCCGTGAGCTATCCACGCCTTCGCCTACGGCGACGATGTCACCGGCAAATTCATGCCCCAGTGTGAATGGGCGGGTCGGGATGAAATTTCCACAACGGCCGTGTGCGTAGTAGTGCAGGTCGCTGCCGCAGATGCCTGCGGCGCGCACGCCTACAAGCACCTCGCCCGCGGCAGGCTGGGGCACTTTGCGTTCTTCAAGTCGAATGTCTTTTTCGCCATGGAGTATCCAGGCATTCATGTTATCGGACATGGTTTTAATAAGTCTGTGGAGTGATTATAGATCGAAGGATTCTGGCAGAAAATAATGTGTCTTATGCCGTCCTTCTGTGGGCTAAACAGTCAAATTGCCTGATTCGTAGTGTCGAGGATGAAAGCTGAACGTGGATGATGGGGGGTGCAATTTTATCTATGGGGTTAGCGCGAGTGCGTTCCCGCCCTTCGGCTCTGCTCAGGGCCTTGAGCTTGCCGAAACGGCACCGCACGAGACTGGCGAGGCGTTTCAAACGTTCGTGCGGCGTGAGGACACGCCTGCGCTACCATAATAAAAAGACCTTACCCCGCACATTTAATTACCCGATGATGGGCAATAGATGAGCGCCAGCGAAATCTATTGTCTCACTCAGCCTTGATCGACCCCTTCTTTATGAGGCCTTCGAGGTGAGTGGAAACCGCTCAGGTGCATCAAGTGACGCAAGCTCTAAATCAACATCCAATTCGTTCCAAAAAAGATGATGGCCATGCAAGAGGCTCACGTTGAAGATTTGAGCTACCTTAGCTTCCTTGAACCAAGGGTAAGTCTCGAAGTCTAAGAAATACTCCCGCTCTTTTATGAGCATCCAAAACCCGTGGGTTGAAATGCCCTGAACTAGAACGCTCTCAGGTGCTTCCAAAGTGCCTGTTCCATTCTCTTCTGATTTCATTTTCATGCTCCTTTATTTGGGTTTCGATTTCTTTGAGTTCTCTCGAATTGAGTCCTTTACTGACGGCTAGTTCGATTTCTGGATCGATCCAAAATTTCGCCTCTCCAGAGGGAGAATAGATGTGAATATGTATCCTGCTCTCCTCGCGAGAGAAGAAGAAAAATCGGTAATTTTTGTATTAGAATACAGTGGGACTCATCAATTTCCAGAGTAGCAGGGGAAGCAGTGTGTGCAATTTCTATTTTTCGTCGATCATCTAAGTCTAGCCCACCCGCACCAGGAAGCGCCAGATCGAAACTGGGTTAAGGTTGTAACTGAAGCCGATTCTACGATTGCGCAACGGCTATACGGCTTAGCAGCGATACTTCTGAATCAGCTTCTCAGCGCGTCCTTTGAGTGTGGCGTCCACCTTGCTGCGCTTTGAAAAGCTTCCTAGACCCTGTATGACGGGTTTTGAGATCGGGAGGTTTAGGATATAGCTCTCCTCCATGTAGTCTGCCAACCACTTCAATGCAGCCTTTTGTTGCGACGTCGTTGCTCCGGCGTCTAGTAAACTGTTGATCTGGTCTTGTTCTTCAGTGCTCATGCCTAGCATTCCTATTCGCGAAGGTGCCGATAGGGCAAGCGCTGTTGGCTTGAATTTGGTGTTGGTGATCCATTTGGTTCTTCGTGATTTCTTAGAAAAGCTCACATGTCCTCGTTGTAAACCGCAACGGTCTCGCGTAGGTCCGCGCAGAGGTCGACTAATGCAGCAAAGCGCGCACGGCTTTCATCCGAGCGGATGCGTCCGCCTTCCTCATAGTAGATTTCGTTGTCCTTTAGCTTAATGGTGCCCTTTGCGCCCAGTTGCTCAAAAGCCTTGTGGAATTTCTCCATGATCTCCGGTAGCAGCGCCGCCTGTATAAACTCAGGGTCGCTGCATTTCACGATAAAGGTCTTATCAAATTCGACATCACCCACCTTTACGTCCTGCATGCCGAAGGTCTTGCCGATCTTTGAGAAAAAGCCCTCTTTATTAAACTGGAATGAGAGCTTCCGTCGATTCTCCAATCTAAGCTTTAAACCGATGTAAGGGCTGCTGCTCTTGCCGTTCCCGCGACTGAAGTGCCAGATCTCGGTTGTGCCGCCCCGGTAGTCGCCGTTGACTCGCGTGGGCTTCTTTAGAAACGAGAGCCACTGAATCGACGGGAAGTAGGGCTCGCCGCCCGTCACATCAATGCCGATCTCTTCGCCTAGCAGTCGAAGGTGATCCGTGCCTTTACTCTTCGTCACCGTATGGATGGTGACCAACACCGCGATCACAGTGAGGAATATGGAGACGATGAAAAAGAAGATGAATGCTTCAGCCATAGCGTGAACTTGAGGGTCTAATTCATATGCCCATAACGGCTTTCGGCAATATATAAATAGGCACTCACTGCTTGGTTAGTTATCTTAGGAGAAAAGCTCAAATGCACTTAGGCAGTAGAGGAGGACTTCTTCTTTAAAAGTTGATGGGAATAGCCAGCCGAGCGGTAAGACCACTAAGAGGAGAGTGCTAATCTTGCCAAAGCTGCGCCCTGACTTCTTTTCAATTAAGACGAGCAAGCCGTGGAGAGCGAAATAGGCTGTTGGTAGTCCATACCCGGTTTGAACTGGTAGGGTTATCGCTAGCTCATGCAGGACGCCGGAGATGACGAATACAGCAAGAAAGCCAATGTCCTTGCCTGCGAGTCCTGCTATTGGGCGGAAGACGACTCGTTGCATCATTTGGGAATACCCAACATTCCAGCGTTTGCTCCAGAAGTCAGCGATTCCCTGAGTCATAAACACATTTGGAAATAATGTCCTGACTGGATAGCCCGCGAACCTTAGCCCGCCTTTGAGCGCCCGCAGCGCACCAAAGTGGAAGGCTAGGCTTAGTGGAACGAAGACGAGCAAGATCTGCCGAAGGTTTAAAAGCCAGACGAGCCATGCGGCTGATAGGCCTAATAACATTGCGCAGAGGCCAATACTGATATCTGACTTCCAGCTGAGGTTTTGACGACGTGTTGTAAAGCTACCTACGTCCATTCCGAACCAGCAAAAAGCGAAGATGCAGTAACGTGGTAGGCTGAGGCGTAACTTGCCTGCCCATTCGGCGTAAACGAGGCCTTTCATGCTTCCTAGGAGCACGCAGCAGATGCCGAGCATACGATAAAAGGCGCTCGCCTCGATGAGCATGCGATCTGTGCTGAAAACTAAAGTGATCAACACGAACCAGCCCATCGAACGCTTCAGTGCGATTGACTGAATCCGGCTTAGATAGAATCCAGTAAAGACGCCTGTTAATACGAAGACTAGAATGAGCCAAAACATGTGCGTACAGGTGGTCTAATTAATGAGTCCTAGATTCCAAAGCACTAGGCTGCCAAAGAGTAACACTAGGTAGATAAACAAGGTGGTGAGCGCATGTTTCGCTAAGCGGTTCCAGAAGGTGTCTTCCACTTCCTCCAGATCGAACCCGAAGAATTGTAAGTAGAGGCGCACTGTCCACCATAAGAAAATAAAGCTACTCATCGCTGCGGCCCCAGCGGTCCTCCCTAAAAGGAAATCCCTAAACCCGAGAGCCAATACGGTGAAGAATATGTGACTGCCGTAGACGTAGATCGAATAGGTCCACCACAGCTCGCGCATCAATGGAGTCAAAGCGACTAGCTTCTCCTTCCATTTGAGGATTTTAGGGATCCATAGGCTGGCGAGACATAATGCCCCGAGGGACAGGCCGCCCAGTAGGAGAAAGAACTCTAAATAGTGTCTCATTGATAGATGGTGGCTAAAGCGAAAACGGACCCTAGGCTTAGAAAGACAGCGAGAAAGAAGGCGTCCCAGCCGCGACCCTTGCTCCTGGCTTGAGGGTCAAAGTAAGTGAGTTTGCGGCAACGAAGTTCGCTGCGACCAAGCCGATTAAAATGCCACCTGCTAATCTGAGGGCTAAATCTAGGGTTTCTAT
>Ga0307981_1002047_pt1 | contig 16978 bp, 16 predicted proteins | sample OrgLakmetagen987_FD_201849 | JGI IMG/M metagenome (GOLD analysis project Ga0307981, IMG submission 201849) | Saline water microbial communities from Organic Lake, Antarctica - #987 | ecosystem: Environmental > Aquatic > Non-marine Saline and Alkaline > Saline | place: Antarctica: Organic Lake... | reverse complement strand
TGCCATTGACATTGGCGTTGTCGTCGGTGTAATAGTCGTCTCCGTTATTATTGGCTGCCACTACCATACCATTATTCCAGCACGGAATCCAAAGAAATACCAGCAAGGAAGCCACCAGTATAAGGGCGTGCTTCCGTGAGCGAGAGGACTTGCTGCAATGTACACGTCGAGACTTTCGCTTGGACGTCACGCTGCTTTGACATTCTCCCAGAGTACTCGGGCTTGCCATGGAGCAGCTCGAGCTTGTGACTAATAATTGCTTCGCCATGGTGCTTGTAAGGAAAAGCAATTGCACTGTAGGAGACGAGTCTTCTCTTTTCAAAATCCTCTTCTGGATTATGATCACTCCGACGGCCATTCTTGTTTGTGTCATCGCGGTGTTGGATCGATGCCGAATCATTGCCCTCGCACCGTAAGTACGGATCTTGTTTTAGTTCATAGCTTTCCTCAGTTCTGAATATTCCCTAGTTAGGTCACGCGGGACGAGTCACAACGGAAACATTATATTAACTTTAGTTTTGGTTCTAAACAAGAACATGATCTATCTCTAGGTAGTCTACCGGTAGTGCATGCGATGCGCACCAGTCCTTCTAGGTACATACAGTAGTCTAGTAGCTACAGCTAGTTTACAAATCTACATATTTTAGTCTTTGCATTCAAGCCAGAAAAACCTAATCAGATTGACCGAATGCGTCGAAGACGAAAGAGCAGTTTACAGGATCGAACCAAGTTAGTTAGTTAGTTAGTCTGCTGTTTATAGCTTAGGTGCAGATATCATGTCATCAAGCAGGGAGGAAGCAAAACTATCACCCAAATTAGTTCCGGCAAGCGTGCCCCAGCCGGGCAAGGCCAGCGATCCGATGGCGCCTCCAAAGGACGCAAAACCAAGAGCAATACCTCGCGAAATGACCAGTAGAGTCGACTTTTTGATCAAGGAAATAGCCAAAGAACCACCATGGATATCCTTGCTCTCGGCTAGCTCTCCTTTTTCTTTCAGTTGCTGCTGCCGTCCTCGCACGTACACGTAATAGCCAAAAACGAGAATAACCTGATGAATGCTGTAGTCTGCCATGAATCCAATCAAGTTGGCTCTCCAACACTCATCAAACATGCTCCGAGCGAGATCTTCGCCCGTCTTGCCCTCTTTAGTGTGCCGTTTAGCGCTATCAAAGGTATCCAAAGTGAGGTCATCCAGTGTATTCTCGTCCACGTATAGGGAGGCAATTCGTTCGTAAAAGCGCATGAGCAGAATAATGGAATGGTATTTGGTCAAGGCAACGAGGACTCTATTGTTAAAGCCTTCCCAGCGTTTGCTCCATTCGCGCTGTGAGACGATAAAATAGATACGTGAGCAAAGCAGTTGTCGCACTTAAAAGAGAGCAATGGGTTACGGAATACGAGCTCTGTGATCCCAAAGATACTCTCGCGCCGTATCGATACCCGAGATTACAACGTCACCAAGCAGTGCCGCACTAGCTTGTACGTACCTCGGTCCATTCTTTGCTTTCCTTATCCGCATCCTGCTGTGTCAATTTTCCTTTCGCAACTAGCTCGTCTCGCGCGATATCCTTGCTTAGCTGGTCGTTCAGGTACTGCGACATGATTTGACTCCCTTGAATAATGACCACTCGGACCGTCTGAAAAAAGAACAAACGAAACAATATAGATAAGAAAGCATAAATAAGACTGCTTCGGCGAATCTGAGCCAAACTTACACTTTTGCCAAGCCTCCCGTATTGCAAGTGGTCAAACGGTCCCTTTCGATCGGCACAAAGCGGTCGAAGTCGACTCCCAGGAGATGGATCGATCTTTGCGGAACAAGCCAAGAGATGCGGAAAATGCACATCATGGCTGCTCCGTGCATTGTCCAGAGACTGCAACGAATTCTGATCCGATGGCGACCCTTTGCCTACCCGAGCATGGAACAGAATCTTGTGTACAATGGTCATTTGGGGCACGTTTCGACGAATCTAGACTATGCACTATGTATTGGTATCGTTGGTCGAAAGATTGAACGCCCAGACCGAGAAAAGACGAAATTAAGGCTGAAGCTGTAGCAGGAACCCTAAAACAAGATAGCAAGTAGCAGAGCAACAGATAAGGGGGTTGATGTCGAGAATGTCAAGATGCTGTGAGCTCAGCCGCAATCCGCAATGCGCCACCGACCAGCGAGGAGCGAAAAACGAAAACGGAAATCCTGACTCATGACCTCTCAGCAGTTTCTTTGCGACGAACAACGGAACAACGAACGCTAGTCGCTAGCTTAAGCTCGTCTAAAGGTAGGTACCTACCTGGTATAACCTCTCTACAGACGCAGTCTACCTGCTCTTGCCTCTAGCTAACGCGATTTTAAGGTAAGCGTCTGTGTCTTTGTTTTATTTACTCTTACACCTACGTCCAAAGGAGTACCAGAGAAACGCTTAAGTTCGATTGGCCATACGACGCTTGTTCATGCGCTCAAACTTGATGCGCATACGGGCTTCCTTGACCTTGCGCTTCTTGGCCTCCTGGGGGTTTTCAAAGTAACGTCTGTGACGAAGTTCCATCAAGTGTCCCGATTTGTTAACTTCACGCTTGAAGCGACGAAGGGCACTTTCAATGGGTTCACCATCGCCAACGTCCACCTTGATTTTCACAGGGAGGGCAGTCGAGACGGCCGCTCGCTGGTTCACTGTAATATACAAGAGGAGTACGATTTTAAGTGAGAAAGAGTGGTCGGAAAGCACTGGGTATCGAGTCGACTGGCGGTGATGCCATCGAACAGTCACCCATCACGCCGTTAGAATTCGACGCGATGACTATGGATCCTCTCGCCAATAGATTCAACGTACAGTTAAAAGCCGGCGCCGTGGTAAAGGCATTGGTGAAGACAGTAGCCAAGACGACTACCAAAAGTGTCAACAATAGAGATGCTCGTGCCATGGTCAAGGTGGTAATGCAGGAGTGCAGAATGGCTACAATACTTGTCCTACCAACGTGAGGCCCGGAAGAACGAGCAGACTTCAAACTTCAACACGCACTAAAAAAGAATTTGGAATCACAAATGACGTGAAACGGTGAAAAGGGAATTAAATTAAAAGCAAAAAAGGAAAGGAATACAGTAGACTAGATTGATTCATTCCGTTTCATTCAAAACTACGGTATCATTGTTCGCGAAGGAAGAACGCAACGACGGATTCCACCATGGCGTGGACCTGTGCCGTCTGCACGTTTGCTAATCGGGACGACACCACGTCCCGATGCTCAATCTGCGAAACGGAGCGCGGAGAAGCGTTGGATTTGCTCCGTCACGAGCGTGTGACTGCGCAATCCAAGACTGCTGGCGTATCCCCCAAAATTAGTAGCAACGGCAACGGCAACGCTCAACAAGCCAGTGGCAACCCGCCCAAGGCGACGGTCCAGTCAACGCTCTTTGGGAGTATCGCAACTAAGAAGCTCGAACCAAAGAAAGCACAGAAAAAGAAGGATGTCGAGAAAGAAGCGTCCAGCCCAGTGCCACGGCAAACACATCTACTGTCGTCCACGCAGGCGGCATGGGCGTGCGTCGCAAAAGATACGCCGTTTGACGTTCTCTGGGCCAACGCTCAGTCAAAGCTCAATGAAATCTTCAAGATCAAATATATGCGGTATCTTCAGCCAGCAGCAGTCGAATGCGCTCTCAAACGACAGAGCCAGCTCATCATCATGGCGACAGGTGGGGGCAAGTCTTTGTGTTACCAACTTCCGGCGATAGTCCTCGGAGGCACCACGATTGTTGTGTCCCCTCTGATTGCGCTCATGGCGGATCAGTCGCAAGCTCTACTGAATAAGGGAATTAGTACTGCCGTCATTTCGTCCGCCAACGGAGAGCGGCGGAACTTGGATGTCATGGAACGAATGCTGGGACGGAGTCTTCGGGCCAAGACGAAATCGGACCAAGACTTACGAAAGCCCGTGACACTGGTTTATTGCACCCCCGAACAGATTCAAACGGTTCGCTTTCGTAACATTTTGACTGAGCTACATCAAAAGAACCGTCTCGCACTCTTTGCCATTGACGAGGCGCATTGTTGCAGTACCTGGTTTCAATTCCGTCCGGCCTACGCGAAACTCGGTTGGCTCCGAGATAACTTTCCCGACGTTCCCGTTATGGCTTGTACAGCCACGGCAACACCCAGGGTTATTCAAGATATCCAAGCTACTTTGCGCCTCGAGAATTGTCCTTGTCGCGTCGGGTCGTTCGATCGTCCAAACATTCGTTACAGCGTGCGCTACAAGGACGACTTGGATCAAGTTGGACGAGGTGCCAAAGGTGATTTGCTGGACTATCTCCAGAGGGTGCACCAGAAAGCGCTCAAGAAGTCGACTCGGTACAGTGGCATTATCTACGTGCATACACGAAAAGACACCAACGATTTGGCAGCAGAGATTACCAAAAAAACGGGCATCGTAGCTTCGGCATATCACGGAGGACTCGCTGTTGCAAATCGCGATCAAGTGCAAAAACTCTGGACGTCTGGCAAGATCCAGATTGCCGTGGCAACCATTGCCTTTGGCATGGGGATCGATGTTGCTCATGTCCGCTACGTGATCCATTGGTCTCTCTCGAAGTCAATGGAGGCGTTTTACCAAGAGTCGGGACGCGCTGGAAGAGACGGTCTTCCTTCGTCCAGCGTCTTGTATTACTCCAAAGATGACGGTACGTCTGTTTCATGCCTCTACACCGACTGCCTGTTGCTAGTTTTCTGGATTTTAACCCTCTTGTACTTGTTGCAGCCAGCAAGTTCACCTATTTTATCAATAAAATGAACAAAAGTTCTAAAAGTTCCAAGAAAGATAACGAGAAGACCGAACGGGAAGCTCTCGACGACCTTCAACGGATGGTTGACTATTGTATGATTCCTGGCTGCAGACGCAAGTGCCTCCTTCAGCACTTTGGGGAGCGGAACGTAGATCCCCGAACCATGTGCTTTGACAAATGCGACTTTTGCTTAGATCCAAAAGCAGTGGAAAAGGCGATTGACTCGGCTACCGCCTCGAATGATTTTACTTATCATGTACAGAGTAAAGCTAAACCATCGTGGGATGGACAATGGGATCACCCTGCTGGCGAAAATGACCAAGCAACGAAGGACACCGATTGGAATGTTGATGGGCTTGACATTACGGGAGTTAGGACTTTTGACGGGGAGGCTGACGGTGCCACATCGCGAGGCAAGCCATCTGCGGAGGCAGTCTTATCAAAGTTCGAGGTGAAGATCGGATTGGCGGCTGATACTGTCTTGCGGTCTCGACTACTGACGGAGAATGCCAGCGCCTGCGCTCACACTTCTATCCTTCTTTTTTTCTCTAACAAAGGCACTCGAAGACAAAGGCTTTGTCCGATTTACTAGCAAAAAGTCTAGCGGGGCATCTAGTACAACGAGATCAATCATCGTCCCTGAACATATTCGCGCAAAGTTACCGGATCCGTTGGCGCAGTACAACTCAAAGCAAGCTGCCCCTAGCGTCGGAAAAAGCTCTGCCAGCCTTCGAGACGAACTCTCAAAGCTTCAAGCCAATCGACTAAAATTGCAAGCTGGATCTCGTAAGCGCTCGGCTCCACCTCCGCCACCGCCTCCAATTACCTTTGGATACAAAAAACGATGAGTCTGCAGCTACGAATCTTCGACGTCACATCAAGGGCACAGTCTGAATACCTATAGAACTCATTGAACTACTAAAAGATGACTATTACTTATCTAACAACGCCAGCCTCTCGAAATTTTCAATTGCTCCTTCGAGTTCAGACTTCTTTATCGTCAAAGCTTCAAGCTTTTCCTGGTTGCTCTGCTTCAGATCATCCGGAGCGTTGTCTTCGTATCCATCGATCGCCATTCTCTTCTCAAGAGTCTGCATAGAGGGAATTGTTGAATTCAGATTCTTCTTCAAACGCTTAATCTCAACTTGGTAGTCTACCAAGCCTTTCACATCCATGAGGACCGTCAACTGATCGTCGACAATAACAGTTCCTGCAGTGGTCGGCATGTCAGTGTCTGCGACGTTGATCTCTACTGCAGAGGCCTTGCCAAGAGTCTTGATGTCGTCGATTTGAGCAGTCGCAGCAGCTTCCGTCGGCCCCGATGCCTTCAAATAAAAGTGTGTCTGAACCTTATTCGCAATGTTGTATGAGGCTCTCAAAGCGCGGCATGCCTTAATGGCCTTCATTGTGTTCGCCATGGACTCTTCGGCTTCTTCGTTCTTGTACGAGTCGATACATTCCGGGTATGGAGCAATCATGATCGATGGTGTTTCTGTGGGGCCCAAGGTCCCACGACCCGGCAGCCGCTGCCAGAGCTCCTCGGTAACAAAAGGCATCATGGGATGTAATAGACGAAGCCCGATATCCAGCGACACCCAAAGGGTAGCCTGGGCCACCTCTCGCTTAGCTTTGTTCTCGTCGCTCTTATCGTACACAACAGGCTTGATGAGTTCGAGATAAACATCGCAGAGGTCGTCGAGCCAAAAATTGTAGATAGCTTGCTGCGCATCACCAAAACGGTAAGTTGCAAGATAGTCGTTCAAAGTCTCGGCAGCTTTCATGGTACGAGAGATCATGAACCTGTCACGGGCCACCAGCAAGTCGTTCGCCATCAAATCGTCAAGAGTCGTTGCGGTAGGATTGAAGTCGGCAACAAATTGAAGCGCAAATCGAGTAGCGTTCCACAACTTATTACAGAACATTCGGTAGCCAACCACGCGTTTAACGTCAAGGCTGATATCACGTCCCTGCACAGTGTATGCCAAAAGGCCGAAGCGAAGTGCATCGGAACCGCACTCAGGGATGCCATCCGGAAACTCAAGCTCGTTATTCTTCTTGGCTCTTACAACCTCCTTTGGGGCGAGATTCCCTCCTTCCAGTCGCTCTTGGAGCGATTGCAAAGAACACCCACCGATGACTTCGAGAGGGTCAATAACATTCCCAAGAGACTTCGACATCTTTCGTCCTTCCTTATCTCGGACCATGGCGTGGAGGAAAACGGTATGGAACGGAAGAGTGTCGGTCAACTCCAAGCCCATCATGACCATTCGCGCAACCCAAAAGAAGAGAATGTCTAGACCTGTTTCGAGGAGCGAAGTCGGATAGAAAGCCTTCAAGTCGTCCGTCTGATCGGGCCATCCCATTACAGAGAATGGGAAGAGACCTGAAGAAAACCACGTGTCAAGCACGTCCTCGTCTCTTTCCAAACTAATATCCTCTCGCGGGCATCCCAGCAGCTTTACAGCCTTTTCGTAAGCATCCTGTACCAAATAAAAGCTATGGTGTGAGCGTCAATAACCAGTGTGCAACCTTCAACGAGTCGGAGCTGTATGTTTACCTCTTCTGTCCTTGCAACGATCCACCGATCATTGTGCTCGATATCATTCTTACTGACTCCCGTCTCGTCTTTCTTCGTTGCAAACCATGCTGGAATCTGGTGTCCCCACCAAAGTTGCCGACTGACACACCAGTCGCGAATGTTATCGAGCCAGTTGAACCATGTCTTTTCATGGTCGGCAGGGACAATCTTTAATTCACCGTTTCGAACCGCATCCGTTGCGCGCTTGGCCATACCGTTACAGTTAACATACCACTGCGGAGTGATCATCGGCTCCAAGATATCACCAGAGCGAGAGCAGATACCCAACCGCATCTTGTTTGGTTCCTTGCCTTTATAGAGACCCTGGGAATGAGTTGAGTTGTATGTAAAGTGAGTTGAAAGGCAACCACAATAGTTTGAAGACAATTCGATAATCTCGACGTACCTTCTTGTCCAAAGCTTCTTCGACAGCGATACGAGCATCATATCTCATCATGCCCGCAAACTGAGAACCCTTATCATTGATAGCTCCATCGGCGGTCAATACCGTGATGAATTCCAAGTCGTGACGCTTGCCACACTCGTAATCATTGGGATCATGCGCTGGTGTGATCTTGACCGCTCCGGTTCCAAATGCCATGTCAACAAGCTCAGCGTCCGTAATGATGGGGATTCTACGATCATTGAACGGGTGGATAACATACTTCCCATGCAAGTGCTTGTAACGCGGGTCTTCAGGGTGCACTGCAACAGCAGTGTCGCCGAGCATCGTCTCCAGACGAGTTGTCGCAACGACAACAAGCTCTTCAGAATTTTCAACAGGATACGCAAACGACGTAAGAGTACCGAACTCGTACCGTCCTTTTGGATCCTTTGGATTGCCCTTGTGTGTCTTGACTTCTACAAACGTGCGTCCTTCCAGTTCCAAGTAGTCCACCTCGATATCCGAGATCGCAGACTTCAGCGCGCACGACCAATTACCAAGACGATTCGCGCGATAGAGAAGACCCTTCTCGTGAAACTTATTGAACGCTTCGACCACGGCCTTACTCAGCATTTCATCCATCGTAAACCGTTCTCTGGACCAATCCACACTGCTACCCAAAGAACGCAGCTGGTTCGTAATCTTGTTACCATAATCATTCTTCCACTCCCACACCTTTTTTACAAACTCCTCTCGACCCAAATCATGACGGGTCTTTCCTTCGTTTTTCACAAGCATCTTTTCTACAATCGACTGGGTAGCGATACCAGCGTGATCCGTACCTGCAAGTTGGAATGCAACATGGAATCAGAAGAAAGTGAGATACCGATAGCAACGCGAATAACTCAAGGTGCGAAGCGTTCGATAAGCCTATATCAAAGGCTACAGAGCGATATAGATGACCCAGTCAAACACATTCATCTGATGAAAGCAAAAGCACACCACTTACCCGGAATATAAAGCGTAGCGTGTCCCTTCATTCGATGCCATCGAGTCATGGTATCTTCCACAGCGGCAGTCAACGCGTGGCCCAAGTGGAGCGAGCCTGTCACGTTGGGAGGAGGGATGACCATAACAAACTTTTCATCCGCTGGTTTCCCTAGGGCAAACTTGGGATCGCACGTATAGTAACCAGATGCCTCCCACCAATCTTGCCACGCGGCCTCGACAGCCGATGGATGGTAGCCGTCATCGATTGGAATCTTGGACACGTCCTTCTTTTCCCCCTTGGGCGTTGTATTGACATACGCGAGCTTGGTAGGAGCAACCTTAGCCTTCTTGTCTTTCTTTGGCTCGGCCCACTTAGGCTTTTCTTTCTTATCCTTTCCCTGCGTGTGCGAAAGGATGTAGTCGTTAGGGAAAATCGTCATGACATTTTTGTCATTTTATAACTTTTCTAGCAAAGTCAATAACTTACCTTATTTTTGGCTAGCTTCTTCAAGGCGTTTTTGGAAAGAGGCTTTTCTCCTTCCGCCGATGTCGTTCCTCCCTCCTTGGGTTCTGGAAGAGGCGATCCGTCAGGGGCCATGGCCGCGAACTGTGTTGGATAGTAAGAGACACAAACAAGTAAGTACCAAGTAAACGGGAAATAGCAGGTCCATGTTTCCGTGTTTCCTTTTTCAACCGAAATCCAGCATGCCTACGCATAGCCATCATTAACATGGATCTTGGGCAGTCTCCAGACGTGGGCTAACCAACTAACAACGACCTACTGCCGACCTCTCGTGCCAAGCGAGAACAACTGCGAAGCTCGCACCTTTTCATCTTTCTCCGACGCGTCCGTCATGATTAATCAATTGCTTCTTAAGCACGGTTTTCCTTGTCGATCGATCTCTGTTCAGTCTGTGTAATGCCAACGAGATAGATTATCTACGACGGTGTTGTGAGTGTCATCTCCTGGAGGCGCTTCATCGCTTCATTCCGGCGAAAGATCGTCCGATAGCCATTGATTTTTGTCTTTCGCGCGTTTATTCACTTAATATACTTTTGTCGGAGTGGTATTGAGTTATTGCCCTTTTCGGTTTTCGCGGCCTTTCAATCGCGTCATCAACCCTCCACCCTCCCTCCATCGCCGCCCACCGCCCATGCTACGCACCGCCCATGCATCGCCATCGCCGTGCTTCCTCTTCCGCGCAACAACGGAGCGCAACGCACACAACCGCGCGGATCAAAAAAGTCGCGCAAGTCTTCACGCGAGAGTCTCATTCAAACGAAGCAGGCAAAGACGCAAGTTTAAGAAAGGTGAGTAACCGCGTGCAAAGGGGGAGGAGGGATCACGATCGGTCACTCATTCGACCGTCCTAATTGAAGTCGCCGAATATGGTTCACGCTGAATTTGTACGATATAGTCTACGGCAGGAGTCCCCGAGGAGTTCGTTATTGTGATCGTTCTCGGTTCTCGCTGCCTCCTCCTTGTATTGCAGCCACTTCTTGATTGACGAGCGACATTGGGCATCCATTGGCTTGAAACCTGTTATAACTATACTAACCCGTCGTATCTACCATGTTCTTCCTGGCAGCTCATTCGTTCCTCTCAACACCATGACTCAAGTGCAGCTAGACCCTGCAGAGTATGCACATGATCTGGAAGTGAATCTCGGACGTGCCAATGGCAACATCTACCAACGCAAACCTGGCGTCCAATTAGTCCACGACGGTCAAATCATGGTGCGTCTCAAGAAGAAACGCTTTGTTATCCTCGACTACTCGATCGAACCCACGGACGCTGACCTTCAGGCGGCTGAAATGTCCCCCCACATTTCCATTCCCATGGGAGCAGGCAAGACCAGATGTAGCACGACAACCTGTACAAAGAATGGAGTTCCTGTTCTCTTGCATGATAGTGAGCCGCTTGAGCCTGCGTCCTTGTACGTGAGGTCCGGCCTCTGCTTTGAGTGTCAGAGATACTTGAACGAAAAAAGACGGACCGATCGGAAGCGGACCGCTGGAGCAGAAGGAAAAGGAAGCGGCCCCAGCCTCCTTTACGCGATAGGACCAACCAACAAAAAGTTCAAGTTGAACGGTAAAACGATTCATCTCAACTCTGATGCGGTCATTATTAATGGCGCCGTCGAAGGAACCAAGCATTATGACGAAGGCTACGGGTTTCAGGAGATTGGAATGGATCTGCAAACATTTGCGCAAGAAGCCGCTGTCGATACGGAGCGCTTGGTGAACGCCGTGTCGGGTAACACCGCAACTGCGGCTGCAGCAGTTGCGGCTGTGGGAGACGCCGATCTTAGTGCCGAAGATGCTGCAAACGCAGTCGCCGAGGCGACTACCAACGCGCTATTGGAGGGGAACAACGATTCCGAGTCACCGTCGAGTGAAGACATTTCGGTCTTGTACGAGAAGGCCTTTCAGTCCATGAACAAGTCTATCTTTCTCTTGTCACAGTGGAAGGCCTCGTGGGATTCCGCTGTTTCTGTAGCGCAGGAGACGGTTGCTGATTCGTCTCTTGCAGATGCTGTGGCGTCAGCAGCCGCAGTTGTCGCTGCAGCAGCCGATGGCCAAGAACAGGGATCATCAAACATGGCGTCCCTTTTGTTGGCTGCCGACACGGGTAAAGGCGCGACAAATAGGGATGATGTAAAATCCCTCGAGGCGGTGTAATTTTGTAGACTAACTGTTTGCCACGTTACTGGAGAATATAAAGATGATATAACCAACAAATCTACTTTGAATATGCTGCTTTCATCAATCCTTCGAGGTCTACAATCTTTTCTCTCGGCTGAATATCACTCCTTCTCGATCGCCTTTCTTCATCTTCGATCCGCAAGTAATCCTCCCAGCGAACGACGTCGACACTGCGCTCATTCAGAAGAGACTCTAGATCACCGCTGGCAGCTCCGTCATTTGATCCAGCAGAGTCGAGATCGCGAACAATCGTAGCGACAGTCTCCTTCGCGTCTGAGATATTTGTTCCAATGATTCCACTTGGACCTCTTTTGAGCCATCCCGATGTATACAGACCCGCAAGTTGCTTCGATGCTCCGTCGATTCTACCATGCTCATTCAGGACGACACCCGGTCTCTCATCGAAGTATTGTTCCATCCCCGGAAGAACGATTCCTTTGTAACCAATGCTGACCAGTGCCTAAGACCAAAGAAATATTTACGAACAGTGAGCCACTTTAATGCCAAGACAACCTCGTCCATAGACTAATGAATACGTACTAACTGCGCGGCAAAGGTCTCGTAAGTACCACTTCCTACTGCTCTCTGCTGACCTGGTTCTCCTTCTAGTGTCGTTCTCTCGCAGGTAATAGACCCTAGAGACGACCCATCGACATCTGATGCCTCGAATTTGATGGGGTTGAGTAGAAACCGAAGGTGCACCTCTTTTGGCGACGAAGGGACACCGTCATCTAAGGAACAAAAAAGCCAGTTGAACGGTTAGTACGAGATCGCAGATACCGGACTTTGGTACCAGCGTACAGGGCGACACCATACCTGTGGTAGCCACGCTCCGTAGTAGCTTGTCTATCCTTCCCTTCGAGCGTCCTCCAGGCCCTGATAGCTCTGCTAACGAAGCTTCAGTCGCACCCAATTCAAGTTCGTCTTCAAGCACAATGAACGAAGTACCAAATCCTTCGCTCTCTAGCTTGGTAAGCTCACGCAGTTCTTTGATTGTAAAAGCGCCTTGCACGTGACCTCGGCGACCGACAACTGTCACCCGCGAGACACCGCCGCCCAAGACTGGCAGCGTGTGTGACGCAATATCAGTGTCGAACAGACCTGGCGCTCCTTTTGCCAGGATTCTAGCACAATCGAGTGCAACATTACCCTGTCCGACCACAACCACTTCCACGTCTCGAATTCCGTCTTTCTGGCTGCTTCCGAAGGCCTTGGAGACCTGCTCACCAATGTGCACGTAGTTGGGATGACCTAACAGAGCATAGCATAGAAATAGCTGGCAGGTGAGAGTCGCGCGTTTTGCAGTCTAGTAACCCATATTCATTCTCACGACATTAAGGCCTACCATTGTACCAAGCGACAAACTCTCGAGCACTTAGAATGCCTGACAAAGAATCTTCGCCGGGTAGCCCCAACTTGCGATCCGACTCGCAACCGTACGCTAGCACGACAGCATCGTAGCGTTCGCGCAGTTCTTGCACGGACACATCTCGACCGACTTGCACGTTGCCAAAAAAGCGAATTCCCTTGTTGGAACCGACCAAGGCGCTAAAATCGTTTTGTACATTCTTAACCTCGGGGTGATCCGGTGCGACCCCGTAGCGAACGAGACCATAAGGAGTCGGCAATCGTTCCAGAATATCAATCTGATTGTCCGTCACACCTTTCTTTTCCAGAGAGCTCTGTAGGTACTTGGCAGTGTAGAAGCCTGATGGTCCACTACCAACAATGGCAACCTTATAAGAAAAGGAGCGGTGAATGGTTCTGTCCAAGAGGCTTGCCGTCTTTCTTGGGTATGATGATCGGGCGGATGACGAAAACCGACAAAATAGAAACGTGTGACCGAGTGAAGGGCGCAGACTCATCATTGTACGTAGCAGCAGTTGAAGAGTTCCTAAAGCCCGCACGTAAATAGCCTGATCAATAAGAAGTTGGGTACTTCACTGAGAGATTGACAATTGACAAGCAGTAAGCAATCAATACCTGGGAACGAGGAAAGTGATCGCCATTGTGTCATAACCGTTGACTGTACTTTTAATCTCAATAAATACATATTTGGACCTCAAATACGATAAGTAAGCACGTGGCGACTTTTGAATAATCTTTACACGCCTTTCCCAGCTGCCCTTAGCAGTCGCAGCAGGTTGCAACACACTAAAGTCGGCAATGACAAGAGGTCCCCCCTTGTGTCCATCCACACGGCCTAACATGACTTTACTTGCTACCGAATCCATCCAGGAAGAGCCTACACTCCATAAGCGTCTAATTGCTGTAAAAAAGTCGGTGCAAAAAGCGACACAAGAAGCCTTAAAGCATGCAACGACGGTAGCCGAGCGCAGTGCGCATGGCGAAGTACTGGAAAACGACGATCCCAACGCCTCGTTCCATCTTGGTATGGAGCTGTTTGGTCAGGAAACAAGTGTCATCGAGAAGGACCTTCGAGACAAGCTGAGCAAACTAGAACGGGAACTTAAGGATGTATTGGTTTTGAGCAGCATTCTTGCAAGCACCGATAATAATATTCAAGGCACTACTGCTGACGATGCACCCCAGTCCCCTCTGGAAGTGGAGAACGAAACCAAGCAGCTCCAGACCAAGATTCTGTTCCTTCACGAATGCAGTAACTCTAGGTCTCTACTTGATCAGTCCGTGGTCTCGTCGTCTCCGGACCTTGCGGCGAATGCCGAGCCAGACTTGTTGCAAGCAACTAAGTTGTTGGTGCAAGCCCAAAAGTCTCTCGACAAGGCACAGCAGATTTTCCAAGAGGCCAACTCCCAAGCAAAAGAATCCCCAGCGCTGATGGCGGCCTATACTATTACGGATTCCATTCAAGCCTCAGTTCGACGCCAAAAGGTGGATCTTATCGGCCGCGCCAAGTCGCTCTGGCAGGCTAGCGTCACACTTGGACCGGGTAGTTTGGCAGTGCGTGAAGAATCAGACCAGTCTGGCCTAGTGGCTGCCTATGACATACTCGAAACATTTGCTGAAGATGGAAGTTCCGCATTGGAGACTGTTCTACGAAAGTTTGCCAAGACTCTGCATCACGACGTTTTCCGTTCCTTGCTGCAAAGCCAACAGACTAGAAAGCCGCAAACTGGTTGGGTCTTCAATGAATCGGAAGATCGCGGCAGTGCGTACGCTAAGGTCGTGTCTACCACCTCTTCTATCAAAGCCAATCGCTTTGTTCGTCGCTTGGAGTGGAGCCGTAAAGACGACGAGATCCTTGGGACGACAGACGACACGACGGACTCGAAGCAGCCGACAAGTCTTGCCGCATGGAAGGAAATGATCGAGTTTGTTCACCGCGTCGTGGCTTTTGTAGCGCAGCGAGTGTTGCTAAAGCGTCCTTTCCTCTGTCAATTGCTGGGTGACATGCTTTTTGGAAAACCTGACGCCCTCCCAAGTGCTCTCAATTTGGACGCCCTTGGTCTCGAAAGCTGCATGATTGGAAACGACAATGGTCTACTCATGGAACCGTTGGTTGACGCCATGGCGGATACCTGTATCCCTCAGTATTTGAAGGCTCACGACATGGGTCAGCTCAGGTCCATGGCTCTAGAATTGCGTGGCTTTATCGATCCCTTTTTGCAAGACCTCAAAATCAAGCAGCTCGTCTCGGGGGACAACTCGCGTCTCGCGGTTTTCGCGTCCACTTTCGAACAAAAGTATGTGGACAACCGACGTTGCCTTATTCTCAACGAGGCACGTGCCCTCCTGTTGGAGAATGACTACCACAACACGGTGGAAGTTGGTGTCGAAATCGACAACACCAAGGACGAACTCAATTGCATGGACGACGGCGTTTCTCTTTTCAAGTTGCACAAATCAAGTATTTCAGACACTGCCTTCAAACTAATGAAGTTATGTCGTAAAACCATGGACGAGGCAGTCGAACAGAAGGAAGCGCCTGCAGAAACCGCCATTGCGATTCTCCCGGCGGCTCTGTACCGTACTTCCCGCGAAATTCTTGACTTGTTCCGTGCCATCATCCCTGTCAGATATGGCAACGAAGCGGCCAACGTCCCTAGAACCGCGGCCGTCTTGCACAACGACTGCGTGTTTCTATCTTATCATTGCCACACTCTCGGCTGCGAGTACAAGGAGAAGTTCCCGCCTGCTAAACCAGAGGACGCAGCTGGAAATCTCCTTCATCAGACTCTCATGTTTGTTGACATGGTGCCTCTCTTCCGTGAACTGGCTGAGCGATCAATGGGTGACATGCTTGACTTGCAGGCCAAGCAAATCGTCGAGATTGTTGGACACCGAATCATATTGTTCGACAAGGCACTACGGTCCAACGAGATTCTTGCTGAGTGGTCAGAGGCAGAGACTGCGCTTACGGCAGGTATATACCACTTGCGACACCTTTCCCAAGCCTGGAAGCCGGTTCTTTCTTACGGGGTCTTGAATCGATCGATGTGCTATCTTGCGGATGTGGTCTTTACTCTGTTTTTGGATCAGTTGACGAAAGCCGCAGACATTAGCGCCAACGCCAGCAGCTTTGTCAGTACGCTCTTCCAAAAGGCCACTCACGATATCGGTGCACTTATCAATCAAGACAAGTCAGCCTCCAGCGCCTGGGAACATTTTGTGGCCGTAAGCCGATTCATGGGCATGTCTCTCGCTGATATCAAGACGGGTCTTGGCGATGGCGTCTTCCGAAGCGTCACCGGACCGGAACTAACCAGATTGATCATGGCTGCGTTTGACGATTCACCAAAGCAACGCGAGTTGCTCAAGCTTTTGGCGTCCAACTAGTAGTAGATGCATTCGGGGGTAAGGATCTAAATTCTTGATTAGTTATTTGTTGTACAAGGTAGTCTGTATACAGCATAGTAGACATGAGCGAACGTTGATTCGATCAGTAAATGTTCTGGAAGGTGGCGTCGAAATAGTGTGGACAAGCTTTGAAGAGCGGATGAAAGTGAATAACAGGACTCTTCCGACCGATAACTCTCGCCCACCCATTGCGGCTTTCTGCATTTGGAAGCCACGCGACGCGTTCCTGACGAATGGAATGCTGGAAGCCTTTGTAGAGATGCGTCTCTGCTGTCTTCATGGTAAAAATGTTGGCTTGGAGCTCCTCGAAGTCAACTGCCTGTGGTCGAAAGGCATAAAAATCGCTATTCAGCCCTTTGGTAGCGTTTGGATGACGACCCTTGTTGTAGTCGATAAAAATGCCGTCGACACTAGAATTCAAGAGAGTTTGACGTATCCAGGTGTCAGAACGAATCAAAACGTCGGGATTCAGCCGAATAACCCAATCGTAGCCATCAAACCATCTATTTTCTTTTGCAAAGGGGTCCACCATGGCTCGCATTGCTCCGACTTGTTTCTTCCTGGCTATCATTTCATAAGTGGCGTTGCTGGGTGATAGCTCCGTGTACCGTTTGACGGTGATACTCTTGAAAGATAGAGCATCGAGTGCATCCTGGGGAGGCTCGGCCGAAGTATAATAGATCAAATGAGAACTCTGCAAAAGAGGCAAATGTTCTATCGCGGCTGGCCAACAGTTGTAAATGAACTTGAGATGCTTGTC
>Ga0307981_1002046_pt1 | contig 16984 bp, 20 predicted proteins | sample OrgLakmetagen987_FD_201849 | JGI IMG/M metagenome (GOLD analysis project Ga0307981, IMG submission 201849) | Saline water microbial communities from Organic Lake, Antarctica - #987 | ecosystem: Environmental > Aquatic > Non-marine Saline and Alkaline > Saline | place: Antarctica: Organic Lake... | reverse complement strand
CTACAACCAAGAGCTCCCGCAATCAGCCTTGGGCAGCAAGACGCCCTTGCAAGCCATGAAAGACTGGCACAAACTGAAACCTGAACTTTTTAAGAGACAGCCATACTACCGTCCGGGATGCGACAACGGTATGGTCCCCGCTCATGGTTTGAAGGCAAACCATTGCCCGTTGCCTGGCAGGGCATGTTTACATGCCCGAGAAGGGGGCAATGGAGAGGTTCAACGGTCGTATCGAAGACGTGCTGCAAAGCCATCACTTCCAATCCGGTGAAGAGCTGGAAGCCACGCTGCACCGTTACGTCTGGCTCTACAACCAGCAACTCCCGCAATCAGCTTTGGGGAGTAAGACGCCCTTGCAAGCGATGAAGGACTGGCACAAAATCAAGCCGGAATTGTTTTAGAAACAGCCATACTACCGTCCGGGGTGTGACAACTAGTCAGTAGTTCGATTTGTGTTCCATCTGCCGAAACGACTGACGTCGAAGTGGTCAGGTCGGCAGGCCAAAAAATTAATTTAAGTTCAGTGTGTTACAGAAGTTCACCAATTTAACCCAGTCATCATGTCCGGAGAATATCGCCGCTGAGAGACCGCTTCTGGGCCTCTTGCCGCCGAAGCCTGTGCTCAGCCCAACCCGCATAACCCTCGAATACAACGGAAAAATCCGGCTCTGGCCGGATCGGGAGAACGCTTTCGCGAGGGCAAATGGCGGAGGGAACGGGCCTGACGTCGAACCTTCTCCACGTCGTAAGATATTGAATTAGATATATCTTTTAGGCGGACCATTATTCCAGCTTGTGTTTCGACACTACGAGATCGACACATGGCGATACCGTCAGCGGCGAGCGGCGTCCACCCGATCTCCGGCTTTGCGTGAAACAATGTGCCGACCTGCTACCGCAGCGATAGCGACCCAAACAATCAAGCGCAGGCTCATGGCACCAACGGTGCGCATCTCGAACGCTGCACCCTGGAAGACGTAAAGGCCGAAGAGCGCAAACACCGTTGCGATCGTCGCAGCCAGACCTATGGAGAGCATGACCGCCCAACGGCGGCCCATGGCGATCCCGATTCCGGCAAGAACGTAGACGGACCCTGACAGGAAATTGAACCACAGCACGAACGGGACCGCATTTCCCGCCGCGGCCTCTGCAGCGGGTCCCCCGAACAGCGCCCTCCCGCCGGATACGATAGTCAGCAAGCCAAAGACGACCGCAACGCCTGCTGCGACCCTCAGCGGCCAGCCAAGAGGTGAATGCACTGTCATGGTTCAATCCCTTTTCTTAAGGTCGGACAAAGCAGCCAGGCGGTCCATGCCACAACGTCGGTTCTGGCGATCACCCCGATTGTCGCGCCGGGGGGACCTTTCATCAGCGAAGAGCGAGAACGGCGTCGGGGGCAGCCTGCATTACCTCCACCGCTATGAGGAGCGAGCGTGCGATGCGTTCGGCCCGTTCGATGACGTGCGCGGCACCCGAGGGCATGCAGGTTTCGCGCGCCGTCGTGCGGAACAGCGCCAGCCAGCGGACAAAATGCGCCAGTCCGGTCGGAAGCGGGGTGTGCGCCGGTACGGGGCACCATGGTAGCGCCCTGTCATAAGCGCGACCGGGGACCAGAAGGCAACCATGCGTTCCAGATGCGGCCCCCAGTCGACGATACCTGCGGCAAAGATCGGGCCGAGCACCGGGTCGCGGCGGACATTGCCGTAGAACCCGTGCACGAGGTCGCGCAGCACCACTTCGTCGATGCACGTCCCGGCCATGATGGCCGTGGTCATCTCCGGCCTTGCGGAGGCAATCTGTGGGGGGATGTCGGGGGCGGTCATCAAGGTCGTTGTGTCCTTATTGCAATGCAACCTGCGCCTGTTAATATATATTGTAAATACTTATTCATTGGAAAGCACTGGCACCGATGCGCCTCACCTCCTTCACCGATTACGGCCCGCGCATGCTGATGCACATGGCGAGCGCACCCGGGCGCGCCTGCTCGACGGCCGATCTGGCCGACGAGTTCAACCTGTCGCGCAACCATCTGGCCAAGTTCATGCAGCGACTTGCCCGTGCCGGGTTGATCGAGACGCGTCGCGGGGGCAACGGCGGTGCTGTCCTCGCCCGCCCGGCCACCGAGACCCGGCTTGGCGCCGTGGTGCTCCTGCTTGAGGAAGGCCAACCGCTTGCAGAATGCCTCGCCGATGACGGCGGAGCCTGTCCGCTCGACGGCCACTGCCGGTCGAGGGCGCGGCTGCGGTCGGCCGAAGTCGCATTTCTCGCAGACCTCGACCGCGCGACGCTCGCCGGGATCGCGCTCGATCCGACACCGGCAGGGTGAACGGACACGGCCCAGCAGCCACTGCCGCCGGAGGCAGCGCAGTCTAGGCGCGCCGGTCTTCGTCCTTGACAAGACGGCCATCCTCCAGCGTCAGGATGCGGTCCGCGCGATCGAGGATGCGATTGTCATGCGTGACCATCAGCGTGGTCGTGCCGCGCGCCTGCCCCAGCTGTTTCAAGAGGTCGACCACCTTGGCGGCTGTTTCCCAATCAAGCGCGGCGGTGGGTTCGTCCGCCAGAACGACATCGGGGTTGCCGACCAGGGCCCGGCCGACCGCCACGCGTTGCTTTTGCCCCCCCGACAGGTTCGCGGGAAGGTAATCGAGCCGGTCCGAAAGCCCGAGAAGGGTCAGGACATGGATCGCGGCCTTGTCAGACGCTGCCTGGTCCAGGTGTCCTTTCACCTGCAGACCCATCAGCACATTCTGGCGCGCGGTGAGGCTTTCGTGAAGGTTATGGGCCTGGAAGATGAACCCGAGGCGACGCCGCAGCCTCACATTCTGGGTCGTCGTCGCGTGTCGCAATTCCTGACCCAGCAGGGTGACCGAGCCATCCTCGATTTCGCGCAGGCAGCCCAGCAGGGTCAGAAGCGTGGTCTTGCCAGACCCCGAAGGGCCGACCATCACGATGAAACTTCCGCGCGCGATCCGCAAATCGATATCGAACAAAGCCTGTTTGCGCGCCTCGCCCGTTCCGAACCAGTGGTTCAGAGCGCGGGCCTGAATGGAGACATCCTCGTGCGTCATCTTCAGAACAGAGCCGCCGGGTCGGCTGCGGCCAGCCGCCGTGTCGCGATCATTCCCGAGACGGCTGAAAAGAAAACCGTTCCCAGAAATACGGTGACCGCCATCCCGAACGAGATGAACAGCGGCAAGGTCGTCACCGCGGCCATCAGGGTCAGGACGGCCCACCCGACCGCAACGCCGGGGATGAAGCCAAGCACACCGAGGATGACGGCCTCCTCCACGACGACGCCAAGAAAGAAGCCCTGTCCGTAGCCCATGGCTTTGAAGGTCGCGTATTCCCGCAGATGATCGGCAACATCGGCAGACAAGACCTGAAAGACGATCACGATCCCCACGAGGACGCCGATCAGGACGCCAAAGCCGAAAATCACACCGGTGGGCCGCTGTGTCTGCTGAAAGCGCAGCTCTTCGGCCATCGCGTCGGAATAGCTGCGGATGCGAAGCGTCGGGTCAGCGATCAGCCCCTTCAGACGATCCGCCACCGCGTCGGGCTGTGCCCCTGCCCGGAGACGCAACAGGATGTGATCCGGGGCACCGGAGCTGCGCGAGGGAAACAGCGAAAGAAAGGTCTGATCGGACACGAGGAGGTATCCGTCTCCGCCGAAGCCTCCACCGCCTGCGAAGGTGTCGTAGGCGGTCAGGGTCCGGCCTTGGGTCTCAAAGGCAAGCGGCGTCTGCAGCCGGATTGCGGCTGCTTCCTCACGCGTGAGCCCGCGGGCAAGCCGGTCGAGCATGGCTGCGTCCTGAACCTGCAGCACATCGATGTTGGCGGCAATTTCGGGTGCGATGAAATCGGCGCGGAACGGATCGATGCCAAAAGTTGTCAGGCTGATGTCGGTTTCGCCCCGATCCCAAGGCACCATCGCGACGAACAATCCCATGCCGTCCAGAACATCCGGGTCGGCAAGTGCCTGAAGCATCCATTGCCGGGCGACATTTCCGCCGTCGACCAGCGTGTTGGCGTCTGCGGCAGAGATCAGAATGTCACCCTGGAAGAATTCGTAGGGGCGCAACGTCGAGACGCCCATCGAGCTCATGAGTCCAAGCTGGACGAAGACCAGAACATTCGCAAAGGCCACGCCTGACAACGCGGCGGCGAAACGCCCGCGCTGGTGGACGAGTTGTAGCCAGCCGATGGGCAATCGGCCCAACAGCCGCGTAAGAAGACGGCTCATCGGGCGACCCGCTCGCCCGCGCCGGTGTCGATCCGGGCGATGACTTCAAGGTTGGTGAAGCGTGAGGCGATCTCCGACGACGCCGCGTCAAGCGCGACCACGACCCTGATCACGCGAGCATCGGTATTCGCCGCCACATCGTCCGACATCAGCCCTTGCCGTCCCACCGTCAGACCGATGCTCTCGATCGTGCCGTGCAGGGTGCGTCCGATGGCGCTGGCCACAAGCTCCACCGGCTGCCCCGGCCGAACCGTGGCGATCCGGTCCTGGTAGACCTCCATCTCGGCCGTCATCCGGCTGATGTCCCCCATCTCCATGACACCCTCGGTCGGGGGGCGCTGTCCGGGCGTGGCGTGGATGTCGAGGATCGTTCCTGCGATCGGGGCGACGACGATGGCGCGCGCCCGATCGAGATTTGCACGCGCGAGTTCGGCCTCGGCCGCCTCCACATTACGGGCCGCGACCACGACATCGGGCTGGTCGTCGATCTCGGCAGACGAGAACCGGGCCAGAGTGGCCTCCGCGCGCGTGATCGCAAAGGCGGCCTCCTGAGAGGCCGTGCGGGCGGCGTCGAGCGTGACGCTGGTCGAAACGCCGCGCTCCACGAGCTCTTCACTGCGCACCAGGGCCGCCTGCGCTTCGCGGTAGGTGCCGCGGGCCTGGTCCAACGTGGCTTGCGCTTCGTCCCGGCTGGCCTGCACCGCGCTGCGCGTCTGCAGGAACGTCGCCTGTCGCACGGCGAGATTGGCCTCCGCGAGGAACACGGCGCTTTGCAGCGCCGACCGGTTGTCGAGATAGGCGAGCGGTGATCCCCGCTCGACCCGATCCCCGACGGCGACAAGGATCTCTGCGACGCGCGCATCACTTGCTCCGTAAGGTGCGGCCACAAAGGCTACATCGCCCTGCGGCATCACCCGCGCCAGACCCACGACATCGGTCGCAAGCATCGTCTCGACCATGTCCTGTGGCAGTTCGATGTCCGGGGGCAGCGCGATCGGCGCACCCGACCCTCCGCCCGGTTGCAGGCCCGTCAGCGCATAGAATTTCTGCAAGGCCGGCGGTTGAAAATAGAGACCGATGACCGCGCCCGCGAACATGAAGACCGGAAGCAGCAGCACCAGAAGATACCGCTTGCGAAATCGACTGCCCCTGGTTGAAACATCCTCGGACGGCGCATCGACAAGCAGTGGCAATTCGGTTTCGGCTGACGGTGTCATTTGTGCGGCCCTTGCAAGACGGCGAAGCGTCAGGAGATCTTGAAAAATGGATGGCTTTGAACATGTCGGCACTTTTCCAGCACGTCTTCTGACCTGCCGTGGCGCCGGACCCTATCAACAGCTCTTTGATTCAAAGGTTGAGTGCAGGCCAGGCCCGTCTTGCGTTCAATCCAGTGCATCATGGCCTATCGCCCGGCAGTCCGACAGGTCCGATCCGCCAGCGCCCGCAACATCCTTCGCCAGATCGCGCAACGCATTGCGCAGCCCTTCCTCGAGGACGGGATGATAGAACGGCATCGCCAGCATGTCGGCGACCGTCATCTCGCGTTCCACGGCGAGCGCCAGAAGATGCGCGAGATGTTCAGCGGCAGGCACAGACATCTCGGCGGCCAGAAGCCGCCCGCTGTCACGCTCGGCATGGATGCGCAGCAGTCCGGCTGAGGTCTGCGCCATTCGCGCCCGGGGTTGCGCCGAGAAATCCGCGCTGCCCGAGGCGATGCGGGTCTCGCCAAGTTCCGACAGCGGCGGCCCGACCCGCGCGACCTGCGGTGACGAGAATACGATGGAAAGCGGCGTGCGTCTGCACAGCCCGGTGCCCGTGGCGTCCGGCGCGGACATCCGGCCAGCGATATGTCCTTCGTCGGCAGCCTCGTGCAAGATCGGGCGGTAGCCGTTTGCGTCACCGATCAGGAACACCTGCAGATCGCCGATCCGCAGCGTGCCGGGGTCGATCCCGGGCATCCCTTTGTCGTCGAGCGGCACGCCGAGCGTTTCCAGCCCCAGATCGTCGATATTGGGCCGTCGCCCCACCGCGGCCAGCACGGCATCGACGGTGACGCTGCCGCCTGCGCCGGTCACACGGATTGTGCCACCGGCGTCTTCCAGTTCGGCCGGGGCGCCCAGATGCAGTGCGATCTCGGCCTCGATCAGCGGCCGGAAGGCCGCCAGCACCGCGCTGTCGTCGATCCCGGCCAGACCCCGGGCGGCGTCGAACCCCGTGACCTCCAGCCCCAGCCGCGCCAGGGCCTGCGCAATCTCGATCCCGAGTGCGCCCATGCCGATCACCGCGATGCGGCGCGGCAGGTCGGCCTGTTCGAACAGGCTGTCCGTGGTCAGAATCCGTTCGCCGAAGTCACGCCACGGTGCGGGCACCACGGGGCGGCTGCCGGGTGCCAGAATGATTGCGCGCGCCTCGATCTCAATGCCGCCCACATCCAGACGGCCCGGGCCAAGCAGCCGGGCACGGCCCGATATGGCGCGCTTGCCCAGCTTTTCGGGCACCGCCTCCGGCCCCTTCACGAACCCGTCGCGCATCTCGCGGACCCTCGCGAGCACTGCGGGAATGTCGACGCGCAATTCCTCTGCTCCCCGGATGCCGAATGCGTCAAAACCGTTGCGCCGGTGAAAGGCGTTCGCCGCCTCGATCAGCGCCTTTGACGGCATGCACCCAACGGCGGCACAGGTGGTGCCCCAGCCGCCGTCATTGACCAGCACGAAATCATCGGTGTAGCGACGCACCTCGCGCAGGGCGGACAGGCCGGCGGTGCCCGCCCCGACGATGACGGTATCGACCTTCATGGGCCTACTCGTCCGCATCGGCCTCGGTCTTGGTCGCGTGTTCGGTGCCCGGCTCGTGTTCAGGCGGGCTGTAGGTGGTGAAAAGCTTCAGCATCCCAGACCCCGTGTTGCGAAAGTTGTGGAAGCTGCCGGAGGGCACGATGCTGACGTCGCCGTCCGCCACTTCGCCCTCGATCTCACCGATCTTTGCCACGCCGGTGCCGGAAACGAAATACAGCAGCTGGTCGTGCCCTTCATGGACCTCCCCGCCGATCTCGCCGCCCTCGGGGATCGCCATCAACACCAGCTGTGTCTTGTCGCCGGTCCACAGAACCTTGCGGAACTCGTCGTTCTCGCGGGCCAGATCGACGACCGGCAGCGTCATTTTTTTCGTCTCTTGCATCTGTTCAACCTCCACTATTCAAAGCCACAGCATAGACCTAGGCCTTTTGCCCCGTCATTGATACAAGTCAATCCGGCAAGCGCAAATGTGGGCTATTCTTCGACCAGATGAGTTGTCCCGTCAAAAACCAAAAGGAGATCACGAATGTCCGAACGCGAACAATATATCGAGAAGGCCAAGGCCAGGATCGACCAGTGGAATGCCGAGATCGACAAGATGAAGGCGCAAGTCGACGAGGCCGATGCCGATGCGAAGATCAAGTATCAGAAAGAAGTCGACGAGATGCGCGCGCAGCGTGGCGAAGCCGAGGCCAGGCTGAAGGAACTGCGTGACGCAAGTGACGACGCATGGGACGACATGAAGTCCGGCTTCGACAAGGCCTGGGACAGCATTTCAGGCGCTTTCGACAGTGCCATGTCCCGGTTCAAATGAAGAGCATGCCCATGTCCTTCGTTACGACCCTGAGGGCCGGCGCACTTGCCGCTGCGATCGCGGGCTTGGCTTTGCCCGCGGCGGCGCAGGATGCGGGCGCGCTGACCACGACGGACGGGGTGCGCGCTGAAATCTCAGAGGCGATGGAGGCCATCGCCGCCTATTCGGAGCAGGAGCGCGACCAGGCGCTGACGGAGGCCCGCGCAGCGCTGAACCGGCTCGACGCCGAGATAGAGCGGCGCGAAGAGGCGTTGCGCGAGAATTGGGCGGAGATGTCGGACGCCACGCGCGAAACCGCCCGCGCCCGGCTGAAGGACATGCGCGCGGCGCGCAACAGTCTGAGCGAGCGTTACGGCGCGCTCGAGACGGGAGCGAGCGGCGCTTGGGACGAGCTGAAGACCGGGTTCTCCGGCGCCTGGGGCGCGTTCTCCGAGGCCTGGAGTGCGGCGGACAACGGCGAACCCGCGAATTGAACGGGTTCGGCGGCGGCCTGGAACCCGGCCAAGGCAGCCGCAGTGGTTGTTCGACATGGACCGGGGCGAAGGGCACGAGGCCGCGACCTGAGGGTCTGAAAGCCGGAGCGGTGTAGCTGGCTTCACTGACCGCCCGTTCTGTGGGACCGATCCGCCAGTTCCAGGACAGCCCGAGATCGCTCTCCGCAGCGACGCGAGCGTGCTGTCCAACAATACGACCCGCGCCCGCAGGTGCCGGGTTGGCAATGGCCGCTTGCGTGCCGCGCTGGTCGCGCAGCAGGCGCGTCAGGCTATAGCGGCCCGGCGCGATCACCTCGGCAGCGCCCGCCTGCACGATTTCCCGAGGGCCGGTTGCGCTCTCGATGACCAGCGCATTGGCTCCGCCGAACGGGGTCAGATCCGTGACGCTTTTCAGCGTGCTGCTGAGCAGATCGACGGGCGTGCGACACGCTCAAACCCCTGAACCGTAGGCATAATGCAAACAAGCCCGGCGGTGCCGGCGGGCGGGACGCCGTCGCCGATTGCCTTTGCTTGCGCCCCTGTCAGATCCTGTGCCTTATCTCGCTGCGATCCTTGCACAGGCCCTCATGCCGGGGTCAGCCGGCGGCCGAGCGTGGTCAGGGTCCAGTCGGCAAATTCGATCAAGAGCTGATCCGAGGCCCGATCAAATGCCTCGACAAGGGTTGTCGCCTCGGTCGAAACGGCGAGCGCTTCGGTGTTGAACGTCCGGCTGGCAACCACGCTGGCATCGCTTTCGCGCACGATCCGCGAGGTCATCTCGATGCGGATAACGGCAGTGTCACCGACTTCGGTCGCCTCGGCGTGAAAATCGATCAACTCCGTCACAATCGCGTAGTCGCCACTGCCCGCCAGCGGTCGACGTCCGACATACCGCAAACCTCCGGTATTCTCCAGGGCGCGCACCATCAGGGTCTGCATCATCACCGGCACCTCGTCGCCCCACCGCACATCGGGGAGGTATTGCACCTGCAGGGGATCGGGGCGGATCATGATCCGGTCCGTATCGAGGACACCACTGGTGGTCGGCAGTTCGACGACCACCTCCCCGGCTGTCGGGCCGTCGCGCGCCACCGGCGCCCCCTCGGGCGCACGCAGATCGTAGACATTTAGCGGCGTGCTTGCATCGCCCAGCGCGCCAAGCGTCGAGCACCCCGCCAGCACCGGCAGCAGCGCAATCAGAACAGCGGATTTAAATCTGGCAGCGAGAATCATGATCATATTACCTTCGATATTCGGGCGATTGCTGGTCAAGAAAGAAGCGCGCAGGATCACGTTGGATCTCTTGGGTCAGGCGATCAAGGTTTCTGATCAACCCGCGGGTTTCCTCGGCCAGACGCGTATAAAGTGGCAGACCCGTGCGCGAGAATTCGGTCACCGAGGGCCCGGCTGCGGTGATGGTTTCTTGCAGGCTTGCAAAGGCTGCCTCGGCGGATCGACTGGCAGATCGCAGTTCCGATGTGATGCCCGGAATATCCTCCGACACCTGCGCGATGGCACCATTCAATGCGGTCATACTCTCTTCGAGCCCTTTGAGTATTCCTGCCATGTCCTCGTTGATGATCCGATCGGCACCGGTGAACGCGCTTTCTGCGGCAACCAGCGTCCGGTTGCCGGTTTCCATCGCCGTGTTGATTGCGTCCAACGTCGCGTTGGCGTTGCTGAAGGTGGTCGTGACCTGAGCAAGCGCGGTCTCCGCCGACAGGCTCAGCCCATCGATCCGGCCGCTGGCTGCGGACAGATCCTCGCCCACTTCGGCGATCACACGGGCCGCCGTTTCGGTCGCCCCGCGAATATCAGCGACGATCAACGGCAGGTCGGTTTCGGCTGCGGCCCCGATGGTGGCGACCGCCGCTGTGACCTCGGCCACGGCGGCTCTGGCCTCGGTCAGCAGGGGCGCGCCCTGGGTTTCCACAAGCGCGTCGAAACGTGCCGCCGCACTGTCCACCGTTCCGACCGTTTCGCTCAGCTGTGCGATGAACGCATCGACCGAGGCCAGTGTTTCTTCGGCCTCGCGCAGCCGCGTATTCGCGGTGGTGCCGGTGGTGTTGAATGTCGCCATGATCTCTTGCGCGCCGGAACTGAGCGCCGCGATCTCGGCCCGGAGCTCCGTGACCGTCATGCGTAACGCCTCGGTTGTCGCGGTCAGATCCCCGGCGACGTAGCGCTCGGCCACCGCAAAGCTTTCCTGGGCCGCGGTCAGGGTTTCGGTGCCGGTCGTCAGCACCGCGCCGGCATCTTCCGACAGGGCGCCGATCGATGCCAGGGTCGTGTCCGCGGTTTCCAAAAGGCGCTCCAGATCGTCGAACAAGCCGTTGAGCAGCTCGGTGAAACTTCCGATCTGGGTGGCGAAGTCGGTGACCGATCCTGCGACGGCCGAAAAATCCTCCAGCGTCGTGGCGAAGGTTTCCGACGCCACGGCCACATTCTCCAGAATCCGGTCGACCCGAGCCTGGTTCTCGTTGCCGAACAGCAGCCCGACGTCCTCGACCACGGCCAGCGTCTGGTTGATCAGCTCGGGCGCGTCCTCCGACAGGGACTGGATCACGGACCGCCCCGCCGTGATCTCGGGGATCGGCTTGGCCTCGGTCGGTTCCAGCAGAGGCGCTGTCGGATCGCCTGGGCCGATCAGCACGAATGACACGCCGGTGACGCCCTGCGCCTCGATGGTCGCGACACTGTCGAGCCGGACCGGTGTGATCGCATCGACCTCCACCCGAACAAGGATCGAGCCATCCTGATCGGGCGACAGGCGCACATCGAGCACCTGCCCCACCGGCAACCCGCTGAACCTGACGTCCGAGGCGGCACTGAGACCCGAGACAGATGTGAAGCGGATGTCGTAATAGGCGAATTGCCGGTCCAGCTCGACCCGCGCAAACCACAAGAACACCGCCACGATGCCAAGCAACCCGGCAAGGGTGAATACACCGATCAGAATGAAATTTGCACGGGTTTCCATAGCTTTGTGTCAGGCCTCCGTCGGCCTGTTAACGGCCTCTTTTGTATCCAGAGCCGCCCTCGCGCGGGGCCCGTGGAAATATTCATGCACCCAAGGATGTTCGACCCTCAGCATCTCCTGCATCGTGCCCGTCACCAGCACCTTGCGGTCGGCGATGACTGCGATGCGGTCGCAGGTTGCGTGCAGTGTATCAAGATCATGGGTCACCAGAAAGACCGATAACCCAAGTGACCGGCTGAGCGAGCGGATCAGGATATCGAACTCGGTCGCCCCGATGGGATCAAGCCCGGCGGTCGGCTCGTCCAGGAACAGAATCGGCGGGTCCAGCGCAAGCGCCCGCGCCAGCCCCGCGCGTTTGCGCATGCCGCCCGAAAGCTCCGAGGGGTATTTGCCCCCGGCCAGATACGGCAGACCCACCATGGAGATTTTCAGATCGGCAAGCGCGCGCCGGATCCCGGGGTCCAGCCCCTCGATGGTGCGCATCGGCACCTCGACGTTTTCACGCACTGTCAGTGACGAGAACAACGCCCCGTCCTGAAACATCACGCCCCAGCGGGCCTCCACGTCATCGTCCGGGCGTTCGGGTTCATTCAGGACATCGTCACCAAGGACCGTGACGCTGCCGGTAACCGGTGGGTTCAATCCGACGATGGTCCGCAGCAATACCGATTTTCCGGTCCCCGACCCGCCGACCACGCCCAGGATCTCACCGCGGTAGATATCCAGATCCAGATCCTCGTGCACAACCTGACTGCCGAACTGGTTGCGCAACCCGCGGATCGATATGACGATTTCCCGGTCCTGCTCGGCCATGGTCATATCCCGATCCGCGCGAAAAAGATCGAGAACAGCGCGTCGGCCACTATCACCGCGAAAATCGCCGTGACCACGGAGGCCGAGGTCATCCGACCAAGCGATTCCGCGTTGCTTTTCACCTGCATCCCCGCATGGCACCCGACGACCCCGATGATCAGCGCAAACACCGGCGCCTTGACCATGCCGACCATCAAATGGCTGACATCGGTGCCGTTTACCAGCCGGGTGGTGAACATGGCCGGCGATATGTCGAGGTCGATCCAGGCCATGATCCCGCCGCCCAGAAGGCCCATGATGTTCGCGATCAGCCCAAGGATCGGCAGCATGATCACCAGCGCCAGAATACGCGGCACGAACAGGATCGTCGCGGGGTCCAGACCCAGACTGCGCATCGCGTCGATCTCTTCGCGCATCTTCATCGAGCCGATGGCGGCGGTGAAGGCAGAGGCCGAGCGTCCGGCCACGATGATCGAGGTCAGAAGAATGCCCAATTCGCGCAGGATGGAGATCGCGATCAGGTCCACGACAAAGACCTCCGCCCCGAATTGCCGCAGTTGCGTCGAGCCCTGAAAGGCCAGAACGACACCGATCAGGAAAGCCATCAGGGAAACGATGGGAACCGCCTTGAGACCGACCTCTTCGCAATGATGCACAAGCGCCGTGAACCGAAACTCTCCCGGATGACGGATCGACCGCCCGAGCCGGGCGAGGAACAGCCCGAAATATCCGGTCAGCGCGAGCACGAAACGCGTGCTGCCCGCGACCGCCTCACCCAATTGTGCCAGCCGATCGACCAGGGTCAGGGGCGGCACCGTCGCCTCTGTGGTGTCGGGCATTGCCTCGGCAACGGTTTTCAGCAGACTGGCCGGGCCTTCACCGGCCCCGACGATTTCAAATCCCTGTCCGGCCGCGGCAATGCGGGTATGCAGCGTTGTGAGGGCCCAGGCGGCGGATGTGTCGAACCGGGTGACACCCGACAGATCTATACGGACAGGCCGGTCCACGGGCAGCGTCTGCATCCTGGCGGCCAGTTCGGTGACCTGGGGCAAGGCGAACTGTCCGCGCAACGTGACCGTCACTTCGGTCTCGGTCGGCGTGATTTCGATATCGGGAAGGCCATTGTCCATCCGGTCGTCTATACGCCCACGGGTCACGATGGAAAACCATCAATCCGTCCCGGCAAGACAGCTGACGATGGCGATGCCCCAGGGCTGATCTCCGCCATCCGAAGGCCTGCTGTCCGGGTTGCGGTTGCAGACCACAGGACCGGAGGCCGTTCCCCTTGAGGTTGTTATGGCGCAACGTTCGCCCGGGTTGTCCGCGCCAGGATGGCGCCATCAACCACGGAGGCGATGATGCCCTTCACCAAGGATCTCGAAAACCCGGACCTGGCGCTGTCGGATCTGATGACGCGCTGGCCCGAGACGATCGGCGTGTTTCTCAGACATCGGATGCTGTGCGTGGGCTGCATGATCGGCCCGTTCCATACGGTGGTGGATGCCTGCGACGAATATCATCTTGACGAGGACGTGTTCCGCCGCGAGTTGGCCGCCGCAATCAGGGCGGCACTTGCCCCGCGCTCATGACAACCAGCTGGTGCGGATCGGTGACGACAATCCGTTTGCGCGCACTTTTCACGATGCCCAGCCTTTCCCACTGGCTGAGCAACCGGCTGACGGTATGCAGCGTGGTGCCGGTCATCTCGGACAGATCCTGCCGGGTAATCGGAAAGGCGATCTCGATGCCCTGGTCGGTCTTGCGTCCGCTCTGGTTGATCAGGCGCAGCACCGCGTTGGCGATCCGCTGTTCGACCTGTTGCGTCGCCATCTCGACGATGCGGTCCTGCATCTCGGCCACGCGCCGCCCGACGATCTTGCCGGTCTCGGGGCCAAAGCCATCATACCGGCTGACAAAATCGTGCCAGAGCCGCGCAGGCCAGGACAGGACCACGCTGTCCACCGCCGTCATCGCAGTGGCCGGATACGCCACATGGCCAAGGGCCGGCGCGATCCCGAACAATTGCCCCGCCGGGATGTGCAGCGCGATGATCTGTTCGCCGCCGGGGGTGATGCGGATGACGCGGATATGACCGTCCAACAGCAAAAAAAACCGCTCGGCTGGGGTGCCTTCCTCAAAGACGGCGACACCTGCATCGAAGCGCTTGGGTTGCGCCTGATCAAGGATCTCGCGGATCTGGTCGGTGCCGAGCCGCGCGAAAGGCGCAAGTCCGGTCAGGAGCGAGGCGTCAAGCTTGGCCATGAGCGGTGCCGTCTCTTTTGTGCAAAAAGAGGCTGATAGCGCATGGCGTGCCGGGGCGGAACCCCTGACCGCGTGTCTGGATTGGTTATAGCGGGGCGTAAATATATCGAAATGAAGATCAACCTCCGCCCCCGCGTCGGGGTTGGTTGGGAGAAGTTTGTGCTGGCTCAACGTCGGGCACATTCGCAGATGCCAGTATTGGCACAAGTCGAACGAGAATCAGAAAAGAGGAAGACAATGTTCAGATCATTCGCAACCGCACTGGCACTTGGCACATTGATGGCAGGGGCCGCATATGCGGAAAACCACGAGGTGATGATGCTCAACCGCGGCGACGCGGGCGCAATGGTGTACGAGCCTGCCTTCCTGCAGGTCGCACCCGGCGATACCGTCACCTTCATCCCCACCGACCGCAGCCACAATGCGGAATCGATCGACGGTATGATCCCCGAAGGGGCCGAGCCGTTCTCAGGCCGCATCAACGAAGAAATCACCGTCACCTTCGATGTCGAGGGACTCTATGCCATTCGCTGCACGCCGCATTATGCCATGGGCATGGTGATGACCATTGCCGTGGGCGATGAGGTCGCAATGACCGAAGGCTTTCTGGAAGGCCGTATTCCGCGCACTGCCCTGCGGCGCTTCGAAGAGCAGCTTTCAAACCTTTGATCCACTCAAACCCGGTGTCTCCTTTCGATCGAGAAAGGGCACCGGACCCATACCACGGAGTCCAAAATGACCAAATTCACAAATCCCGGCCTGATGCCGACCAACCGCCGCAACATCTTGCGCGGCGGGGCCCTTGCAGGTGCCGCTGCCTTTGCTGCGGCCATTCCGGCTGGGGCCAACACCACACCGCGCCGGTTGCCAGTGCCGAATCTGCGCGCACCCGCGCCGCACGTCGTCAAGGTTCAGGCCGAAGCCATCGCCGCCGCCACGCCGGCCGACCTGTCGGGTATGGAGCGCGTGCGCCAGGAGCTTGTGGCACCCCCTTTTGCCCCCGTCCATGAACAGGTGGCGACAGGCGCGCCCAAGATCGTCGAGATCGAGATGATCACCGAAGAACGCCTGATGGTGGTGGACGAGGATACCGGCGCAAGTATCTGGGCGCTGACCTACAATGGCTCGGTCCCCGGCCCGCTGATCATCGTGCACGAGGGCGATTACGTCGAACTGACGCTTCGCAACCCCGTCGAGAGCATGATGGAGCATAACATCGACTTTCACGCCTCTACCGGTGCGCTCGGTGGCGGAGCCCTGACCCATATCTATCCGGGCGAGGAAACCGTTCTGCGCTGGAAGGCGACGAAGGCGGGCTGTTTCACCTATCACTGCGCGCCCGGCGGTGCGATGATCCCCTATCACGTCTGCCACGGCATGAACGGCGCGATCATGGTGCTGCCGCGCGACGGGCTGAAGGACGGGGCGGGCAACCCGCTGCGCTATGACAGCATCGCCTATATGGGCGAGCAGGATTACTATCTGCCGCGGGACGAAAACGGCGATTTCATCCAGTATGCCACGGCAGGCGAAGACTATGCCGACAGCCTCGATGCGATGCGCAGGCTGACACCCACGCATTCGGTCTTCAACGGTGCGGTTGGTGCGATCACCGGCGAGAATGCGCTGCGGTTCAATGTGGGCGAGACGGTGCTGATGGTGCACAACTCGTGCAACATGGACTCGCGGCCGCACCTGATCGGCGGGCATGGAGATTACGTCTGGGAGACATCGTTCGACGTCGCCCCGCTGATCTCGATGGAGACTTGGTTCGTGCGCGGCGGCAGTGCGATGGCGGCGATGTACACCTTCGAACAGCCGGGCGTCTACGCCTACGTCAACCACAACCTGATCATCGCCTCGCTGCTGGGCGCCACAGCGCACTTCATCGTCGACGGGCCTTGGGACAATGCCCTGATGGAACAGGTCGTCGCTCCGCACGCGATGGAAACCTGAGCCGGATCCGGAAAGGATAAGACAATGACCCCCTCCACGTCACCTTTGCGCCGCCACCGCCTTTTGCCTGGCGCGGCTTGCGTGGCCGTGGCGGGGGCCCTCGTCGGGGCCGCTGCGTTTCAACTGCGCGGCCCCGACATGGCTTTCGTTCCGACGATGGCCGCGCAGCCCTTCGTGATGGGGGATGGCGCGACGCTCTATGTTCAGGCCCACGAGGTCACGGTCGCGGACTGGAACCGCTGCGCCGATGTCGGTGCTTGCGCGCTGCGCCTTCGCGCGCCGCGCGGGCAGTCCGACGCGGCCTTTCCCGCCACCGGGCTCAACTGGGTCGACGTGAACCAGTATCTGACTTGGACCAACGAGAATTCCCACCATGATTTCCGCCTGCCGACCCGCGCTGAATGGAAGGCGATGGCCGAGGCCGTCCTGCCCGAGGCGCCCGAACCGATCTTCACCGACCCCAACCTCACCTGGGCCTCTGAACCGCCCCGGGTTTACCGGAGAGTAAAACTCTCAAAGGATGAGCCCTATGGAACTGAAGAAATCCCCCCCCCCGAAGTACACGGCTGAGTTTCGCGCACGCGGCGTTCGGCTTTTCAGAGATCACCGCGCAGATTACGGGAGCGATAACGCAGCCTACAAGGC
>Ga0307981_1002044_pt1 | contig 16986 bp, 9 predicted proteins | sample OrgLakmetagen987_FD_201849 | JGI IMG/M metagenome (GOLD analysis project Ga0307981, IMG submission 201849) | Saline water microbial communities from Organic Lake, Antarctica - #987 | ecosystem: Environmental > Aquatic > Non-marine Saline and Alkaline > Saline | place: Antarctica: Organic Lake... | reverse complement strand
CCAACATTCCCGTTCCTGGAGCTTACGATAATGCGCTAAAGGATCATTCTGTCTTTGCCGTGTTTGACGGGCATGGAGGCGGTTTCACTTCGCAGTATCTTAAAAAAGAACTCATGTCGGTCTTCGCTAACCGACCCGAGATGGCCAAGTATGCCTTTCTTCCAAAGACTGGTCAAAAGAGCAGATCTGACGTGAATGGAGTTCAGTACTTGAAGCAAGCCTTGATTGGAACCTTCTTGGAGCTAGACCGAAAGCTCGGTCCTTTGCAGCAAGAGCGAACCAAGATCATCCAAGCTAGCAAAATCAAGCTTGTCCCGGAGAGTGACAGCGATGAGGATGATGAAGGCGACAAGGAAGAAACACATTCGCAGCAAGAAAACAACGAAGTATCCGCAGAGAGATCGGGATCCACGGGTATTGTTGTTATTTTGACGCCCACGCACATTATCTGTGCCAATACCGGAGACTCCCGTGCCCTCCTTCGCCGCGACGGAGAAGTCTTGCCTCTCAGTTTTGACCACAAGCCTTCGAACCTTTGTGAACGCGTTCGTATTACCGGAGCTAATGGTGTAGTCAAGTCCAAGCGTGTGGATGGAGATTTGGCCGTGAGTCGAGCCTTTGGTGATTTCATGTTCAAGGAAAACGATTCCTTGTCGGTCGACAAGCAAAAGGTGATTGTGGTCCCCGACCTCATTGTGCACACACGCATGGAAGATACGGATGAATTCATTATCCTCGCCTGTGATGGTGTATGGGATGTCGCCACCAGTAGGGAGTGTTCAGATTTCGTACAAACGCTCCTTTCGGAAGGTGAGACGGACCTTGGTAACATTGCCGAGGAAGCTTTGGATATCTGCTTGGAAAGGCATAGCAGCGACAACATGACAATGATGATGGTTGCGCTTCCTGGAATAAAAGCAGATTCCAGCAGCACTGCTGCCATGAAGAATGCTGTTTGGGGGCAAAGGAGTACAAGAAAAGCCGTACGAGCTCAGGCGCAGGCGGCTGGAGTAAGCAACAAAGCTGCCGAGCTGGCGCAAAGGGCCTTTCTGCACCTTGCCGACTATTGAAGTATAAATCCAAAAGGGGTGCCTACCACTGTGTATGTGTTGGAATGGGTCGAATGGCGGGTCAGTATAAGTATAAAAAGCTATCCCAAAAACTTAGATTTCGATGTAGCCTATGGATTTCGATGCAACCCGTCTCTCTGTACAGTTCTTCGAATCCCTCGATATCATCGCCTTGCTCCGTCTCCCCAAGTATCCCCCAAAAATGTAGTATGTAAAGCGCATAAATAACTCTATTCAATAATGACAATTTCAGGTTGCGCCTTGGTAGCTGCTGCGACGGGTGGTGCCTTTCTACTGGACAGTGACGGCGGCTGATCAATCGTGACGATTTCGGGCGGTCCCATGGGCACCACCAGGGGTGCCTTTGGAACAGTAGGTTGGTGCACCGCAACGAGCATACGCAAGTTCTGCCGCACACGTGCAGCAACCACATGAATTTGCTTGTCTCCCTTCATCCAGTCGTCCAGTTGCGTTTCAATGTTTCCGTGTCGTTCACAAAAGTGCCCAATCATGATGGCTGCAAACTCGGGATAGTCCCTCAAACGCTGGTCGCCGTTGACTGCTTTTGTCAAGAAATCGTCCATACCGTGTTGCAACGTGTGTCGACGAATGCTTTTGTTGTAGTCCTTGCTCAGCTTTTCCATCCGTGGCTCTCCTCTCCGTTTCTCAAAGCCTGGCTCGTTATAGTAAGGGTCGGGAACGAATATTAATCCTTGAATACTGACCAAGACTTGCAGAAGAGTCGATTTGTTGGCCTGCCAGCCTGGACCAGCCCAAGTGCCCAGCAAACTGAGACAGACCTTGCCGCAATTGTACAAGTTGGGGTTGAAACGAACGCGTCCTTGGCCCGTCGTTAGAAACTTGACCGACGGCGCACTGCGCGGATAGTCTCCAACGTGAATATCAAAGAGAAAACAGCCATTGGCGTACGGGGTCCCCTCGGGTCCTGGATTATACAAGAGGGAGAACATGATGAAGCGTTTGCGCGTCAGAAAAAAAAAAGGGGGGATTGCATTCGACAAATTCTTGCAAGTTGTACAAAGTACTGTACGTACCAGTAATCATGGCTCGTATCAGGTCGAGTCTTGATTCGCAGACGCGCACAAATATACTACTCGATAGCTCAATGGGTAGGTTCAGTTGGTATTCCAAGAGCTCCTTGTAGAGCTTGTGTGTCTTCAAGGAAGGATTCTGCTTTTGCTTGACAAACGCGTGCTGTCCCACAAACGAATCAACAAATTCAAAGCGAACAGGACCGAGCTTTCCTCGATAAACAGCTGTTGGGTCCTTTGTAGAGGCTGCGGCAGCAGACATTTGGTGATTGCCAAGATCAATCTCAATGGCGTCGGCGGTGCTCGCTGGCGGAGATTTTTTGCGCGATGGTGCAGTGCTGGTTCGTGAATTTGGTAATCTTTTGCGCTTGGAGAGACTCGCCGTCATGCTTTTGGCATATTCCGCCGCCGGACTGTTGTCTTCACCATCGCACAAGTCAATCACGTCGGCAGACGCCGTGGTAGCCTTGTTGGTTGCCATGGTGTGAACGAACGAGATCCTTTCTTCTTTCGCGGAGTTTGAAAGTGAGAGACGAGATGCCGGCGGGGGGTGGTTCGATCGCGAGCTTCCAAAGCGTGTCAGAAACGTGTACTTTATGGCGGGAACTTTTTGAGAATTATTTGTGTTGCTGCTGAAATAAGAGCTCGCATCCTTGGTATCTACTAGACTGACTACGAGTGCTTGGCTATCATACTAGTGTGTGTACCGTACCGGCGGTTTGTGGTACAGAGCTACAGAGCTGCTACAGTACCGGTACAGAGCTACGATGTGGGTACTGTACTCAACATTGGCTCGCATGCGGTACCAGTAGCTACGTATGTTAGTTAGTTAGTTAGCTAATTGGTGAGCCATCATGCATCATGCATAGAGAGCATGGCCGTGGTGACTTCAAAACTGCATGATGGGTACATAAATAGTAGCTACTGTCAGTTTTAGCCATTGCTCAACGCCCATGTACAAGTATGTATCAGGTTTCGGGGTTTTTGGCCAGCGATCGAAGCAATCTCCAACTTGGTTGCGCCTCTCGTGTACATACTAGCGGTCTGTAGCTACAGTAGGCATAAAACAAGCAAATATACCGTGGAAAATCGTTCCCTATGGATTTGGTAGTATGTACCATATATATAGCGTCTTTCGCTGTCAGTCGGTCTGTCATGGAACGCCATGATAGTACTAAGCGCAATGCGCCAAGTTGCTGCCCACCGTGGCAGTTCCTTCCGTACTGGACGCCTTGTCCGATGCAGGAGAGGAAACTGGTACGGTTGCTTGCTGCTGTTGCTGCTGCTGTGGCGCCATGCTTTGCGGTGCCGCTTGCATTTGCGGCATGAACATCCAAGGCATTTGCATACTCGGCTGCTGCTGCTGCTGTTCGGATGGTGCGACCGCGGTTGCCGGCTGCTCGGTCGGAGCGGGCATGTACGCTTGCGGCATCCACGCTGGTTGCATCATGGGCATTTGCATGGCTCCTGTACCGCCAGCAGCAGTACCGCCAGCGCTAGTAGCAGTAGCGCTAGCAGTAGTGGTACCGCAGTGAGCGCTGGCCGCGACCATCGATCCATCCGCATTCATCATCATGGGCACCATCATCATGATTTGCTGCTGTTTGCCGCTACCCATTCCCGTGGCACCAAAGTATGCTGGTCCCTGCTTGACTCCCATGGCTTCCTTGAGACGTGCGGCAGTGTCTTCACCGGCCTTGACGGCTTGCTCCAATCGTTCGGTGAGAGTTGCGACTTGCGTCTTGCGCTTCTTGTTGGATTCGTGAACATTTTGCAAAAAGTGTACCGTTCTGGCAATCAAGTCGACGCGGTTTGAAGGGCTGTAGGAGGGCAAGTTTGAGTTACCTGGCGAGTCATCTTGTGTTTCCAAGCGGCGCAGTAAACCAGCGAGTTGGGAAAACTGGAGATTAATGTCGGAGCGACGCTGCTTTTCTCTGCTTCGCTTGCGCTCGCAACGAGCCGCGTCCTTGACGGCCGTGGGAACGGAGGACGCATTCGAATTCGAATTCGAATGCATGCTACTGGGGTGATGATGAATAGCATGACTGTGAGTGTCGTGAGGGTCCAGCTCGAGCTGGTCGTGATCGTGATCGTCGTCCGGATCCAAGACGCCTCCGAGCAAATCTTGAATGTCTTCAGGGGAAAAGCCGTGCCCCGTCATGGCAATGTGGCTCGGACTGTCTGACGAAGGGCCGCTCATGAGGTCGCTGTTGCTGTTGCTCTTGCTGTTGCTGTTGTTGTTGTTGTTGTTGATGATCGTGTTACTACTAATACTACTACTAATACTTGTACTTGTACTACTACAAGAGGCAGCAGAGTCCTTCGTGGCGTCTTTCATGGACGCAACGGAGCGGTGATGACTACTACCGTACTACCGGTACTTGTAAGCTTTTACCACGGCAAAACAACGCGGAGAGAACTGCTGCTGCTGTTGCTGCATGGAGAGGAACAACAAACAGTCACGCACGGCACAAAAAGCACGACCAACTCAAATCAAGCAAGCCCAAGTTGAAGTCGCTGATCTTTCTCTTTTTTGGCAAATTGGGCGGTGGACGAAGGACGAAGGATAAGGATGGTGAACGCAGGACGGACTACAGTCAGTACGGTTCTTACTTTAGTGCTGTTGTTCGATTGCATTGGCGCGAAACCCATCCTGGGGTCACACGAAAAGTCACAACAAACGAGAAAGACCCAAAGTAAGTGACTAGTGACTGCGGATCCTTCCAACCGACGCAAGAACGCAACGCAACGCAACGCATAGTGATCTATACCATATCTTGTTTGACCATACTGACAAGTACGGAGAATAAGTACAGGTACGAAGTGTAGGTACGAAGTACAGGTACGAAGTATAGGTACGGTATCAGAGTAACAAGAGAGAGAGAGAGATAAAGAGAGTGTCCATGACGGAGCCGGATCCTCCCCAGCACGAGGCAGGTACATTAGATACAGCTGCGGTAGATACGAGTACAGATACAATAGGTGCTGCTGCTGCTGCTGCGGCTGCCGCTCCCTCTTCCCACAAAGCCAGTTTGTTTGCCGGTCTCCACATGTCCCAACAGGCCCGCGAAGCAGACAATATTAAAACGCCCAAGCTGTCCAATTCGAAAAAGTACAAGGCCAACAGTAACAGCAACAGTAGCACTGCCACGACGACGACGACGACGACTACTTTCGGCGAGCTACAGAGAGCCGCATCGCCAAAAGGCGGTTTGCCTCCACCGCCTCTCGAAAGCAATAGTCCTGTTACCGCGACGAGTAGCGTCCGCAGTGAGAATGCGGATCCACCCACGCTTACACCTGCGCCTGCGCCTCCTCTGCAAGAGGAACTGGAACTGGAACGGCACCATCCGGTCGGGGCCGGACCGGTAGCGGCGCCAGTCACGGACGAGCTCCTCGGCATGCTGGGCACCGACACAACTCTGGAGTCTGCAGAGGTGCAGACGCCAAACGACCCCAACGTGCCAGCAGAGGGGACTGCAACCGTTGAAATGGAACATGCCGAACAAGATCCTGCTGCCGAACAAGATGCTGATCCTCCTGCTGATGCTGATGCTGCTGCTGATCCTCCGGCAGCGTCGTCCTACAGCATGTTTGGTGGTTGGTTCGGTTCGTCCAGCAAAACAAAAGTACCGGTCCCTGCGACAGAGCCAGAGTCGACGGCCGAAACTAGTAACGAGCCAGCTGCTGATGCTAATGCCGATACTACTGATGCTCCGGATGCAACTACCGCGGAACCAGTGCTCGACGAGGCGCCACCATCGACAGAGAACGGAGATGCTGCTGCTGATACTGCTGCTGCTGCTGCTCCATCGCAAGATGCCACAACAGAACAACCTTTGTTTCCACCGAAAAAGGAAATGGATCCTCAGGAGAAAAGGCATCTCGACGAAGCCTTTGCGCATTCCGAAGAAACCGTTTCCGCGGAAACGAATGCCGCCAAGCCACGAGCGCGTCCTCGTCCCAGAGGATTGGGCGAAATCCATACGGATACCCCCGTGCCCAACAGCGACGTGGCATTGACATTGCTTCGCCAGTTTGCCCACAAGACGCGTCCCAAGATTGTCACCACGTACGGTGGATCCAAGTCGCGCTCTATTTTGGGTTATCTCTTTGGTTCCAGTAAGGAAGATCCAAACTTTACGCCCTTTAGAGACTTGATGGATATCTTGTTTGAAGAGGGAGAAGACCGGGATATCAAGGATGACTCGGGACGGGTCGTGGACGCTGTCTTGGGCGAGACGGGGGATTCCATGGCCAAGGCTCGACTCGCTCTGGCGGCTTTCGTCTATCTCTTTTCCTGTTGGGGACACGCCAGTTCGCGCTTTTTTGAACAAAAGGATGGCAAGACCCAACTAGCCTTTTCGGAACTCTTGTCGGCAAGCTTTGATTCGGCGTCGCTCTTGGTGGCGCACGGATGCTTGGACGGTGTTCTGCTTGGGATGGGCGATGTTCAAGTGGAGTACAGTCCGGCTGTGCACATGTTGGCGCAGTCGGTCTTCAACTCGGATCTTACCATTGAACGCAACGAGCTGGCGGCCATGAAATTCTTGTTGAGCACTGGTTGTCGAACGGCAGTGGATGGCAGTTCAATGCTTCATGGAAGTCACTTGTTGCAGGCGATTCGGGTGTTGTACCATGTGTACCTGACGACCGAGTTTAGTCCAAACAAGACGACAGCTCGAGCTGCGTTGCAGCAGTTGGTGACTAGCGTCTTTTCGCGTGTTGTCAAGACGGACCAGGACGACGAGTTTGAGCGCACACCGGACAATTTTCCCTCGCACAATCATCGTGATGCGTTTCTGGTCATGCGATCCATCTGCAAACTGAGTATGCGAAACCTCCCGGACCCAAACTCGGGCATGCACAGCCATGTTGGACTCAATACGAGTGGAAGCAACGACATGTGGGATGGAGAAAAGGACGGTCTGGCCAAGTCAGCTCGTGGTGAGATGAAAGCTCGAAGTGAGATGAACCAAGAAGAGGAAGAACACCATGAGCATGCGTACCTCGTGTCCACCGGTGCCATTCATCCAGCGCTTGAGTCAAAGATTCTAGCGCTGGAGCTACTCCTTTACGTCCTTCACAATGTCAATTTCTCTAGAGGCTTTATCCATCGCAGTGGTTCTCAGTTCCATGCTGCTATTCGAAACTATCTTTGTGTCTCGTTGCTGAAGAATTGTACCTCTGCCAACACTCGAGTGGTCGAGCTAAGCTTGCGCATTTTTGTGCCGCTGGTGCGCAACTTTCGCACTGTGCTCAAGACCGAGATCGAAGCCTTTGTCACCAACGTCTTCTTTGTCATTTTGGATTCCAAGAATTCCCCAGTGGAGCACAAGTGCATTGTCGTCAAGACCTTTGACGAGATTTGTTCCGATCCAGCGACGCTGGCAGAGATTTTCTTGAACTACGATTGCGATCTGAGCGCGGTCGATCTCTTTCATCGAATTGTCAACACTCTCTCCAGGGTGTCGCGAGCGGGAATGCAGGAACCAAAGAGTGGCGGGATGGGCTTCATGGGAGGCGCCAGCGCAGCTCGGTCAGAAAAGTTTCGCAACGAGAATCGCGATCTACGGCTTTATGCGATGCGCGCTCTCCGGCAGGTATTGGCAAGTTTGCACGCTAGCATTGTGGAACCCATTTCACCGGATAGTGTCGCTGCACAGCCCGCTACGCCTAAAGGGCAGACTATCGTGAAGAGCTCCGAGGGGGGTGAAGAAGAAACGGGTGCCCATGTGGACACAGCAGACGGCTCTGGAGGTGGACAGCAGAATTTGGTGGAAGTCTACAGCTCGAAAAAGAAACGCAGAGCCGAAGAAGCGGAAGTCATTCTACGGTTCAATCAGAAACCATCCGCTGGTCTGAAGTACGCTGTAACGTGTCAGCACGTCGACGGCGACGACCCAGTAGATGTTGCCAGATACTTGTTGAAGAATAAGGATTCCTTCGAAAAGACCCAAATTGGGGAGTGTCTGGGACGTGAAGCACAGTACCAAGCTGGTTTCGCCCTCAAGGTTTTACATGAATACGTTAGTCTGTTGGATTTCTCGGGTCTGCAATTCGATGATGCAATTCGCTTCTTCCTTAGTGGCTTCCGCCTGCCCGGTGAAGCTCAAAAGGTACGTTGGGGCGGCCGTTTACATGAGAGCTTGTCTTGTTCGTTACATTTACTAATGCATCGTTTTGTTTTTTTTGCAGATTGATCGTATCATGGAAAAGTTCGCGGAGCGTTATACAGAGCAAAACCCTGCCGTTTTCCCTTCCGCGGACGTTGCATTCATTCTTGCCTTTTCAATTATCATGTTAAACACGGATTTGCACAATCCTGCTATCAAGGAAGATCGCCGTATGACGAAAGAAGGTTTCGTCCGCAACAATCGTGGTATTTGTGATGGACAAGATTTGCCTGAAGAGCTGCTCATTTCTATTTTTGACCGTATCAAGAAGTACCCGATCAGTCTAAAAGAAGATGACGACGCAAGAGAGAGGGCTGGAGATTCAAAGGGTGCGAATTCGAATGGGCTTCCAAGCGCACTTAGTCCAGCGTCTTTCTTTGCGAGCCATTTTGAGGATATGGATCGTGCTCGAGAATCTAACTTCCAGAAAGAACGCGACCATATTGTCCGTACCACCGAATCGCTCTTGGGGCGTCGTCGCCACGGTAGCATGGACCAAGGAAAGCCTACTTCCAAGTCTCGTTTTGGGAAGACGACACGCCACTCCTCCAAGTTTGTTCGTACTGAAGACAGTGGACTTCGCGACGAATATGTCTCCCCCATGTTTGATGTTGCGTGGGGGGCGTCTCTAGCGGCTTTTTCTACGGCAATCGAGTCGGCCAACGGAACTGTGGGATCCCTGGTATCTGTTGCCTCTGATGAGGAACTCGAGTTGGCTGCTGAAAATGCAGCTGAGACTATTGAAGTCTGCCTCACAGGCTTCCGTTTTGCGATTGCTACAGCTGGTCTGTGCGGAAACGAGACGGCAAGAGATGCATACATGCTTGCTCTCGGTAGATTCTCACAGCTCGGCACTGGGGTATTCCTGGAACCTCGGCACGTAAGGTGCATCCAGACTCTGTTGAGTACGGCCCGTGAAGATGGCGAATTGCTGGGAAGCTCTTGGGAGCACATTTTTAAAGCTTTGAGCGAAATCAACCGTTTCCACCAACTCTTCCAGCTCATGGCAAGAAACGACAGGACCGCTGCGTCAGCAGCAGCTCGTCGCGGCCGCCGCTTAGAGGAGAAGGAGAAAAAACGCAAACAGAGGATAGCGCAAAAGGCAGCTGCCGAGGACGGGGAGTCAGTTGGGAGCTTGAACGACGACGACGGCGTAAGCGATACTGACGACTCCCTTGCCGAGTCAGATATTTTCTCAGATGAAGACTTCGACGTTGATCAAGAAGATATGGACGCCAGGGCTATCGACGAGGCCAACGCGCGTACTGTTTACGATGCAGTTTCTGAGGTGGTTATCGAGGGTATCTACGAACGCTCTTCCTCGCTGAGTGCTCCAGCGGTAAAGGATTTCATCTTACAGCTCTGCTTGGTCTCCCGCATGGAGATATCCGTCGGTGGTCACGGAACTTATGGTGTAGGTACAGACAAGTCCAATCTGACACACGTGTCCTACAGACAACAGCACGCCTTGCTTGGAAGCTACAGCGGCAACGGAGGCAATCACGCTGGAGATCAGTTCCATCACAGCCAACCGAACATCTACAATTTGCAGAAACTTGTGGAAGTTATGCACTACAACATGCATTCAAGACCAAGGATGATTTTTGCAGATCTCTGGACGATTGTTGCTGTGCATTTGACTGGAACTGCACTGCACGTGAACCCTGCCATTGCTATGTATGCAGTTGATTCTTTCCGTCAGCTGAGTATCCAGTACTTGCAAAGAGACGAAGTCTTCGAGTTCCAGCGACGTTTTCTGAAGCCTCTAGAGACCGTCATGGAGAAGAGCGACCAAGTGACCACAAAGGAACTCCTCCTTAACTGCATCGATCGTATCATGGCCGTCTGCAGGACTGAATCTACGGAGCTGGATCGTGAGGCTGGAGTGAAGCAGAAAGGCGGCTTGCAAAGTGGATGGGTACCGATCCTTAGCATTCTTGGATTTGGGGGCCGCGACGCTGATTTAGGAATATCTAGACAGAGCTTCAAGATCCTTTCGGGCGAAGTAAAAGAGTGCCTTGAGGACTCCAGCAAGGTGGGGGTACTCTTGTCAGAGTACTTTATCGAGACAGTGAATGCTCTGTTGATGTTTGTGAACGGCCCTCATGAAGAAGTATGTCTGTATGCTATCGACGAACTTGTAGCTCTCGCCAAATACTTGGCTGACGACTCTTTCGCCCCGCCTCAACTGAAGCGGAGAGCGACACTGTCAAGCAATGGTGTCAGTCCTAGTCCAGATGACGCAGACGGCAAGCAACACCTCGAACTATGGTGGCCAATTCTTCTTGGATTGTCTCAGTCCGTCGGAGATGAGAGAATATCTGTCAGATCAAAGGGACTAGACGCACTCGTCGGGATCATCGACAATCACTTCTTCCCTTCAGGAGACAGCCCGTCAGTCGCATTGGGTGAAGACGAGGTCCAAACGCTCCAGCTCGTCTTCAGAGGTATTCTCACTCCGCTATTAGAATTCGCCGAGACAGACGGCCAAGTGCCAAGACTCCCGGTTGACTTCGAACGTTTCTTGAAACTACCCAAGACGCCCAAATCAAATGGCGAGGTAGCTGTCGAAGAAACGATGTGCACTGGTTGGCTTGAGACCACCTTCGACCATTTCATGGACGCTTGTATCAGCATATGCTTGCGTTCCGTCCGTACCTTCGGAGACGCTGCTTTGGTGGAGGAAATCTTTGCAATTCTAAACAATTGCCTTCTTTCGGATTCCGGGGCGCTTGCGGTCAGAGGTCTATGGCGCTTGGAGCAGTTCGTGACAAGTGATCTAGACTCTAACATCGTTACGGACGACGTTTGGGTGACAGTGAGCCACATGCTGCGGCGTTGTCTCACTTTACGGGGACTCCCGTCGCAATCTAAGCCAGCCCCGGCAGCAGATTCCGCAGAAGGGCCCACGGAGGAGCAAAAGGCGCACGCGGAAGCGTATGTAGAAGAATCCCGTGAATTCGTTCTCGAAGATAACATGTTTTCGGACCGGAGATATGTCGGCAGCAACGCCACCGAAATTGTTGGTCTCCTTTTGACTAGTGATCGCTTTTCCGAAACAATCGGTCTTAGATGGCGACTCTTCCTCATTGGTGGTCTCGGGCGTGCGATACAGGACTGGGAGCAAGCGGCTGCTATTCTGGAAGATCAGAAAGTAAAGGCCGCCCCGTCGTTTTTTTCTCCGTGAGTGTCTTCAGTTTCTCTCTCTCTACTGTTGTTCTTGCGATATCATTCTCCTGACATATTTCTTTCTTTGTTTGTCCCTCTTTCAGACCGGACTACCGCGAAACCTCATTGTTTGCACGAAAGTGGATGAATCGTTTCATTTTGCAACTCGTTTCAATGCAAGACGTGGTTCAGGCGCCTTCGGACGCGGACACAAAGACGAATCGCTTTGCTGTAGCCCAGATACTCGTGGCGGACGAGACCCAGCGGTTGCTGTCTGGGTTTCTCAAGAAAGAGAAAGATGCGTCTCAGTATCGTCATACCGAGACAGATGAAGCTCTTCATACTCGCTTCCTTGCGCTAGTCACGGAATTGCTGACTGGATACAACAACATGGACTTGGATCACCTAAAGGAGATGGCATGGCTCAGTCCTGTGCTCCTCGGCTCCTGTATTCAATCGCAGAATGCGGAAATTCGCTTAGCGGTACAGAAGCTGGTCCAGCGATTGACAGCGGTGCCCACTGTACCGTATCCCGCACCCCCAAGCCCCGTTGTGCCTGAAAAGATAGCAGAGGGACCGACCAGCTCACCAGACGGAGCAACGAACGTCACTACCGGTACCTCGTTGGAGACGCCCACTAAAGCTGGCTCTACTGACGTGTTGGTGGCAGTGCCCGAAGGAGAGCCGTCCGATGTCGCCCCGACTGGCGACGCCAAAAAGGATGCAGACGCAGCAACTCCTGAAGCGGAAAGTTGGTTTGGATGGCTTGGAGGCAGCTCTCCAACCAAGTCGAATGCCGTAGAATCGAGCAACACTGAGACACCAGACGCCATGCAAGCAGCCGAATCGAAAGACGAAGAAGCGGGCAGCACTCTGGAAACTTCAGATAGTTTGCAGGCGGACGAGGTATCGGTTGGGACTGATGAACTGGAGGTCGAGGTAGACGAGCCTGAGCCCGTATTTGAAACAAATGAGCCAACGTTAGATACCGAGGCCGACGAACCCGAGGAAGAGACGGAAGAGGTAGAAGGTGCAGTCCTCAATTTGCCCGAAGTCGAGGAAGAACCCGCAAAGGAAGAGCCAACGCCTGTTGCAGTAACGGCGGACTTATAATTACTCTAGCGATTGCATTATACTCGTCACCACGTACGAAGGAACCATGCCGATTTCGCAAATTCAGATATGTGTCAGTCTCGAGCCCGCATGCTCATCATGATGTTGCGCTGGCCATTAGTTGGACAGTTCTATATTCGAGTATGCTATGCTATAATGAATCTCTACGACGTGCAATCAACGGTAAAAAGTTCCTGGATTTATTTTCTCTTTGTCTCTAGACAATTTACGATGCAGAGTAGGATGCTCGATTCTTTACATGTCTTCTGGATTCGGCTGCTTGCCCATTTGCTTACCCGCACGCATGACTTCGTCAACCAACAACAACTGATTCGCCAAGACTGTCGCCAAGTAGAGAGACTGTCGCTTGACGCGCACGTTATCCCAAACACCTTCTTCGGCCGGCAGCATGGGTTCACCCGTCTTGCAGCTAAAACCAACCGCCATACCAGACTCCGTTCGCTCGTCCTTGAGCTGCAAGAGCGCCTCTTGGACATCAAAACCGGAATTGGCAGCCAGTGTCTTGGGGATAACCAAGAGAGCGGCAGCGTACGCTTGGACACCCAGCTTGAGTTTACCGACAGTCTTTGGAACGATAATGTCGGTCAAATACATGCTCGCTGCTACTTCAAAGGCGCCACCCCCCGGTACCACAGCCTTGTCTTCGACAGCATTCTTGACGGCACGCAAACCATCTTGAGCAGCATCCTTGATCTGGTTGACAGTCAACTGATTCGGTCCTTGAAGCAACAAGGTACCCGCAGCGGCATTTGGGCAGTCTTCCACAAAAGTGTACTTGTCTTCTCCGTAACTGACTTGACGAACCGTTCCCGCATATCCCAAGTACTCTGGCTGCAAATCTTCCAACGACAAAATGGCCTGTCCACCACACGCCAAGGTCAAACGCTCCATGTTGCGACGCTTGGCGCGACGCAAGCACAAGATGCCTTCCTTGGCAAAGATATCCAAGGAAAGTGGATCGACACCCTTTTGGTTAATAATGCAAAAGGACTCTCCCTCCTTGCACACTGACCGTTTGAATTCGACAATCTTGCGACAGCGTTCATCGAGCCACTTGCGTTCCGATTCGACCAATTTTTCTCGTTCTTCGGCCGTTTGGTAGGCAAATCCCGCTTGTGTTTCCGTCTGTTCGTATTCCAACGAGACATTGCACGTCATGATCTTGACTTTGAAGATCTCGGCCGGCATGTCGGGATGGCGACCGCCGTGGTCCAAGACGAGGCCCGCAATGAACCTGGACTCCAAGGCGGAGCGACGCTGCAAGGTTAGAATCTCGACGCGATTCAAGTCCAAGGGTGCGTCACCGCCATCGATGTCATCCTTGTCGGATCCAGCCGCAATGGTTTGAATGGCATCCACCACGGCCGCGCTCATCTGTATTGTTTAATTTCGTGGGTAACAACAACAAGAACGTGAAAGTGTGAGTCTATATCTATATACATAAAACAGCGAGAGCAGCCACTCCAATAGTGCAGTTCAGTAACTTACAGTCTCGACCCACGCGGCATCCAACTTGGTCGCCAAGGACGTGCGCGCCACGGCTTGCAATAGCTCTCGGTCCGTTGGATCGCACGGCACTTTGAAGTCTGTGAGAAAGGCTAATACGGCATCGCGCGCCACATCGAACCCGTCCGTCACGACGCGACTGTGCAAGCCTTCCGTCACGTAAACGGCTGCCTGCTTCAACAGTTCTCCAGTCAACAATACAGTCGAAGTAGTACCGTCACCGGCAATATCGTCCACGGCCGTTGCCGTGCGGGCAATGAGGGCCGCTGTGGGATGCTGAATCTGCATATCCTTTAGGAGAGTCAAGCCATCCTTGGTCAAGGTCAGTTGTCCGGCACCGCCCACCAACAGTTTCAAAGTTCCCGTGGGACCCAAGTTACTCTTCAAGACGGCCGCGAGACCATTGGCAGCTGCCACATTGACTTGGAGAGCTTGCTGCTTGGAGACAACTTCGGCGTTGGGAGAAAGCTCTTGGAGTTGGTGGTGAGACGACATTTTAGTAAAGGGTCGCTGTGCGTGACGTTGTTATACTGTACTATACTATACTGTACTATACTGTAGAGGGGCTATTACTAGTAAGGCTTGGCTTGGCTGGAAGGGTTAGTGGAGGACTTGTTGTGGATACAATGATGCAATTAGGCGAATCGACTCCTTCCTCTTCCCTCTTTCATTGTCGATTAGATGGTCGAAGTCGATCGTTTTTTCGTGCGGCGGCGAAACAAAGATGCTCGGAGGCGTTAGGAATTCAGAATGGCAATATTGGATATACTAAAATAGTGTACCGAATACTATAGATTCATTCGGGTTCCGTCCCGTTTCAACTTCCGATTCGACATTTAGACATTCGACTCCACTTCGCCGCCTTGTTGACCATGGTCATCGTTACGCACCCCTCGCTACAGTAGAACCCCCTCTCGAGCCTGATCTCGCCCCTGGAGCATGACTACAAAAATAGTGCGCGTAGGCGTTCTTATTGTTAGCATCTTAGCCCTCGTCGTATCTTTTCTTACCAACGTTGCCAATGTGCACCAAACTGTATCTGATGTGCCCATCACTGGCGCCACGGATGTTTCGCCGCAGCAACTGATAGGCCCTGGTCGTGGTCGTTACAACGCTAGCAACAGCACGGTCGCTGTACCCAGCCCCACGAGCCACGGCACTACCAACCTCGTTCCACTAGTAGTACTACCAGATACAACGACAACGACAACGAACCAGACAGACTTTTTGACGCCAGAGGAACGCGCCATGTCCAACAAGCTCGATGCTCTCGCCGTTGGCTGGCAACCACCAAAAAATTACAACAGCAATAACAACGACACCACCTCGACACCACTTCATTGGACCGAGGCACTCTGCCCCGCAGTTGTCAAGCACTTTCAGACGTTCCCCTCCTTTCGGTACGCCAGCATGCTACTTCCTATCCAGTCCACAGAGTATGCCGTCCGAACCGTGTGTACCTTTCAAGTCGCCGTGGCCGTGGCCGCGTCCATTAATGCTCGCATGTACTTGCACGCCGGCTCCCACTTGGGAGCTCTCACGCATGGACAACCCATTCCTTGGGACGATGATGCCGACGCCTTTCTAGATCACGACAAGAAGCAAGCATTTTACAGCTTGTGCCAAGGCGACGGCTTGCGAGTTTACCCCGGCGTGTCATTGCGGTGCTTTGATTTCAAAAACGCCATCAAGGTGTGGCTGTATACCGACGGCATGGCCAAGGAAACGGGATCCAATATACCCTGGTATTCTCCCTTTTTAGATCTGTTTCTTTACCAGAAAAAAGACGGATACCTGTACGAAACACACAGGGACGGATCGATTTCCCCCAAGGCTGTCAAGTTTGCCATTGCCGACTACTTTCCGACGATTCCGTATTACTTTGGTGGCATTACTATTATGGGTCCGCAGTCCATCATTGCTGAACAACGCTACAACCTTACCATTTGCCGCATTGGCAGCTGGAACCATCGCCGCGAAGTACACTTTCGTCGCGGTCAAAAGACGATTGACTGCCGACAGTTTCAAAATAAATTGCCGTTCTTGACGGGCGACACAATTACCAACGGCGTCAATACAACGCGCATTCGCTTTTTCACAAAGAGTCCCGCTGTCCAGATCGATCCATTGACCGTGACAAGCGTCGAGCAACGAGCTGCTTGGGCAACATCGCTGCTACCAATCCTAGGCAGGGCCAATCGCTAACTGACCAGCTGCCGCATTTGAATACGGTTGAGATTGACAATTCCATTGCTCCACACGCAGAGTGTCAACTTCTTGACGCAAACAACAGCAGCTTGAGAGTCATCGAATTTAACGCCGAACGTGGTCGATGGTGGTTGGAATCGGCCCATCTCTTGCGAGACTATGACGTGATTATTTTGAACGAAATGGATATTGGCATGGCGCGATCGGATCAACAGCACACGACACGACTCTTGGCAAATTATCTGGGCATGAATTATGCGTGGGGCCTCGAGTTTGTCGAGCTGACTAATGGCAACCAAGACGATCGCGACGTGACTGCCGGCTACAGCAATGATTATGGACTTCACGGCAACGCCTTTTTGACAAGATGCGAGATCTCCGACCCGCTTATCTTTCGTGACAAGGTGGGATTGTATTTTTCCAACAAACAGATTGGCTTGAATGCTGGAGGACTCGAAAAGCGTCTTGGTGGACGCATGGGAATGTTCGGTCGCATTGTTGTCAACGGCAAATCCTTAGTGATTGGCAGTGTGCATAAGATTGGCGGATCCCAAAAAGAGATTTATAACTACATTGGGTCGTCGCCGGCTATCGTTGCTGGGGATCAAAACCCACAGTTCTGTGGGCAGGTTGGACTCCAACCGATTGTTTCCAGCAAGCAACATTACACAT
>Ga0307981_1002042_pt1 | contig 16990 bp, 14 predicted proteins | sample OrgLakmetagen987_FD_201849 | JGI IMG/M metagenome (GOLD analysis project Ga0307981, IMG submission 201849) | Saline water microbial communities from Organic Lake, Antarctica - #987 | ecosystem: Environmental > Aquatic > Non-marine Saline and Alkaline > Saline | place: Antarctica: Organic Lake... | reverse complement strand
TTGGATAATTGCTTTGATTTCGTGCTCGCTGATGTGACGTTCTTGGCCAATACCTTAGAAGCTGTGATTGAGGCAATTAAATCAAGAACCTTAGGGAATGATGATGAAAATCTGCAAATGGGGGTGCAAAAGCACTACAGCAATATAGATGATTGCCGAGCAACTTTGCAGTACTTTTTAAACCGCAAAAAATATTCTGCTATCGCGCTTTGGTCAACCTTTTACGGTGACGGCAAAGCACAAATTAATTTGCATGCGTGTGAAGTGAATACCGCGCCAGCAATGCAATCGAAATTGTGGTCACGCTCAGCAAACACCATTGTGATGTCAGCGACCTTAACATCTGTGGGGACGTTCGATAGGATCGTAAATCAATTAGGCTGTTATCAGAAAGACACGGCAACGTGTGCGCTTTCGACGCCATTTGCAAAGCAGTTTGGTGAATCAACTTTACATTTATATCCTCAATTTCCTGACATTGATTGGAGAAATGAGGCCAAACATACTCTAAAAATTTCCGAAGAAGTCGTCAACTTCATGTCCTATCACCGAGCAGGGTTAATGCTGTTTGTGTCAAAACGCCAAATGGAAGCGTTTCTAAACGTTTTACCCCCTCATTTACGCGAGATAACACTAGCTCAAGGTGAAGATACGCGACACTCGCTGGTCAATCGGCACAAGGCAATTATCGATGCAGGAAAACAGTCTTTGTTAGTCGGTGTATCGTCATTTTCAGAAGGCCTAGATTTACAGGGTCAGTACCTCACATTTGTGGGTATTTCCAAGGTGCCATTTGCCAATCAAAACGACCCGATCTCCGAAAAAGAGGCCGAATACATCGTCAATAACGGGGGCAATGCTTTTGCTCACATTGCCCTACCCGATGCAAGCAAAGCTCTAAATCAAGCCGTAGGAAGATTAATCAGGTCGGTACGAGACACGGGTGAAGTGGCCATCTTTGATAGCCGACTCGTCAACAAGCAATACGGAGGGCAGTTACTTGATAGCTTACCGCCATTCCACCGCGAATATCACTATCAACAAAATCACAGGTATGGATGAAAAAATGGACGTAAAAAATTGGGAACAACTGTTACAAATAGCGATAATGATAGCATCGAGTTTAATCATTATGGTCTTCTGTCAGCATGCCGGTCATCAACTGATATATCGAAAGTTAGGGATTAAGGGGATTCGTTTGTTTATTATGCCCTTCGTCGTAATGCACGAACTAAGCCATGCCCTAATCGCCGCCATTTGCGGATTCAAACACATTGACCTTAAGATAGAAAGCGGCTGGGATAAAGAATTAGGCTCAGTCACCTATCGCTATCCGATTACCTATTTAGGCGTAATGGGCGTTACGTTAACCTCTTTTGCGCCATTAATGCTAGCCATTTTCCTTATCTATCTACTGTGTTTATACAGTGACATTAACATCTTCAACATTCCGATCCAGAAAGAAGTTATTAGCGTGATCTTGGTGCATTTGTATACCACTTTAAATTGGTATGAAATGATCATAGGCGTGATTTTACTGTGTGGAATATCACTGGGTTTAACCCCATCAACCCAGGATTTACGGATCGCAGTTAGAGGTATATTTTTGATGATCCTGTTTTCCACCATTATTATCGTAGGAGTTACTTTTTTGAACGTCTCACTCATTGAGAAAGCGCTTTATGGGCTGGGGGTTCTGGCAAAACTATTTGCAATAGGTGCGTCAGCCAGTGTGTTTGCATTCGTTGTGCTAATGATTGGCTACCATGCACCTAGAGTGCTATCAAAAGCTGCACCTTAAGGTCTGACATCACACAATAATGTTGCATTTTTTTTGCAATGAATTTTAGTTTAATTTTAAAGGAGTACTTAAGTTATGACAAAACCAGAGCACGATACCGATACCGAGATTGACAATCATGAAGCCTTAACTTGGGATGACAATAAAGACGGAGATGCTATCGGATTTACAATCAACGTGACGGCTTGGGTGCTGCTAGTAATCGCAATAGTTGGCGCGTTAATGATGTTCCCTACCGGCAGAAACATTCGACTTGTTGACTATATGCCTTGTCTCATGTGGATATTCAGTGGCGCCATTCAATTTATTTTCTTAAAAGGCTTTGCGAGAATCATTGAGCATCTTGCCGCCATAAGGTGCGCACTTGCCAAGGACATAACGTAAAAACTCAGTGTTCAGGCTAGCCCAAGGATAAACTCACACCTCTTTGGGTACCTCCCTTTCCTTATTAACAGAAAATATTTTTTAAAGTAAATCGAACTTAGACTCACCTCACATTTCCTCATCATGTCAAATCAACACGATTCTAGATCTATAGCAAAATGACTTAACTAAACGAAATAGGCCAGAGTCATCATGCAAACAAATACAGCAATACAAGAGAAAGCTGACCCATCAGCATGGATAAGCCAGATAATTGACCTTGAAGGCAACCCTAATGGCTACCTAGACAGTAACGGGAAAATCCGCACGGGTATCTATCGAAACATGCCTAACGCCGTTTATCATGGCGTTGAAGGCACGTCTTCATCATTAGTGAAGCTGTTGATCAAGCAGTCCCCTGCCCATGTAAAAGAAGCCTATTTCAGTGGTAAAAAGCGAGATGTAACTCACGTTCAACAAAAGACCTTTGAAATCGGTAGTTTGGCGCATGAAATTGTACTTGAGCCTAGCACGTTCTACGAGCGGTTCTATTGCCTACCGAACAAGGCGGATTATTGCCAACTTACCCTACCTGAATTGAAAGTGTTGTGTGAACAAAACAAGTTGAAAATAAGCGGCACGAAAGGAGAGCTTTGCCTGCGACTAACTGAAGCAAAAATCGGCGAGTATGTCACTTACGAGCAAGCTATCGAAGAAATTATTATTGATGAGCATAAGTTAGCGTTCGTCGAGAAAATCAAGCTGTGGCAAAAACAGAAAGGTGACCGTCGTAATTTAGCGGACGCCATGAAAGACGATGAAACAATGGGATGGTCAACACGTTGGCCTGTCGATTACAAAGTATGGCAAGAAGTCCATGACATGCGCGATAAAGTGGCAAAAGAAATGCTGTTCCCCGTGTTGTTATCGGATGAGGGTGAATCTGAGTTGTCGGTATTTGCCATATGCCCTAACACTGGCATGTTACTGAAGTGTCGATTCGACCGCATTAGCTACGCGAGAGACTCCACTGATTTGAAGACATGCCAAAGCGTGCGTGAATTCGACTTTCGTAAGGATTGTCGCAACCTAGCGTACGACATTCAAGATGCCTTTTATACTTACGTGAGCGGATTAGCGGGTATAGAGCTCAATTCCTTTCTGTTCTTAGCAGTTGAAAAAGGCACGCTCAATTTAACACAAATATTTGAATTATCAGAAGGTACAAAAAACCGAGCAAACCATAAAATGCACATTGGTCTAAAGCAACTGGCGCAATGCTTAGAAAAAGATTATTGGCCTGCATATCAGGACAAATTAAACATCGTAACATTAGATTATTAGGAGATAACTATGCAACAAGTTCAGCAAGATGTAGCGAGCTATTACAGCGGTATATTGAACTCATGCTCAAATGAATTTAACAGTAGTAAAAATGTCGGGCTTTATAAATTGAACTTCAATCAAGAAGCCGCCGCGGTGTTTGAAACGTTAATGGGTTTCTATAATCAAGGCAACTTGATGGGTGTCCCTGACATCGAGATTAAGAATGCTTTTCTAAAAGGGGTTGGTCTGGGTCTGTCCTTTGCTCAAAATGACGGCAGTGCATTTGTTGTGTGTAACTGGAATGAGTTTACTCAACGATGCCAAGTCGGTTTTTACTTGGGGTATAAAGGCATGTATGACCTTGTTGCCCGGAGTGAAATCGTTAAGAACATTCAAGCTCGCACTGTCTATGATAACGATGTTTTTATCGAACATGGTCGCGGTTATCCTACTCATGACATTACTTACAGTAAACCTCGAGGTGAAGTGTTAACGGCTTATGCTGTTAGCCCACTGGCGGATGAAAGTGTCATTTGCACTGTATTAGCGCCAGACCAAATGAAAGAAATAGAATCTATGGCCAGACAAACCGGTAATTCAGCATGGAATAGTAACTATGTTGATGTACTGAGAAAGAAAACCGCAGTACGCCATCATTTTCACACCGCGCTGCGTTCTGTCATGAATCTAAAACTAACGGACCAAGAAACGATCGGAGGCTCAAACGATGGATATTATTAATAACGCACTGCAGCGAACCCTGAAAAAACATAGTCCAGCTAAGTTCGCCAACTTCATTGAAACAGTAGCCACTCGCAATATGACGGACTGCCAGGAGTCAGATAAGGCCTTTGGAATCGATATATGTGAAGAGCACGTCATTAAAAGCGCCATCGCAGACACGGTTCGATTTATAGAGTTATTGGCATTGAACCCAGCCGATGCAGATGTCATTAAATGGCATGTCATTGCGCCACCATTAACTCGAAAAGCAGCTGTTCTAATTGATTTTAACTGGAAAGAAGTTTTCAAAAGAGCCGTCGGTGGAACCTTTCATTTTGATTACATCAACGAAGGCGATAAATGCATAGAAACGATGGCAACGAGCACGTTTGTGCATGAAAAAAGCTCACAGCAGTATGGTGCGCTAAACGGAATGTATGGGATCGTTCGATTTGAGGATAAAAACAAAAATCACGTACTAAGCATGTTTGAGCTAGATGAAATGATTCAAGCCAGAGATGACTGGCAAAATAAAATAGTCGGTATGGTAGATGTATCTGGCTTAGATGAGTTAATTGTTTGCTTGCGGCTTATTCATGAAATGCGCAGCTCAGTTGATATTCAGCGCAATGCCCACTTACCTGAGATAGCAAAACACTATCAAAGCTTGTTTGAGGAACACAATAAACAAGCTAAAGCAGGCATAGGTAACTATGGTGTTGTTGTGCAAATGAGTAAAACCGAGGAGCGATTGCTTGAGTTACTGCCTCAGGCCAAAGGTGCACAAAAGTCGAATGGTAGTAATGTGGTGTCAATGCAAGAAACCATGGTAGATCACTACCTGTCATTTTTCGATTAAAAGAGGAACAAACCATGTTGTTAATGGAGCAGCACTTATTTAAAAAAGTCACTGGTCGACGAAACTATCAATGGGCGCAGGTTAATTTGCATGTAGACCCTGTGCATGGAGAATTCGTTACCCATGAGTATAAGGGCCGCTCCATGTCTACTCTAAAACAGATTACACGCTGCACTGACAGGTTTGAACGACTCGCAAGAAGCGGTGTATTTTGTAAGCTAGAAAGACTGGAGCGTAATGGCTTTATTAATCAGGACCGGATCATTGAAAATATGCTGGATGTCCCTTTTTCGAACTTTACCCCGGTGCCACTGACCTACATTAATGCAAATGAATTGCGTGAGAGTAAGGATGCAAAAGAACATTTAATGGTACCTATCCCGATGGGGCGTCATTGTATGATCAGGATTGGCTATACAACTGCAGGAAGTATTGAAGCCATGCTGGATGATGGCAGTATTTTAAGCCTACCACCGGCCGTAGAAGCAGGTTTGTTAAAACTGGTTAAGTTAGGCGAAGTGGAAACTATTGTGCTTGAGGCGTTCGTGACCCAGAAGTGGTGTCAATTAGTTGATTTGGCATGCGTAAACGGGATGTTGAACAACCAAAGCTACAAAAGAAGAATGAATAAATTGAAACGATATCTCCCTGATGAGCGTTTATATGGCGAGATGTTAGAGGTACATGATGTTGATACTTGCCGGCTAACTGATAGCTCAGCTAAACCAAAAAAATATCTGATAAAAAAGAAACAGCCTGGGTTCATCGATATATTAGAAAATGGAAGTTGTGCAGTTGGCCAATTTTATGTTTTACCCGTGAAGCTGATATCGAAGAATAAGCATGATTATGTGAATAGAGGACAAGGGTACACATACGGCCTTAATTTCTACAACGAAGACTATCGGTTGGTTGAACGAGGAGAGGTGAATTTGCCTTCAAAGTTAGATACGCATAACGCGGCAAAGATAATGACATCAGGGTTCGATGGGCAAGTATTTACCGACGTAAAAGTATTTTCTTACTCTGCAAAAGCTGACTTTGATGATCTTAACTTATGCCACTGGGAAAGTAATCCAGACTCTTTTTGGATGGCAAATGTGGCTGGGCCTACTGTGCTGCCAGTGCATTAATCGCGATGCAAGAAGTTGGTTTTTAGTTGTCAAAAAAAAAGCTTGGAAGAACAACGAGACTCTCAATAGAGTTTGTTGTTCTTACCAAGCTAATTCGGTTAAAGTAAAACGCTATCAATAGCGGATTTCAAAGCATTAGGCAGTTCATTGATGTCATTAATTAACTCTCCAGACATACCGAAAAGTTGACTAACTCTTATACCAATACCAACCACTTTAATACCAATCATCTCACATTCTTGAATGGCGGACTCCAAAGCAGGTACATCATTTGGACAGCCATCAGTAACAACGATAACAACTTTCTTATCCTTATTAACCAATGCCAAATCCATCATTGCTCTAGCCACCAACACATCAGTTGGGGTTCCACCAAAAGCTTCCACTCTAAAGTTGTTTACCAAAGGTTTTGAATCATTTAATTTTTTGGCAACAAATATAGAGGACTTTTGCATATACAGAACTTCATGCTTAACATTTCGCATTTGCGATAACGCGATGCTAGTTGCATAAGCAGAAGTGTTTGCAAATTCTGAAGACGCTGCCGACATTGAACCACTTTGGTCAATGATTAACGACACAGCTGCAGAAGTTGAACGTCCTCTAACGACATGTGAAAAAGGTTTTACTTTGCTAGGTGCTATTTGTAAATCTACCAACCTATTTTGCGCTAATATCGAACCATCACGAACATAACTGCGTTTCGTTTTAGCTTGATCAATTAACGCTCTACGGAGAGGTAGCTTTATTTTATTAGCCATATTCCTAGCGAGTTGTTCATCTAAAGACCCCAAACCAAATAAATCCCTGGCAGCTAATTCTGTATAAAAGCCAGAGAGGAGACTATCAAACTCAGGAGGCGATTCTTTGACAAGTTGTTCAATCAAATCTTTAATCTGATCATGTCTGTCATCAAAATTCTGATCGGGGTCAAGCTCTAAAGAGCATATTTCCTGTTTACCAGAATTATCACCACCAGTTGAATTATCACCATCAGTTGAATTATCGCCTTCAGTTGAATTATCGCCTTCAGTTGAATTATCGCCTTCAGTTGAATCATCGCCTTCAGTTGAATTATCGCCATCAGTTGAATTATCGCCATCAGTTGAATCATCACCATCAGTTGAATCATCACCATCAGTTGAATCATCACCAACAGTTGAATCATCACCATCAGTTGAATCATCACCATCAGTTGAATCATCTTCTTTAGTCGAATCATCTTCTTTAGTCGAATCATCTTCTTTAGTTGAATCATCTTCTTTAGTTGAATCATCTTCTTTAGTTGAATCATCTGCTTTAGTCGAATCATCTTCTTTAGAAGAAGTATCTTCCGAAAATAAATCAAGGAGGTCTTTAGTTAAATCAAAAGCTTCTTCTGGACTAAGGTTAGTCTCAATTCTAGATAATAATTGTTTAGCTTTATTAGCTAATTCAATACCCACTCTGGATACTAACTCAATATCTAAAATCGAAGCGAAGTCCTTAAGCACCTTATCATTATTAAAATTAGCAAGCACATAATGTAAAAGCCAATTGTGCAGCAGGTTAACATCAGACGCATTTTCAAGATCACTTTGTTGACATCCTAGTTTGCCATCTTCTACCAATAAAACATTTAACTGTTCTAATGGTCTAGCAGCACCAGGAAATCGTGACTTCATGATCCGCTCTTGCCTGCAATCTTCAATGATGTTTAAAACACTTTGAAAAAGCCGGTTGGGTGAGCGACGAACAATGTTAAAGCAACTTTCTGCTACATGACCTGCTTCATGCCAACCAAGACCTAATGCAAAATCTACATATCGAGGATCATTAAAATCACCAGCAATAATTTTAATTTCACGGCCATTGGTTGAACCAATATTACCTTGTGCTGGATTCGTTAGACTAATAGGTATATTGCCTTTGTTTCCAACAACTGAAGCAATCGTAGATAATCTACGCATCAATTGAGCTTTCTTTTGTGTAAGGTTGTTTTGTTTCATATATATCTCCAAAGTTTGTGTGAAACCTAATGGAGATATAACTATCCTAGTGAGGATAGATGTATATCCCCAAAAGGAGTGGTTTAGTGGTTAGAACAAAGTATTTTGCTCACCTTCCCAATCTTCGATAGCTACCGAAGTAGTTGACGATGGTAAGGAAGATTTAGCTTTAACAGGAGTCTTAACTTCTTCTTCAAAGAAAGACATGCTCTCTTCAAATCTGAACTCCTTTAAGCCAGAAGCATATTCTTGTATTGCATCAGGGTTACCAATAACGTGACACCAATCGAGTGCTAACGTCAGTGTTGGACCCTCTAAATTGCTTTTACCATTTAAAATGGTAATAACACGTTTAAAACCATCACGAACGTAGGCAAAAGCTTCATTTCCCGCAGGTAATGATTGCACCTTGTCATTTAGCTCGCTAATGGCAGCAATTCCAGATTTTGATACTTTGTCTCTTAATTGGCCTTTTTTGTCACGAAAATAACTCGTAACAATCGCTCGAGAAGTTCTAGCAACATCAGAAATAGCAGCAGCTAATAGCTGTGCTTCTAATTTTGCTTTACCTTCTTCATGATAGGCTTGTACTAATTGCACAGGTGCGATTTGTACATTTAATTTTTCCTCAAGTTCAGCGGGTGAGTACATCAAACGGCTTGTGACCATTCGAATATCTTCATTTACCGAACCTAAAAAATCAGCGCTAGTCGTCGTATAATCTGCAAGCACTTTATCTTTATGAGCACGAAATTTAATCTCGGCTTCAGAAAGCATCAGTTCTACTTCACTTAGGTTAGTTGAACTAACCATGTAAGCTGACATATACCGAAAACCTGCTTGACGCAGATTTTTCAAAGTGGCATCACGAAGTGAGCGCAAGTCGGTAAGCAAATTATCTGGCAAGACAGGTATTCTATTAGGCAAAGCAGTAACTTGCTTGCCATCTAAAATACTTTTGATTTCGTCAGCAGTACGAACACCACTGCATATATCAAAGTCTACCCCAACCATTCTTAGTTCTTCAGTTACCGATTTAGTCATGTTAGTCATATATTTCTCCAAAATTTTTGTTAAAGCCTTAAGGAGATATAACTATCCTGGTGAGGATAGAAAAATATCCCCAAAAGGAGTGGTTTAAAATGTTATTTATAGAATTTCAAAGGATTGCCAAAGTAAGAAACCGAAGTCTCTTGTTCGTAACCTTTTGAGATTTTTTCAGCAGTACGAATCGTTTTCGGCTCACAAAATACCCAAAAATCACTAGTGACAAGGGGGTTCTTATAAGCAACATAACGACCATTTGTTGCCCAAAATTTACCATCTTGGTGACTGTAAAGCTGATAATCAACTTTAAGGTCGGTAAAGTAAGGGTTTAGCGCATTGTTGATATCAAATGGTTCAACATCTCCATCGGACAACAACGTTACATATACGGCTTCTCTGATGTTGCAAATCATTTCAATGTTAATATCCATGAATTTAGCTTCATCATTTTCAATGCAGAGCATCTTGTTTAATTTAGGTGCAATATAAACGCCATTTTCGTTGTCCCCTAATAATATCAATTGCGTGTCCACGTTAAAGTGAGACAGCAAACCAACATCAGTAGAGGTTACGGCTTTTTTACATCTTTACCTTTTCTAGCTTTAATAATATCAGCCAGAGGTTTAGAAAAATCATCACCCCAAATAGCAAAGGCAGTATCATTTACAGCGTCAAACTCATTTTCATCTACGACATTGCCATAAATGAAATTAAAGCTTTTAGAAGGCGAACCATTACCACCAAATGTTCTCATACGTTTACCCCAACGAACTAAATGTCCAGTGGTGAAAGGCATTGTGATGTTTCCATCCTTAAATGCAGTACGTAATGAATTGGCAGTATCTACCATGCGCGAACGAAGCATTGGATCTAACTTTGGAAAATTACCCTCCAAAATTTTCTCTTCAACTTGTGCCGTGGGATAGTCGGTTTTTATAACTGAAGCTCGACGACGAACTGCTGTATCTATCTGCTTAGATGAAACATATAAGCTAGATGTACCACAACCGCCTGTATTACCTGTACCAACAATCCTAGTATCAGGATGTGGAGGGTAAAACTTGCCATCAATTTCAATCGATTTATATTCTAATAAACCATGTAACGCCGCAGAAAACTCAGGTTCCATTTTATCGAACTCGTCGAAAAGAATGATTGAACCGTTAATGTAAGCTTGGGCTAAAGGGCTTATTTTTCGAAAGGTAACAACGCCTTGTTTACCATCAACAAGGTCGGTTCTTTCAAAGATTGTTTCAGCGCGTAATTCAGCATGTACCTGAACTAAGTGAAACGGTGCTTTAACACGTGACGTAAACGCATGAACCAGCTCAGTTTTGCCAGTACCAGTGTGACCGGTAATTAAACAAATTTCAGAAGCTTCATCCGTATACCATAACGCAAGTGTTTCTAAGTCTTCACTTTGAGGTACATATCCAGAAGGGTATGCAACTTCACACGAAGAACCAATATACTTCACTGGAAAATCGTTTTCAAAGTTAGCCTCAGGGAACAAGCTTTTAGCAGATACCTTTTTAGTAACAGAAGGTGTATTCGCGTTAATTGGTGCAACGTTAGTATTAGTAGTCATAATTATCTCCAAAGATATAAGGTTTAAAACCAAAAAAAAGGAGACAACACTACCCGTGAGGATAAAGTGTGTATCCCCTAATGGGTGGTTAGTTAGTAGTTATTAGTTAAAATGTATTTTCTTGAGGGCGACGTTGTTCATCAAGACGAACAAACGCTTTTAGCAAACGCATATTTTCATCACAGATGGTGTCTTTTTCTTTCAGTAAAATGGTCGCTGTTTGCTTTAAAAGCGCACAGTAATCCAAATCCAAATCTGCACAAATATCTGCGCACAACTGGTTACTTAAAAAATCAAGTTCATCTGATGGAGCTTCAAGAGAGGTGTCTCTCAAAATGCGAATGCTTAATTCTAAAGCGTCAGACCAAAATGTTTTCAAATCCTTTTCAGAATAAAACGCATTTACTTGTCCTCGTTTAGCATCAACCTCCCAATTTGGACCAGAAAAATCTGTTCCAATGCTAGCTATATCTTGTCTAGCTTTGTTTCCGCTAAAAAATCCTGATTCAAACTCATCATCATCAAAACCAAAAGGATGAACAATCCACCCTCGATCTAAATCAATACGTCTAGGACGTCTTGATTGTTGAGCATTACGTGCAGCTAAACGATGATTCTTAGAATTCTTTACTGAATTTAAAGCTCTTTGTTTCTTAGTGATACCAGTCATATGTTTCTCCAAAGGTGTTAAAAACAACAAATGAGAAACACATAACAATCCCAATGGGAAAGAATGTAATTTCCCATGAGTTGAGTGGTTTTATTAAATAACGCGCACAAAAACCTCGTTCAGAATGAACAAGTTAAATTTAAAGCACACGAATAGTAGCCAAAATGCGCGATTGCATTTTAGACCATAGCGGAAAGCCATGGATTTTATTAAACACATCGGTGAGATGCGATACCTAAACAACTGCTTAGGTAATAACATGTATAAACATGGTCACGTTTAAAAAAACGCTGCTTAAATTAAATTGCAAAGCATAGCAAGTAAGTCCAAAGGACTAAAAATCACCTACAGTGTATTATTTAATTGATGATTATTGCAAGACTTTTATTATCCTGAGTGATTACCAAAATCGGCGAGAAGCCCCAAAGCTTGCTGCGCGTTATGGATAGCGCAGATTGCGAAGCAATCTATGCGTTCAATTTGTTGCTCTATGTACTGCTTAAGAACAGTTAGTGGTGCTCCAGGATAAATTTTAAACGTTGGCGTAACACGCCGATCCCGCTGTGTTTGCGTGAAATATAGTGTGAAAGATATGTATTGAACGCCTTATTAAAGGGACGGTGAGCCAATAGTTCATCAAACGCAGCGAGGTATTTGTTGGGCAATACAACGAACACGCCTGCGTCCGTGGACGCATATTTAGCTAAATTTTTGGTCGCTTTTGCCTTGTGGGTTAACACAAAATCATTAAGACTAGCGGGATTAGTAGGCATCAACACGTTATATGGTTCAATCAACTCTTTGCTGTCAATTAAGCCATAGAGCGCGCTCAATATCAGTAGATTGAAGTGGTCGTGTATATCATCCATGTTCGCTCTGATCAGCGTAAAAAGCCCCCCCTTATATAAATCGAAAGCTAACATGGGGGTGTCAGCTTTGGCGGCACTACAGCTAATAATTAACGTTGGTTTTGACATTTGGATTGGTCTCCTTTTCAACTAATATAAGCTAAATCAAAAACGAGGTTGGTTTGAGATAATATGACTTTACAGCAACATTTTGGCGCAAAAATTGGCCAGCTTTATAATGTAGTCTAATTTGATTTAACGAACGTTGACCTTACTAAAAAGTCAGGTAAGGTTTGCTCCATTCAATATGAAAGGGAGTCAAAATGACTGAATATCTCACGGTCAAAGAAATTGCGAATCTTTTCCACTGGTCTACCGGCACTGTATACAATCGCCTAAGCCAGGGTAAGGAAATGCCGCCCAGTATCGTCATCGGCAGAAAACGGTTATTCCCTGCTGACCAATGCCAGCAATGGGTAAAAGAAAAGCTGGTTGATAATTCGCTTACCTCACTGTAGTTAAGCTCTCACTGGTCGTTTTTACTTTTTGTGCTGTAAAGCAAACCACCTCTCGGTCATCAGGGCAACCACCACCAGCCATATTGCGCCGATGATGGCCATAAATTGCATTGGCGAATCAGAATAACGAATAACCTCATAAGTGGGCACACCCATGCCACTGCCGACACTCAGCTCTCCGACTATTATCGAATGAATCGTTGCTATCATAAATACGATAGCAAATAGAAGTAGGGTGAACGCTATTTTGTCTATGGCTTGTGATTTCATTCTATCTCCCTCCAAATATGGCAAATACTCAGCACAGAGCCCTACTTATACTTTCTATCATGCTACAAGAGTACCCTTTTTAATCACATGAATTGGTCGGCAACTGGGTTGCTATTGATGATTGTGCGCATGAGTCTCCCCTCACCACGATATCCGGCCCTGCAGGACAAGAAAGCACAGGTCGCTGATACTGATACGTGCGACATGAACCGCCTTCTAATAACGATGGTGCTAAACAATAATTAGGTGCGTGCGTCAAAAGCTCCGTACTTTCGCACTGACCATTCATCATGGTAGCTGCTCCGCAATCCAGAATAATGGGTTGTGTATTGGTTATTCTAGTACACGTGTTGTTGGAAGATGCTTCCCATGGGTTTCCGCTGGTAGCAATAGGGCAGCTCGACGTTGGACGCAAGACCGTATTATCATCTCGTTCGCAATTGAGGGTAGTCGAGTTAAAGCTCCAAGAGCTATCACGGCATATATGAACAGGCGTAATACTTGATTCAAATATACAAACATCGCCAACACGATTATAGTTAATCGGGCATGCCACAGTGGGTGGTATGGAAGATTGAATAACATCCTGATAGCAGAAGTCGCCAATGATTGTGTACGGGACACCCCCTTGACACGCCACTATTGCTTCCTCAATCGTGGTTCGAATACATTGTGAACCAACCGATTCAAATGTAGGGTCAGAGCACGTGTAAACAGGCGTGCCATATTCAGTGATTGTGTTAACACACACACCACTGCCATTGGGTGGCGCAAATGAAGGGCAACCAAACAAGACAGGCTCAAGCTGCTGCGAGTAGCATTTTCTAAAGCGTTGCTCAAAACTAGCGGCACACAAAACAGGTTCTTCTTGATAAGTAATGGTTCGAGAGCAAACATTTAAAGCAGAATCGAACACAAAACCAAACTCGCAACCTATTCCAAGCGGGGCTTGCTGCTGAATACGTACACAAGATACGCCATCAAGCGTATATTCTGCTGGTAATACATCACACGTAATACTCAACGGTGACGCTGTACTAACGACATTCCTAATGCATTGGCCTGCAAAATATACAAACCCACTGACCGTATCGCACTCAGGGATCGCTGGGGTGCTTGAAATGCCTTGGCATACACCATCGACAACGGTGCCATTGCAGACCTCAATAAGTGGCGCTGTATCTACGACAGTAGTCTGAATACATAATCCATTTATAAATAGCCATCCTTCTGGCACTGGGTCAAACTCCGTTGCAGCATCGCCACATAACAGTACCGCATTCGTCATTGTCACGGACATGCACTGGTTGAGGTAGTTCAGTGTATAAGGGGCATTGCAGGTATATAGCGGTTCAACCACTTGAACCACTGTATTTGTGCAAACTGAACCATCCCCAGATAAAATAAAACCTGACGTACATCCGTAATCTGGTGGCACGGATATATCCTGATAGCAAACCCCTGTTTCTGACAGCAGAAATCCGGTTGAACAATCAGAAATAGGTTCGATATTTTCCTCTTGAGTCAATTGACAGAAGTATTCGCGTCCCTCCACCGGCGTTTCCAATGGAACTAACTCGTATAAGTTACTGGGACAAAACTCCGTCACGATTGAATCAGTGTTAAGTTCACATTCATTTGATTCATTTAGGAAAAATCCAACATCCTCACAGACCAAATCAGGGACACCATTCACCACTGACGATGTTTTTCGACACGTAAAGGTATCATCCATTAATTCCCCAAGTGCGCATGCATATTCAGGGTCACTGTAATTCTCAATCGAACATCTTCCAGAAATTATATCCCATCGCTCCGGGGACTCGCACTGCACTTCTGGTGGTATTTGATAATTAATCGTACATTGACTTCCAATTAGGTTCATACCACCGATACAAGACAGTGTTGAAGGGATATTATTGAAATTCTGGCAGCGCAAACCGTTATTCGCAAAAATAGGTTCTCCTAAGCCACTAGCACAGGATAATTCACCTACCTCTAAATATTGACATTGGCCTGCGACATTCACGTACTGCGCACCGAACTGGCCTTGACAATCGATTTGCTGAGAATTAAATACTTGCGGTTGACACAATTCACCCACTAACGCGAAACCAGGCTGAGATACACATCCACCAACAACTAAGATTGTGCGCTCACAAGAACGCGAATCACCTGTATTGTAAGTAGGTGAGACAAAATCAAATACAAAAGAACCGTAACTGGTGGGTGCTGGTGAATTACAGTCATAAAGAAAGTCGATAGGCACACTGGCTTCACATCGACTTTGACCGGATGAATAGTTAAACCCGCTATCACATGGAAGTACGTTTTGATAACGCTCACAACGGCCGTTATTATCCACATAACCCGCGGGGCAATCAGCAGGGCTTTCTGCCTGCAGATTATACTCACAGCGGTTACGCGCATCGCTATAAGTTGAGCCAGCAATAGCGCAACTAGGTGCCTCAAATTCTGAACGCTGACAAGCACTACCATTGCCTACAAAAGGCGCTGTGCATTCAGAATAAGGAAAACCTGTATTTGATAAACATGTATCTAGCGATGCGCGATACGTAAAATTAACGTTATCGGCACACGCGATGGGTACACTTGTAACGGTTTCAGTTTGACAACGATCATTGACCAAATTCCCTACACTACTCGCACAAGGATCTTGCGCACTGACTTCCCCACCTGGAAAGTAACATTGCGTGCCGTTTACATAAGCACCAGCGGCATAATTATCACAATGATAAGCACCATCAGGCTGTGTGTAATCAACTCGCTGACAAGCTCCACCATTAATTATAAAGGGCGCTGAACATTCCGAATAAGGAAATCCTGCGTTAGAAATACAAACATCGAGGTCTGTGCGATAGTTGAAATTAACGTTATCCGAACAGCCAATGGGTGTCGTTGTGACCGTTGTAGTTTGGCATCTATCGTTTGTTAAACTGCCCAAACTGCCTGCACACGGATCTTGTGCACTTACATCCCCATCTGTTAAGTAACATTGATTTCCAACTAAATAAACATTGCCGACATAGTTATCGCAGTGATAAGCCCCTGCTGGTGGCACATACTCCACTCTTTCACAAACACTACCATTGGATACAAAAGGCAGTGAACATTCAGCATAAGGAAAGCCTGCATTTGATAAACAAATATTTAAAGATGAGTTATAAGTAAAACTCACGTTATTAGAACACTCAATAGGACTATAAGTAATAGCTGAAATTCGACATCTATCGTTTGTTAAATTGCCCAAACTGCCTGCACACGGATCTTGTGCACTTACGTCCCCATCTGTTAAGTAACATTGGGTTCCGCTTACATACTGGTTGCCCGGATAGTTATCGCAATGATAAGCGCCCGTTGGTGGTACCGTAATTTCCTCTGAACCATTACATTGGCCACCGGCGAAAACAAATGGCACACCATTTTGGTCTAATGATGTACAAGTTGGGGGAGATCCAGAAGCAGACGTTCCACGACAAACATTATCGGAAATAAAATCATATCCAGCGTCGTCACAGACATCTCGGATACTCCCAGTGACACTTGAACATTGCAAAGGAGCAGTAACCGTTCCAACAGACGCACGACAGGTCTCAGAGAATGGTTGAACATAACTACATTCCCCTCCATAGGTAAAGGGCATTGTATCCTCAGCAAAAAACAAGCACGTATATCCCTGTGCTTCATAAGTGTTAATGATTGCGTAAACAGGCAGTCGGTCTGAATTAAAGCTAATGTTTCTATACGACTGACAAGCGCCTGTTGTGGAATTTGTCGTTGCATTTCCGGCTAGCCCAGCATGCATAGAACACGTCGGTGTAATAATCTCCTGGCA
>Ga0307981_1002040_pt1 | contig 16994 bp, 14 predicted proteins | sample OrgLakmetagen987_FD_201849 | JGI IMG/M metagenome (GOLD analysis project Ga0307981, IMG submission 201849) | Saline water microbial communities from Organic Lake, Antarctica - #987 | ecosystem: Environmental > Aquatic > Non-marine Saline and Alkaline > Saline | place: Antarctica: Organic Lake... | reverse complement strand
CAAGTTAATATTGTTGTTGCTAGTGTCGACGGACACATGGCAGACGACCAAGTACGTATGAGTTCAAAGGTTGCGCGAGGGACTCCAAAATGGAGGTCATCGTGACCCGTTGGTACGTAAGTTGCAGTAACATCTGGTGTTGTTGCTCACTCTCTAAAGTAGTTGTCCTTTCACGCATTACAACCACCAATTGCTCTACAGTACTATTATTAGTTCCAACAGCAGATTAAACTCAATAGTAACCGATCAATCAAAGAGTGGGATTCCATCTTTCCCTTACTACATTAATTGTTACTTGGTAGTATAGTTGGTTACTACTAACCAAAGCGGTCTGGCCCGCCCATCAACCAAATTACTATTCCAAGAATCGCCTGGCGGCCCGGCCGATCATCCCGATCAGTCTACCGTTACCACCTATCAAGCAACTTGGAAGCTAACAAGATATCCTTTTCCAACGCACGATTGTCAATATTCGCGATCAAGATATTGTGGAGTAAGTGTGCTTGGTCGTGTTGTCGTGTTGCTCTTGGAGATGCAATCCCGTTTCGTCCGTTGTTAACGATACATAGCGAGAAACATAGCGCGCGAAAGTAGAAGAGACCCGGAGTTTATCCTCGAACGATCGATGATCTTGATCCACAATGGCGGCACTTTTCTCCACAGCAACCGTGGCATTGAACGAGCATCTCCATTGTCTTGTTCCGTCCACCACAGCACACACAAGCACCCTCTCGTGCATCCCTCGTTCCACTACAACAAGCAACTAACAATGTCGAATCCCTCTGCGGACGATTGGAAGCGCATGGCCAAGATTGTGGACCAAATGTACCAGCGCCCCGATGCCGGTAAGTGTGCATGGATATAGGTCGTTCGTTGTAGTGTGTTGCGTTGGATCGCTCGTTCTCTTGGATAATCACACTTCATCATAACCTTACACTATACACGCACACATTTGCTTTCATTAGAACCATTTCGTGAAGCCGTGGCCTGGAAGGAGCTTGGACTCGTGGACTATCCCCAAGTCATTAAACACCTCATGGACTTGGGCACGGTCAAGACCAAGTTGCAGCAGAAAAAGTACTCCACGCTGTACCAAGTCGCCGAAGATGTTCGCCTCGTCTGGAACAATTGCATGACGTACAATGCCGACGGATCCGACTTTTACAAGCTCGCGGAACAGTTGCAAAAGCGATGGGACGATCAGTACACCAAGTTGTTGCAGGATTGCCAGTTGCCGGCAGGCGCTGGCGGCGACGGCAAGAAATCCGTCACGACCACGAGCGAAAAACGACTCTTTGCTAAGGCGCTTTACACCATTAGCAAGGAAGATTTGGGAAAGGTATTGGTGGAAGTGGAGACCAAGTGCCCCGCGGCCGTGACCCGCAACTCGGCCGAAGACGAATTGGAATTCAATATCGACAAGATTCCCGTGTCGCTCTTGCAAGAACTTCATACCTTTGTGAACTCTGTGACCAAGGGCGGCGGCAAGAAAAAGACCAAGGCTGCCGCGGGTAGCAACAAGCGGCAAAAGGCGTAAGGCTGCGGCTGGCAGGACTCATATATATAGTGCGGCGAGGTCTACTATAGACCAGCTAGGCTAGCTAGTCTAGTAGATAGCAATGTGTTTAGGATGGAAAAGTAATTTACGTGTAGTTGGATGGAATGTAGTCTTGCTTGAGAGCAACAACGCGTGGTTTGCGTGAATACAGGTTCTAGCTGGATGTGCGACTCTTTGTTGTTCGTCCAGGTCTCTTGAAGTCTCCTACTAGTTGGATTTACGGCTGGTTCTCTCCGTGGCTCTCTAACTTTTTGGTGCAGGCTATGTTAAGTGCGTTGGTAAAGATGGACCGTGGTAAGCACGGTATTCGTCTCCGATGGGCCGTTTGGCCCGTCTCAAGTCTAGCACCTCTAATGAGTGGCTAGAAAATTCAACCAATGTCTACGGTTATCGTACGCTGTCCACGCTACGCACGAAACTCCACCCTCTCCGATTCATTCCTCCGCAAACCTCATTTAATTAGAGGCAAAGACTCGCAGGATGCACATGCCGCAACTACTCCAGTCACTCTCCGCTAAAGCCGAACGGGCGCTTCGCAGCTTCGTAATCACTCCTTGTTCTCACAATCCTCAATCCCTCTCGATCGATCATAACAAACAACAACGAAAGGCGGTACCACCAAAGTCATCATGAAGCTTGTTTCCGTGTATCTTGCTCTGTTTCTCACCACGATCTTGCTGGTCACAGCCGACGCTGCTCCCCGTGGCTTGAAGGCGAAGACGGTAGACCACACCAAGACTGTGGCTCACCACTTGATGCACAGACATAAAAAGGGTGCCGACGACGACGACGACGACGACGACATGGTTTCTCCTCCTCCTCAAGAAAAAGAAAGCGATACGGCTCTTGAGGAAGAAGACAGCGATTGCGTTCCTGTAGAAGAAGGCGACGACAATGCCGCTATCGAGTTTGCCGTCCTTGCGTGCATGGTGCTCGAGACTTTTGACCATATGGGCCGTCGTGAAAACAATGATCGCAGCATTGCCGGTCTTAGCTGGGAGCTTCTCTGCGACGACTTTGAGTCGGTCGACGAGTTGATCTGCCCTACCGACGAGGCTGTTGATGGTATCTGCTCACACAAGAATCCGCATCTCAATCCTGCCGTCAAGGAATTCTGGTGTATTCCGGTCTTTGAAGTCATTGAAGACGGGGACCTCAGAGCGGAGTGCATCAAGCATTGTGTCAACTATGTCAGTAATGCCCGTGGTGACTGTTGTGGACTCTCGTGCGCCAAAGTGCCTGAATATCCAATTTGGCCCGAACTTCCGTAAACCGTGTTTACCGCCATAATAGCACCAGCATTTCCAAAACCACCACCTTGCTGCTTACTTCTCAAAGTGTAGCCGTCGTTGCTCTGGTTTGTTGGCAAAGACATCGAGCATTTTGTATGGCAAGTCTACGAGACTGCTGCTACTGCCGCTCTCGGTCTTGCCGTTGCGAATCAAGACATCCAGGTCGGCTTCCAACACGTGCTTGGGAATGGGTCCAATGAGTGCCGTTTCGACATCTCCGTTGGCATTCACCAGAGCCAAATGCGGAATGGCGTCGACTCCAAAGGCTTCAATATAGGGCCAGGCCTCTTGCTTGTCGCCATCAATCAAGACAAAATTGACGCGATCCTTGTATTCTTCCTCCACTTGCAACAGCGTTGGCGCAATGAGTTTGCAATTTTCACACCACGGCGCCCAAAAGTCCACCACGGTCGGTTTGGCGTTGGACCCCACAATAGTAATCGAGTCCGACTGGCCTTGCATGGTCATTAGCAGCTGCAAGGGCGTAATGGGATGCGAAAGCTGCCACGCATAGTTCAAACAGGCCACGGCAATGGCCACAACGCCCGTGACCAGATTGCGGCGCTGAATCGCGGCGGCTTGTTCGATCGCCGAGACTGGACTAGCACTGTCCACGCCTGTAATACCAGTATATGAAGTATCAGTCGAAGTAGAAGTAGCAGTAGCGGTTGGCCTAATCACAACGTCTCCAAACTGGAACGCATTGTCTTCGTTCGAGGCAGTGTCTTCGGGAGGGCGAAGCGAGACCACGTCCCCAAACTTGGCTTGTACAGTCGTATTGGAGAGGTCGGGTGGAGAGACCATGAATAACGCCTGTTTCGAATGAGAATGAACACTCTGAGAGCGCTGAAGGGGAGAAAAGGCCGACACTGTGCTACACGAAGCGACCAGGAGGATCAAGGCACCGCCTGCTGCCGCCATTGTTCTTTGGGAGTTGAGCGCAATAAGGCTCTTTGATGCAACGACCATTTGGATTGCGTTACAAGTAACTGACGTTATGAATATGGGTAGAGAAGTGCTACGAAGTTCGGTTATCGACTGGTAGATGTGGTGATGTTACAGTACCAAATGCAATGGGCATATGGCAAAGTTGAAGTCGATGGCGTAGTGTCAGCGATGCCAGCGTCATCGTCCAAGTCGGCGGAGAAACGTGGCGGTCGGTATTTCGCGCCATTAAGTTCGCGCCTTTTCTCAATTTCGTTTCTCAATTTGTTATTGCTCAGTACGGTAGACTGCAATAGACGATAGACTGCAATAGACTACAATAGAGTAGTCTACCGTACCGGTACCGGTACTGGGAAGAAAATTGAAGATTGCAAGAAAGCTATTGCGATATGCAGACCATACCCCCGCGCTCATGAGCCATACGGGGACACAGCTGTGAAATCAACCGATCTGCTTCTCCTTGCAAAAGGATAGAGAGTGGCACCGGATGAACTTTGGTCGAACACTACGCCTCCAACACCGAGGCGAGGAGGACGGAATGCACTAAATGGCAACAAGTAAGCGCTATTCGCACTCGGCCCAGCACTACCTAAAAAAATGTATAGTGGGTAGATGAACTCGATAAAACTCTTTATACGAGTATAGTACTACTCTTCTCAAAATATAGTAGTGTAGCTGTAGCTGTAGCTAGCTGTTTGCGCGACCGACGGGACCGTTTGTTCAGATATATATGTGTGTGTGTGTGTGTGCCTGTCCAGTCGTTCACCATCCCATGTGCTGTTGCAGAATGTTCTGGCATTCTATTTCGTAGTCAGCGACCGAACCGACGGTGGCTTGTGGTGGCGGTCGGTTCGGCTAGCCGTCCTTGCTATTTCGGCAAAGTGGCCCCAGTCGTCAGAGTCCTCCCCCTGGCGTTGTCGTTTTCTTTCATTGTAATTGTCTGACGCATCTTTCATTGCGGAGTCTTTTTTCATCAAGTCTGCCAGGCCCGTCATGGTGCGACTCTTGACGAGGCCGCTGCTGCACAAAGGTCCATCGTCGCGGTCGTCATCATCGTCTTCGTCGTTGTTGGACATGTCTTCGTGAATGACGTGCAGCATGGGACCCAAGGGCAACGTGCTGTGAAAGTCGCGCAAGAAATCAGCAGCCTGCTGGTACTGGGCCTCGATATCGTCGGACGAGGGTGAAGTTAATGGTGTTGTAGTATCCATGGGCGGCATGATGGTGGGTTAAATGCCGTTATCGAGACGGAGCTAGCGTGAAACTTGGTCGTGGGTGCGTCTGTGATCCCCGAGAGCTTTGGTCTTGGTTCCGATACTCTGTAAGATCAATCAATCGATAGAGGTGTACTGTAGAACGAGCGATTGGTTTGGTTCTATGAGGTGTGGTTCTGGTGAACAAAGCGTTCTTCTAATGCGAATGAACCGTGTGATGTGGTGTCTTTCTTGGTGTGTCTTTTTTGTGAGGCGAAGTTATCACGAATTGCGTAGTACTCGTACACGCGGTACCTTCTGGCATTCTTCCACGGCCTTCTCGCGACAGTGCGGACAGCAGCTGCTCAGCAGACGGCGCTTTTTTGGTGACAGAGTCGGTAAACGCTACGTGGCCAAGCATACATACGTCGTATTGCTTATCGGAGAAAGTCTTCGCCTCTCTGTGGCCAAGCATATTGCATATCGCAGAAAATGTGACGCACGAGGAGGCAGACAACGTAAGCATAAGCAAAGTCGACGTCAATATCGGGACCAAAGTATATTGAGTATATTGTAAGTCCCGCAAAACTGGAATCTAGCATTCCGCAAAGAGGAATCTCTAGTATTTGATTGTGGCACACGGAGGACGATCGCACGTGACGACGAGGGTCGCGACGTGGGAAGGTGCAAAACCAGAGCCAATGAATCAATCGAATTCGCGCACCACCCTTTTTTGCTTCCCATTTACCTTTTACATTTATACAGATACAAAGTCATTGCGTGGTTGTTACCGTTGCTGTCCTTGTTACCGTTGTTATCTATTCATTCACAGAACCCTCTCCCAAGATGTCGTCAAAATATAACGAAAAGCGAAACAAGCAGGCCATGCAGGCCATGGACAAGGAGCTCGCATCGGGCTATGGCGCCGTTGATTCCGATGCTCTCGCGGCCCGGGACGTTCGCGACGCCGCCTTGGGCAAGGGCGAGGCAGAACTTTTTGAAAAGAAGATCTCGAAAGAAGAAAAGAAGGCACTTGCCAAGGCTGCCCGAGAAGCTAAGAAAAAGGCCAAGGGCAAGGGCTCCAAAGCCAACACTGAAGACGAAGAAGACGAAAAGGTCGACGCTACCAAAATTATGGACAACCTCGTCGATATGGATGCTCACGAAGAAGCCGCGAAGGACGCAGCACTCGACAAGCTGTCCGAAGATAACATTGTCGTGACCTATGAGAGTAAAAAAGGCGCTCTACATGCCAACACGCGTGATATCAACGTCTCGGGGGTTACCGTGACCTTTCACGGAAAGCCTTTGATTGAGGACACTCAAGTCGTTATTAACTACGGCAATCGTTACGGCTTTATCGGCCCGAACGGCAGTGGGAAGTCGACAGTCATGAAGGCACTTGCTGCCCGCGCCATTCCTATTCCCGATTCGCTGGATATTTACTTTTTGGATTGTGAATACGCGGCTCGTGACGATATCACTGCAATCGAGGCCGTCATGGAATCTAATGAAGAAGTGGCCATCCTGGAAGCCCAGGCTGAACAGCTCAACGACGCCATGGCAGTATCTACCGAAGACCAGCAGTTGGAAATTCAATCTCGTCTGGAAATTATTTACGCCCGTCTCGATCAGTTGGATGCGGCGACAGCCGAAGCTCGTGCGACAACTATTTTGCACGGTTTGGGTTTCACCAGGGCCATGCAGGGCATGACTACTAAAGAGTTTAGTGGAGGTTGGCGTATGCGCGTGGCTTTGGCCCGTGCGCTCTTTCTGGAACCAGAATTTTTGTTGCTCGACGAGCCGACGAATCATTTGGATATGGATGCCGTGCTTTGGTTGGAAGACTACCTTTCAAACTGGACCCGAATTCTGTTCTTTGTTTGTCACAGTCAAGATTGTGAGTAGATACGCAGTGCACGACGATAATGATACGGTCAACGTCAAATAAAAAATGCACAAACTCACTTTCTTCTCCCTCTCTTCCTTTCCATTGCAGTCATGAATAGTGTCTGTACCCACGTTGTGCGATTGGACCCAACGACCAAAAAGCTGAAATACTACAGCGGAAACTACGACACGTATTGTCAAACTAGAAAAGATCAAGACATGGTCCAGATGCGCCAGTACGAAGCTGAGCAAAGAGACATTGACGATATTAAGGACTTTATTGCCCGGTTCGGTCACGGTACCGTCAAGATGGTGCGACAGGCACAGGCTCGCGAGAAGCTATTGGCGAAAAAGCTCGAGGCTGGGTTGACACCCATGCCGTCTATGGACCCTGATTGGGATTGGAGCTTTCCCGACGCTGGTCATCTTCCGGTTCCTGTCCTTTCCATTGAAAACGTGAGCTTTAACTATCCGGGTGGTGTTGAGTTGTACAGCGATGTTGACTTTGGAGTGGATTTGCAGACGCGTGTGGCTTTGGTTGGTCCAAATGGTGCTGGGTAAGTTGGTCTTATCGTTAATCCAGTGCATGAAAGATGTCCGAGCACCCAAACTTACTCTTTGATCTCTCTCCTAATCTCCATGACAGAAAAACGACATTGGTCAAGCTCATGACGGGAGAGCTAAATCCTACCAGGGGTGCCATTAAGAAGAATATGCACTTGAAAATCTCTCGCTTTACGCAGCATTTTGAAGAAAAGCTTGACTTGACCATGACACCGCTCGAATTTTTCAAGGCCAAGGTCATGCCAACGGAACCTATTGAAAAGATCCGTCCTCTTTTGGGACGCTATGGATGTTCCGGCCCCATGCAGTCGCAAGTTATGGGTGAACTCTCGGCTGGACAAAAGGCGCGCATTGTCTTTGCTATTATCGCTCAAGAAAAGCCGCACTTGCTCTTGTTGGATGAACCTACCAATCCTTTAGATATGGAGAGCATCGATGCTTTGGCCCGGTGTCTCAATAACTTCAAGGGAGGTGTGATTATGATTAGTCACGACATGCGATTGATCTCACAGTGTGCCGAGCAAATTATGATTTGTGACAACAAGCAGATTTCCAGGTACAAGGGCGATATCATGAATTTCAAGATGCATTCAAAAAGGAAAACAACAAGAAGCTGGCGCAGCACATGAATGGATAAGGAGTATCGCATCGTATCAAGCCTTAACATTCGTTTTAACCTATAACGGCATCTAGAATCGAAGCATAGTTGGGATAGACAGGTTTACCGCTTACCTGGTACTTAAGGGTCGATATCGTGTCCTGCCAGTGCCATCTGAAGTTAGACCGAGTTCGATCGGAGACTACGATATACATACGGTACGTCGACGTAGATAGAAGCGTCTATTAGACCATCCGACTAAATCGATCCGTTGGTTGATTGAACGGACAAACGGAGAATTTACGTTTTCTTCTTTGGAAATATTCAAGGAAAAGGCCACAAATCATAATACGGATCACCATGACGACGACCACAACCGAGACTACCGGCGCTTCGGCTACACCCCCGAGAAAGGACATTGACACCTTCAAGAGTAAGGTGCTCCAGGCTATATTGGGCTGTCAAGCCATTCAAACGGCATATCTCGGTAACAAGCTCGGCTGGTACGCAGCCTTGGCGGAACAAGGGCCTCTCACGTCGGTACAACTTGCCGCCACGACAGCTACCGACGAACGTTATGCCCGTGAATGGCTCGAAATGCAAAGCATGGCGGGCTGGATCACTTGCGAGACGGCAGCGGCCTCTCCCAAGGAACGACTATACAGCTTGGATCCAGCGGCTGCGCACGTCTTGACGAATCCTAACTCCATGGACTACATGATGCCCACGGCTACTGTAGCGGCAGGGTTTGGGCAAAACTTACCGCAACTCTTGGAGGCCTACAAGACTGGAAAGGGTGTGAGCTGGGCTGCCTTGGGTCTAGATGCTCGTCGTGGCGCCATGGAAGGCACCAAGTATTACTTTCTCAACCACTTGGGACCGCAATTGGAGGAGCATATCCCTGCTTTAAAAGACATGCAGGAGACGGGTGGACGCATTGCCGATCTCGGCATGGGGTCGGGATTTTCCTCCATAGGTATGGCGCAGCACTTTACCAAATGTACCGTCGATGCCTACGACTTGGACGAGGTCTCCGTACTTGATGCGACTGAGAATGTTGCGGCAGCGGGTCTCCAAGACCGCGTGCAAGCACACTGTGTCAATGCGGGCGACGTCAAGGGCGACCACTACAATTTGGTGATAGCCTTACAATGCATTCATGACATGGCCGATCCCATTGGGGCTTTACAGGCCATGCGCGAGCTGGCTGGCAATGGGCAAGGTGTCGTTGTGATTGCTGATCCAAAAACTCAGGAAAATTTTACTGGTAAACCCGGGGACTTGGCGGAGCAAATGTGCTATGGTTTTTCGTGCATGTGCTGTCTTCCGAACAGTATGGACGGTGAGAATGCGGCGGGTACAGGAACCGTCATGAGGCCCTCTACGGTGAGAATGTTTGCCCAGCAAGCTGGCTACAAAGAGATTGAAAAGGTGCCAGTCGATCATCCCTTTTGGTGCTTTTACAAGCTGATCGTCTAAAGTAAATCATTCTGTGAACATAAACTATGCCTAGTAGTAATCGAGCTAGAGTTAGACCCATAGATCTGTCTTCGGAGCTCTGGTAGTAAGCGAGGACAGCTAATTCGTTGTTGTGTTCGCGTCTACAGTACTCTAGTTTTGAGAATTGATTGATAAAGGTGACCAGAGTTTAGAGGTACTCGCATTCCATATTCTTATTTAGCAAGAGTGTCAACTCAATCGTGGAATCCCAAGACGTGCGTGAAAGGAACAATTCCGAAGTTCCGAGTTCACATCGAACTCTTTGGTGCACGACTGTAAGGTGTGCACGACTGTCGTACAGACGGTACAAAACGCGCGTAGCGCGTAGGAAGAATACTAGGTCGTACGGGGCTACCTAGATTCATGTAGAGCTAGTACCGGGTAGATGTAAGATCAAAGGATCGGAAGGGACGACTTGTTCTCACAATTTCCGAACACGTGCAATCACCAATCCCATTTTGATCCCAACAACAACAACAAAAGAAGAAGAAGAAAAACCATGGCCCTCAATACTAGGCAAACACATTCGTATTTCCCAACTGGCTTCGACGAACTCTTTGCTCCCATGGCACCCTTTGCCCCTCCCCGCCGAGAACCTATTTTCGACATCATGACGGTGTTTCCCGACTTCAAGCGCTCTTCCGCCGATGGTGGTGGTGCGGTTTTGCTCCACTCCTCTCCTGGATACGAGATCAACGAGACGGAAAACAACTACCGGATCTCAGTGGACGTGCCTGGTGTGAAAGCAGATGACATGACTGTTAATATTGAGCATGAAGGCAAGGTTCTCCACATTTCGGGTGGTCGCAAGGTCGTCATGGAGAATAAAGCTAGTGAGACCAGGTTTGAGAAGCGCTTTACGATTGGTGATAATGTCAACGTTCGGGAGATGACAGCCAATCTTGCCGACGGAGTGTTGATCTTGTCTGCGCCCAAGATGGAGAAAGAGGAGAAGCAGGTATTTAATATTGCTATTACCGAAGGCCCCCGCGACGGAGAGAAGAAAGAGGCTTAGAAACCCAACTGAGAGCGAGCACTGCATGTACGAGTCGTCGATCTCGTCTGCGTAGGAAGTAGGATACACAATAAAAGTATAGCAAGAGAAGGTGTCTTACAATAGAAATTTGCGTCTATGTAGGGACTGATACCAGCTTATCTACCCTTTCGAAACTTGGGTGCCTTGCCGGCCTTTTTATTCGCCGCTCTATCCATTCCACGCTTGTCACTCTTCATGCGCTTGTCGACAACCTTTGCACCCTTTGCACCTGTGTTTCCTCTTCCCTTCTTGGCAACAACATACGACTTGCCGGGGCGTCTTGCGTCCTGGCCTCGCAAGGCCTTACTGATTGCTTTCAGCTTCATTGCTTCGGACATATCCGGAGCGTTTGCGACTGTTTCGGCCTGCTTCTTGGCAGCCGACAGCTTGAGTTTGGCTCTCTTGTTTTTACGAGCCCGAGCTTCTGCGACTTTGGCGATCGGCTTAACCGAAAGTGCCATCATCTTCTCCTTCATCTTTGCAATCAGGGCAGGTGGGATCGGGAGTTGCGGTCTGTAATTCTTGTTCTCGTCGTCGACAAACCATTCTGGCAAGCCTTGTGGGTCGTTCCAGGCGTAGCGATTGTAGGATGCGTCAACAAGCGCCTTCTCTTTACTTCGGCGTAACATCATGGTTCCGAGAGCCAGAGTCTGTGCGTAGTCGTCGCTATCGTAATCCTCGTTTCCGCTGTCATACTTGCGATCGTCCATTCTCGGTAGCGGGTTCGATTCACCTTGGGCAACCAATTCGATTTTAGAGTTGAGATCCTCCTTATCAATGGCGCTACCCATACCGGCCTTGATGAGATCACGGGCTGCGAGTACCTTTTTTCTCTGTGCTTCGCTTAGGTGGTCCAGCTTAGCGTCTACTTCCTCATTGTCCGAGTCGTTGGCTGGAGCAAGCTCAAACCCCTTTTCGGCCTCACCCATCTTCTTTGCTCGTTTCGCCTTCTTGCGTTCATCTCGTGCCATCGCCTTGAGGCGTCTCTCGTGGCGGACCTCCTTGTCTGTCTTGGGCATATTGGCGATGACCTCTTCAGCGTAAAGTCCCACCTTGGTCTTGTTAGCTTGCTTCTTCTGAGGCTCGGCTTTCGAGATATCCTCGTCATCTGAAGACTCTTCCATTTTCGAGTCGCCATCGCCATCGTCCACATTATCGTTCTGCACAGTAGCAGCCGACTGGGCAGTCTTACCAATTGTCGCGAAAAGCGGGTTGCTAAACCAACGCGCAGTCTTGGCCGACGTCGCCTCTTCGGCAAACTGATGGATGAGAGGGTTCTTGTCAGCAGTCCTTTGCTTTTTAGCCCGCGCATGCTCCTCGGGTGTCATGGGGTCCGCCTTGAAGCCGTCATCGTCTTCTTCTTCATCCGAGGACGAGTCTTCGTCGTCGCTATCTTTTGGACCTTGTAGCATCTTGGCGTACGTCTTGGTGTCGTTGGAAACGTATGCGGTATCAAGCATTGCCATATCCTGGTCTTCCTCAGCTTCTTCCATGGCTTTGACCCGCTGGGCTTTCTTTGAGCGCTTGGCGAATCTAGTTCCACTCTTGGCCACACCGTTCTTGGTATTTTGCAAGTACATGTTGTAGGCGTCGTCCAATTCGCCTTCACGTTTACGCAGACGGTTGACCTCATCATCAGATCCATCATTGTCGTCTGGGTCTTCTCCCACTACAACATCGTCGTCCGAGTCACCAAAGATCTGCTCATCGGTGACTTCGCCAAGGTTCACTTCGGCAGCCGCCTCGAGGTCACCCTTGGAGGTAATACTAGCCAACGAAAAGATCTTGTCATGGTCGGGAACGTCAATCGCGTTCAAGTCCATACCGAGTGCTGCATGTCGCCGACGCTTGGCAGCTGCCGCGCGCTCCTTCTTCTTCTTCTTGTTTTGCTCGCGCATACGACGCTGTCGCATTGCGGAAATCTCGGCCTGGATTTGTCCCTCTTCCTTGTCAGAATCTCTGTCGGCGTCACGATCGTTGTCGCTACCGTCTTCGTCCGAAGAACCACCCGAGACTGACATTTCGTCGCCGTCTTTCTTGGCGTCCTCGTGTTCCTGCTGCTTCCTGTCCTTGACGGCTTCGATCATTTTGGTGCGCCACGTCAAGAGTCCCTTAAAGTCGGCCTTGTTCAAGACTTGCAAATCACTGACACATTCCTTGATTTCTGGAGTCGTCAAGGGATGGTTCAAGTAGTAGCTGCATCGGCACGTTGGCTCGGTCTTGTCCTCATCGGGCTGTTCCAGACACGTTTCACACTGAAACTTGAGACCTGTACTCTGGCTGAGCACTTGGATGGCGTCCTTCATACCCGCGGAGTCAATGAATGAATCAATAGTCTCAACGTGTCGCATTGACATATCCAAATGCTCATGATCGTATCCACCACGCTTGCGAACCTTCTTGTCCCAATCCTTGTGAAAGACCGTCATATTTTTCTTGTCCGCGCCTCCGATTTCTCCTCCCGTCGTTTCGCCCTCGACGGAAGCAAAGACGTACTTGGGGTCCAACATGCGCGGATCCAGCTTGGCGGGTGCCTTGTAGTCGCGGCACACTAGAAATATTTCTGCCGACTGTGCGCGACTCGCCTTGGGTTTGAAAGCTTGCACTTCTTCGAAAAGCTGCTGGAGTAACCACTGAAAGGCCGCATAATCGCGACTTCTGTAAACCTTCGTAATAAAGGCTCCACCCCGGACCAAGTGTTGCGTGGCACACTTGACAGCGTGCAAGGCAATTTCGTTCTGTTCGTACGCGTCCTTTCCGTAATCGGCACCCACGTTAGGAGCACCATCGTGCATGACAACTTGACACTGACTACCAGCCAAGGCGTGTTGAACATCGCTCTTGCACTTGTCGGTCGTGATATCACCAATCAATCTAGTAATGTTGGGATGGCCTCCAAAGGAACGAATGGGCAAAATATCAACCGCGACAATCTTGGTAGTAGAGCGACACGTCCGAGCTGCGATTTGCGTCCAACCACCGGGAGCGGCACATAGATCGAGGACCGTGGTGGCCTTTTCTAGCAACGGAAACTTGCGATTGATCTGCGACAACTTGAAGGCCGCACGCGAACGAAGGCCCTGTTCTTTGGCCACTGTTGTTGTTGGGTAAAAAGAGAAAATCAAGCGTTAGAGCTTTGTTCAGGCGGATAATGACGCATTCTTTAGTGCATCCCCTCATTCTACTTACAGTGATAGTACTTGTCCTTGTCATGGAACTTCTTTCTCTTGTTTTCCACCATGGTCAAGGGTTGCTTCCGGCAATGTTCTGCCAAGGAAAATGAAGAAGAATCGGAGCCAACTTGAAATCGTTGGCGGGAGGTGAAGTGAAAGTCGGTCCGCGGTCAGACGTATTGAGTCGATGCTAGCTATTAAGTCGACTGAGTCGAATCGACTCGCCCGACGCACGCGCGGTTTTGAACATTGGCTTCTCTATCCGCCTGATCGTCCGGTAGTCACTTTTTATCCGTTTGTGTGGCATGCGGCATGTCGTTGACCATGGCGGCCCTGCAGCTTCGACCGTCTCTATCAATGTCAATTAGAACAAAGATCCTCTTGCTAATATCCATAATTTCACTGTGTGCGAGTTTCTCGCCTGTTACTCAACCACAGCGGCAAACAGGGAGTTCCTCGTCCTCCTTGTCCTCGTCGTCAACGACATCGGAAAGCGACGAGACGGCCTTGCCTTCCAGTACGACCACATCAGCAGCAGCAGCAGCAACAACTACATCTAGCAACTGCAATGCTCGTCGAAAGGTTCTTTCCACCATTACAGGATCTTTCGTCATGGCGGTACCAGCCATTGCCGAGGCGGGTCTCCTCGACGACTACGGCTCCAACCCTTCCAAAATTGAAGCTAAAAAGGAAGCACCCGTAGAGACTGCTCCCAAAGGACCCGGTTCGCCGCGAAACACGGCCATTGATCCCACCTTGAAAGGATGTACGTAAAATGTTATCACTGCACGTTGCACCTCGATGTTGTCAGTCGACTGGATGTATTCAGTTTATGCGAAGCCTTGCTCTCGACTGCTGTTTGTACTCACTTGATATTCGCTATACACTGCACTTGCAGCCTACTATTATCCCACGGCCAAGAAACGCTACGCGCCCCGCATTCAAAAAGTAACGGAGCAAATTGTTCAAATGCCCGACGCCATTGCCAATCAAGACTGGACCGCCCTGGCGGATTTTGGCAAGGTACGTTCGTTGTACTGTAGCTTCCAGCTAGTAGTATCCAATCAAGAGAGAGGGAGAGGAGGTCTTGCCCATTTTAGCTCTTGAAGTACCTGCGATTGGTCGGGCAATCAATGGCCAAGGTTTTTGCACCACGGATTTCATTGTACCTCACACTAAAACTCTCTCCTTGACTTTTTTTTTGATATTACAGGTGGCTGACAACGCCATTTTGCCGCTGCAGCTCTACGTGAGCAGTCTGGACGGGCAAGGCTTGGGCATGGCCAATTCGTACGCCAAGCAAATGAAGCAGGATGCGGCCGCGTACGAAAAAGCGTACAAGGAGTTTGTCAAGGCCTTGGGCAAGCAAAACAGTGCCGCCCTCTTGACGGCCGTGACGGACATGGCCGTGGCCGTGGCGAGTTACCGACAAACGGGAGGTCTGCGCGACGACGACGGAAATATACCATCCGTGGACGAAATGCGACGCATGGCCATGCGCAAACCGACAGTCGCCCTTCCTACCACGTACAAATAAAAAATGCCTGGCGGTACCGGTGTTTATACGGTAGTTAGACGAACATATCATACTATACACCAAAGATGGCCTACGATACGAAATCATCTAGACTACTGCATTCGATACCCTATTGCGCAAGATAAGAGAGCGTTACGAATGTGCATTATACGTAGCGTAGACAATTTTTTAAGTGTAGATCATGGTGTAACGGTTGGAGGTTGTTGTTTTTGCCAGCAAGAATTTGGACGTTTGGAACTCTCCTAGTGTGTGCAAGGACAAACCAGTCTATTCTTCGTCGTCTTCCTCTTCTGTGACGGGGCAATGGAGAAAAGGGATGCAGTTGTGAGACTTGTAGCACGTGGCACTTTACATTCGGTTGGTTGGGTGTTGGGTTTCATCGTTCCGTGTAGCGTGTAGCTACTGGCTACTGTTAAACACATTCGACATATACCTACGAGTATCTACACAAACACGTACCATCTTCTTCGTCCTCCTCCTCTTCGTCATCTTCAATATCATCATTCATGCGCGTGGCCCTGGCTGAAAACTTGTCCCAGTTGCTGACGAGCTGCTCCTTCGAAGCCGCCTGGTAGTGCTTGCCAAATTCAAAGTCGGTAAAGCCTTGCGCCTTCAAGGCCAATCGAGCCTCTGCTTCCTTTTTCGCCCACGGTTCAATATCCGTGACGGGTGCTCCTGCGAGAATCAAGACAATCAATCCGAACGATACCGGATAGAACCAAGCAATGGTGCTCTCCCAACCCTCGCTGTGGTGCCCTTGAAAGAGAACGGCCTTGGAACTCTGCGGCACGGGCATTTCTGCCATGGTGCGGCGCTGCGGTGTCTTGGAGACTGCCGTAGCAGTGCGCAGGCGACTCGCGAAGGCTCTGGCGGAATTGCGTGCGGTAAGCATCGTGGTTACGAAACAATGGTAGTCCAAGATGTACAAAGATGTACAATGGTAACTGCCAGCAGCAACAGCAACAGCAATATAACAGATAACAGCAGCAACAGGAGATATATAGTTGGCGCTCGATCGCATCTTCGCTCGATCGCGTTCGAGTCCCGTGTTGGAATGAATTTGAATCCCGTTATTATGTCACACCTCGTATCTATTGAGTACCGGATCCAAGCGCGCCCGTGCGTTGATATTGTTACTGTACAGTATGTTCCGTTTGTTTGTTTCTCGCACCGCCGAGAACGACGATGCCGCCTAGAACGACGATGCCGCCTAGAACGACGATGCCGCCTCTCCCATATTTGTCCATTACTACTACCCCCACCAAACCCCTGCGAAAGAGAGTCGTTCGAACACCGGATCATCATGGCGCGCTACGCTTACGCACCTTTGTCCATTGTACGTATTCATGAACGGCAGGCGAGCGAGCGAACGAGAGAGAGAGAGAGCAATGGCGACCCCGACAAATGACCCGTGACTGTTTTATCGTATCTCGTTCGTTCACTCACTCACTCTTCTACTACTGCTACCTGTCTACTTGACATTACCAACAGGATGAAGATCGTCGTCGCGGTTCGTCGTCGTCGCACAAGCATCAGCATCAGCAGGCGAGTAACGATGCGGACGACATGTTGGTGCAAGAACGCATGCCCCTGTGCGTGGGCATTTGCGTATTGTTGGCCATTGTCTACGTGCTCAGCCGCACGGGTGATCGCGATGCTCTCTTGGACGTGCACGGCAATATGCGAGTTGCTGACAGCAGTCACGCCA